>Ga0302155_10000445_pt1 | contig 33049 bp, 36 predicted proteins | sample I_Bog_N3_1_FD_193508 | JGI IMG/M metagenome (GOLD analysis project Ga0302155, IMG submission 193508) | Peat permafrost microbial communities from Stordalen Mire near Abisko, Sweden - I_Bog_N3_1 | ecosystem: Environmental > Terrestrial > Soil > Wetlands > Peat | place: Sweden: Abisko, Stordalen...
TGCTGTTGCTCACGCCCGCCATGCGCGCAGCCGGGCTAGCACCGCAACGGCTGTCGTTGGCCAATTTCAAGGAATCTTACTGGAGCGTGTCGCAACTGGTGGCGCACCATACAGTGGGTGGCTGCAATCTCTGTCCGGGTGATTTGCTGGGTTCGGGCACCCAATCCGGTGCCAGCGCTGAGGCAGCTGGATCGCTGCTGGAACTGACTGCCGGCGGCAAGCAGACCATCTCCTTGGCCGGCGGCGAAAAGCGACTGTTCCTGGAAGACGGTGACACCATCATCATGCGTGGCTGGGCCGAACGGCCGGGATTGCCGCGCATCGGTTTCGGTGAAGTGGCGGGCACCATTTTGCCGGCACGCAGCGTCTGAAATAAAATTTGAGCAGAGATAGAACCAGGGAGACTTGCTGTCATGACCATGCAACTTTATAGCTATTTCCGCAGTTCAGCTTCATATCGCGTACGCATCGCCCTGCATCTGAAAGGACTGGCCTACGAGACCGTGCCGGTGCATCTGCTCAATCACGGCGGCGAACAGTTTGCGTCAGCCTTCAGTGCACTCAATCCTCAGTCGCTGGTGCCGGTGCTGGAAGAAGATGGTCATCATACTACGCAGTCGCTTGCCATTCTTGAGTATCTGGAAGAGCGCTATCCGACACCGCCGCTGTTGCCGGCTGCACTGGCTGAGCGTGCGCAGGTACGTGCGATTGCCCTGGCGATTGCCTGTGATATTCATCCACTCAATAACTTGCGTGTGCTGCGTATGCTCACGCAAGAGCTGGGTGTGAGCGAGGAACGCAAGAAACAATGGATAGGGCATTGGATCAAGCTCGGTTTTGCGGCGCTGGAGACGCAACTGGCAACTGCGGCGCAAGGTAGCCGTTTTTGCGTTGGGGCGACACCGACCATGGCCGACTGTTGTCTGGTGCCGCAGATTTTCAATGCACGTCGCTTCGACGTCGACATGAGTCCCTATCCAACATTGATTGCCATTGAACAGGCTTGTCAGCAGCTTGATGCGTTTCGTCTGGCCGCACCTGACGTGCAACCGGACGCGCCCTGAAAATCGCGCAGAACGCGGGTTCGCTGCCTTGCGAGGCGCAGTTGCGCCCCCTTGTCCTCTACCTCCGGCTGCACTATGTCAGCGCGCGCGGTTTATCTTTGCATTACTTTGCAAGCCCCACAAATACCTGAGGATACCTGTAGTCAGGACAGATTTTAGGCTAAGCTAGCGGTCTTTGGATTGGCAATACAAGTACAACTGCCAGTGCTGCTTCTGTAGACCAGTTTTCTTCGCTAGGATTTAGGTATGCAAGTGGTTGGCCGACAACATCGTTGGGCAATTTATAGTTTGCTGGTGGTCGTGATCACGGCCGGCGTCATTCTGTTCCTGGCTCTTTCCGGTACGATCCGCGATATTCGCGCTTCGACCGAGCCGATGCTTAACGAGAAAATTCCGACTTTGCGTCATCTTGCCGATTTTGAAAGCGCCTTGTTGCGCCATCAATTGGCATTGAATAGATATGTTCTTGCCACGATAGAGCGCCAGCATTTTGAACCCTTGAGCGGGCAGGCTGCCGCTCAGATGGCACAAAGTTTTGCCGTACTCGGGAGCGATTTGCCCGAGCTCAATCGGATGCAGGCGTTATCAGGCAATTTTCAGGCGGTATTGGCGATGGGGCCGGCGCTGGAAAATTTGATGTCGCGGCCCACGCCAAATATTTCGCAAGCTGGCGCGTTGTTGGCGGAACTCAACGAACGCACCAATGCAATGCACGATGTGCTGGCAGTGACCGGCCACAATGTTGAGGCATCGCTCTATCTGGTCAGTACCATGACCAACGCCGGGATCGATAAAATTGCGCGACTGGTCAATCTCTATTGTGTCGGCATGCTGGTGGCAGGCTTGTTCATGCTTTATCACGTCTGGGCGCGCTTTCGATCGGAAAATGCGTTTGCCTATCAGGCCGCACATGATCCGTTGACCGGCTTGGCGCATCGCGGTTCGTTTGAGCGACGCCTCAAGAAAATGGCAGATCAACCGCACATCGTGGTATTGGGCATGATTGACCGTTTCGAACGTGTCATCGGTGGCTTGGGGCACGCCTTTGGTGATCGTCTGATGCTCGAATTTGCCAAGCGCATTAAGGATGTCGCTGCCTTGCATGGCGGTGAAGTGTTTCGTCTCGATGGTGCCAATGTAGCAATTTTGTACAAATCGTCCGGCGACCAGCGCCATTTCCTGGAAGGATTATCCAGTTTGCAGGAACACATGCGGCAACCGTTCGAATTCGGCCAGCATGAAATTTTTTCCAGCATGAGCATGGGCGGCGCTGAATACCCGCGCGACGGCGCCGAGCCGGTCAATTTATTGCAAAATGCCAATGCCGCCTTGGAGGCGGCGCGTGAATCCGGCGGCGATTGTTTCGTGGCCTATTCACATGCCTTGAATACGCGTGCACAGGAGCGTTTGGCGCTGGAGTCGCAATTGCGCCATGCGATTGAACGCAATGAACTGGAATTACATTACCAGCCGCAACAACGCATGGCCGATGATTGTCTGGTTGGCTTCGAGGCCTTGGTGCGCTGGCGCCGCAATGGTGCGTTGATTGCACCGGCTGATTTTATTCCGCTGGCCGAAGAGTCGGGCCTGATCGTTCCTATCGGTGACTGGGTACTGGCCGAGGCTTGCCGTCAGGCCAAGGTCTGGAGCCTGGAGTCGCCGCGCAAGTTTTTCATCGCCGTCAATATTTCACCGCGCCAATTCCATCATCCCTCATTCCTGCGTCGCGTCACCAACACCCTCGCAGAGAGCATGATTGATCCATCCTTCATTGAACTGGAAATCACCGAGGGCATCGTCATGCGCGACGTTGAACGCACCATCGAATTGCTCAAGGATTTGCGTGGACGTGGACTGACGCTGGCCATCGACGATTTCGGCACCGGCTATTCCAGTCTGGCTTACCTCAAGCGTTTTTCCATCGACAAACTCAAGATCGACCAGTCGTTTGTACGCCATTTGCGTGCTGACTCGGAAGACGCGGCGATCGTGCAGGCGGTGATTAATCTGGGGCATCATCTGGGTTTGTCAGTGATCGCCGAAGGGGTGGAAACTGCCGACCAACGTGCCTTGCTCAATAGCTGGGGCTGCGATGAAATCCAGGGGTATTTTTACGGCAGGCCCCTGCCAGCGGACAAGGCCACGCAGTTCATTTTCGATCACTGATCTGCGCGGCTATTCATGCACTTATTGAGGCTTGCGCGGCACCAGTAAATTGCCGGTCATCACCAGCACTGCCTGATCATCCTGATTGTAGGTCGTGACCCGGTTACGCAGAAAACCTTGATGCGGCTTGGATTGCGAAAATTTCAATTCCAGAATTTCGACTTCAATGCGCAGCAGGTCACCCGGGCGCGTGGGCCGTGGCCAGCGAAACTCATCAAAGCCAGCGCCAATTACACCCCCCTGAATTGGCAGCGCCTTGACCAGCAGGCGCATGGTCAGCGCCGCCGTGTGCCAGCCGCTGGCAGCCAGGCCACCAAAAAAACTGCGTGCAGCAGCGGCTTCGTCAAGATGGAAGGGCTGGGGATCGTAAGTGCCGGCAAACTCCTTGATGGCGGCCGCACTGAGTGCTTCTTCAGTGCTCGCACTGAAGCGCTGGCCGAGACTAAAATCTTCCAGATAAAGCGGGGTGGACGTCATGACGGTCTCCGTGATGGTGTTTTATAATGTCAATTGCAAGATGATAGTAAGTTCAATGATAATCAGCTAACTGGAAGTTGTCTATGGAACGAAAAAGCTTTGGCAACATGCAATGTCCGATTGCACGCACGCTTGAGCGTGTCGGCGAATGGTGGAGCATTCTCATTCTGCGCGATGCGTTCCACGGGCTTACGCGCTTTGACCAGTTCCAGAAAAGCCTCGACATTGCGCCCAACATGCTCACGCGCCGACTCAACTCGCTGGTGGAATCGGGTCTGCTGGAGCGTCGCCAGTACAGCCAGCGGCCGCCGCGCCATGAATATTTGCTGACCGATCTGGGACGTGATTTTCGCCCCATCCTGATACTCCTCACTACCTGGGGTAACAAGCACTTCGCGCCGGAAGGACTGAGTGTGTTGCTGGTAGACGCGACCACCGGACAAGCTGCCGAGCCGCTCATGATCGACGGCAAGAGCGGCAAGCCATTGACGTCACCGGACTTTACGTTTGTGGCAGGACCACAGGCCGGCGAGGCCGTCATCAAGCGCATCAACTTTGCACGTGAGCGCGGTGTTGGCGCGGCCAACGACGCTGTGCCAACTGCCATTCCCAAGGTCAAGAAGGGCGTGCGCGCAGCAAAGTCAGACAAGAAGAACATCGACGAACACGTCTGAATTACCTGCACTGGTGATTGTTGCCGCTGAGCCGCAGTTTTGCGTTCAGCGATTTTTCCTCCTTGACAGCGTTCATGTCGATCAATAGTATGCATATACATCGATGCATATGCATTTAAAATTCTGGGGCACCAAATAAGGCGGTCATTTCCATGTTGAATCAATGTGCCTGCACGCCGTTGCGCCGCCTGACGCGGCGTATTACTGCCATTTATGACCATCATCTGGCGTGTGACGAGATCACCATCAGTCAATATTCCTTATTGTCCCTGGTCGGGCGTCGTGGTCCGATTGCCAATATTCATCTGGCTGCGGAGATGGGTATGGAGCGCAGCACCCTCAGTCGTAACATCAAGCCTTTGCTCAATGCGGGGTGGATAGCCACGGTCGATATGCCTCCCGGAAAGCAGCTCGACAAGCGCTCGTTTGCGCTGCAACTGACGCCGGCGGGCAAGGCCAAAAGGGAAGCTGCCTATCCACACTGGCAGCAGGCGCAACTGGAAATCAATGCCTTGCTGGGCGACACGACGCAAGAGCAATTGATGGGTGTCATCAATGCTGCCTATGAAAAATTGCGGGTGATGGCACCAGCCTGAGGTGTGCTGATAGTTAACTGAACAGAATGATCTTATAAGACGAGCAACATCCATACGCTGCGCATGGATGTTTTTTATTCACCTTTTACAGACCCAGTGACATGAATAAAGTGACACAAGCCATTGCCGCACGCACCTCTCACCGCTTCAGCTATGCCTGGGTGGTGGTCGGCCTGATTTTCCTGGTGCTGCTGACCTCGGCTGGTATACGCGCCACACCGTCGGTGATGATTCTGCCGCTGGAGCACGAATTCGGCTGGTCGCGTTCCACCATTTCTCTGGCAATCTCGTTCAACATCGCTCTTTACGGTTTGATAGGACCTTTCGCTGCCGCCGCCATGCAGCGTTTCGGGATTCGTCCGGTGGTCTTGGGCGCGCTGGTCTTGCTGTCAATCGGCACCGCCTTGAGTTCGCTCATGACCATGCCCTGGCATATGCTCATGACATGGGGTCTGCTGGTCGGCAGCGGCACCGGCGTGGCAGCCAATACCTTGGGTGCCATCATCGTGAGCCGCTGGTTTGAAGTGCGGCGCGGTCTGGCCATGGGTTTGCTGACCGCCAGTGCGGCAACTGGGCAGATGGTGTTCCTGCCGCTGATGGCTTCCATGGTGGAGCACTATGGCTGGCGTTCAGTGGCGTTTCTGGTGGCAACCGTGGCCGCGCTGGCAGTGCCGTTAGTGGCGATTTTCTTGCCGGAGCGGCCCTCTGATGTCGGTCTGCGCCGCTACGGTCAGGCTGCCGATGCACCGCTGGATGCCGACGTCGCGTTGCGCAATCCGCTGGCCATTGCGTTTGGTGCCTTGGGCAAGGCAATGAAAGTAAGAGATTTCTGGCTGCTGTTTTTCAGTTTCTTCGTCTGTGGCATGAGTACCAATGGCTATATCGGTACGCAATTCATTGCCATGTGCAACGATTACGGGATTAACGAAGTTGGCGGTGCCGGCATTCTCGCCGCCATGGGCATGCTTGATCTGGTTGGCACGACCTTGTCTGGCTGGTTGTCAGATCGCTTCAATCCGCGTGTGCTGCTGTTCTGGTATTACGGTCTGCGCGGCCTGGCCTTGATTTTTCTGCCGTATGCCTTTGGCCTGAATTATTTCGGCTTGACCATCTTTGCGCTGTTCTATGGTCTTGACTGGATTGCGACCGTGCCACCGACAGTGAGGCTGGCCAATGATGTGTTTGGCCGCCTGGCAGCACCTATCGTGTTTGGCTGGATCGTGGCTGGCCATCAATTGGGCGCAGCCACGGCCACGCTGATTGCGGGCTATTTGCGATCGACCTTGGGTAATTACACCTTGTCTTCGGTCGTCATGGGCAGCGCCTGTCTGATTGGTGCCGTCCTGGTATTACGTATCAAAGGTGAGCAGCACGGCAAGCCCATCACTGTTGCGGCATAACACTGAGAAACAACAAGTAAGGCCGGCGCCATCGGAAACGGTGGTGCCGGCTTTTTGCATTCTGGATGAGAATTTGGCGTGTTGATTTGTTTTTCGAAATTTTCGATGATTGATGTGGAAAATTTCCGTTTTTCTTTTGTATTTGCCTGTCCCATACTTCGTTTCATTGATGCAGACCCAGACAGAAGGGCGCATCAAAGCAGAAGTAAAAACGCCATTTTTTTTCGAAATAATCGCAAATACTCAGGAGAACATCATGCCAACAGCAATCGCCAAACCAGGCGCAACACTGCTCAACCCAAGCAACCATACCTTGATCATGATCGATCATCAGTCGCAAATGTCATTTGCCACACATTCCATCGATGCGATCACGCTGCGTAATAACACGGCTTTGGTAGCCAAGGCAGCCAAGGAATTCAAGGTATCGACAATTTTGACAACCGTGGCCGAAAAATCCTTCTCCGGCCCCATGTTCGATGAAATCAAATCGGTCTTTCCCGAGCAGGAAGTGATTGACCGTACCAGCATGAACACCTGGGAAGATCCGCGCATCGCCGAACGCGTCAATGCCATCGGCAAGAGCAAGATTGTGCTGGCCGGTCTGTGGACTTCGGTTTGCATCGTCGGCCCGGCCTTGTCGGCCCTGGATCAGGGTTTTGATGTGTATGTGATCACCGATGCCAGCGGCGACGTGACCACCGAAGCGCATGAACGCGCTGTCCAGCGCATGATCCAGCTGGGTGCACGGCCGATGACTGCCTTGCAATACCTGCTCGAATTGCAGCGCGATTGGGCGCGCACGGAGACTTACAATGAAACGGTTGCCACCGCAATTACCAACGGCGGTGCCTATGGCCTGGGTCTGATCTACGCTAAGACCATGTTCAACGCCTCGGAAGGCCACTGATTGCGAAGGCATGCCGCAAGCCAAGTCTGCTTGCGGCATGTGCTGCTGCCTTACATTACCTCACTTCAATCTCGATATTTACGCTACGGAGCCAACATGAGTGCTGACCTGATTCTGCTCAACGGACGTTTTCACACCATCGACAAAGAACAAGCGCACGCCACTGCGGTGGCCATCAAGGATGGCAAGTTCCTCGCCGTCGGCGACAGCGAAGCGGTCATGCGCCATCGCGGCGAGGCCACCCAGGTGATCAGCCTCAACGGCCGCACCGTGGTGCCGGGCTTGAATGACTCGCACATTCACCTGATTCGTGGCGGTCTCAATTACAACCTGGAGCTGCGCTGGGAAGGCGTGCCCTCGCTGGCCGATGCACTACGCATGTTGAAGGAGCAAGCCTTGCGTACGCCGCATCCGCAGTGGGTCAGAGTGGTGGGCGGCTGGACCGAGTTCCAGTTTGCCGAACGCCGTATGCCGACGCTCGACGAAATCAATGCCGCCGCGCCGGATACCCCCGTGTTCATCCTGCATCTGTACGACCGCGCCTTGCTTAACCGCGCTGCCTTGCGTGCGGTTGGCTATACCAAGGACACCCCGAATCCACCGGGCGGCGAAATCCAGCGCGATGCGGCCGGTAATCCGACCGGCATGTTGATTGCCCGGCCTAATGCCATGATTCTGTATGCCACTCTGGCCAAGGGGCCGACGCTGCCACTGGAGCAACAAGTCAATTCTACGCGCCAGTTCATGCGCGAGCTCAATCGCCTCGGCTTGACCAGCGCTATCGATGCCGGCGGCGGTTTCCAGAATTACCCGGAAGACTACGCCATCATCGATCAACTGGCGCGCGATGAGCAGTTGACCATCCGCATCGCCTACAACCTTTTTACTCAACACAAGGGCCAGGAACTGGAAGACTTTCAGCGCTGGACCGATATGATCAAGCCCGGGCACGGCAATGATTATTACCGCCATAACGGCGCCGGTGAAATGCTGGTGTTTTCGGCGGCAGACTTTGAAGACTTTCTGGAGCCGCGTCCGGAGCTGGCCGCCGGCATGGAAGATGAACTGGAAAAGGTAGTGCGCCATCTGGTGTCGCAACGCTGGCCGTTCCGCCTGCATGCCACTTACGATGAATCGATTAGCCGCATGCTCGATGTTTTTGAAAAGGTCAATCGCGATATCCCGTTTGATGGACTGCACTGGATTTTTGATCATGCCGAAACCATCACGCCGCGCAATATCGAACGTGTGCGCACACTCGGCGGTGGTCTGGCAATTCAACACCGCATGGCGTTCCAGGGGGAATATTTTGTCGAGCGTTACGGCGCAGATGCTGCCAAGGCTACACCGCCGGTGCAAACCATGCTCGACATGGGTGTGCCAGTCGGTGCCGGTACCGATGCCACACGCGTGGCCAGCTATAACCCGTGGACTGCCTTGTACTGGCTGGTGTCGGGACGCACCGTCGGCGGCTTGCAATTGCAGCAGAACGGTTTGCCACGCGACACCGCGCTAGAGCTGTGGACGGCCGGCAGTGCCTGGTTTTCCAACGAGCAGGGCAAGAAAGGGCGGATCAAGGAAGGGCAACTGGCCGATTTAGCAGTGCTGTCAGCAGATTTTTTTGCGGTGCCGGAAGAAGAGATCAAGGCTATTGAATCGGTGCTGACCGTGGTCGGCGGCAAGATCGTCTACGGCGCGCAGGAATTCGATCCATTGGCGCCGCCAGCCATCCCAGTGTTACCGGATTGGTCGCCGGTGAAGACGGTGCCGGGACATTATCGCGCCTTGCCCAAAGCATCGCTCTTGCCGCATCAATGTGCCGGTGCTTGCGGTGTCCATGCCCATGCGCATGACGTGGCGCGGCGTTCGTCGGTGCCGGTGTCGGGTTATACCGGTTTCTGGGGGGCACTTGGCTGCAGTTGTTTTGCCTTTTGAAGTGGGATATCCATCATGACGTATGCAAAAATTATCTGGGGACTGTTGCTGTCCTTCGCCGTTGGATTCTGCTGCCATCTGGCGCAGATTCCGGTGCCTTCACCGCCGGTGCTCAGCGGCGCCTTGCTGGTATTCATGATGAGCAGCGGCTATTGGTTGGTGGATCGCTACCTTGATGCACGCGCCGCCGCAGTGTCAGCCGAGGTGAAGTCATGAGCGCGCTGTTGATTGGCGCGGTGATCGGTTTGCTCATCGGCGCGGTATGTCGCTGGTTCGGGCTGCCGTCACCGACACCGCCCACACCAGTTGGTGCATCACTGGTCGTGGCAATGACCTTGGGTTATGTGGCTGCCGGCATGGTGCTGGCAGGACATGTTTGAATTGGTTTGAATTGATCAGGAGAATGACCATGTATTCACCATCAACGTTGTTGTCGCGTCTGCTATGGGCACCGGCACAAGATCTCGGTTTGTTGTTCCTGCGCCTGAGCGGTGCTGGCTTGTTGCTGTATGTGCATGGCTTGCCCAAGCTCATGCATTTTTCCAGCGAGTTGCAGCACATTGACGATCCTTTGCATGTCGGTCGTACTTTCACGTTGTTGTTTGCGATCTTCGCCGAGGTGTTATGCCCACTGCTGATCGTGCCGGGCATCCTGACACGCGTGGCCAGCATGGCAGTGCTGTTGTTGCTGTCAGTCTCGATGTTCCTGGTGCATCCCGACTGGAGTGTGGCTGATGGGCAGTTTGGCTGGTTATTGATGATCGTCTTCGGTGCTATTGCCTTCATGGGTGCCGGCCGTTACTCCATCGATGCTAGCCTTGCCCGCAGTGGTGCCCGCCATCAGAAAGCAGGAGTCTAAAATGGCGAGCTTGCGTGAGAGCGTTCGTACCACGGTGCAGTCAGCGGCCATGAGCTTCCTGGCCGGGTATGTCGATACCCTCGGTTTCGTGGCCCTGTTCGGTTTGTTTACGGCACATGTCACCGGTAACTTCGTGCTCATCGGCAGTGAGTTGGCGCATCCTTCGCACGGCGTATTGATCAAATTTGTGGCCTTTCCAGCCTTCATCTTATCGGTGGCTTTCACACGCATGGCAGTGGTGTGGCTGGAGCGTGCCGGCAAAGCGCCGTTGCCCTGGTTGCTGGCGCTGCAGTTGCTGTTCTTGCTGGGGTTCATGGGCGTTGGTCAGCACATCGCTCCGGTGCAGGATCCGCAGGCGGCGCTTACGCTGCTGGCCGGCATACTGGGGACGGCGGCGATGGCGGTGCAAAATGCGGCGAGCCGGCTGGTGTTGACCAAGCATACGCCGACTACCGTAATGACCGGCAACGTCACGCAACTGGTCATCGATCTGGTGGATATATTGCGCGGTGCTGCTGATGATGTCGTGCGTGAGCGTTGCCGCAAGTTTTTCTGGCCTATCGTGACATTTGGCGTTGGTGCTATCAGCGGTGCACTGGCTTACCATCAAGTATTGTTTCTGGCGCTGTTGTTGCCGGCGGCAATTCTGCTGGCACTGATCGTCGCCGAGTACAGCGGAGGCAAGCTGGTTGAATGATCGGCCTTATAATGCAGGCCTGAGTGCCAACAACAAAAATCACTGAAGGCTAACGGAGCAAGGATGCATTATTTGTACCATCTGATTGAGCAGTACGGTCTGATCATCGTATTTGCCAACGTCCTGGCTGGACAGCTGGGTGCGCCTGTTCCGACTTACCCGACCTTGGTGATCACCGGTGCACTGGCCTATCGCGGCGAGTATCCGCTGGTCTTGTTGTTGCTGGTGGCGGTACTGGCGGCATTGCTGGCCGATTATTCCTGGTACCTGGCGGGCCGCCGTTACGGGCGGCGCATCATGTCAACGCTGTGTCGTATTTCGCTGTCGCCGGATTCCTGTGTGCGTCAGACGGAATCGATTTATGCACGCTGGGGTGCACGTTCGCTGCTGCTGGCCAAGTTCATTCCCGGTTTTGCTTCCATCGCCAGTGCGCTGGCCGGTTCCGTCGGTACTTCACGCAGCCGTTTTCTGATCTATGACGGCATCGGCGCAGCCGTGTGGGCCGGATTGGCAATTTTCCTGGGTGCCTTGTTCAATACCGCCATCGACGCTGTACTCGGTGTGCTGACACAACTGGGTGAAGTCGGCTTGTTGCTGGTGCTGGCCGCGGTGGTCATTTTTGTGGCGAGCAAGTGGTGGCAGCGCCGTCGCTTTCGCAAATCGCTGGCAATGGCACGCATTTCGGTGGATGAACTCGATCAGTTGCTCAAGAACGGCGATCGTCCGAGCATCATCGATGTGCGCGCATCCGACTTGCAAAGTCTGGGCCGTATTCCCGGTGCGATGATGATTGGTCATCGCGATATCGAAACCTTTGTCTTCGATGAGCCGGTGGAGGGTGAAGTGATCGTGTATTGCGCCTGTCCCAATGAAGCCTCGGCGGCGATGGTAGCCAAACAACTGATGCGGCGCGGTTACCGCCGCGTGCGTCCGCTCACCGGCGGTATTGATGCCTGGATCGAAGCGGGTCACTCAGTCGAGCTTTGATGGCGATGCTACTTCTGCGCGGTCTGTAGCACTTTTTTGCGGAAAACTTCATGTTCAGAATTAGTCTCGATGCCTTGTTGATTCTCGATGCAATTGACCGGCGCGGCTCATTTTCAGCCGCGGGGGTGGAATTGCACCGGGTGCCGTCAACCATTTCCTATACCGTTTCCAAGCTGGAGCAAGATCTCGGTGTGCAGGTATTTGAGCGGCAGGGGCCCAAGGTGCAGCTCACCCGTGCCGGTGCCGAGCTGCTCAAGGAGGGACGCTATTTGTTGAAGGCGGCCGAAGATCTGGAACATAGGGTGCGTCGGGTGGCTTCCGGCTGGGAAACCGAATTCACGGTCTGTCTCGATTCGCTGTATTCAGCCGGTTGGTTGGAATCCGATATCGTGGATTTCTATCAAGTGGCCGACAGGACGCGTCTGCGCATCACTCGCGAATCGCTGGCCGGTACCTGGGAAGCTTTGCTGGACCGACGTGTCGATTTGTTGATCGGCGCACCCGGTGAAGGTCCGGCCGGCGGTGGCTATGTGGCGGAGCAGATCGGTGCGGTGCGTTTCGTCTTTGTGGTAGCGCCCAGCCATCCTTTGGCGGCAGTGGAAAAGGTGTTGAGCAAGGCGGATTTGCATCCTTATCGCGCCATCAGCGTGTCTGATTCAGCCCGCCGGATGGCGCCGCGCACGGTCGGCTTGCTATTCGGCCAGGATACCTTGACGGTGCCGGACATGCGTAGCAAATATACCCTGCAACTGGCTGGCGTCGGTTTCGGCTTCTTGCCTGAACCTTGCGTACGGGGTGCGCTTGCCGCCGGTACCTTGGTAGTCAAGGAAGTGGAAGAGCCGCGCGCGGATGAAATTTTCTCGCTGGCCTGGCGCGTCGGCGAGGAAGGTGCAGCCTTGAAGTGGTGGCTCAATCGTATGCGCGACACCGATATCTTGCAGCGCCTGTTTGCCGAGATTGTCAGCAAGGGTTTGTAAGCAGGTGAATGTGAAAAAAGCGCGCGGGCTTTTGGCCGGCGCGCTTTTTTCGTATTGCGCTCGGATTAAGCAGCGACCAGTGTGGCGATGGTTTGGCGGTTTTGAGTCACGGCCTTTTCCACTGCCTCTGCACCCATGCCCAGACCTTCGCTGTGGATGAAGGTAATGTCGTTCATGCCGATGAAGCCGAGCACGGCACGCAGATAGGTTTCGTGAAAGTCCATCACCTTGGCCGGACCTTGGCTGTAGACGCCGCCGCGCGAGGTGAAAACGTAGACTTTCTTGCCTTCGATCAGGCCGACCGGACCAGTTTCGGTGTACTTGAAGGTAACGCCGGCACGCGCCACGTGATCAATCCAGGTTTTCAGCGTAGACGTGATCGAGAAGTTGTACATCGGTGCGCCGATGACGATGATGTCGGCGTCATTGACTTCGGCGATCAACTCTTCAGAAACCTTGACCAGCGCTTGTTGCTCGGCACTGCGTTGTTCTGCCGGCGTAAAGAAGGCACCCAGCATTTTTTCGTCAAGATGGGCAATCGGGTTGGCCGCGACATCGCGCTCGACCACGCTGCTGCCGGGTTGAGCGGCCTTGAGTTGAGCCAGAAATTCGCCGGTGAGCTGGCGTGAAATCGAACCGGTGCTGCGGGCGCTGCTATTGATGAAGAGAATCTTGCTCATGATGTGTTCCTTGACGATGAAGTGAGAGAGCTTGCCGCCCGCAGGCGGCAAGGTAGTGATTAATAGGGCAGATCAAACAGCAGAAATTCAGCTGCTTCGGCATTTTCCAGCGTGATCAGGCGCTCGCCGCTGATCTTGATCGCATCGCCGCCGGCCAGACGGGTGCCATTGACGGTGAGGTTGCCGCGAATCAGATGCACATAACCCAAACGGTTTTGCGCCAGGCTATGTTGCAGTTGCTCAGCGCCGTTCGCGATGGATGCATAAATTGCCGCATCCTGATGAATCAGTACCGAATTGTCGCGGCCATCTGAGGAAGCGATCAGACGCAACTGGCCTTGCTTTTGCTCGGGGCTAAAATGCTTCTCCTCGTAGCTGGGTGCAATGCCTTTGACGTTGGGCTGGATCCAGATCTGCAAAAAATGCACAGGCGCGCTTGGCGAATGGTTGAACTCGCTATGGCGTACGCCGGTGCCGGCGCTCATGCGCTGCACATCGCCGTAATGCAATACCGAGCCGGTGCCCATGCTGTCCTTGTGTTCCAGCGCACCCTCGAGGACATAGGAGATGATTTCCATGTCGCTGTGGCCGTGCGTGCCGAAGCCCATGGCTGGCGTGACGCGGTCTTCATTGATGACCTGCAGCGGACCGAAGCCGACATGATCCGGGTCGTAATAGTGACCAAATGAAAAGCTGTGGTGGGAATGCAGCCAACCATGGTCGGCGACACCGCGTTCGGTTCCCTTGCGAACTTGAAGCATAATTTTCTCCGTCGATTGGTGAACAGGAGCGGGGGCTTTCCCGCACCGGAAAGTCCCGGTTTGCCTGTGTCTTCAGTGAGGACAGACGGAGTATGCGTGGCGGCCAATGAAAAGAAAAACGGAAAGAATTGTGGGCTACTATCGAATAATTCGATGATTAATTTAAGTTATTGATTTAATTGGTATATTTATTTTAATTTTAGGAATTTAAAGTGCTTATTTGAGCTATTTAGATGAAGTATTCTTGATTGAATCGAAAATTGTGGAGGTGCTCTGCTTTATGTCAGGACGGTATGAATCGGCGTGCCGCCGCGCAGGGTTTTGGTGACGGGTGTCTTCTCGCAGATTTCCGCCAGTCGTTGTCGTTGTTCGGGGGTAAGCAGATTATCGAAGCGCACCGTGCGCTCGATATTTTCCAGGCCGCAGTCGTCGCGGGAAAAGCGCGCATCGACCTCGATGCGGCCCAATTGCCAGCCCTTGCGTTCGGCATACATACGTAGCGTCAGCGAAGTGCAGGCCGCCAGCGCCGCCAATAATAGTTCGTAGGGTGCCGGACCGCTGTCGCTGCCGCCGTTGCTGGCAGGCTCATCGGCTTGCAGTTGGTGGGTGCGGGCACGGATGTGCTGGGCATAGCCTTGGTCACTGTGCAGATGGATGGTTGCCATGATGATCTCCTCAAGAGGTGGGCTTGGTCTGGCGATTGTGGCATGAGAGGCCGTTGCGCAATGGCTGTGCCAAAACAAGAAAGCCTGCACAGTGGCAGGCTTTCTTGTTCATGCAACAACTGAAATGCTTAAGCGAAATTGCTTGCCGCGAAGTCCCAGTTGACGATGCCCCAGAAGGCTTCAACATACTTGGCGCGGGCATTGCGGTAGTCGATGTAGTAGGCATGTTCCCACACGTCGATGGTCAACAAAGCCTTGTCAGCGGTGGTCAGCGGAGTGCCGGCGCCGGTGGTGTTGACGATGTCGAGCGAGCCGTCAGCCTTTTTGACCAGCCAGGTCCAGCCGGAACCGAAGTTGCCCAGGCCGAGCTTGGTGAATTCAGCCTTGAAGCTGTCGAACGAACCCCACTTGGCGTTGATGGCATCGGCCAGCGCACCGCTAGGAGCGCCTGCGCTCTTAGGTGTCAGGCTGTTCCAGTAGAAAGTGTGGTTCCAGATTTGCGCTGCGTTGTTGAACACGCCGCCGGAAGATTTCTTGATGATCTCTTCGAGCGACAGATTTTCGAATTCTGTGCCGGGGATCAGGTTGTTCAAATTGGTCACATAGGTCTGATGGTGCTTGCCATAGTGGAATTCGAGCGTTTCCTTGGAAATGGTTGGGGCCAGTGCATCCAGTTCGTAAGGCAGTGCCGGTAGGGTATGCGCCATGGTGAATCCTTTCGGGTGTGATGATCAGAACAGGGGGTTTTTTATTCTCAGACCGTGATTCTAAAGCGGATAGCGATTCTTTGCACTGTCTTGGACACGCCACCGGTCTTCATTCCAGCGTCGGCTGTACACCGGCAATGGCGACTTCGGCGCTGCCGGCGGCCAGGCGTAGGGTAATGTTGCTGCGCGGCTGCAATTGTGCAGGTGAGCGCAGCACTTCGCCTTTGGCATCGGTGACGATGGCATAGCCGCGTTCGAGTGTGCGTTGTGGGTTGAGCAGTTCCAGTTGCGCGGTTTGCGCGCTCAGCCATTGCTGGCGACGTTGGCTCTGCAAGGCAGCAGCACCGGCCTGGCGACGCATGTATACGCTCAGTTGCAGGCGCATTGCGCCGGTATCGGGCAGACGGTTGTGCAGTCGGGTCTGCAAATGTTGCAACTGGTAGCGTGCTTTTGCCGCCGGCATGCGGGTGGCGTGTTCCAGGCGCGCCTGCAGTGCTTGCAGCTTGACCCGTTCATGGCTGATATAGGCGGCCGGGCTGATCAGGCGCCGTGACATCCAGTCAACTCCTTGGGCGCGTTCGGCCAGGTGGCGTTTAAGTGCTCTGGTGAGTGCTCCGGCATGGCTGTTTAGACTGGCTTGCCAATCGCTGCGGGCGCTGGCGCATAGCTCGGCAGCAGCAGTCGGGGTCGGGGCGCGTAGATCGGCGGCGAAGTCGGCGATGGTGAAGTCGGTTTCGTGGCCGATGCCGGCAATGACCGGCATGGCGCAGGTGGCAATGGCGCGAGCGACCGCTTCGTCATTGAAGGACCATAGGTCTTCCATGCTGCCGCCGCCGCGTCCGACCAGTAGCACATCGCATTCGGCACGTTGCGAGGCGGTATCGATGGCGCGGGCAATTTTGGCCGCAGCGCCTTCGCCTTGTACCGGCGTCGGATATAGGATCACGCGCACATGCGGTGCACGCCGCCGCAGTGCAGTCAACATGTCGTGCAGGGCGGCTGCTTGCGGGCTGGTGACGATACCGATACAGCGCGCAAAGCTTGGTATCGGCCGTTTGCGTGCAGGATCGAACAAGCCTTCCTGCTCCAGTTTCTGTTTCAGTCGTACAAAGGCTTCGTAGAGGTTGCCGACGCCGGCGCGGCGGATCGCTTCAACGTTGAGCTGATAATCGCCGCGCGGGGCGTACAGCGTCACCAGCGTGCGCACTTCGACCTTGTCGCCTTCACGCGGCGTAAAGCCGGCATGCTGGGCGCGGCCTTTGAACATCACCGCGCGCACCTGGGCGGCGTCGTCTTTGAGCGTGAAATACCAGTGACCGGAAGCAGCACGGGTAAAATTGGATATTTCACCGGCTACCCAGACCAGCGGGAAGGTGCGCTCGAGCATGCGCGCCACCGCCTGGTTCAGGGCGGAAACCGCAAGTACTGGTGGGCCTGCCGGGGCTGTTGTGGCGGGGCTGGCGAAATCGTCGATGCTCATGGGCGGCAAATCATTCTGAGGGAAGCGGTGCAAGCTTTGTGATCAATGCTTTAAAAGTCTTTTAAATCAACGATCTATCTGATTGAATGGTAGGTTGTTCACAAAGTTATACACAGAAAATGTGGGTAAAGTGCAGTGGATTTTAAATGGCTTTGGCGGCGCCGTCAGTTTCTGCCTTGCGGGGCGCGGCGCAACACGTTACATTCTGCACCGTCAAATTAATCAGCAACACCATCAAGGAGTGCTTCTTGTTCGCTATCATCCAAGCCGCAGGTTGGCCGATCTGGCCTTTGTTGATCGCTTCGATCATCGGCCTTGCGCTGATCATCGAAAGAATTGTGTATTTGCGGCGCGGGCGCGTCTTGCCTGAGGATTTGCTGCCGGAGGTGGTGCGGGTGTATCAGCATGGCAGGGTGACGGAGGACGTCATCGAGAAGCTGGAGCAGAATTCGCCGTTGGGCCAGGTGCTGGCGGCCGGTTTGCGCAATGTTGATGCGCCGCGTGAAGTCATGAAAGAGGCAATCGAAGAAGCCGGACAGGCGGCCGCGCACCGTCTTGATCGCTATCTGACCACGCTGGGCACAATTGCTTCGCTGGCGCCGCTGATGGGTTTGTTCGGCACCGTGATTGGCATGATCGAGATCTTTGCCTCGCAAAACGCGGCCGGAACCAATCCGGCGCAACTGGCGCATGGCATCTCAATTGCCCTGTATAACACTGGCTTCGGACTGGCCATTGCGATGCCGGCGCTGGTGTTTTATCGCCATTTCCGTGCCCTGGTGGACGGTTTTGTGGTGGATATGGAGCAGCAGGCGGTCAAGTTTGTCGATGTCGTGCATGGCACGCGTTACTGATTTCGGCCAGGAGCAGCCATGAATTTTCGCAAAGGGCGCGCGCGCGAAGCGCTGGAAATCAATCTGATTCCCTTCATCGATGTGTTGCTGGTGATCGTGATCTTTCTAATGGTCACGACCACTTACAGCAAATTTACTGCCTTGCAGATCACCTTGCCCACGGCCGATGCCGAGAAGGCACTGGAGCAACCGTTCGAGATCAATATCGGTATCGACGCTCAGGGGCGTTATGCCATCAATAACCAACAGCTGGCCGTGCGCGATGCCGCCGGTCTGGCGCGTGAGATGCAGGCGGTGGTGCAGGCCGCAGTTGGGCAAGGGAGTGCGAAATCAGACCCGGTGGTGATCATCAATGCGGATGCGCTGGCGGCGCATCAGACGGTCATGAACGCACTGGAAGCGGCGCGTGCGGCAGGATTTGCCAAGGTGACCTTTGCCGCCCAGAGCAGCAGCACGAAATAAATCAGCTGCCATCAGTTGCCATCACCTGACATGGTGGCGGCAGCCTAACCCTTTACCTGGCATGAAGGCTTCCTTTTGTCCGACCGAACTGCTTCTCTTGAATCTGTCCTGCTGCGCGCCTGGACGCGCCGCGGCTGGCTGGCCTGCCTGTTGTGGCCGCTATCGCTACTGTTTGGCGCGCTCGTGTTATGGCGTCGTGCCGCCTATCGTTGCGGCTGGAAAAAAGCTGAGCGGCTGCCGGTGCCAGTCGTGGTGGCTGGCAATATTTTCGTTGGCGGCACCGGCAAGACGCCGTTGACCATCTGGCTGGTGGAAACTTTGCGCCGCGCCGGTTACTGCCCGGGAGTGATTTCGCGCGGCTATGGTGCGGCGGCGCAAGGCACGCTGGTGGTCACCGCGGCGTCAACGGCGCAGCAAGTCGGTGACGAACCCTTGCTCATTGCCGAACGGGCCGCTTGCCCAGTGGTGGTGGGGCGTAGCCGAGTGGCGGCTGGGCGGGCTTTGCTGGCGCAATATCCGGAAGTCAACGTGATCATTTCGGATGATGGCTTGCAACACTACGCGCTGGCGCGTGACGTGGAAATCGTGCTCTCTGATCAACGTGGCGTGGGCAATGGCTGGTTATTGCCGGCCGGGCCGTTGCGTGAGCCGGCCTGGCGTCGTGGTGACTTTGCCGTGTGCAATCTGGGTAGCCGCGATCCGCACATCAATGCCGACTTGCCAGCGTCCACCACAGCCATGTGGCTGGAAGCCGGCTATGCCGAACAATTGCAGGATCGCCGCCGCCGAGAGCCCCTGGCGGCCCTGGCGGGCTCTGCTCAAACGCTGGTGGCGGCGGCGGGAATCGGCAATCCGGGGCGATTTTTTGCCACCTTGCAAAGCGCTGGGCTGCACTTTGAAACCCTGGCTTTGCCGGATCATTATGATTTTGCGGACAACCCCTTTGCGGACCTGCAGGCGGCGATGATCCTGATTACCGAAAAGGATGCAGTAAAATGCAGGGCAATAGAGGCTATCAAAAACGATCCCCGTATCTGGGTCGTGCCTGTGACGGCGCGCATCGATGGTGCGCTGGCTGAACAAATAGTGGAGAAACTGCATGAACGCCCGACTGCTTGATATCCTCGTCTGCCCGATTTGCAAAGGGCCGCTCGAGTACGACAAAAAAGCCTTGGAACTGATCTGTAACGGCGACAAACTGGCCTATCCGATCCGCGATGGCATCCCCATCATGTGGGCCGATGAGGCGCGTGAGCTCGGCGCTGCGCCGGCGTTGTCCGGGCCCGTCGCTTGATGCGTCTATTTGCCGATTACTGATTCCGATTGTTGATTGCTGCCCGTTATGTCATTTACCGTCATCATTCCCGCCCGTCTCGCTTCCACCCGCCTGCCCAACAAGCCGCTGGCCGACCTCGGCGGTAAGCCGATGATCGTACGGGTGGCTGAACGCGCGGCGTTATCGGGAGCGCGCCGCATTGTGGTGGCGACCGACCATCGCGACATTTACGCAGCCTGTGAACAACATGGCATCGAAGTGGCCATGACGCGCGCTGACCATCCCTCGGGCACGGATCGCATTGCCGAGGTGGCGGCGGCGATGGATTTGCCCGAAGACGCCGTGGTGGTCAATGTGCAGGGTGACGAGCCGTTGATCGACCCCGGTCTGATCGCTGCCACGGCCGGGCATGTCAAGGCCGAGGTGCCAATGGCCACGGCCGCACATGCCATTACGTTGTTGCCGGAGATGTTCAATCCCAATGTAGTGAAGGTGGTTTTGAACAAGGATGGCCGTGCCATGTATTTTTCGCGCGCGGCGATTCCCTGGCATCGTGACGGCTTTGCCCAGTCCCAAGAGCATCTGTCGGAGCTGCATCAACATGAATTTGCGCCGCTACGCCATATCGGCCTGTATGCCTACACCAACAAATTCCTGCAAATCTACCCGACGCTGACGGCCTCGCCGCTGGAACGTATCGAGGCGCTAGAGCAATTGCGCGTGTTGTGGCATGGTTATTCGATTGCTGTGCACGTTACTTCACTGTTGCCTGAGGCTGGCGTCGATACCATCGAAGATCTGGAACGCGTGCGCAAGCATTTCCAGGCACCGCCCGACAGTGCGCTGATGGCGGCTATTTCTGCCTTGTAGCGCAGTGCTTTGTAAGTTTCAGGTCATTCTCACGCGCGATAATTGGGCTGGTTGATTGGGCTGATCGATGCTGCCTAAAAAATGGGCGTTTGTCATGATTCGGTAAGATTTTGTGGTAAGTTTCGTTCAGAGCAATGATATATAAGCGGCGTCAACCGAGACAAGCGCCTTTGATGGCTGCAGTTTGAGCTGGTCGCCATCGCAACAGAATTCAAAACTTCATTTAGGAAACGATATGCGCCTCATCCTTCTAGGAGCGCCTGGTGCCGGTAAAGGTACGCAAGCCACTTTTATCAAGGAAAAGTACAACATTCCGCAGATTTCGACTGGCGACATGTTGCGCGCCGCCGTCGCTGCCGGCACTGAATTAGGCATTGCTGCCAAAAAAGTCATGGATGCAGGCGGTCTGGTTTCCGACGACATCATTATTGGCCTGGTCAAGGACCGGCTCAAGCAGGCTGATTGTGCCAACGGTTACCTGTTCGATGGTTTTCCGCGCACCACACCGCAAGCTGATGCGATGAAGGACGCTGGCGTACAGATCGACTACGTGCTGGAAATCGACGTGCCCGACAGCGCCATCATCGAGCGCATGAGCGGACGCCGCGTACATCAGCCGTCGGGTCGTACTTACCATGTCAAGTTCAATCCGCCCAAGGTCGAGGGTAAGGATGATGTCACTGGCGAAGCCTTGATTCAGCGCGATGATGACAAGGAAGAAACGGTCAAGAAGCGTTTGTCGGTGTATCACGAACAGACTGAAGTGCTGGTCGGTTACTACGGGAAATGGGCGGAGGCTGGACAAGTGGGTGCGCCCAAGTATCGCAAGATTGCCGGCGTCGGACCGGTCGAGCAAATCAGAGAGAGTGCATTTAACGCACTGTCGTCATAAAATGAAGCGGACCATGTGTCCGCTTTTTTTATGCCGCTCGGTAGGTGCGAAAAAGAATAGGCAGCAGAGATAGCCCGCAAAATAAAAAATGGGCGACGTCAAGTTTGGCAGTGCGCAGTGTCCGTCCGCTATCCGAAGTGTCTGGGTGGGTGAGGGAAGGTCGTAATTGTTTGCTTTGTCGTGATAACAAGGAGGAGACATGATGGCAGCAGCCTTATGGTTTGCCGTAGCCTGCGGTATCGTTGCAGTGATCTACGGCCTCATTTCCCGCAGTTGGATTCTCAAGCAAGACCCCGGCAATGAGCGTATGCAAGAAATTGCCAGTGCCATTGAGCAAGGGGCGGCCGCCTATCTGGCGCGCCAGTACCGCACCATTGCCATGGTCGGTGTAATTTTATTCATCCTCATCGCCCTTATCCCCGGTCTGGGATGGATCACCGCCGTCGGTTTTCTGATCGGTGCGGTGTTATCGGGTTCCTGTGGCTTCATCGGCATGAATGTCTCGGTGCGTGCCAACGTGCGTACCGCCCAGGCTGCCAGCCACGGCATGAATGAGGCGCTCAATGTGGCCTTTCGTGGCGGCGCCATCACCGGCATGCTGGTGGTTGGCCTGGGGCTGCTGGGCGTATCACTGTTTTTTTGGTGGTTGTTCTTGCATGGTCAGGGAAGCGCCGTGTCATTGCATGATGCGCTGCGCCCGTTGATCGGACTGGCTTTTGGTGCTTCGCTGATCTCGATCTTTGCGCGCCTGGGCGGCGGCATTTTCACCAAAGGTGCTGACGTCGGCGCCGATCTGGTGGGCAAGGTGGAGGCCGGCATTCCCGAAGACGACCCTCGTAATCCGGCGGTGATCGCCGATAACGTTGGCGACAACGTCGGTGATTGCGCAGGCATGGCGGCCGATCTGTTTGAGACCTATGTGGTGACCTTGGTGGCGACCATGCTGCTGGGCTCCTTGCTGCTCGAGCATGCGCAGGTGCTGGCAGTGCTGTATCCACTGGCTCTGGGCGGCGTCTCCATCCTGGCCTCGATCGTCGGTTGCAGCATGGTCAAGGTAGCGCCGGGCAAGAAGATCATGTCGGCACTATATACCGGCTTATGGTGGGCGGCAGGGCTCAGTCTGATCGGCTTTGCTGTGGTCACCTGGATCATGCTGCCGCAGGAGCTACGGCTGCCCTTAATGGGAGCTGCGGTGATCGGTATCGTGCTGACTGGCTTGATGGTAGTGATCACGGAATACTATACCGGCACTGATTTTTCCCCCGTCAAGCATATCGCGGAGGCCTCGACTACCGGTCACGGGACCAATATCATTGCCGGTCTGGGTGTTTCGATGAAGTCAACTGCTTACCCGGTGCTGGCGGTCTGTGCGGCGATTTTGGCATCCTATTGGCTGGCCGGGTTATATGGGATTGCGATCGCGGCGACTTCGATGCTATCTATGGCCGGCATCATCGTCGCACTTGACGCCTATGGCCCGATTACCGACAACGCCGGTGGTATCGCCGAGATGGCTGGCATGCCGGAGTCGGTGCGTGCGGTGACTGATCCGCTTGACGCCGTTGGCAATACCACCAAGGCGGTCACCAAGGGTTATGCGATTGGTTCGGCCGGGCTGGCAGCCTTGGTGTTGTTTGCCGATTACACCCATGCACTTGATACGGTTGGTAAGCATACCTCCTTTGATCTGTCCGATCCGATGGTGATTGTTGGTTTGTTTATCGGCGGACTGATTCCTTATCTGTTCGGCGCCATGGCCATGGAAGCAGTCGGTCGCGCCGCTGGCGCCGTTGTGGTTGAAGTGCGGCGGCAGTTCCGCGATATTAAAGGCATCATGGATGGTAGCGGCAAGCCGGAATATGACAAGGCCGTCGACATGCTGACTTCCTCGGCGATCAAGGAGATGATTCTGCCTTCTCTGCTGCCGGTGATTGTGCCGATTCTGGTCGGTCTGTTGCTGGGCTCGGCAGCGCTGGGTGGTTTGCTCATGGGAACCATTGTTACCGGTCTGTTCGTGGCGATTTCCATGACCACCGGTGGCGGCGCTTGGGACAATGCCAAAAAATACATCGAAGAAGGTCATCACGGCGGTAAAGGTTCCGATGCGCACAAGGCGGCCGTGACCGGTGATACGGTAGGTGATCCGTACAAGGACACGGCCGGACCGGCCATCAATCCGCTGATCAAGATCATCAATATCGTGGCCTTGTTACTGGTGCCCTTGCTGCCGATGACGCCGATCGCAGAAAGTGTTGCTGCTACCAATACGGGTGGTCAAACTGACGCTGTTGTGATTGCAGTTCCCGTGGGAAAATAGTCTTCGCTCTCTCACAAGGAGGGTACAGGAGCGGCAGCGTATTGCGCTGCCGTTCACATTTCAATGACGCGACACAGCGTAACAGGAGCAAGCGGATATGCAGATTGGCGGACAGGTATTTGTAGTGACAGGGGCGGCATCGGGTTTGGGCGCAGCGTGCGCGCGGATGCTGGCAGATTTGGGTGGCAAGGTAGTGTTGGCCGACTTGCAGGAAGAGGCTGGTGCCAAGCTGGCGGCTGAACTGCAGGGGAAATTCGTGCGTTGCGACGTTACCTCTGAGGTGGATGCGCAGGCAGTGATCGAAGCAGCGGGCTTGCTTGGCGGCGTGCGCGGGCTGATCAATTGTGCCGGCATTGCACCTGCGGCTAAACTGGTTGGTAAGGATGGGCCGCACTCACTGGCGCTGTTCCAGAAAACCCTGAACATCAATCTGATCGGAACCTTTAACATGGCGCGCCTGGCCGCCCATGCCATGAGTGCGTTGGCGCCGATGGAGCAGGGCGAGCGCGGCGTGATTATTAATACCGCCTCGGTGGCTGCCTATGACGGTCAGATCGGCCAGGTTGCCTACGCTGCGTCGAAGGCGGCCATCGTCGGCATGACACTGCCAATGGCACGCGATCTGGCGCGCAGCGGCATTCGTGTGATGACAATTGCGCCCGGCATCTTCGAGACGCCGATGATGACGGCCATGCCGCAGGAGGTGCAGGATGCGCTGGGTGCGGCAGTGCCGTTCCCGCCGCGTCTGGGCAAGGCGACCGAATACGCCCATCTGGCCCGCACGATTATTGAAAATCTGATGCTCAATGGTGAAACAATTCGTCTCGACGGCGCCATTCGCATGGCTCCAAAATAAGAAATCAGTGTCGTTTTCCAGGCGCTGATTTTGGTTCTGGATCGTTTTTTTTCTATTTTTTCTCTCCAAAATCACGGGTCCTGCTAAGCTGTTGACATGGAGTCAATTGATAATAAGACAGGATTAATCCTGACCGGTGGCGGTGCCCGTGCAGCCTATCAAATTGGCGTGCTCAATGCATTGTCATTGATCTTGCTGGAGGCGGGCTGGCCGGCGCATCGCAATCCTTTTCAGATCATTTGCGGTACCTCGGCGGGCGCAATCAATGCGACTGCGCTGGCCTGTCGAGCCGATGATTTTGGCGAGGGCGTGCGTGAACTGATGAGCGTCTGGTCCCATTTCAAGACCGACCAGGTATATCGTTCCGATTCGCTGGGAGTGATTCGTTCCGGCGCCCGTTGGTTGTCCTTGTTTTCATTCGGCTGGCTGCTGCGTAAATGGCATGCCAATCCGCCTAATTCCTTACTCGACAATACGCCGCTGGTGACCATGTTGCATCGCTTGCTGGATTTGCCGCGGCTCGATGATGCACTGGCCAACGGCAGTTTGCATGCACTGGCGGTGACTGCGTCTTCCTATACCGGCGGCCAGCATTTAACCTTTTATCAGTCGAACCAGAAAATCGAACCGTGGCGGCGCACGCAACGTGGTGCGATCCGGGATCAGATCGGTGTCGAGCATTTGCTGGCGTCTTCGGCGATTCCCTTCATTTTTCCGGCGATTCCTATTTTTTACGAAGGCCGGCGCGAGTATTTCGGCGATGGATCGATGCGTCAGATTGCTCCGATTTCGCCGGCCATTCATTTGGGTGCCAGCAAAATCCTGGTGATCGGCGCCGGTCGTATCGGCGAGCGCGCTGAACGGCCGAGCGAATTGGCGCAGTATCCCAGTCTGGCGCAAGTGGCCGGCCATGCCTTATCCAGTATCTTTCTCGATGGTCTGGCTGCAGATATTGAGCGAGCCAATCGGATCAACCAGACATTATCGATTTTGACGCCTGAACAGCGTGCCAAAATGCCTTTGCGCCCGGTTGATGTCTTGGTGATTTCGCCCTCAGAACGTATCGATGAAATTGCCAGTCGGCATGTCAACAGCTTGCCGCGCCCGGTAAGAGTGATGCTGGGAGGCATTGGCGCCACTGAAGTGCGCGGCGCTGCGCTGGCTTCCTACCTACTGTTTGAAAAGAGCTTCACGCGCGAACTGATCGCCTTGGGCGAACGCGATACCTACGCCATGCGCGAGCAGGTAACGGCTTTTTTTGAACCACAAGACGCTACCGTAGCGCAAGTCTGATCCTGCTTGTGGCAAGCGTGTCACGAAGATTCGGGTTGCCTCGTTTGCGGCAAAACGTTACTCTACGCAATGGTATTGCGAAAAATTAATACTTGGGCAACATAAAATGCGAGCTAGTTCTTGAGTAAATTATTGAGCCGGTGCTGGTTTTTTTTCGCAGTTTTGACCTTATCTTGTTCGGTATGGGCGAAAACTTCGATTGTTGCCGAAGGGGTAATCGACGTCGTACCGTTGAGCAGCTTGCCGGCAGAGGTGCGGCAGACGTTGGGCCTGATCAAGCAGGGCGGGCCCTATCCGTATGCCAAGGACGGTGTTGTTTTTGGTAATTACGAAGGAGTTTTGCCTAGACAGAAGCGTGGGTATTATCACGAGTTCACTGTGGCAACGCCCGGAGAGCGTCATCGCGGCGCCCGGCGGATTATCGTCGGTGGTAATGCGCAGAAGTCGGGTGAGTATTTTTACACCCAGGACCACTACCGCACATTTCAGCGCATCAGGGAATAGGTAATTCCAGCTAGTCGGGCTTGCTTGTAGCACCCATTGCAAAATCTGAGGGAGAAATGAGTTTATTTAAAACGGTGCCGTCAAATGTTGTGCAGTCCATCCGCGCGTTTCGCGTGACCGACTTACAGGAAGAGGCTGCTCGGCTAGGTCAGCACTTTCTGTACGCTTATTGCGCGCAAGCCATGACCAAACAACAGGTCTTGGCAATGATTGCCGGCGCGTTTCATTTTCCTCGTCATTTTGGAAAAAATTTTGATGCATTGGGCGATTGTCTGACCGACCTGACGCACAAGGCTGGTCCGCAGCCCGGATTTATTGTTGTTCTGGAGCAATTGCCGAATACGCAAAAATTCGACAAGGAAGCGCGCGAAACCCTGCTGGACGTGTTCCGCGATGCGGCAGATTTCTGGGCCGATAAAAAAGTGGCGTTCCGCGTTTTCTATTCTTTCCAGTAAAACACTTATCGCGTTCGGTGTGCGTGTACTTGTCGATTTTTGCCAATGGTGCCGCAGGCTGCGGTTACAATGCGCACCATGAGAAGCATTGTTATCCTGATTTCCGGGCGCGGCAGCAACATGGAAGCCATTGTCCGCGCCGCCAAGTCACAGAACTGGCCGGTTTCCATCGCCGCAGTCATCAGCAACCGGGCCGATTCAGCAGGACTCGAGTTTGCTCGTGAGCATGGTATTGCCACAGCAGTAGTTGCCAACAAGGACTATCCCACACGCGAGCAATTCGACGCTGCCTTGCGCGAGGTGATTGATGGTTTTTCTCCTGATCTGGTGGTGCTGGCGGGCTTTATGCGTATTCTGACTGCACCCTTCGTCGAGCATTATGCTGCACGGATGCTCAACATTCATCCGTCACTGCTGCCTTCTTTCCCAGGTTTGGCAACACATCGACAAGCGCTGGCAGCAGGCGTCAAACTGCATGGTGCTACCGTGCATTTTGTTACGCCTGACCTTGATCACGGCCCGATTGTGGCGCAAGCCGCCGTGCCGGTGTTGGAGGGGGACAGCGAAGAAATCCTGGCTGAACGTGTTTTGCAGCAGGAACACCTTATTTATCCACGCGCAGTGCGCTGGTTCATTGAAGGCAAGCTGTGGCTGGACGGTGCACACGTGCGCATCGATCCGGTTGCTGAGCAAGCCTGAATCATCATTTTTTGAAGGAAGCAGCATGAGATTGCCACCTGCAATCGTTCCCCATATGGAAGAAGTTTTGCGTGAAATTTTGCGTTTCACCGGTCCTGCCGATGTGACGCTGTCGCGTTACTTCCGTGAAAATCCCAGGCTCGGCGGGCGTGAGCGCGGCGTGATCGCCGAAGCGGTCTATGGCTTGTTGCGCAACAAGTCGGTCTATACCAGTTTTGCCGAGTCTGGCGTAGGTCCAATGATGCGCCGCATGGCCTTGCTCGGACTGACCGACATGGTCAGCATCGATGCAATTGCTGGCTTGTCACCAGAAGAAGTCGAGTGGCTCAACCGTACTGCCCAGATCGACCGTAACAAGTTGCCACTGGTCATGCGCGCCAATATGCCGCAATGGTTGCTGGATAAACTGATTGCCCGCGACGGCGAAGCTGCTGCCATGGAATTGGCACATGCCATGAATCAGCTGGCGCCGCTGGATTTGCGCGTCAATGCCATCAAGGCCAACCGTGAAGATGTCATGGTCGAGTTGGCTGCTGCGCCGATTTTATGCGAGGAAACACCTTATTCGCCGCTCGGTTTGCGCGTCTTGAAAAAACCAGCATTGCAGAATTTACCGCTATTCAAGAGCGGAGCCATCGAAGTGCAGGATGAAGGCAGCCAGTTGCTGGCGTATATTGTTGGTGCAAAGCGCGGCGAAATGGTTGTCGACTTTTGCGCCGGAGCCGGCGGTAAGACGTTGGCACTGGGTGCCGCCATGCGCAATACAGGTCGTCTGTATGCCTTCGACGTTTCCGAGAAGCGTCTGGCCAAACTCAAGCCGCGTCTGGCGCGCAGTGGTTTGTCCAATGTACATCCGGTACTGATCGCACATGAGAACGATGCCAAGGTCAAACGCTTGGCCGGCAAGATTGACCGTGTCTTGGTCGATGCTCCCTGTAGCGGCCTGGGCACATTGCGTCGCAATCCCGACATGAAATGGCGTCAGACAGAAGAGACCGTTGCAGAAATGCATGCCAAACAAGTCAGCATCCTGACCGGCGCTGCGCGGTTGGTCAAAGCCGGCGGCCGTTTGGTGTATGGCACTTGTAGTTTTCTCAACGAAGAAAATGAAGATGTTGTTGCTGAATTTTTGCAAGCCAGTCCAGATTTTTCATTGGTGCCGATGAGTACGGTGCTGGAAGAGCAAAAAATTGCCCTGAAAATGGGGGACTATCTGAAATTGTCGCCGCACGTGCATCAAACGGATGGTTTCTTTGCGGCAGTGCTGGAGCGTAAGAAATAATGTCGCGTCAGCGCTGGACCGGCACCCGCTTGCGGCTGTTGGCAGCGCTGCCAAGCCTGGCGCTCTGTCTGGGCTTGTGTACTACTGCGTCGGTACAAGCCTTCGATGGCACTGCTCCAGCGCAGATTTTGCCGGCACAGGGAACGCTCGAAGCTGCATTCGCTCCATGGGACAATATCGAAGCCCGCTTGCTCGATGCCTTGGCCGTGGCGCGCCATCAAATATTAGTGCAAGCTTATATTTTCACCAGCAAGCCGCTGACTCTGGCCTTGATTGCCTCTCATCAGCGCGGCGTTGATGTTCGTGTGCTGCTCGATGCCGGCCAGTTGAGCCATATTGGCAAGGAGCGCCTGGCAATGTTGCAAGCCGTCGGCATCAGCGTGAGACTGGAAACGGCCTATAAGAATGCGCACAATAAGGTGATCATCATCGACGCTGGCACGGACGATGCCACATTGATCACCGGTAGCTATAATTTCAGCTGGAGTGCACAAAACAAGAATGCTGAGAATATATTGATAGCCCGCAAGAATGCGCCGCTTGCCGCTCGTTATGCGGCCAACTGGATGCGTCATTTCAAAGATGCCGAACTGCCCGATGCGGCCAAGTAAGCTTCGGCATTGTGTAATGTTGTAGTAAATCAATAAGGATCATGTCGACCTTGCTTTCCGATATCTATGTTTATCTGTTTGCTGACTTACCCGTACTGGCGTTGCTACACCAGCTGGGCGTAATCGCATTGTGCATATTGGCTGGTCTTGGGCTGTCGCGGGCATTGCGCCGTATGTTGACGCTGCCGTTGGGCGAAGACAGCGTCGTCAATATCGGCGTCAAAAGTTTCGTGCTGGTGCTGTCGCCATTGCTGGTATTGGTGATGTTGATACTGGCGCGCATGTTGCTGACGAGAATGCATTTGCCAGTGACTCTATGGCCGATCTTTATACCCCTGACAATTTCTCAGGTGGCGATGCGTTTCGTGTTCTATGTATTGCGGCGTATCTTCATCAAGGATTCTGGCGCCAGTGCATTCTTGCAGTTATTTGAGAAAATTTTCGCGACCCTGGTCTGGATCTGCGTCATTCTCTATATCGCTGGTTTGTGGCCGGACCTGATCGATTACCTCGACACCACCATGTTACCGCTGGGGCGTCACAAGACTTCCATGCTGACAGTGTTGCAGGCTACGGCATCGGTGCTGGTGACGCTGATCATTGCCATGTGGATAGGAGCGCTTCTCGAAGAACGTTTGATGAAGCTCAGTTCCATGCACTCATCGTTGCGTACTGTGGTGGCGCGACTGGCGCGGGCAGTCTTGATCCTGGTGGCCATTTTGGTTAGTCTATCGTTGGTCGGTATTGACCTGACGGTATTGTCGGTATTTGGCGGCGCACTTGGTGTTGGCCTTGGTTTGGGGTTGCAAAAAATTGTCAGCAGTTATGTTTCCGGCTTTGTCATCCTGTTTGAGCGCAGCATGGCCATTGGCGATATGGTCAATGTCGAGCGCTATTTTGGGAAAGTGACGCAAATCAATTCGCGCTACACCATCCTCGAAGGTCTGGATGGGATTGAATCTGTGTTGCCCAACGAAATGTTCATGTCTGGTCCGGTGCAGAATTATTCGCTGAATCGAAAAATTATACGATTGGCAACACACGTCACTATCTTGTACCAGGACGATATCGAGACGGTATTGTCTTTGTTGGAGAAAGCCACGATCGGGGTTGAACGGGTATCAAATCAGATTTTGCCGCAGGCCTTATTAATAAAAATTGGTGAGCATGGTCTGGAACTGGAAATTGGTTTTTGGATAACAGACCCTGAAAATGGTCGCCTAAATGTAACCTCGGATGTGAATCGGGCACTCTGGAGGGTCTTCAAAGCCGAGGGTATTCAGGTGGCTCATCCCAAGCGCGACGTCAGACTGATGCATGAGCGCAGTTTTGAGCAAAGTGTGGCGGCGCCGGTACCGGACGTGGTCAAGGATGCATAATCAGGGTACAATGACGGAAAATAAAAGAATATAGCTGTCTTTTGTTGGTAAAATGGATTCCAATCCTGTTTGCCTTGAAGTATTTCTATTGGAGTTGTAATGACTGTAGATTCGATTTTAGACTTTCTTGCTAACGGTTTGGTGCATGCAACCGGCTGGCAGATTTTCTTCTACACGCTGATCGTGACGCACATCACGATTGCCGGGGTAACCATTTACCTGCATCGTTGCCAAGCGCACCGGGCGTTGGATCTGCATGCCATTCCAAGCCACTTCTTCCGCCTCTGGCTGTGGATGACCACCGGCATGGTGACCAAGGAGTGGGCTGCGATTCACCGCAAGCATCACGCCAAGTGCGAGACCGCAGAAGATCCGCACAGCCCGCAAGTGCGCGGTATCAAGAAGGTTCTGTTGGAAGGTGCTGAGCTCTATCGCGCCGAATCCAGGAATGCTGAGACCATGGAAAAATACGGTCACGGTACGCCGGATGACTGGGTTGAGCACAATGTATATAGCCGCTTTGGCTGGCAGGGTGTCGGCCTCATGCTGATCATTAACGTCATGCTGTTCGGCGTGATTGGCCTGACCGTCTGGGCCGTGCAAATGCTGTGGATTCCGATCACTGCTGCGGGCATCATCAATGGCATTGGTCACTACTGGGGTTACCGCAACTACGACTGCAATGATGCTGCAACCAATGTTTTCCCATGGGGCATCATCATTGGTGGCGAAGAGTTGCACAATAATCACCATACCTTTGGTACCTCGGCCAAGCTGTCGTCGAAGTGGTATGAGTTCGATATCGGTTGGATGTATATCCGCATCCTCGAGATGGTTGGCCTGGCCAAGGTCAAGAAGGTTGCTCCGGCGCCTAAGTTTGATCGTCAGAAGTTGGTTGCCGACTTCGATACATTGCAATCGGTGATCGCCAATCGTTACGACGTCATGTCCAAATATGCCAAGTCGCTCAAGCGTACCTGGCACGATGAAATCGAGCACCTTGTCGAAAAAGCCAAGCTGGAGTCGCGTTTCCTGAAGTCCTCCAAGATCTTATTGCAGCGTGAGCCAGCCAATCTGGAAGCGGGGCAGAAACAGCAACTGTCGGAACTGTTCTTGCACAGCAAAGCACTGCAAACCATGCATGAAATGCGCGTGGAACTGGGTGCAATTTGGGGGCGTTCCAATTCGACCCGCGAACAATTGCTCCAGCAGTTGCAAGACTGGTGCGTCCGTGCAGAAGCTTCCGGTATTCAAGCATTGCGTGAATTTTCTTTGCGCCTGCGTAGTTACGCTTAATTTATTCAGGCTTATCTGATCACGAACGGCTGTCGATAAAATGCGTTTTATATTTTTATTGACAGCCGTGCTGTTTGGCGTTGCAGTACTCTCTCCCAATGCAGTATCGGCCAAGGCGGCGTCGATTTCTGTTCTTCATATTCCCGGTATTACAGTTCTGAACCAGCAACGCGTCATTTACCGTTGTGCTGGCGACGTGCGTTTGCCTGTGCGCTATATCAATACCAGTGCTGGCGCGTTGGCTTATTTGCCAGCAGGTGACAAAAAACGCTTGTTCGTTAGTGTGCAAGCAGCCTCGGGCGTCAAATATGTGGCTGGTTCTTATGTCTGGTGGAGCAAAGGCGATACTGGTTTTTTGGTAGATGTCGCGCAGGATGAGGGCGGTGAACCTATTCTTCAGGATTGCCGACAAGTAGAGAGGTGGTGACGTGTCGTATCAACTGAGCGCCAACAAAAAAGCCCCGCAGATGTATCTGGCGGGGCTTTTTCTTAAAGAGAGATCAATTACTTGATCTTGGTCTCTTTGTATTCGACGTGCTTACGGACCTTCGGATCGAACTTCATGATCGCGAGTTTTTCTGGGGTCGTACGCTTGTTCTTTGTCGTTGTGTAGAAGTGACCAGTACCTGCGGTCGACTCCAGTTTGATTTTGTCGCGGCCTGATTTAGCCATGATAGATTTCCTTTACTCTGCTAGTTAGACTTTTTCGCCGCGCGCACGCATGTCGACCAGAACGGCATCAATGCCGATTTTGTCGATGACGCGCAGACCAGCGTTGGACAAACGCAGGGAAACCCAGCGGTTTTCGGATTCAACGAAAATGCGGCGATTTTGCAGGTTGGGCAAAAAGCGACGCTTGGTCTTGTTATTCGCATGGGAGACGTTGTTGCCGACCATCGGCCCCTTCCCGGTGACTTGGCAGACACGTGCCATGTTAATACTCCTTAAAAATTCCAGAAATTGGAAAA
>Ga0302155_10000448_pt1 | contig 32909 bp, 34 predicted proteins | sample I_Bog_N3_1_FD_193508 | JGI IMG/M metagenome (GOLD analysis project Ga0302155, IMG submission 193508) | Peat permafrost microbial communities from Stordalen Mire near Abisko, Sweden - I_Bog_N3_1 | ecosystem: Environmental > Terrestrial > Soil > Wetlands > Peat | place: Sweden: Abisko, Stordalen...
CAAATCGATTTTTCAAAGTTATTTTCGCGGCGTGGATTGGGCACTTATTACGTGTGTTTTGTGTCTTTCTGTCATTGGTTTTTTTGTTATTTATTCCGCGACGATTCATGGCGGAGAAATATCCCAGATCTGGAAGAAGCAAATTTTTTGGTTTGGGCTTTCATTGATCACGATGTGGGTGTTTTCTAAAATTGATTATCGTTTTTGGATGGAAGCTTCCTACATTTTCTATTTCGTTTCAATCGTCTCTTTACTGGCAGTTCTGTTTATTGGCGATCAAACGAATGGAGCTAGACGTTGGATCAAGCTGGGAATTATTTCTTATCAGCCGTCCGAATTGGCTAAACTTTCAGTGCTTTTAGTTTTGGCCCGCTATATTGGAAGCCAAACGATTGAATTGTATTTTTTGAGAAGATTTTTTTTACTTTTGTTTTTGTTGGTGGTGCCTTTGCTTTTAATTTTGAAACAGCCTGATCTGGGATCGGCTCTTTTACTGATACCTGTTTCTTTCATTCTCATGTATGTAGGCGGGATTCGGGTTCGTTGGTTGACCTGGGTGGGGCTAATGGCTTTGGCCTCGACCCCTTTGATTTGGCATTTTTTAAAGGATTACCAACGGGAAAGACTCGCTGTTTTTATTGATCCTCAGGACGATCCTTTGGGCGCGGGATATAACATTATCCAGTCTGTGATTGCCATTGGTTCAGGCGGCATTTCGGGTAAAGGTTATATGCAGGGAACTCAAACACAGCTTTCGTTTATCCCCGAGCATCATACGGATTTCATCTTTTCAGTTGTCGGGGAAGAATGGGGTTTTGTGGGATGTGTTTTTGTTTTAGGGTTTTATTATTTTATGATTCAAAGAATTTTTGAGATATCCAAAAAAGCAAGAGACCGAGAAGGAGCACTTTTGGCTTTGGGTATCGCGGGCATGTTTACGGTTCAAATTATTATTAATGTGGGTATGACGGTAGGTCTTTTGCCCGTGACGGGACTCACTCTTCCTTTTATCAGCTACGGCGGTTCTTCTTTAATGTTCAGTTATGCGGCCATCGGCATTCTTTTAAACATCTCCTATGCTAACCGCCGGCCTGTTTTGATTACCGGTAAAGGTTAGTAATTACGGCGGAAAACAGGGTCTTTTGATATACTCGTTCGACTTTTCTGAGGAACATTGTTCAACCGATAAGATTGAGGATTCGATGAGTTTTCAAAAAAAAATGATCCCGCTCAATTGGAAAAACGCGTCTCTTATTTTTCTTTTTTCCTTTTTGTTCGCCACGACAGCTGTTTATTTTCTCCGGCAAGCGTTAATCCCTAAAGAAGAATTAGATTGTTACGCCCGAGTCACTGTTCTTCAAAAAGCGGTCAACCAATGGAATCAAGCCTACCCGGATAAAGTTATAAACGATGAAATTGATGAATCGCAATTGGTCAAGGCGGCCTTTTTACAACCTCTGACCTACGACCACAATCTGCATTACTATTTTGTGGGTGAAACGGCCCATGGACTTAAAGTGAAGTGCAATAAACATGAAGATAATCCCCTGGTTTTAAGGCTGACAGGTGATTTTCTCTTGGCTGTCTTAATCTTTATTATTTTTTGTTCTGTCAGGGGATATGTTCTTTTCGCGTCCAGCGAGGCCTAATTTTTCAACGAAAGGTTTAGCATATGAAGGAAGTTCTCATTGTCGGTTCAGTGGCCTATGACGGTCTCAAAACCCCGTATGGTTCGGCGGTTAGGACATTAGGCGGGGCCGCGACTTATTCCAGCTTGGCGGCTTCTCTTTTCGCTCCGGTCCGCATGGTGGGTGTGGTCGGCGATGACTTTAATGAATCAGATCTTCAAATGCTTCGCAAACATAAAGTGAATACTGATCTGGTGACCCGTGAAAAAGGAAAAACCTTTTATTGGAAGGGTTATTACGAAAATGACATGTCTCAAGCCCATACAGTTGAAATTGATTTGGGCGTTTTTGAAACATTTAAGCCGAATATTACTGGTTCGGCCCGTAAGACGCCTTTTGTATTTTTGGCGGCAATTCATCCCGATTTACAAATGATGGTTTTGAATCAAATGAATAAACCCAAGTATGTGGTGTTGGATACCCGTGATTTGTGGATCAACATCACGAAGCCGGCTCTTTTAAAAGTTTTGAAAAAAACGGACCTGGCTGTGGTGAATGACCAGGAAATCCGTCTTTTAACTGGGGAAATGCATTTGTTGAAAGGCGCCAGAGCGTTGCAAAAGCTGGGGCCCAAAACGGTGATTGTGAAAAAAGGGGAGCACGGCGCCATGATGTTTGGGCCGGGTTGGACCTTTTTATCACCTGCAGTGCCTTTGGATTTTGTTGTTGACCCAACCGGCGCGGGTGATACTTTCGCGGGAGCTTTTATAGGTTATTTGGCGAAACAATCGAAAATCACTCCCGATGTTTTGAAACAGGCGGTTATCGCGGGAAATCTGGTAGCTTCTTTTACGGTTCAAGGTTTTGGCACCAAGTCCATCGCGGCTCTTACCCAAGAGAAACTCAAAAAACGTTCGGTTGAATATTATAAGTTTGCCAGCATTCCCCAAGTTAAATTGTAATTACTTCTCGAGGACTAAAAGTGGCAATTCAAACCCAAGCCAATCTGATTAAAAAATTTCCACCCTATCTTTTCGCGATATTAAACGCGGAAAAACTCGCCGCGCGTAAAAAAGGCGTCGATGTGATTGATTTTGGCATGGGGAATCCGGATAGCCCTACACCAGCGCCTATCGTGAATAAACTCATTGAGGTCATTCAGGATAAAAAATCGCACCGTTATTCCACTTCGAAAGGTATTCCTCCCTTTTTAAAAGCGGTTTCCCGCTGGTATGAACGCAAGTATGGAGTCTTGATTGACGCGAAAACTGAAGCCGTTTCGGTTATTGGATCTAAAGAGGGATTGGCTCATTTAGGATTGGCTGTAATCAACCGCGGCGACAAGGTTTTAGTGCCTAACCCCACTTATCCTATCCACCACTATACGGTGTTGATCGCGGGTGGGACACTGGTCAGTGTGCCCATTTTGCCGAATCCTGAAGCTTTTATGAGAAACATCGATAAAGCTTTCGCGAAAGCCAGGCCCAAGCCCAAGATTCTAATTATTAACTTCCCGCATAACCCAACGACCCTTTGCGTAGAGCAAGAATTTTTTAAGGATATTGTAAAGTGGGCCAAAAAAAATCAGGTAATGATTATACACGATTTGGCTTATGCCGACATTGTTTTTGATGGTTATAAGTCGCCCAGTTTTTTAGCCACAAAAGGAGCAAAAGATATCGGCGTCGAAATCTTTACTCTTTCCAAGTCCTATAACATGGCGGGATGGCGGGTGGGATTTGCCGCCGGTAATCCCAATGTCATTGCCTCGTTGGCCAAAATTAAAAGCTATATGGATTATGGGATTTTCACGCCGATCCAAGTGGCTGCGATTACGGCCTTGGACAGTCCGGAAGAAAACTTAAGACGTTTGTCCGCCGTTTATGAAGAACGCAGGAATATTATGGTAGAGGGAATGAACAAAATGGGTTGGCCCATTGAAAAACCCAGAGCCGCCATGTATTTATGGGCAAAGATACCGGATCGTTTTAAGAAAATGAACGCGATTGATTTTGCCATCAAGCTCTTAAAAGAAGCGGAGGTCGCTGTTTCGCCCGGAACCGGTTTTGGAAGCCTGGGGGAAGGATATGTTCGTATGGCGTTGGTGGAAAATAAAGACCGCATTCGTCAGGCATTGCGGAATATGAAGAAGCTTTTTTCATAAAACAATCGAGAGGTGAAGGACGCATGGATTTAGCCGAAAGAATGAAGCTGATTACCCCGTCAATGACTTTAGCCATCGACGCAAAGGCCAAGAAGCTCAAAGATGAAGGCCAAGATATCCTTAACTTTGGTGTGGGTGAACCCGATTTCAACACTCCCCAAGTCATTTGCGACGCGGCAAAGAAAGCCATTGATGAAGGGCATCATAAATACACGCCCGCTGCCGGCACCTTAGAATTGCGCAAGGCCATCAGGCAATATTTGAATCGTGAATATAAAGTTACCTACGAACCAAGCGACATCGTGGTTTCGGGTGGGGCGAAACATTCTTTATATAACACCTTTTTAGCGTTAGTGAATCCGGGCGACGAAGTTTTGATTCCGAGTCCTTTTTGGGTTTCCTATCCCGAACAGGTAAAGTTTGCGGGCGGTATTCCGGTTTATGTCGATAGTCCTGAATCATCCGAATTCAAACTAACGCCTGAAGCGTTAGAGGCCAAAATCACCCCAAAAACCAAAGTTTTGATTCTAAATTCACCCAGCAACCCCACTGGCGCCGTAGTGGGTCGAAAAGCCATGGAAGGCATCGCGGAGCTGGTCTTGAAGCACAAGATTTGGGTAGTTTCGGATGAAATCTATAGTAAGCTGATTTATGGGGAACAGCATGTTTGTTTCCCCGCTTTGTCCAAAGAAATAGCGGCACAGACCATTTTAATTAATGGAATGTCGAAGGCTTTTGCCATGACTGGCTGGCGCATCGGTTATGCCGCCGGACCTTCGAAAATTATGAAGGCTATCGCGGATTTTCAAAGTCATTCCACCTCCAATCCTACGGCGATCGCTCAAAAAGCCTCCGTCGCTGGTCTGGCCATGCCGGATTCTGAAATTCAAAAGATGGTCAGTGTGTTTAAAACCCGCCGCGATATCATTGTGGATGGCCTCAACGCCATTCCAGGTGTGAAGTGTTTGAAGCCAGCCGGCGCCTTTTATGTATTTCCAAACATTAAGGCTTTATTGAAACCGGGGCACGCGACTTCTATGGAACTTTCGGAATACTTGCTGGATAAGGCAAAGGTTGCCGTTACACCTGGGATCGCTTTTGGGGCCGAAGGCTATTTGCGAATTTCTTATGCCACCAGTGAAAAGAATATTTTGGAAGGTTTGAAGCGTATTAAAGAGGTAATTTGAACAGCGGACGAATAGCAAATTTGAAACCGATGGTTAAAGAAAAGAATTGGTTTCATGATGCCGGAATAAAAAAAGTATTTTTTTTGACCATTTTAATAAAGTTAACGGCTCTGATCGTCATAGCGGTCGGAGCTATTTTTTTTCCATTTCGCAACGATAACTATTTCGCTAATTTTCATTATCCAATTAACCATAACCCCAATTTCTTTACCCGATTTCAAACTTGGGACGCTCCTCATTATTTATACCTAGCGGATTTCGGTTATAAACCCAATCTGTTGAGCAATGCTTTTTATCCTCTGTTTCCTTTGTTAATTCGTTTTTTTGGTTTTGTGTTTTTAAACAATCATTTTATAACCGGTTTATTTCTTTCCATTTTTTTTACAATCGCCGCAATTGTTTTCCTTTATCAAACTGTTCGTGAATTTTATGATGAATCAACGGCTCTCAAAACGTGTCTTCTTCTTTTGGCTTTTCCGACAAGTTTTTTTTTGGGTCTTATCTACTCGGATTCTCTCTTTTTAATGCTGGCGACCGCTCTCTTTTACTTTGAACTGAAAAATAAAAAATGGCCCTATCTTCTTTGCGCGTTTTTGTTGCCGCTGTCCCGTCCGATAGGAATTTTTGTGATGGCGGCCGTTGCCTTTAAAATCGTTCGAGAGGATAAAGAAAATAGGTTGAAAAAAATAACTGAATTTTCATTGAGCTCGCTGCTGGGACTCGTAACTTATTTTATTATCATGAAAATCAGTACGGGCGACATGTTTTCGGGTTTTGAGGCGCAAAATTACTATTATCGGAGTAAGTCAGTTTCTAACCTTTTTCATCCCATTGATTGGTTTTTGAATAACTTTGTTTATATCAAGCTCAGTTTTAATAATCCGTTTACTGGTTTTTTAGATCGGTTTTCATTTTTAATTTATTTAATCTTTTTAATCGATTCTCGGCGTTTTCTTCCAAGGTATTTTTGGATTTATCTTTTAGTGTTAGGCTTGGTTTCGGGAATGTCAGGAGATTTGACCTCGTTCATGCGCTATATAGTTGTCCTTTTTCCTATTTTTATCGCGATAGCGATTCGGTTTAAATCGTCCATTTGGTATCTGATTGGGGGCTGCGTCATAGTTCAGATTATTTTTATTCTTTTGTATTCGATAAACGACTGGGTGGCATAAAGTCAGGGCTTGCTTGGGCTTAAAATAGGGCCTTTTTCTTGAAACCCCAGGGTCTTTCCGATAATCTATACATCCTTTGATGCCCCGGCCCTTTTGAGAGCGGGGCTTTTTTGCTATTTGGACATAAAAGTGCCGGTTGGATTTGAACTGGAAGCGACAAAATTAGAACTTTCCACGGGAGAAAGTGATGCCTGACAATAAGTCTGTAATTCAAATAGGAATGATCGGTTTTGGCAATGTGGGCCAAGGGGTTTATCGTCTTTTGGAGAAAAACCGTTCACTGATCGAATCGAAAATCGGCGCTCAAATGCGTATCAAAAGAATTGTGGTGCGGGATTTGGCCAAGCCTCGCGATGTGAGCGTTCCGGAAGGAATGCTAACGACCAATTTTGACGATATTTTAAACGATCCCGAAATCGACATCGTATTGGAGCTCATGGGCGGTTATGAGCCAACCCGAACCTATCTTTTAGAGGCCATGCGCAAAGGTAAACACATTGTTACGGCGAACAAAGCGGTTCTTTCCACGCATTGGGATGAGATTATTCAAACGGCCCAACAGCAAAAGGTGGATATTTATTTTGAAGCAGCTGTGTGCGGTGGTATTCCAGTAGTTCAGGCGATCAATGACGGCTTGGCGGCCAATAACATCACCTCGATTTACGGGATTGTTAATGGCACAACTAATTTCATTCTTCAAAAAATGACCGAAGAAAAGAAAAGCTATAAAGAAGCTCTTCAAATGGCTCAGAAAAAAGGTTTGGCAGAGGCTGATCCAACTTTGGATATTAATGGGATGGACTCGGCGCATAAATTGGCGATTTTGAGCTCTTTGGCCTTTTCTAAAAAAGTCAAAGTGGAAGATATTTATGTGGAAGGTATTGATCGCATTACGGTTCAAGACATTGAATTCGCTAAAGAAGAGTTTGGCTTGGTAGTGAAACTTTTCGCCATCGCCGAAGTGGAAGGCGATGAGTTAGAGGTTCGTGTCCATCCTACCCTGATTCCCCAGGACCATTTGTTGGCTAAGGTTGATGGTGAGTATAACGGCGTTTTGGTGACGGGCGATTTTGTGGGAACGACCATGTATTACGGTTTAGGTGCCGGTAATAAGCCGACCGCCTCGGCGGTAATGAGTGATCTTATTTATGTAAGCCGCAGTGTTCACGACAATGTCGCGGGTGAAATTTCCAATTGCTGGTTTTTAAGCGACAATCCGCAAATTAAACGGATTAAGAAGATGGGGGATATTAAATCCCGTTATTTCTTAAAGTTTTCCGTGCTCGATCAGGCGGGTGTGCTTTCGGCCATTTCTCGTATTTTGGGCGAACACCGTATTTCCATCGCGTCCGTTATTCAAAAAGAACAGAAAAAAGGTGATAAGGTGCCGGTCGTCATTGTGACTTACGAAGCGAAAGAAGAGGACGTTCAAGAGGCGCTTAAAAAAATTAACGGATTGCCGTTTGTCTGTGAGGAAACACTTTTAATCCGCATGGACCGGGGAGAATAACGATGGCTTATTGGAAAGGCGTTATTGAGGAATACCGCGCCTATTTACCGGTTACGGAAAAGACGCCGGTGATCACCTTGAAAGAAGGCGATACACCGCTGATCTATGGGCCTAATATCTCCAAAAAACTAGGCAACGATCTCAAACTGTATTTCAAGTTTGAGGGATTAAATCCGACCGGCTCGTTTAAAGACCGCGGTATGACGATGGCTATGTCCAAAGCGGCGGAGGATGGCGCGAAAGTTGTGGTTTGCGCCTCGACGGGCAACACCTCGGCGGCGGCAGCGGCTTACGCGGCCCATGCAGGCATATCCTGCGCGGTCTTTTTGCCGCATGGCTCCATCGCGTTGGGTAAAATGGCCCAATCGCTTATCTATGGGGCCAAAGTGATCGCAGTGGAAGGCAGTTTTGATAAAGCTCTAAAACTTACCCGTGAATTGGCGGACAAGTATCCGGTCACGATGGTGAACTCCAACAATCCTTATCGCATTGAAGGACAAAAAACAGCTGCTTTTGAAATTGTGGATACTATCGGAGACGCTCCCGAGTATCACGCTATTCCCGTTGGTAACGCTGGTAACATTACGGCCTACTGGAAGGGTTATAACGAATATTATAAAAAAGGTTTGTCCAAACAACTGCCCAAGATGTGCGGTTTTCAGGCGGCTGGTTCGGCGCCTATTGTCTTAGGAAAGATTGTCGAAGACCCTCAAACAATCGCAACGGCCATTAAAATTGGAAATCCTTATTCTTGGAAAAGCGCTGAAGCGGCCAGGGATGAATCACGGGGTTTGATTGAGGCCGTAACTGATCAGGAAATTCTAGAGGCGTATCAATTGCTGGCGTCAACTGAAGGAATTTTCTGTGAACCGGCCTCGGCCGCTTCTTTGGCGGGCGTGATTAAGAAAAATAAACAGAATTATTTTGTGGATGGACAAAGACGCGTGGTTTGTACCTTAACAGGACATGGTTTAAAAGACCCCGATCGAGCGGTTTCGATATGTTCCAAGCCCCATGTAGTGAAGCCTGAATTAGACGAGATTTTAAAAGTTTTAAACCTTTAACTAAGGAAAAACAAAAGATGGCTTTAATTGTTCAAAAATTTGGCGGTTCCTCAGTGGCCGACGCTTCCAAAATGCTGCAGGTAGCGCGCCGTGTCGCGAAAAACAGAAAAGAAGGCAACGATGTGGTGGTTGTAGTTTCGGCGCCAGGCGATACGACAGATGATCTCATCGCTATGGCTAAGGAAATTACCGATGAGCCGGATGACCGGGAAATGGATGTTCTTCTGGCCACTGGCGAACAACAGGCCAGCGCTCTTTTAGCCATCGCTTTAAAAAGCTTGGATTGCGACGCGATTTCCTTTACTGGACCGCAAGTCGGAATCGTGACGGACGATGTACACACCAAAGCCCGAATTGTCAAAGTAGGCGATTCTAAAATTCGCGGCGCTTTAAAACTGGGCAAAGTAGTGATTGTGGCTGGCTTTCAAGGGGTCAATAAAGATCAAGAAATAACAACCCTGGGAAGAGGCGGCAGTGATTTAACGGCTGTGGCCATAGCAGCGGCTTTACACGCGGATGTTTGTGAGTTTTATAAAGATGTGGATGGTGTTTTTACAGCCAATCCCAATATCGTGAAGAACGCGCGAAAGCTTGACGCGATTAGTTATGATGAAATGCTGGAAATGGCTAGCGCCGGGGCTCAGGTTTTAAACGCCCGCTCGGTTGAATTCGCCAAAAATTTCGGAATCAAGATACATGTTCGACCCACATTCAATGAAAAAGAAGGGACAATCGTTATGCAAGAAACCAGAGCGATGGAAAAAGTGGTCATTAGTGGCGTCACTTATAACAAAGATGAAGCGAAGGTGACTGTCCGGGGCGTTCCCGACAGACCGGGTGTGGCTTCGATTCTCTTCTCGAAATTGGCCAACGCAGGATTGAATGTGGACATGATTATTCAGAATATTGGTGAAAAAGGACATTCGGACGTTTCCTTTACTGTCAATCGCGGTGAGTTGAAAAAGACCATGAAAGTGGTGACAGACGCCGCCAAAACTCTCAAACCTGCCGGCGTGATTTCAGACGAAAATATCGCGAAAGTATCCGTGGTGGGAGTCGGGATGAAATCCCATTCGGGTGTGGCCGCCAGGATGTTTCAGGCTTTGGCCGAAAAAGGCGTCAACATCCTCATGATTTCAACTTCGGAGATAAAAATTTCAGTCGTGATTAATGAAAAAGACGTGGCAAAGGCAGTTACAGCCATTCATGATAAGTTTAAGTTAGGGAAGAAGGCGGCGAACGAGCGTGGATAAAAAGTTAGTCCTTTATGACGCGTTATTAAGAGAAGGTCCCCAGACCGAAGGGATTAATTTATCTGTTAAGGATAAATTGAACCTTCTGGAACTGTTGGATGGTTTGGGTCTTCATTATATTGAAGGCGGTTGGCCGGGAGCCAATCCGAAAGACACCGCTTTTTTTAAAGAAGCCCGAAAAATGAAAATTAAAGCCAAATTATCGGCTTTTGGAATGACCCGTCGTGTTCGTCAAAAGGCCCATGAAGACGTTAATCTACTGAATCTGGCATCAGCAAGAACTTCAACCATTACGGTCGTGGGTAAATCCTCCGATGTTCAGGTGACCAAAACGTTGGGTATTTCGCTCGAGCAAAATCTCGAAATTATTTATGACTCAATAAAGTTTTTGAAATCGAAAACCGACGAGGTTTTTTATGACGCCGAACATTTTTTTGACGGTTATAAAGAAAACCCTGAATTCACTTTAAAGTGTCTGGAGTCCGCTTTGCAGGGTGGGGCGGATGTTTTGGTTTTGTGCGATACCAACGGTGGTTCCTTGCCCGAAGATATTGAGGCGGTAGTGACTCGGGTTACTCAGCGTTTCCCGGGGATAGCTCTGGGCATTCACGCACACAATGATTCGGATTTGGCGGTTGCTAATAGTCTGGCCGCTCTGGAAGCGGGCGCGGTTCAGGTTCAGGGATGTATTAATGGATATGGGGAAAGAGTTGGGAATACCAATCTGACCTCGGTTATTCCCAATCTGCTGTTCAAAAAACAAGCCTCGTTTATTCGTCCCGTTCATGTGGAAAAATTGACCGAGGTGTCCCGTCGGGTGGACGAAATTCTCAATGTAAGTCCCCGCTCCAACGCGCCTTATGTGGGAAAAAGCGCTTTTACCCATAAGGGAGGCATGCATATTTCGGCTGTGAGCAAAATGAAATCCTCCTATGAACATTTGGAACCGGAAAAGGTGGGCAATCAGCGAAAAGTGATTTTGTCCGATCAGGCCGGTGTGGCTGCGGTCTTCAGTAAAGCGACTGCCGGAAAAATTAAGCTCAATAAAGACACGCCCGAAGCGAAGGCGATTATTGAGAAAGTTAAAAAAATGGAAAGTGAAGGTTATCAGTTCGAAAGCGCTGAAGCCTCATTTGAAATTCTCCTGAAGAAGGCATTGGGGCAACACCGCAATTTCTTTAATTTGGTGGGTTTTCGAGTCATTGTGGAAAACCGTGGTGATGGCGGCCTTGTTTCGGAAGCGACCATTAAATTAAGTGTCAATGGTGTGACTGAAAATACCGTTGGCGAAGGCGATGGGCCGGTGAATGCACTGGATAACGCTTTGAGAAAAGCGTTAAACAAGTTTTATCCGTCGCTCCAAGATGTTCATTTGACTGATTACAAGGTTCGCGTATTGGACGCTAAAGATGGAACGGCCGCCAAGGTTCGAGTTTTAATTGAAAGCACAGACGGCAAAGACACATGGGGAACTGTGGGTGTTTCCGAAAATACTATTGGCGCGTCTTGGGACGCTTTGGTTGATTCCATCGATTATAAGCTGTTGAAAGATAGCGGTTCCAAAACGGGAAAAAATAAAAAAAGGCCCGCGCGTTGAAGCATCGGCCCATTGGTATTTTTGATTCAGGTCTGGGCGGGTTAACGGTCGTGAAGGCTATTCAAAAAGAATTACCCCAGGAACGACTGGTTTATTTTGGCGACACCGCCCGTATTCCCTATGGAACCAAAAGTCCTGACACCATTATTCGTTATTCACGGCAGATCATTCGGTTTCTTCTTTCCCATGAAAAGGTAAAAGCTGTAGTGGTGGCCTGCAATACCTCGTCGGCTTGGGCTTTGGAGGCCGTGCGTAAAGAATTTAAGGTTCCGATTTTGGGCGTTATTGAGCCAGGCGCTTACGCGGCGGTTGAGGTGACGCGTAACGGCCGTATTGGTGTGATTGGAACCGAAGGAACGGTTTATTCTGGCGCCTATTTGAAGGAGATTCATCGGCTGATGCCAAGAGCGAAGGTCATTAGCAAAGCTTGTCCGCTCTTTGTTCCCTTGGTGGAGGAGGGGAAATTAACCGGGCCTGTTGCTGAAACAGTGGTCCGCGAATACCTCAAACCGCTTTTGAAAGAAAAAATTGACACTTTATTGTTGGGATGCACTCATTATCCTCTTTTGAAAAAAACAATTCGGAAAGTGGTGGGTGAAAGAGTGAAAATTGTCGATTCGGCTGACGAGACCGCGAGGACGCTTCATCGAAACCTGGAAGCTTATGGTGTTGAATTATCCGGCCGCGGTAGCGGAAAATACTACGTCAGCGATTTGTCCCGTAAGTTTAAAGAAAACGCTCAAAGATTTTTGGGACGGCACATTAACCGGGTTGAAAAAGTACTAATCGAAAAATATTGAGGGGCTTAAAACGAATGGTTTACTTATCGTTGAAATTTAATCGAATGATTGGAAAAAAAACGAGTCGATTAATTTTTTTACTGGTCATTTTCATAGTATTTGGTTTCTCCGTTTCCGCATGGGCCACCGATGAAACCGCGCCCATGCCCACTAACTATGAAATGGTTCAGGCTCCCACGGCTTACGTATTAATGAATGGGGGATATGATCTGGTAACCGAGATGTATGAGAATGGCGGACTTTATCTCAGGGGGAATGTCGGGTTTAAAAATTTTTTTATGTTTGGCTTTTCGGCCAATGGAACCAATGTAATCGGCCAGGGAACCATACAAATCCAGACCCCGAAACTGGCCTTTAAGTTCAAACTTTTGGATCAGACGACAGCGCCATTCGCGCTGGCGATTGCCTGGGATGACCGGGGATACGGTACTTTTACGAATAATCGGTTTGAACCAGGGACGCAGAAAGGTTTTTATACTGTGATTAGTCATGAATATCCCGATTTAGGTTATCTACAGACTCATATCGGCTTTAATTTGGTAGAGGTGGATAATTTCGACTCCAGTCAAGATTTGGGGGCTTTTTTGGGAACTTCTTTCGCTGTATCCAAATCATTGGTTTTTAACTTGGAGGCTGATAAAATATTCTCATCTCAATGGGCTTTTAACGCAAATTTTCTATTTAATGTCGATACGCCTTTGAGAGTAGGGGTTGATTTTGTGGATATCAATAATCCGGATTTGTTTTCCCGAATCGTCCGGATTCAATACACCGGCTTTTTCTAATACCAACTTTTTTCGAAAATTATTTTTAAAAGGCAGCGCAGCATGAGTAAATTTATTATTTTGTGTTTTTTGATTTTTGGAATAGTCGGATGCGGATCCGAGAACGCCAACACTGATTTGATCTCGAAAAGCGACCGGGTGACTGCCGCGGAAATCGATGGAAGTTTTATCAACTCTTCCAATTGGAATCTGGCTAAACTCAAAGGGCAGGTCGTTGTGCTCGATTTCTGGGCTACCTGGTGCGGGCCATGTCGAATGGAAATCCCTAGTTTTGTTAAGTTGTATCCAACTTATCATCCCAAAGGTTTGGAAATTCTTGGTTTAAGCGTTGAGGCTCAAAACAGCCAGCCGGCCAGTTATTTTGAACAGTTTTTAAAAAGTTTATCAATCAATTACCCTATTGGTTTTGCCAGCGATAACACCTCGAAGGCTTATGGAATCCAGGCGATTCCCGCCACTTATTTTGTTGATAAAACAGGTAAAATTGCCAAAGTTTTCGTGGGAGTTCATCCCGAAGATGAGATAACCGGGGTCATTGAAAAACTCCTTGCGGAGTAATACTGTTCAGTGGAGCTGTTCCATAAGTTTGTTTTGCTATAATTAATAAAATGCGGGGTGTGCCATGGGTTCATCAACGGATTCGGATGTTCGGGAATGTTTTTTAGAACTTTACCGGGATCTTTTTTCCCATGTTTCTTATTTAGAAACGGCTATTGAAGGCATGATTCATGGACAACGGGTGGATCGAGTCACGCTGGAAAATCACTTGACCCAAATGATCGCGTCTATTTCGGTCAGCTTAAAGAAACACATTTTGCCCAAAATGACCCGTAGGCCCAGACGGAATCATCCTGATTATTTCCGCTTTGAAATGATTCGAGTGACCAAGGTCATCAAGGATCAGTTGGCGGTTCTTTTAAAGACTTCCTTTTTGGTGGAAACGGGCAAAGAAGAAGACGATTATTTACAAACCTTAAGCGACGCGATTGATAACATCGCGGGCGCGTTTCAACATGTGGTTCGGTCAAATGTTTTAATGCCGGTTATGCTTAACTAATTGATTTGTATTTTTTGCTTGCAAGGAATTTACCGAGATGAAAGTGGACAAGGATTTTAAAAGCAGAGAACATCAAGTTTTTAGCAAATATTTAAAGGAAAAAGACTTAAAGTTAACCGCTCAACGGGAACTTATTTTAGACACGTTTTTGCGGCATCACGGGCATATTTCGGCGGAAGAGCTTTTTCAGAAATCGCGTGAAAAACAGGAACACGTTGGATTTGCCACGGTTTACCGAACCCTGAAACACTTGACCCAATGCGGTTTGGCGAGAGAGCTCGATTTTGGCGACGGCCGTATTCAGTATGAGCCGGAACTGGGTCATCAACATCACGATCATATGATTTGCACCAAGTGCGGAACTTACATTGAGTTTTTAAATCCTCAGATTGAGGAATTACAGGAACAGGTAAGCCGGGGTCATGGTTTTAAAATAACGTCGCACCGTATGCAGCTTTATGGACTTTGTCGAAAATGTCAAAAAGGCAAAAAATAGCCTGGGTTTAAAAGGAGCATCTATATGACGGATTTTCTGGTTTCGCGCGCGACCCGCGACAAACTTCAGGAAGAATTGAAAACATTAAAAACCGTCCGCCGCCCCCAGGTGGCTGAGGCGCTGGCGGAGGCCCGGGCTCACGGCGATTTAAAAGAAAACGCAGAATACGACGCGGCTAAACAGGAACAAGGTTTGCTGGAAGCCCGCATCCGGGAAGTGGAAGACAAACTGGCCAGAGCCCGCTTACTGGAAGACGAAAATATCACCGGCGAGCATGTTTCCATCGGGTGTGTGGTAACGGTTAAAGATCTCAAAAGCAAAGAAACCGAAATTTACCGAATTGTTGGTGAAGAAGAAGCGGATTTTGCCAAAAATAAAATCTCACTCCGCACGCCTATTGCCGTAGGGTTAATGGGTAAAAAAATCGGCGATAAAGTTGAAATTCAAGTACCGGCCGGTCTTCTTAAATATGAGATCACCAAAATTACAGTAGCGGAGGACTAGAAAAAGTCCCGCCCTTGACAGTGCGGGAGGACTTTTATAGTATCTTTTAACAATTTAACGCTCTTATCCAGAGTGGCAGAGGGACAGGCCCTGTGAAGCCACGGCAACCAGGCACTCAATTCAAATTGGGTGTTGTTAGGTGCTAATTCCTACTTAATCGATTACGGTCGATAAAGTGAGATGAGAGATGGAAATCAACATTAGGCTTCCATCTCCATGTGGAAGCCTTTTTTATTGAACAAGGTTCCCGGGAGCGAATTGAGGAGAATTTGATGAGTTACGTGAAAGCTTTAAAGTGCCGCGAGTGCGGACAAGAATACGAAAAAGCCGCCAAGTATGTCTGCGAGTTTTGCTTCGGCCCTCTGGAAGCGGCCTATGATTACGACAAAATTAAAAAAGACATGACTCGCGAAAAAATAGCGTCCCGGCCTCTCAATATCTGGCGCTACCGGGAATTGCTTCCGGTAGAGGGTGACAAATACAACACCCTTCAAGAAGGTTATACGCCGTTGATCCGCGCGGACCGCTTGGGCGCGTTGCTGGGTTTAAAAAATCTTTATATCAAAAATGACTGCGCGAATCCGACCCATTCTTTTAAAGACCGGGTGGTGGCGGTGGCTTCCACCAGGGCTTTGGAACTGGGCTTTGACACTTTGGCCTGCGCCTCCACGGGTAATTTGGCCAATGCGGTCGCGGCTTACGGCGCAAGGGCCGGGTTGAAACGGTATGTTTTTATTCCCTCGGACCTCGAAAAGGGAAAAATCATCGGGGCCCTGGTCTATGACCCCAATTTGATCGCGGTGAACGGCAATTATGACGACGTTAACCGTCTTTGCAGCGAAATCGCGGGCAAGTACAAATGGGCTTTTGTGAATATCAACATGAGGCCTTATTACGCCGAAGGTTCCAAAACATTGGCTTTTGAAACGGCTGAACAATTGGGGTGGCAGGCACCCGATCAAGTGGTGGTCCCGGTGGCTTCGGGTTCACTCCTGACCAAAATTTGGAAGGGGACCCAGGAGATGATTAAAGTCGGCCTGATTTCCCAAAAGAAAATGCGGGTATTCGGCGCTCAGGCGGCGGGCTGTTCTCCTGTGACGACCGCCTACAAAGCCAAAGTGGATACTTTCCGCCCGGTGAAACCCAATACCATAGCCAAGTCTTTGGCCATCGGCAATCCGGCGGACGGTTATTACGCTTTAAAAACCATCGCTGAATCGAACGGCGGAGCCGAAATGGCGACGGACCCGGAAATTATTGAAGGCATTAAACTTTTGGCTCAGACCGAAGGCATTTTTGCCGAAACCGCCGGCGGTGTGACGATCGCCTGTTTAAAAAAACTGGCAGCAGCCGGTGCGCTGGATCGGGACGCGGTGACAGTGGCCTATATCACGGGGACCGGCCTTAAAACGCAGGAAGCGGTCGCGGATCATCTCAGAGAAGTGAAGGTGATACAGCCGAATCTGGAGGCTTTTGAGGCGAGTCAATCGACTCCGGTTTCCTCGGTTTCGTAAATACCGAGGTTGAAAAAGGGCTGGCAAATCCGGCCTTGCTTCAGTCATAATCAACTTTCAAATTTACCAGGAGGCTTCTCATGGCCGTAAAAGTTTTGATTCCCACACCGTTACGCAACTTAACCAACAACCAGGCTGAAGTTTTGGCCGAAGGCGGCACCATTGCGGAGCTCATTACAAATCTCAGCAATAGCTATAACGGTCTTCGCGACCGTTTGGTGGATGAAAACGGCAAAATCCGCCGTTTTGTGAATATCTATTTGAACGAAGAAGACATTCGGTTTTTGCAGGGTGAAACCACCGTCCTCAAGGCAGGCGACCAAATTTCCATCGTCCCGGCTATCGCCGGCGGCAAGTAAAAGAGTCTCTTCAACGCCCCGAAAGGGGTTTTTTATTCCGCACCTTTTTGAGAAGGATCTCCGCATGGCTTCCATCAAAAAATTAGTCGAACTGGATTATCCGACCGAGCTGGTCACCGAGCCGGTTCTTTCCCACATGATCAAAAAATATGACGTTAACGTCAATCTGCGCCGGGCTTCGATCACCAAGGGTTTTGGCTATGTTCAAATGCAAATCGAGGGCGAAGAGCAGGAAGTCAAGAAAGCCCTGGCGGATTTGACCGGCAAGGGCATCGATGTTCATCCCATAGAAAAAGACGTTTTAGAATCCTAAATGACATCCGCAGACACTCAGGAAAAATTCAGCCGGCAGGTTATTCTTCCCGGCGTCGGCGCCGAGGGCCAGAAAAGTTGGAATGAGGCCAATGTTCTCCTAGCCGGCGATGGTATCGCCCTACAGTCCGCCGCTTCGGCTCTTTCCTCCACGGGTGTTTCCAAAATAACCCTGCTGATTCAGGAAAACTTTGATCCTTCCTTTTTGGTTTCGGCTCACCCCCAGTTAAGCGTTGAGGCTCTGCCTCTTTCCGAACAACTGCCTTCTTTTTCAGTGGCCATCGTGGTTTCCAAAGACGCGCATCTGCGCCGCCGGTTGAACCGGTTATTCCGTAAAAACCACCAAGCCGCGGTTTTCGCGTGGCCATCCGCCAGCGGTTACGCCCTTTTTACCAGCCGATATTTAAACGGCTGTCCCTGTCTGGAATGTTTTGAGGTTTTGAATCCCAAAGCTTTTTCAAAAGGAAGCGACTCAGTGGAGCGTCTGCTAGGGTCGGTAGCCGCGTCCGAAGCTTTGGAACTGATCTTGAACGGCTCCTCGCCCCTGGAAAATAAGGTTTGGATTACGGCTTTGGAAACAGGCATTTCGGTCAAACATGACGTGATACCGACTTACAAATGTCCCGCCGAAATGATTGAGGATGGCGCGAAGGTGACGCCGTGAGCCAATATAACCGCTATCCCGTTGCGTCCGATGTCACCGGTCTTATCGGCGAAACCCCCCTTCTGAAACTTAAACAGATTCCGGATAAAAACTGCGCGCAAATTCTTTGCAAACTGGAATTTTACAATCCCGGAGGCAGCGTGAAAGACCGCATCGCTCTGGCCATGATTGAGGACGCCGAACAAAAAGGTTTACTAAAACCCGGCGGTACTTTGGTGGAACCGACCAGCGGCAACACCGGTATCGGTCTGGCCATGGTCTGCGCCCAAAGAGGGTACAAGCTCATTTTGGTGATGCCCGAAGACATGAGTCAGGAAAGACGGGTTTTGCTCAAAGCCTACGGCGCCGAGCTGGTTTTGACGCCCGCTTCGGGGTTCATGACGGAAGCCGTCCGCAAAGCCAAAGAAATCAAGGAACAAAATCCCACTTATTTTATGCCGGAACAGTTCGCCAACCGGGCCAATCCGGAATGCCATAAAAAAACTACTGCGCCTGAAATTGATAAAGACACTGAAGGAAAGTTTGACGCTTTCGTGGCGGGTATTGGAACCGGCGGGACGATTACGGGAGTCGGTGAGTACTTTAAGGCGAAGAATTCCGCGATAAAAATTATCGGCGTGGAACCAACGGCTTCCTCTGTCTTGTCCGGCGGCAAACCGGGTGTCCACCGTATTCAGGGTATCGGGGCGGGTTTTATTCCCTCGGTTTTAAACCGCTCGGTTTTGGATGAGGTGGTAACCGTGACTGATCATGAAGCCTATTTGATGACCAAACGTCTGGCCCGGGAAGAGGGTCTTCTTCTGGGTATTTCCTCCGGCGCCAATGTGGCCGCGGCTTTGAAGGTGGGGGCTCGTTTGGGTCCAGAAGCCCGTGTGGTCACCATTTGCTGTGATATGGGCGAGCGTTATTTCAGCTTAGAAGCTGAGTTTGAATCCGAACTGTCTGCCAAGGGTCTTTGATCGGTTTCTGTCCGGTAAGTTCTTGTAAACCTTCCCGTCTCTTCTTAACCTATTCCATAGCGAGGTGAAACCATGGCTCTCAAAATTGAAATCTATTCGGATGTGATTTGTCCCTGGTGTTATCTGGGTGAAAGCCGGCTTAAAAAAGCCGTCGAGGCTCTTCCGAAGACTACCGAAGTTGAAATCAAATACTTACCTTATGAACTCAATCCGGCCACCGCTGAAGCCGGGGTGGACCGCAAAAAATACCTGGAAGCCAAATACGGACCTAGAATTAAAGAGTCAGATCAGCGTTTAAAGTCACTAGGTCATGCCGTAGGCATTGATTACAACTTTGAAAAAGCCGAGCGAATTCCTAACACGCTCAAGGCGCATCGGTTGATCTGGTTTGCGGATCAAAAAGGCCTGCAAGAAAAAGCGGTGAAGGGGTTGTTTAAAGCCTATTTCACAGATGGAATTGATATCGGGGATGACCATGAACTCGCCAGTGTCGCTTCGGAATGGGGAATGGACAACGCCGAAGTGCTTCAGTTTTTGAAGTCGGGTAAGGGTATAGAAGAAGTAAGGGCATTAGAAGAAAGTGCCTATAACCTCGAAATTACGGGTGTGCCTTTTTTTATTTTCAACGGCAAGGCAGCGGTATCGGGCGCGCAGGAAGTGGAAACCTTTAGCGGAATATTGAATCAATTGGCGGATAGTTCCAAGCAGGATAGATGAACAAATGAAAAGGTCAGCCGAATCGAACCTGGTTACGACCATTGGCTTTAGCCTCATAAAGGGCTTTATCCGCCAATTTTAGGGTTTCTTCCGCGTTCCACTCATTTTTCTCGCCGCAAATTGAAAATCCTATGCTGGCCAAGATTCGTATCCGGGTTTTACCCACGGCGAAATAATTTTTTCTTAAAGACTCAAGAATTCTCTCGCAAACCTTTTTCCCCAGCTCCTCGCCCACTTCGGGCATGACAATGATAAATTCCTCGCCACCGAAGCGTCCTACCGCGTCAAATTCTCTGGCGCCTTTGCGCAGGCGCTGCGCCGCTTCCGCAAGAACCAGATCGCCCACAGGATGACCGTATTCGTCGTTTACGCTTTTAAAATGGTCCAAATCCACCAGGGCGATCGCGAAAGGTTTTTTCGACGTTTTAGAAAAAGCGACCCTTTTTTCCAATACAAGGGAAATGCCATTTCGGTTCCACAAACGGCTCAAGGGATCAATCAAAGCTTTTCTCTTGGCTTCATCCAATTCCAGGATGAGTTCCTTATGAGCGTCATCTAATTTTTCTAGTTTCAACTCTCTTTCGACCAAAAAGGCAAGATCCTGAATCAGATGTATTTCTTCCTGTGTGACTTTTCGGGGATCGAGGGCCAGGACACAAAGAGTGCCAATGGGCTCATTTTTTGGGCTCTTGATCGGATGACCCATATAAAAACGGAAATGCGGCTTCCCCTTCACCAAGGCGCTGTCACAAACCCGTGGATCACTCAGGGCATCCGTGACCACCATGGTTTCATCCTGCAAAATGGCGTGACCGCAAAAGGAAGCGGCTCGGGACGTTTCGGTTTCAGCCAAACCTTGAGTGGATTTGAACCATAAGCGGTCTTTGTCGACCAGAGATATGACGGCGATAGGGGTGTTGAAGGACTTTCTCGCGATTCGGGTAATGCGGTTAAATCGTTCCTCAGAGGGGGTTTCCAACAACTTCAGGGCGCGCAGGGATTCTAGTCTGTCTTTCTCGTTGGGAGGAAGTTTTGGCACCGGCATAATTAACCCGCTTCGGCGTTTTCGAAATCGATTACCGCCACGTAAAGTCTATGCTAATCGGATTATTTTTTCATAGCCTTAACCGAAAATTATTTTGGGATCATGAGAAATTTTAGGGTTTTGGACACTAAACGGACAAAAAATTAACAGAGAAAAGAACGGCAAAAGATTAAGAAATGGGGACTAAAAGTAGACATATTCGCCAGATCGCGTTAATTCATTTTCCAGCCGCTGTGAATCTTAAAATCAACCGGCTGATCTTCAATAATCCGGGCTTCTTCTTCCAACAGCTTTTCCCAGCGCGCCCCCACTTCTTTGGCGGCAGCAACCCTTTTGGCCATATCCAGAAACATTTTGTAATGGCCGTTTTCCGAGGTTACCAGGGCCCGGTAAAACTTGGCTAACTCAACGTCCTTTGATTCTTCCGAAAGACATATAAAGCGCTCGCAGGAACGAGCCTCGACCAAGGCGGAGATGATGAGGCGGTCGGTTAAATCATCTTTGCCTTGTCCTTTACGAATTAATTTTCTCAAGTCATAGGCATAAGGATTTTTATGGGCCCGTTCCAAAACTCCGCCTCTTTTCTCCAGCAGTTTTAAAGCCGCCTGCATATGTAAAGTCTCATCCCGGGCGATGGAGGCTACTGAAGCCAGCCAGTGGGCCGGCGCCTGGGGGCCGGGCCAGAGGTTTAAAAATTCCAGGGCGTTGTTGGCCGCTTTTTTTTCCAGATAGACCTGGTCCGAAAGAAGCGCGTTCGCGTTTTGAAGAACGCCTTTGGCCCAGGAGGCGGGGGTAGAAGAAACAAGGGGCAGGTCGGTGGAGGTTGGCACAAGGTTCCTTCGTGATCATTTAAAGTGTTGAAGCCGATTTTTATCGCTAAAATGAAATTCATTTTAATCGCAAACGAGGAAACTTTGGCTCAAATTAGACCTCATCAAAAAAGTACCGGATGGGTGAGTCTGTTTGTTGAGGATTTTAGATCGGTCGGCTGGGCCATCGGCCAGGCCCTTTCCAAAAGCAGAACGCCGGGTCAAAGCCACAAGAACCTCTTTGCCAGTTCCTTGGCGTTTAAAACCATTTTGGCCCTGGTGCCGGCCCTGGCTATTTTAATGGCGGTCCTGTCAAACGACGCTTTTAGCGAGAAAAGAGAACAGCTGCTCGATCAGATTGTGGACGTGATCTATCCGGTCCAAACCCAGACCGACAATTCTTTTTTAGACCCGGATGAACCGCGAAATTTACAGCAGTTAAACCTCATCGGCAAACAGGAAATCCGGATCTCCATGAAGAAATTCGCCGCCTATTCCCACGACGCGGGACTATTTGGATTTATCGGATTTTTGGTGATCCTGTTTTTATTGATGCGGGACATTGAGCACTCGTTTAATTTTCTGTGGGGGATTGACCGGCACCGGGCCCTGGTTTCCCAAATGATCCGTCACGCGATTTTTTTTATCAGTCTGCCCCTGTTGGCTATCTTTTTATTAACGTTTAAAGGCTGGTTTTCGAGTCTGGATGTGCTGCGCCCCATGATTCACGGCTGGTTTTTTTCCAACTTCATCCCGTATTTAACCGTCGCGGCGGCTTGCGCCTGTATGTACTACATCATTCCCAATACCAAAGTGGAAAAACGGTCGGCGATTTTGGCGGGTCTTTTGATCAGTTTTTTTCTCGAAATCGCCCGGTGGCTCATGAACTGGTACACGCTCAAAATATTTGAGCGCAATCACGTTTACGGCGCTCTCTGGATGGTCCCGGTGATATTGCTCTGGTTTTATATTTCTTGGTCGGTAGTGCTATTCGGTGCCGAACTTACCCATTTTGTTCAAAAGCATCGAAACCGTCATTCGGTTTAATTGATTTTCTTTTTCTTGGGGCGCGGTTGAAGCCTTGGCGGGTTCTGTTTTTTGGTCTGGGGTCTGGTGTTGGCCTGGCGCGCGGGGCGTTTCACCAGCTTGTTCATGGGACGCGGATGGGAAGTCTGTTTGTTTTTTATGTCGGCGTGATGGGCCTGTTGGTGTTTCAGTTTGGCCCCGGGTAGATGCCCCTGTCTGTTTTCCACTTTTTTGCCATGAACCCTTTGTAAGGGCCGGCGCTGGGGCGTGGTTCCGCCGGCGATCCGCGCGGCGCGTTTTTTTTGAACCCTGTTTTTCGTTTTAATCCAGGTTTGATAATGTTTTTTTTCGGCGGGGCTCAAATGCCGTTTGGGCATGAATCTGGAATTTTTCAGGTTAAAGGTGGAGTGCTCATTTTCTTTGACCAGCTGGGTTACGCCGTCTTTCTTCATTTCAACGGTTCCGTGGTAGGTTTTGGTACCGACATAGTCACCCTGTTTTTGAACCTCAAAGCCCGTACCCCGAACCCCGCAAACCACGCCGCCCGCCGCGATTTCGAAACTGGACTGGCTTTCATTTAACTTTTCAACTTCCGACAAAACACTTCCCAAAAGAAGCTCGATATGGCTGTTGAATCCGTTAGTGGCATTGGGGGTCAGGTCCGTTACTTTAATGTGGCTGTTGGCCGCCAGGTGAACCATGGTGTTGTCATTGAGCGACAGGGTCATTTCCGAATTGTCTTTGGTGAAAAGCTCGTCACCCGGCTCGACCGCTTCTCCTTCCACCACCGATTCGGGCACAGTTTCGTCGCTGGTCAGGATCAAGCCTGTGCCTTTCAGGTCCTCAACGGTGTATTCCAACGTGGGGGTTTCGGTGGCGGTGGGTGAACCGGTCAAAGCCGCGGTATTGATCACAATGGGTGTGGGCGAAACCACCGGGGTGGGCAGCTTCATTTCGGTTTCCGCCGTATTGCTTTTACCGCAAGCGACGGCAAGGGGCAGTAAAAGGGTCAGGGCCAGCAGCGTTTTTTTCATGTCCTCATTGTAAAGTCGGTTAGGACTAAATCACTAAAAATCGAACCTGGGTTATGATAGGCCCTGTTTTTTTATCCGCGGTACTTGAGGCGCTTTTGAAAAAATACAAAATACTCCTGGGCTTGGCGTTCCTTTTATCGGGGGGCGTTTGTCAGGCTCAATATGCCAGGCCTTATCTGGTTGCGGCGGCCATGGATGTGGCGGTGGACGCGCAGGCGGATGTATGGCTCAACGGTATCCATATCGCCCACTGCGTCCATACGCCTATGGGAACGGGTTACAAAAGAATCGCGGCTAGGCCCGACAGCCTCTGTTATTTCAAAAAAAACAATTTCATCGCCATTCGATTGCAGGGGGGCCGTCGGGGAGACGGTTTTATCGGCGTGGCTTACGCTTTCTGGTTCAAGCTTTCGGATGGAACCTATCAGGTGATCCATAGCGGCTCCTCTCAGGAACACCATTGTTTGTATCTGCCCGATTCCAACCTGGCCGAACCGAGTGACTGGCAGGAGACGGATTTTGATGATTCATCCTGGGTCCTGGCGAAAAGTTCGGGCGATATGATTCCCAATACGGCTACCTTGCCCCTGAATCGGCAGGGCGGTATGGCGGGTTTTTTAACCGCTTCCCAGGGCTATTCGGTTCAATATCCCGGTGAGAAGCAGTTATTTCGAAGATCTTTTACGTTGGATATTTCCACCAATCCGCGGTGCCTTCCCAAAAGTTTTATGGCCCCCGCGAACCGCACTCTGTCGGCTTACCCTGAAACCAAACCGCAGGCTGGCCCGGCCCTGGCCATTACGCCGCAAGTGTTAAAGGCTCATCAACAACCTTTGCAAGCCGCGCCCCAATTGGAACAGCCACAACCCGGCTTTCAATGGTTCGCCAGGCCGGTCGAAAATCAGGCGACGGCAGTGCCGGCCGAGGTGGTTTATTCACAGCCGGTTTCGGTACTCAGCACGCCAACGCCCCCGGTTTATTCCGAGCCAGCCCCAACTCCTACTTTAATCGTCCAAAATGACGGGGCTATTGTTTTTGGGGTATCAAACGCTAATATTTTAGTGACCTTTGGCGATGGACCGGGTTTTTACAAGGTGGAAGCGGTTGACGGGAACTTGAACCATTTGAAAACTTTGTTGAACCAACGGGTGATCAGCGCTTCGGACATGTGGTTGAGCTGGGACGGAAAAGATGACGAGGGCAACGTTGTTCCATCGGGGCGTTACTATGTACTCTGTTCTAAAGAAGGTCTGGTTCTTCAAAAAATTATTTTGAGACGAATTCCCTGAGGCAAGTATGAATTTAAAGAATATTAAAATCTTAATTGTGGGAGTCGGCGGCTTGGGCTGTCCAGCGTCTTTGGCTCTGGCTGAGGCGGGTGTTGGAACGCTGGGGCTTATTGACCCGGACGTGGTGGAACTTTCCAACCTTCACCGGCAAATTCTTTATTCCGAAGAGGATTTGGGGCAGTTGAAAGTCGAGGCCGCCCAGCGCCGGTTAAACCGTTTATTTCCCGAAACCAAAATTAAAGTTATTCCCGAAGCTTTTGGGGCGGCCAACGCCGAAGCTGTTTTTGAAAAGTACGATTTAATCATCGACGGCCTGGACCGTCTGGAAAAAAAGTTTGTCCTGAATGACTGGTGTATCAAGCTGGAAAAACCTTTTGTCCACGCGGGCGTGGTTAAATTTGAGGGCCAGGTTTTGCCGGTTCTCCCCGGTCAAACCGCCTGTTTGCGCTGTCTGATTCCCAAAATCCCGCCTCCTTTCGCTTTGCCCACCTGCCGGGAAGCGGGGGTGCTGGGTTCCTTTTCGCAGGCCATTGGCTATTTGCAAGCTTACGAAGCTTTGAGGCTTTTGAACCGTCCCCCAGATTTGTTTCTGTGGAAATGGGACATTCAAAAGAGAACCGCCCGGTCAATTCGACCCGTTCGAAACCCGGACTGCGCCGCTTGCGGCCAAAAAGTGTTCGAAGAAGCCGTAAACCAGGCCGAATGTCAGGTATAGCGATAGCTCCCGATCTAATTCACACATTTGGTCCCGAATTTTCTATTTCGCTCAAGATTCCCGTGAAAAAACCGTTAGAAAGGGCAGTTTTTAATCTCTTTAATGACAATTCGACGCTTTTAGAAAGTAATCACGAATGGCTTCTTCCGCACTCTATAGCGCGATTTCCGGTCTGCAAGCCAACAGTTCCTGGCTGGACGTGATCGGCAATAATATTTCCAACAGCAACACCACCTCGTTTAAATCACAAAGCATGAGTTTCGCCTCCAGTTTGACCCAAACTCTTTCGGGCGGCGCGGGCGATAATTCCGAAAACGGGTTGGGCGGCGTTGATCCGGAACAAATCGGAACGGGAACGAGAGTTCAAGCCATCAGCGCCAACTGGACCGAAGGAACTCTACAATCCACTGGAGTAAATACCGACGTGGCGATTACGGGAACCGGATTTTTAATTTCGAAAAGCGGCTCAAACACTTACCTCACCCGCGCTGGAAACCTGACATTTGACAGCCAGGGCAATTTGGTGGATGCCAACGGGGGATTAATCCAGGGTTATACGTCGTCCCTGAACTACAGCCAACGCATGATCGATCCCGCGGCGGATACGGGTACGGGAGTCGCTTTGCAAATTACCACCGGGTCGTTCAATTTAAACGATACGGATCTTTCGGCCATCGGCAACATCAACATCAATCCGAATCTGACCCTGATACCCAAAGCCACGACCCAGATTAATTTTTCGGGAAATCTGGACGCGGCCCAGCAGGCCAACGCTCCGACAGGCGGCGTTTTGCAACAGTGGCAAGGGCCTGCGGCCAATCAAAATCCAGTTCTGCCCACCGGTCTCGCGGGAGTTATTTATAATCCCGGCACGCTTACGCTTAACGCTCAGGGCGAATATCAGCAAACCGTTAATTTATCCCTGCCGAACGGCGCGACCAATCTACCTCAGCCCATTGTGAGTTCCACTGTAGTTGGCAGTAATCTGAATGATGTCCGAGCAGCGGATACGGGAAGTTACGCCTGGGAACAACAACCTCCCCTAACGCCCGCAATGACCTCTCAAGAAACGGTCTATGACTCCAACGGAAATCCCAGAACCATTACAGTTCTGTTTTATCAGGTCAACGATCTGGGCGCCGCGGGCGTCAATACCGGTCCCAGTCAGGCGGTTTACGCCTGGTATGCGTTTGACACAACTGGCGGCTTGCCGGCCAGTACCACTAATCTGCTGGGCGGTACGGCGATCAACGAGGGCGAAATGAATAATGTGGCCCATTACAGTTTTCATCGGAATAGTCCTGCGGACGCTTACGCGGGCGATTTTTTATTTTTCAATACGGACGGTTCACTGGCTTCTACCGGCGGGTCAAATGTGGACATGGACACCATGGCGATCCCCGCTATTTATCTGCCGCCCTTTAACCAGCCTTCCGGGCTGCCTTCTCCGGCCAGCGGTATTAATGGAGCTCTGCCCGTTTCGCCTCTGCCGACCCAGGGCGCGGAAATCACGCAGATTTTTCTCAACTTTGGAACGGCCGGAATTTTAGGCACGGGTGAGAGAGATGGTTTAACCAGTGACGCGCAAGGCACCTATCAGACCATCAACGGTGTGAATACCTATGTTCCTGACAGCCATTCCACGGTCACTCAGGACGGCTACACGGACGGCACTTTGACCGGATTGGCTTTTGATTCAACCGGCAAGATTGACGGCACCTTTAGCAATGGTCAAACGGTCGCTCTGGCGCAGGTCGCGATGGCGACCGTGGAGAATCCGGGGGGATTGAACAGCGTCGGCCGTAATTACTACTCGTTATCCCCGAACACCGGGGCCGAGACGATCGGTCTGGCGGGTAGCAATGGAATGGGAATCATTACGGGCGGATCGCTGGAAGGGTCGAATGTGGATTTGACCGTTGAATTATCCAACATGATCATCGCCCAACGCGGGTTTGAGGTGAATGCCCGTGTGATCACTGTCGATAGCCAAAACCTTCAAACTTTGACTCAACTAGGTCAGTAAATGAAAAAATGCGGAACGAGATAGGGATGAAACTAGGTTCCCATCTGACTTTTAGCGGGCAGTGCGAAACTGCCTTTCGGTTTTACGAGCAATGTTTTGGCGGCTCCATTGTCACGATGCTCACCTATGGCCACTCTCCTATAGCCGAACAGGTGCCAGGGGATTGGCGCGAGAAGATTGTTCATGCCGCGCTCACCGTTGGCGATACCGAGTTGACCGGCGTTGATCTTCTGCCCAAGGATTATGAGACGCCGAAGGGCTTTTATGTTCTGCTCAATATTGATACCCCCGCGGAGACGGAACGAATTTTTCGCGAGTTATCCGAAAAGGGAACGGTAAAAATGCCGATTCAGGAAACCTTTTGGTCGGTTCGTTTTGGCATTGTGGTGGATCCATTCGGTATTCCCTGGGAGATCAATTGCATTGCCCCGCGCCAGTGAGGTAGGGTAATTGGGTATTTGAATCAAAAAGGAGATTGTTATGCCAGACAAACCGCCATCCGGTTCCCCCGAATACCATTACGACGCCAACCAGGACGAAGTCGAAATTGTTTGGAAGTGTTTGAAATGCGGCGAACTGATGCCCCGGGGTGCCAGCCTTCCCGATGTCTGTCCTTCCTGCGGCGCGCCCAAGACCGAATTTGTTTTATTAGACGAGGATTGATTTCAGATTAAAAACCGTTCTTTAGCCCTAAAACCGCTCCGGAAAGAGAACGGCTTTAAAATTGATTGGTAACTCCACTTTTTTTAACTAAATTGGTGTTATGAAATCCTCGTCCTCCAAAACCCATTCCGGTTTTATCAGCCTCAAAACCAAAATCACTTTATTAACGGTCTTACTCTCCGTCACCACCACCGCCATTTTGGGCGGCTATCTGGTTTTTGAATCCTATCGGGCCCTGCGGGTCCAGGCCGAACAATCCCAACTGACTTTAGCCAAAACCCTGGCCTGGCAGATCGATGAAAGTCTTTCCCGCGCTTTTCAATCCGTTGAGGCGCTTTCGAAAAGACAGCAAATTGTCAAAATGGAACCCCAGCAGGCGGCGGGCGAAATGAATCTGGTGGTCTATGCCACCGAATTGATCGACGGCTTTTTTCTTTTTACACCCGACGGCCAATTGATCACTCAAAGCAAACCATCCATATCGTTAAAAGATTTGCCCCCCCGTTCCTTTTTTATTCAAAACGTCAAAAAAAGCCGGGAACTTCACAGGGGTGTTTTGGTGGATGTTTATAAAACTGCGGCCAGCCAGGTCGGTATTCTGGTCGGCGCGCCGATTTTCCGGTCCGGGCAATTGGCTGGTGTTCTGGTCGGCATCGCTTATCTGCCCAACCACAATATTGAAAATTTGGAAAACGCGCGTTTTGGAAAAACCGGCTACGCTTTTCTGGTCAACCAGCAGGGATTGGCGGTAGTGCATCCGGATAAAAGCAGGATTCTGGATTCCATGCTGGACAACCCCGCGGTTCAACTGCTTCAAAACCAAAAGGAAGGCGTCATTCAGTTTGAGAGCGGTGAAGAAGAAGTCTTATCCGCTTTTGCCAGAGTCAATTCCGCTTCCTGGGGGGTGGTGGTCCGCCAGGCCGCGAAAGAATGTTATGAGCCGGCCACTAACATGCTCCAGTTAATGGTTGTTTTTCTTCTGATCGTTCTGGGCGCCAGCATTCTCGCCGCGCTGGCACTCGCTCAAAATGTGGTCCAGCCTATTCTCGACCTGGTGGGCCAGGTCCGGCAGTATGAAACCAGCCGGGTTGATTTTGAATATCCGCTGTCCGCAACCCCAAAAGATGAAGTGGAGGTGTTAACCCAGTCTCTGAGCCGGATGGCCAAAAAAATCACACGCCAAACCCAGCTGCGGGAAAAGGTTCATCAGGAAAATCTATCAACGGAGCGTAAATTGTCCGAATCGGAGCGGTTGGCCACCATCGGCCAGTTTTCCGCCGGCCTGGCCCATGAGATGAACAATCCCCTGATGGTGATTCTGGGTTCGGCCCGAATGGCCCGGACCGCGAAAAGCGGAAAACGGCAAAATTGGCTCAATGCCATCGAGAAAGAGGGCAAGCGGTGCCAGAGGTTGGTGAATGACCTGCTCACTTTCGCCCGACCCATTGAACTGCGCGTCAAAAAATTTGATCTGGCTTTACTGATCCGGGCCTGCTGGATTCAAATCCCCAATGACGCCGGCCAATTCCAAATCGATTGTCCCGCGAAATCCTTTCCGGTCACCGCGGATCCCGACCGCATTAAACAGGTTTTGATCAATATTCTGGGAAACGCCATGGAAGCTATGCCGGGCGGAGGGGTGGTGTCGGTCCGGTTAATCCGTTATAAAAAAGGTATTCAACTGAGTGTGGGTGATACGGGGACCGGTATTCCCCCAAAAAAACTGGTACAACTGTTTCGTCCTTTTTTTACCACTAAATCAGCGGGTACGGGTTTAGGATTAGTCATCGCGCGCTCTATCCTTCAGGCTCATGGAGGGCGAATCCGGCTGGAATCACGGAAACCCCGGGGAGTGTGGGTTCGTATGGATTGGCCGCAATCACAAAAATCGGGAGCGGTTCATTGAAAAAGCGGAAAATTTTGGTGGTCGATGATGAAAAGGGAATCCGGGACCTCCTCCACGGCATGCTCAAGGGGATGGGTTACGAGGCTTTCTCTGTGGAAGACGCGGAAATCGCTTTGGCCCTCTTGGTGAAGGATCATTATGATCTGGTCATTACAGATATGCGCCTGCCCGGTCAATCGGGCGAAGAGTTTCTGAAAAAAATAAAAGCCCTTCAGCCCATTGTTCCCGTGGTGGTGATTTCCGGCTACGGAAGCACCAAAAAGATTGTGGATGTCATCAAAAACGGCGCGGAAGATTATTTGTCCAAGCCCTTTACGCATGAGGATCTGGAAGTGGTGGTTTTGAAAGCTTTGGAAAAACGCCGCCTGCTGGAAGAAAACAAAAGTCTGCGAAACCAGATCACCGACGCCAATAGAGGGTTCATGGTCGGCAATTCGACGGCGATTCAGAAAGTCGGTCAATTAGTTGAAAAATTCGCGCCCAGCGGCGCCAATGTGCTGATCCTGGGGGAGTCGGGTGTCGGCAAGGATCTGGCGGCCCGCGCCATCCATTACGCCTCTTCCCGCGCCTCGAAACCCCTGGTGCAAGTGAACTCAGGCGCCTTACCGGCCAATCTTTTCGAGGCCGAATTATTCGGCGTCAAAAAAGGGGCCTTTACGGGCGCCCAGGAAACCCGGGAAGGCCTTTTTCAAACGGCGGACGGAGGAACCCTTTTTCTGGATGAAATCGCGGAAATTCCCATGGAGTCGCAGGCGAAGCTCTTGCGGGTTTTGGAATCGGGCGAAGTGCGTCTGGTGGGCGACTCGAAATCCCGAAAAGTGGATGTCCGGGTCATCGCGGCCACCAACCAGAATCTGGAAGAAATGGTGGAACAAAAAACCTTTCGCAAAGACCTCTATTACCGGCTTTCGGTTTTGGTGCTGTCTCTGCCCCCGCTGAGGGAGCGTTTGGGGGATATTCCGCTTTTGACCGATTATTTTCTGAGGGAACACGCCGGGAAGGGACAGACACCCCAAAAGATTTCGGCGCAGGCGATGAAGTGGCTTCTTTCCCGGCAGTGGCCGGGGAATGTCCGTGAACTGAAGAATCATCTGGAACGGGCTAGGCTTTTAACGGGCGGCTCCGAAATACAACTTTCCGATCTGGCGATTCCTTCGTTGATCGAAAGCCCGGGCCCGGGAGGTTCTTTTCGTGAGAGCAAAAAGTCCCATGTTCAGGCCTTTGAAAAAAAATATCTGGCGGATCTTTTGCGCGAATCCAAAGGGAACGTGTCTCTGGCGGCCCGCAGCTCCGGTCTGGCGCGGCGCAATTTTCAGCTGCTGTTAAAAAAATACAAACTCAAACCCACTTCTTACCGCGGTTAATTCTGCATTTAAAATGAGCCATGTGCGTTATTTTCTATGCACAGGATGCACCTCCTTTTCGCTAAAACCCTTTAAATTCCCCGCGAATCGTTTGGCACCAATCCTGCTTTAATTAGGGTAGGTCAACGATTTTTACTCGAGGGGGTTCATGAATCGGTTTTTATTTCCGCTTTTGGGAATCATTGCTTTATGTCTCGTTTTTTGGGTGATCAAACAAAATTATTTTTCCGCCGCTGAAACGGCGAATTCTAATTCGGATTTGACTCGCGCGAAAAGCAATGTGGAAGTGCAGGCCCAAAAGATTGATTTGAAAAAAACCGTTAATGAATCAGGTCAGTAAACATCGGTTTGAATTAAAATTTTGGAGGCGGTTATGCATCGGTTTAAATCGAAAGGGTTCACCCTGATTGAGTTGATGATCGTGGTAGCAATCATCGGTATTTTGGCGGCCATCGCCATTCCGCGTTTCGCCCAAATGCTGGAAAAGTCAAAAGAAGGCGCGACCAAGGGTAACATCGGGGCGATGAAATCCGCTTCGGAAATTTATTACGGCAACTGGCAGGGTACCTGGCCGACTACATTGTGGTCGTCCGGATCCTTTTCTTTCAGTCAAAACCTGGACAATATTCCACAGGTTAAGGTAACCGGCGCGTTCGTGGCTACGTCCAAAGACCCATCGGGAAATATAGTCACCTACACCGCCCAATTGGGTACGCCCACCAGCCAGCTTTCGGGTTGGTTGTATGACAGTACGGGCGGTTTTGTTTTTGTGAACAGCACAGTGCATGATTCGCAAAATATGGCCTATTCCTTCTACGGTTTTCAATAAAGTCCATTATTGGGAGGTGTACTATCGGTCTGAAAGCCAAAGGATTTACTTTGATTGAGTTGATGATTGTGGTGGCGATCATCGGTATTTTGGCGGCGATTGCCATCCCGCGTTTCGCTCAAATGCTGGAAAAATCAAAGGAAGGTGCGACCAAGGGTAACATTGGGGCGATGAAATCCGCTTCGGAAATTTATTACGGCAACTGGCAGGGTCTCTGGCCCACGACCCTCTGGTCCTCCGGTTCTTTTTCTTTCAGCCAGAATCTGGATAATATTCCCCAGGTCAAGGTGACCGGCGCTTTTGTCGCCACCTCGAAAAATCCTTCAGGAAATCTAGTCACCTATACCGCGTTTTTGGGGACGCCGACCAGCCAGCTTTCCGGCTGGTTGTACGACAGTACGGGTGGTTATATTTTTGTGAACAGCACGGTGCATGATTCGCAAAATATGTCTTATTCTTTT
>Ga0302155_10000449_pt1 | contig 32908 bp, 29 predicted proteins | sample I_Bog_N3_1_FD_193508 | JGI IMG/M metagenome (GOLD analysis project Ga0302155, IMG submission 193508) | Peat permafrost microbial communities from Stordalen Mire near Abisko, Sweden - I_Bog_N3_1 | ecosystem: Environmental > Terrestrial > Soil > Wetlands > Peat | place: Sweden: Abisko, Stordalen...
GTGTCTAGAACCGAGATGTTGGTAGCCTCGGCGAAGGTCTCGCGCAGGCCACGGATGATCATCCGGGTGTCCACCCGAACGGAATTCACTTGGTTCAGGAGCAATCGCAAGGATGGCGGTGTAATGCCCAGGTTGCGGAACGGTTCGAGTTCACTGAGCAGTTTCAAGGTGCCGCGGCGCAGTTCGCGAGCGGCGAGCATTTCCGGCGTGATGGGAGAGAGGGCGAGATCGGAAGCCAGGATGGCCATCTCCAGTAGCACGCTGCGTGCGCCTTGGGTGTCGATCAACAGCAGGTCGTAACTGGGGCGAAAGGCATCCAGCAGATTACGCAGACGCAGTCGACCATCAGGGGCATGCAGCAACAAGGTGCTCAGTCGGCCTTGATCATCGTTGGAGATGATCAGGTCGAGCCCTGCGATCATACTTTTGGAAATAATTTGGGCAGGTGCTGTTAGGTTGAGTGCAATGAGTTCGTACGCACCAGCTACAGTTTTTTGGCTCAAGGCGTAATAGCTGGATAGGGTGGGTTGGCTATCCAGATCGAGCAGCAGGACACGTAGACCGGCATCTGCGAGTAGGCCTCCGAGATTGGCGGCTACTGTGGTTTTGCCTACTCCACCTTTAGTGGAAACCACTGATACCACACGCATGGCATCAGGCCTGCTGGCCTAAGCGCTCAGCGACCCATCGCTCGATCTCCAGTGAGTCCCAACCTACGGCGCGCAGTCCAATGCGTTTGGCTTGAGGGAATTTGCCTTCCTTCATCAGGTTGTAGATGTGCGCACGCTTGAAGCCGGTTTTTCGCTCTACCTCGTCGCGGCGCATGATGTGACGTTCGACCTGCGGTGGAGGGGCTTCAACAGTGGGCGAGGATTGGCTGGACATGCTGGTCACTCCTGGCGTCGATTGGCGCGTGATGGGAAGTGACTTGGATTCAATAGCAGAAAAGCCTGAAAGTCATTGCACTGCAATCAAGAGCATTGCAGTGCAATACAGTGGCTCAGATGGGATTTTTTAGGACCCGGTTGGCCGCAGCAAACTTCTCATCCAGTGTTCGCTTGCTGAGACCTGGAATGTCTTTATGCCGGGCCGTCACGGCGTCAACAATTGCGGTTTGATTCTTAAATACGGAAAGAGGTTTGCCCGACGGTGACACGTCTAAGAAGGTGTTGAGTAAAGCACCGATGATTTGCAAGTACGTGTGCTCACTTCGCTCGCTGAGATGGCCATGCGTACTCACCAGTGCTTTAAGGCTTTCCTGTTCAAGTCCTAGAGCCTGAAGATCAGTTTCAATATCGCAAAGCTGTTGTTGTAGCGCATTTCGCTCTCGCAGGAGAGCATCGCGATCTGCTTGGAGTGAAAAGTAAGCACCCAAGCTTATTTTGTCTTGAGTGTTGTTGTCTGAGTCGAACAGAAATTTAGGTTTCTGATCTGGGTAGTAAATCTGCATCCAGTGGCGCAGATCAGAATGTCTTACTGTCAACAAAGCGAGTTCTACAGGGGTACCCTGGTGGACGGCGATGCCGAGGCAACCGTACGGTAATTCGCCATTCCGGATGGCATCAAAAATTTTGTCGGTATTGGCCTGAAGGCAAGGCCATTGGGGGAATGAAGTTTTCAGCTTTTCCGGGCACGACCAAGCAGTTTGTACTATCTGTGCTTCGTAACGAGTGAGATTGCACCAACGCAAAGCCGCGTCGATGGGCCGATAAAAGGTCTTAGCCTGTGGATTGAAATTCTTGAAAGACATATACGAATGGACCTCCATTCCTGATGGAGAGGCCTCCCGCGAAACATATCTACATCAGCCTGGCCCATGGCCGTAGCTAGCTATCTGGATTCGTCACCCGGCGAGGTTGCTCCATGACCTATTGATAGTTCGATGCTTTTTCCTTGGTTTGAGATCAGCTAATTGTCGTTGACCACTCGCTACTGCCTATCATGGTGTTGGTTCGCAAAAAAACGTGCTTCTGAGCGGTCTGTTGAGCACCAGTTACGTAGATAAAACTCAAACAATTGGGGACGAAGGAGGTACTCCAGTTGTGTTTCTAAGACTGAATTTTGAGTGGCATAAGCCTGAAGTTTATTTGTGTACCATCCAAAGCCTCTATAGAGACTTACTCGGCTGGGGGGGGGCTGTTGCGTACTAAGCAGGAACCGTTGGTTGTCCGGAATACTAGATTGAGGTGCAGCCCTTTACGGTAGCAATATTCTATTTTGTGATATGGCGGTAGTCCTTACTGGCATTGGTGTTATTACACTCAAAAAATCAGCGCGAGCATCGTGCCACTAAGGGTTTAGTGGCGTTTAACGTCATTTACATATGATTCGATACGAATCGTATTCAAAATTATTGTACAGAAATTTTCTGTGTGTCAACGAAAATTTTTCGTCAGTGCGTGCGAGATCTATAGTTTGCCTCTATTTCGTGACGGCGCGTGTTGTATTGTTGCTGTCTGTGTTGTTTCTACACTTTTAGTGTGCTACATAATTAAGAAGGTTTGTTCTCATAGATCTGGGCTGGGCAGTACAATGGGTTTGCATGGTGTCGTTTGATACGTGATTGTTGTTTAGGGCGCAGCAGTAATGCTGTGTATGTAATTTCAAGGTGTGACAGTTAATATAGTGGCGTGTTGCTTCTATATTTTTATTGCTAAGGCACGTCGAGCGCTACCGAACATGTACGTTGCTGGTAACACAGGTTTTCATGGGCGCGCCAGGCATGGCTGGTGGGGTATGAGTGCCTATATTATAGGTGTAGTTGGTTGGGATTATTGTCATGTCCATTTTGGATGAGGTAAGTGGTTGCGCTCTCCGCGTTTATAGTTTGAGGTGTTTGGAGTATCTTGCTCTCGATAATTTGGATGGCGGGGCGTGGTGCACATTCAAGACGTGACCAATTAGAAGGTGTTTCCGCATGACAGGATCTATCAATGTTAGTGATGCATTTGTGAGCAGTGATATGGCTTTCGGCATAGTCCAGCTGCTTGAATTCGAATCCCATTGCTAGGTTTTGTATGAGAAGAGTTATCGCAGATGCAACATAGCGCTAGCCGTGTTAGACATTGGGGCGTAACTTTTATCGAGTTTTTCGAAGCATGTACGATTCGACATTTTTCTTTTAACTAGCCAAGCATGCGCTCAATGATGTTGCTTCGTCGGTATTTGGAGCGGTCAAATAGTCTGGGTAGACTAAGTTTTGAGTTGCGCTCCATTTAGCAAAGCGGGCTGACAGGTTGCATGCAATGCCGGTCGCAGGACTGACGTAGCGTATCGACGTAATAGTCCTTGTCTGCGAGCAACCATCGACAGCGTTACGAGGGCTGGCACATTGGCTCGGCGCAATACTGAGACCACTCTGGCAGTGGATGGGCGTACCTAATGTCACTGGCTTGACCTCCAGAAGGGAGAAACTCAATCGTATACCGTTTCGTACAGGATCTGCAGTCCCTCCCCCCCTCCGATTTGCTTTCCAGCCTAGCGAAAGGCTGGCTATATGTAGGATCGCTCTGTTCTTGACAGCTGTGGTGGTACGTATTACGAAAGTAGTTGCTCTTAGTCCACAGCATTTGAAAAGCAAAAATATAGACTGAGCGCTTAATCCGGTCGGTTTCAGCGCCTGTGGCGCGGGCGTGGCAGGGGGCAGTATGGCGAACCTTGCCAGAGAGCCACCGTCGGGGTTGACTAAAGCGTGTCGTCGAGGCGAGTGGGTTTGCTTCGAATTGTGTTTTTTCGTTGATTGACAAAACGATACGTATAGTTTTATATTTTTTCCACAGTCAGCGAGGATCACTAATGCACCACGCAGCCCTTCGTGTTATCTGGTTTGTTCCGCCCGCCCTAGCTGTTGCCGCCGAGCAAGAAACCCTGCCCAAGGTAAGAGTGGAAGGGCGGCGCACCCTGTCTTCGGACGAGCAATTCACTGCGCTGAGCGAGGGTAGCGTTGATGCCGCTGTCACCTCCATGGACAACGTACTGCACTGGAACCAGCGGCCTGGCCCTAGAGACTTCGTTATAGTCGCCCAGTTGGAAAGTACCACGCCATTGCTGCTGATTGGTCGGCCGGGAATCGGGGGGCTGCAGGAGTTACGGGGTGCCGATCTTCTAGTTGATGCGCCGGAGAATGGTTTTGTCATTGCCCTCAGAGCCCTGCTCGCAGAGGCGGGGCTGGAACGTATCAGCTACCGTTTGACCCCGGTCGGTGGTGTTCGCGAGCGCTTCGACGCGCTGCTTGCGGGGCAGGGCGCCGCCACCTTGCTGGGGCCACCTTTCGTTAGTCTGGCGCTGGCGCAAGGGCTGGTCGAACTTGCCAGCGTGCAAGCCTGCTATCCGCATTTTCCCGGACAGGGTCTAGTGGTCAGTAGGTCCCGGCTAGAACGCCGGGGCCTGCTCGGCACCTGGCTGAGTCAGCTTTCCCAGGCGCTCTTGAGGCTATCCGAAAACACTGATGATCTGGGCGCCGCGCTAGCCAGCCAGGGGCTGCCAACCAGCGCGGTTGAGGCTATGTTGGCGACCCTACCGAGGGAATTGGTCCCGGACCCTCGGGGAATCGAATTGCTTATTACGCAGCGTCGGAGGCTGGGACTCGTCGGCTCCAATGCTACTTACCAACAGATCGTGGATACGTCCTTGCTCAATCAGGTCGGGTAGAACATGAAAAAATTTGCTATTGGTACCTTTTCCAGAAAGTCCGGATCTGCGGAGCGCTTCGCAGGCATAGTCATTGATCACCAAGTCGCAGTTTTGTCCGACTTGGCCAGAGTGTACGATTATCAGGACCTAGTTGGTCGTAGTGTTCTATCGCTATTGGAGACATGGGACGCCAGTCTGCGTGACATAAAGCTGTTGTTAGCAGAGGCCCCTGTCACCGGTTGGTTCGACGAGGAGGACCTAGTCTTCCATTCGCCCGTTGACCTGCCGCGCCAGGTGTTTTGTACCGGCGCTAACTATCGCAAGCATGTGGTGGACCTTACGGTGGATTCCGGTGTTGGGCCGGAAGGACTGAATGAAGCTGAGTTACGCCAGTGGGCGGAAGACATGATGGACCGGCGGGTGGCCGAGGGTGAGCCCTACGTTTTCACTAAGCCGGTCTCGGCGATTTCTGGCGCTTATGACGAACTGGTGTTGCCGCCTACGACCACCAAGCCTGACTGGGAGCTGGAGTTGGCGGTCGTGATTGGTAAGGAGGCCTACAATGTCGGCGAGGAGGAAGCGCTGGACTATGTGGCCGGTTACACCATTGTCAATGATGTCTCTGCAAGGGACCTGATTCCGCGTACTGACTACAAGATGCTGGGCACCGACTGGCTACGCTCAAAAGGCCAGCCCGGTTTTCTGCCGGTGGGCCCTTATCTGGTACCCAAAGAATTCATCGCTGACCCCTATGACCTGTCGCTGAAGCTGACAGTCTCGGGTAGGCTGATGCAAGACGAAACGACCGCGGATATGCTATTCGGCATCGAGCAGCAAATCGCCTACATCTCCCGCTACGCCAGGCTGCTGCCGGGTGACATTATCTGCACCGGCTCTCCAGCTGGCAACGGAACCCACTATGACAGATACCTCACCGAAGGTGATGTCATGGTGGGTGAGATTGCCGGGCTGGGGCAGCAGCGGCAGACTTGCGTTCTGCGTAACGGAAGGCGTTGAGTCTACAAAGCAGCGTTGACAATTCGTATTGCGCGCTGCTGGAACAGCCTGCTGTTGGCGCGCGGCCCTGAGTCCCTTTGCGCCAGAGCGCCAGTTTCTCGGGGTTGGATGCCCAGTTGGTGGAGGGGTAACAGGGTGTGCTTGAGCTCAGTTTCCAGGGCTCAGCCAGTCGTAGAAATCACCAGCCCAGGGCTGGCCAGAGAAATCCTGGTTCTTAAAGGGATCACGATACTGCTTTCTAAAGCCTTTCAACGCCTCTAATAATTGACGTGCCTGAATTCCACTTTTTAAAAGGAAGTTCAGCTTCTCGCTTGTGAGTTTCTGTTATTGCACTTTTCGGGGCTTTTGCGGCAGGTGGAAGTCTACACGCAATGAGCTCCTGCAAATATTGGTGCGGAAAGAATCGATCTAAAAAATCCAATGAGTTTGCTCTCGCGAGGACTGCTGAACTATCTTGGGTATAATAAAGTCAAGTATTACGTTTATTCGCCGGCTTGTTATGTTACTCCTCATTTTTCCTATGTCGGCAGCGCGACTCGGCCTTCGGCGCCTGCAATCATCTGTTTCTGTATTACAGCCCTAGCTAGCGTAATATCGATCCGCTGATCGCAATCATCGAGGTTTTCAAAGGCGGTTGGTGTTGCTTGGTGCAGTTGACGACACACCGCCGAAAAAAACTCGGTGAAAGACAGTTAGAGAGATATCAGAATACAACGGGCGACGAGATTCAATTGCGTCCAATCCGGATAAATCCCATCCTTGAAATGCAGGCAGCTTTGGATCGACTTTTCCATGAGCAATATGTCGATCCTAAATATGACAACCTTATTTGTCGCATCGATCCGTTGAGTCTTAATGTACGATATATGCTTCTATATTACCCCAGCCGGACGTTCGGGTCGTTTGCCGTTTGCCTCGATGAACTTACGGGAGGCCTTGAGAAGCTGGACTCAAATTTAATTGTTGGGTTTTCGTTGATTGAGCAAGAATTGCCATAGGCTACATATTTAATCGCCTAACTCCGAAGAAGTATGGGTTTATCCGTTGGTATTTGATTTTAAGCTGTTTTTTTGTAATTAAAAATAGTGCTGTCTACAGCATTCTCCTTGCCTCGGACATATAAAAATGTGTTTTTGGGGGGGCTGACCGCTCCTAAAGGCAGGCGTTCAAGGGGCCCAAGGTGGCGATGAAAAAACGGATAGCGTTCAAACCGATTTCTGTCGTCATTGAGGCCTCCGGGATTTACTACCGGCATCTGGTCCTGGAGTTGAGCTCCACTGGCTTCCCCGTCTCGAAAATCAATCTGAAAAGCTCGCGCAATTTCGCAGGGCTGATGTTTCAGCACTGCGAGAGAGACGCCACTGATGCGCAATTATTGGTTGAGTGCGGTGAGGGCATGACGCCTCGTCTGTGGAGTCATCCAAACCCGGTCTCAGGCTCTGCGCCATTTTGCTGTTCAGGGTGCCTAAGCCTAAGTACCGCAGCGGTCGCACCAGATGAATGATCCGACAATGCAGCTTTTCGCGTGCTGTTCAGCGCCGCGTCAATAAGCAAGGTTATATCGAGAGTCGCAACGTGGCACGGATGATCCACACGAGCCGCACAGCAGAATTGGCTCCTAGTATTTCCATCCGACGTAAATGCCGACGGGTGGGAGTAGCAGGAGACCTGTCGTCGGCAGAGGTGCTTGCAGTATACCTGTGGTGACGTCGTGTACGATTCAGAGCTGCTCGTCGGGTAATAGATCCAGCAGCACGAAGACCATGCGGCAGGGCTTTTCCGAGCGGTTCGACCAGCTGTGGTTGGTGGCGCGCTGGATAAGAATATCGCCGGGGTGCATCAGCACTTCCCCTTCGTCCATCATGGCGTAAATCTCACCTTCCAGCACGATGGCGTAATCTAGCGATTCGGTCTTGTGAAACCAGAAATGGCGTGGTTTATTGGTATCGCGCACGTGGTTCTCGTCGAGGAATTTCTTCAGTGCGACCTGGTCGTATTGGGAGTCCGGCGGGAAATCGGCTACCCGCAGCAGCGAGCCGCCGGGAGAATGGAAGCCGAACTTGTGGCCGGCCGGCGCCGGTTCGTCACCGGGCGCACGGGCTCCGCCGGTTGCCCACAGCACCTGGGCGGTCGGCTTACCGGGCTGGCTTTGCACGTTCGGAGTGTCGTCATCGAACTGGATGTAGGAGCGGCCCTGTGTATTGACGCCGGTGACGATACGACGTACCGGACGGTACTCGAGTTGGTGTGATGCACTCGGTTTGGAGGGGGTTTCTTTAGTCATGGGGATAGTATTCCTTGGTGTTAGTCATTGGAAGTTTGGACGGGCATCGATGTTCGCCGATGTCTATCCAGGGCGGACTGCAAGCCGTTGACGGCCATGATAAAGTCGAGTTCGCTCAACAGGTCCTGCCTGCTGGAGACCAAGTCCTTATCGAAGGTGTGATTAGCGTCGTTGAAGTTGCCGGCGAATAGATCGCTCGCGGGTAACCTTTAGCTGCAATTCTTCACGCGCCATGTGGCGTAGTACTCGACCATGTTGTTGCGCCGATCGCCCAGGTCTGGGTTTCCGGTGCCCAGTTTGAAGGCGACTATTGTCGGGGGGGATCTGGCATATGCTGCTAATGTCAGCATGCGCACCCTGTCGTCTATCTTGAGAGTTTTTGTCATTGTTTAATCCGTAGTGTTATCCATGGCTGGGAGTCTTTCGCTGCTATGCCGGTGGGTGCCGCGTAGCAGCGATTGCACTCACATGGGGTCGCCAAGGAATCGATAGGTGTCCAGCAGCAATGCTGCGGACTTTTCCGCATTGCCTAGGGGGTTGTCACGTTCCCATTGGGAGAGCTGTCGCGAAGCCTCCCATACTCGCTTGACGCGTGGGATTCGGCGACGGCTGTAGGCCTCAAGCGCATCCATTGCTGTGCCCGGTGCGGTCAGGCATTCGGCCAGAACGACGGCATCTTCGATGGCCATTCCACCACCGGAGGTGAGCTGAGGGGTCGGCGCATGAGCCGCATCACCCATCAGGACCACGCGGCCCTTATGCCACCACGGACCAGGCATGAGCCGGACGTCAAAGGGGCGGAACATTACCTGTTCTGGGACCAGTACATGATCGAGCGCAGTGCGCACGAGCGGCGCGGAATACCCGGCGAGACGCTCCCTCAGCAGCGTGTCCAGCTGGTCGCTCGGCATGTACAGGTGTTCCTTGCTGTTTTCCGTGAAGAACAGGTAACAGCTGTCGTCGGCTGTCGGAATGGCACCGACGACGGCGCCCTTATCGTTGCGAAACAGGAAGAATCCATCATGGTCCGGATGCCGTGGCGCCGAGAAACGCCAGGCGCTCTGGCCCACGAACTCAGGTTCGAAGTCGGGGCCGAATACTTTGCGCCGGGTCTTGGAGTAAGTTCCGTCTGCGGCCACAACGATGTCGTACTCGCCGCGAGAGCCGTTAGAGAAAGTGACCTCAACGCGGTTTCCGCGGTCATTCAGTTCCGTGACGCTGACGCCAAACTCTATTGTCGCGCCAGCACCTGCAGCGGCGTTCTCGAGAATGCGCGCGAGATCTGGGCGGCGTACCCCAATTCCGGGCGGGGTGGGATGTACCGCCGTCTGATTGCCTGCTGCATCGAACTGGCGGTATCGCTCGAACAGTAGTCCGGCTTCTAGGCAGGGGATATCCATTTCAACCGTGCACAGCGCACGCAGTGTGTTTTGCAACAGGCAGATGCCGGTGCCAGCGACAGAGTTTTTCGGTGCAATGTCCACGCAATGTACGCTTATGCCGGCTCGGGCAAGAGTATAGGCGGCCGTGGCGCCGCCGATTCCGCAGCCCACGATCAAAACTCGCTTCACATCAGACATGATTCTTCGTCTCCTCATTATTGTTATTAGTGTTGCAACGCAGACCGGCTCAACCAGCGCTGTCTGCTATTCCCTTCTTGAGAGGTGGGGCTCAGAAGGCAACATTTTGCGAGCCTTTCAAATGCAATAACTCGCGTACTTCATCAGGCGTCGCGATCTCCATTCCCAGTTCGGTCAGGATACGGCGGACTTTGCGCACCTGCTCTGCGTTTGAAATCGCCAATTCTCCGCGACCGATGTAGAGGCTGTCTTCCAGCCCAACGCGGACGTTACCTCCGAGAATCGCTGACATAGTAGCCAGCGGCATCTGGCTTTTACCTGCCGCGAGGACGGACCAGTGGTAGTCCTTACCGAACAGTCGATCCGCGGTGCGCTTCTGGTGCATCAGATCCTCTGCATGCGCGCCCTGGCCGCCGCGCAGGCCGAATACGCTCTGCACGAACAGCGGTGGCTTCACCAGGCCGCGCTCGAGGAAGTATGCAAGGGTGTAAAGGTGACCAACGTCATAGCACTCGAATTCAAAGCGGGTGCCGCCTTGGTTGCCGATGTTGTCGAGGATCCACTCGATGTCCTCGTAGGTATTGCGGAAGATCAAGCCCTTGGTAGACTCCAGGAAGGCTTTTTCCCAATCGTGTTTCCACTCTCGGTCCTTCTGTGCCATTTCCGCCAGAACAATATTGAGCGAGCCCATATTGAGCGAGCACATCTCAGGCTTCAGGGTGAGACCGGCCTCGGCGCGCTCTGCGATCGGCATGCCAGGGCCGCCGCCGCCAGTGGATATGTTGATGACGGCGTTCGTGGCCTGCTTGATTCTGCCCACGAACTGACGGAATACGTCGGGGTTACCGGTAGGTTTTCCGGTGTCTGAGTCGCGCGCGTGCAGGTGTATGATCGCTGCACCTGCCTCTACGGCCTCGATCGACTGCGCTGCGATTTCGTCGGGTGTGACTGGCAAATGCGGCGACATCGACGGAGTGTGCGCGCCGCCGGTGATGGCGCAGGTGATGATGACCTTGCTCATTGGTTTTCCTCACATTCTCGAACGGTGGGATAGAAACGTTGTGGAAATCTGGTCAGGAGGGTTCCGACTTTTTCTGGTTGAGGAGCTCGATGACGAGAGATGCCAAAAACAGGGTGTTGCGCTGAGTTGTCAGGGAATAAGGGTGGTTCATCGTTTACGTCCACTTTATTGACTAATTCGAAACTATACGTATCGTTTTGTATGTATATGCTCCACCGTGCAAAATGTCAATCAGTGTGCGCTGATGAAAGTGGGACCTTAAGTTGAGTTCGCGCGGTCGGTTTGGGCTGTTGCGATACGATTGTCCTGGCTTCACTAGTTAGGCGCGTCCAAGCATGGCTTGATCGGGTACGTATCGCGCACTCTCGACACGGTGACGTCATGATCGCGCCAAGCGGAAGAGAGGCAGGTCGGGGTGGGCGATGTGGCTCTGGCATGTCGGGTCATTGGCGATGGCGATAGCGAATCCTGCGGCGTTTTCTATGGCGCTCTTGCGCTTGATGCGCTGCCCATCTCACTCAATGGCAACGACCAGTTCTGCCCTCTGACCGGGCGGAGACCAATTTTGGGGTAGGGGTGAGTAGTCATATGTGCCTGTGACGGCAGGCGTTGCCTTCGAGAAGGCATTAGTTGCCGCCGATAGGCTTGCTCGTTCGTCATCTCCTTGGTCCTGCGGCTTAGTTCTTTGTTGTTGAGTTCTTTCGGGCCGACATCTAAGTCGATAGCCAGGTTGACTGCGTGCTTGTTGTGGTTTGCGTCGGAGCAGAAGATCTGGTGTGCAGTTCGATCGGCGAATGCACGATCAGCGATGACATTGCCTCGCCGTTGTTGGACGTTTCTCACAGACGCTCCGTTAGGTGCTGGTTCCTGGCCGTGGGCTGATCGAGATTGGGTACATCTGCTCCCCCTTGCGCGCCCTCTTGGGTTCCCGGACCTTGCAATGGAACAAGCAGCGCGACGGAAATGCCCAGGTAAAGGGGTGTGAGGCGTCGGCCATCGCTATGCGAGAAAGTGTCCAATGAAAGCATGTGACACGCTTCAGGCGTACCTGTTATGACCTGATAATTACTAAAGCGAGGGGCTTGTGGGGTGGGCGTTCGTCGTTGCTTGGGGGCATTATGGATGCTTTCGATATATTATGTAATACGATTCGTATCGTTAATCTAATGTCGGAGTGATCGTGCCGTGCGCTCGTGTAACCGGGGGCGGCGTCGAAGGCCGTGATGCTGAGCCAGAGTCCTAGGTTACTCGCGATGATGGGCTGCTTCTCGTTCAGTCTTTAGCCTTCCAGACTCCGAAGGTCCTTCCTCAATCTTCCCGGCACTAATTGACATTCCACTCAATGACGCATATAACTCTAAAACGATACGGCTCGTATCAGTAATGGGCTGTGTAGTTAGTGCATTGCTCTGCGTTTCCTAGTGGTCGATGAGCTGCCAAAGACCTCGCGCTTCGTGCCTGGGGTTGAGGAGGAGAGGGTCGTCATCTTCGCGGCTTGGAGCGTGGAACGGAAGCTTATGGAACTTATGGAGTTGTGGGCTGCATCCGGTGGCAAAAGGTTGCTATCGGGGCTGTCCTCAAGACGCAGTGATGTATGGGGTGAGCGGGTCACTACGCGCCACCTCGACTTTGACCTCAACCTGAAAAGGGGAACAGCTAAATGAAATTCGGCCGCATTTCGAGAGAGAGTCCTGATGGACCTATCGCCCGGTTGGTTGTCGTGGAGCCGGAGAAGGGCCGCGTGATCGACCTGGCCCGTGCCGCAGCGCTTCATGCGAAAGCTACCTATCACGCTACCGATGCCGCTGCGGCCCGAATGGCGCAGGCGCAGTTCCCGGGCAGCATGGCTCAGGCGCTGGCGACCGGCAGCAATCTGATCGATGCAGCACGCACGGTCATCGAAGGACGCTTTGGCGACGAAGCTTCATTGCCTATTGGCGACGTTAGCTGGCTGCCGGCTTCGGATCCGCCGGTCCTGCGTGACGGGCTCACCTTCATCGGCCACATAAAGGGTTGGCACGAGCGTATGGGCCGGGAAGTGCCGGATAGCATGCTTTTGATACCCGGCTTCACCAAGAACTCCGCCAGTACCGTGATTGGTCACGACGCAGTGGTGCCTTGGCCGGGCTACATCACTGAGATGATGGACTACGAGTTGGAGCTGGGTTATGTGATCGGCCGCCGTGGTTCCAGTGTGCGACCGGAAGAGGCGCTGGACTATGTGTTCGGTATCACTCTGTACAACGACTTCAGCGGCCGCGCGCTTCAGCACAATGAGCTGCCGATTGGTATGGGTAGCACTAAGAGCAAGGATTTCGCTCACGCTATCGGCCCATGGATCACCACGCTGGACGAATTCGAGGACTTGGACGCGATTCCGATGGAAGTGCGTGTCAACGGCGAAACTTGGGGTAAGGGCAGCAGTGGCGGCAAATTGTGGACGGTGGCCGAACTCGTCGCATACATCTCCTTGGGTGAAGTCATAGAGCCGGGCGATGTGATCGGTTCGGGCACGATGGGGGGCGGTTCGGCGCTGGAACTCGGCCGCCAACTCCAGCCGGGCGATGTGGTGGAACTCGAAGCCGGTGGCATCGGCGTACTGCGCAGTGTCATGGGACAGAAGGAGGAAGGGTTGTGGTGGCCAACGCCGCGACAGCCCTTCATGTGATGCAAGTGCGCGACAATCCGACCCGTGCTTTAGTCGCGGAGGCAGTAGCTGAAGGGCGCCTCAACGTCTTGCTGGACGCCAATCCGGCACTGGTGAGTCTGGGGGCAATGCTCTTGCAAGGTGAGCCTGGAGATCTGCGGCTTCGCTTTGAGGTCAAGCAGTCCTGTACTCAGGGCAATGGTGTCGTCTCGGGCGGTACCTTGGCAAGTATGCTCGATATTGCCATGGCCATGGCTGTGCTGTCGGTGCTTCCGCTGGGGCGCACCTGCGCGACAACCAGCCTGTCGGTCAACATGATCGCGTCAGCACAGGCCGGGGCCTTCCTGGCCCGCGCGACCGTCGATCGCAGCGGCCGCAGTGTAGCGTTTGCGCGTGCAGATCTTTATCACCCCGATGGGCAGCGCCTGCTGGCGACGGCATCGTCGACGCTTGCACTGTTCGACGAACGGCCAGCGTAGCCGGTTGTAATCGAGGGGGAAGGGCAGTCTTGCCCCCTCGTGATGGCCTGACTTTAACCTGAATATCGCTACGCACACTTCCCCCCTTCAATGTACGAATCCTAGGAGAAGAAATATTCATGAAACTTGCAAGTCTCAAGACTGGCGGCCGGGATGGCACTCTGGTCGTGGTCGACCGCAGACTCGAGCGCGCCGTGTGTGTGCCGCAGATCGCCGCAACATTGCAGCAGGCGCTGGAGCGCTGGAACGAAGTTTCCGGGCCGCTCGCTGTGGTGGCGCAAGAACTGGAGGCCGGCAAGCGTTCCGATGCCTTCGCCTTCGATCCTTTTCAGGCTGCCAGCCCGCTGCCGCGAGCCTACCAGTTCCTTGATGGTTCGGTGTACCTGCACCACATGGAGAAAGCGCGTAAGGCGCGCGGCGCGGCTATGCCCCCGAACTACAAGACTGACCCGTTGATGTATCAGGGACTGTCGGACGCCTTCTGTGGCCCGCATGATCCGCTGCTGTTGCCCGATGAAAACCTGGAGCTCGACTACGAGGCTGAGATCGCCATTGTTACCGACGAAGTACCAATGGGGACGACGGTGGAGCAGGCATCGAGTCACATCCGGCTCGTCATGCTGCTCAACGACTACACATTGCGTGCGCTGACGCGTACCGAACTGCCCAAGGGGTTCGGCTTCCTGCAGGCCAAGCCGACTAGCGCGTTCTCGCCCGTAGCGCTGACACCCGATGAATTGGGAGCGGCCTTCGACGGTGAGTGTTTCACGCTACGTGTGCGCTCCAGTGTCAACGGCGAGAAGATGGGCGAGCCCGACGCTGGACGCGACATGTTCTTCAACTACCCACAACTCATCGCCCATGCGGCGCGCACGCGCACGCTGTCGGCTGGCACGATCATCGGTGCCGGGTCGATTTCCAACCAGGACGATAGCGTCGGCTTCGGCTGCATCGCCGAGGCACGGATCCACGAGGAAAGCATTCATGGCGCGCCGCTCACCTCCTGGCTTCGTTTCGGCGACCGTGTGCGCATTGAGGCATTCGATGCGTTCGGCGCCTCGGTGTTCGGCGCCATCGATCAAACTATTGTGAAAGGTTGAAGTTGAGATGATCGTCGAGCAGCGCACCTACACAACTCATCCGGGCCAGGTAAATGCGTACTTGGCTTTGTACGAGGCAGAGGCTTTACCGATCCAGAGACGCATTCTGGGTCGTATGGTGGGCTACTACCGTAGTGAAATAGGTGAGCTCAACCAAGTCATTCATCTATGGGCCTACGCCGATCTCGCCGAGCGAGAGCAGCGCCGCGTGGTGCTGCTCGCCGATGAAGCCTTCAAGGCTTACATCCGCAAGATCATGCCTCTGCTTGTGAGCCAGGAGTCTCGCATCCTTGTACCTGCCCCGTTTTTCACGCCGACCTGGCAGAGCTGAACTGTCCCAGACCCAACCTGTGAGGAGACTACACCATGCTGTGCAAGAAACTTCATCATGCTGCCTTCCGTTGCCGTGATGCGCGCGAGACGGTCGAGTTTTACACCAATATTCTGGGCCTGCGCTTTACCCATGCGATGGGTGAAGATCATGTGCCGTCTACCGGCAAGTACAGCCCGCATATTCATATCTTCTTCGAGATGGAAGATGGCAGCCACATCGCGTTTTTTGAATGTCCGCTGGATGAGGGGGAGGTTTCCGGGCGCGATCCGAAGACTCCTGGCTGGATTCAGCACTTCGCCTTCGAGGTGGCGGACGAGGAAATTTTGCTCCAGGCCAAGGCGGACCTTGAGGCCAAGGGCTTGAGGGTGATCGGGCCAACTAATCATGACGACTTCATTGAATCGATCTACTTTTTTGACCCCTCGGGACATCGGTTGGAGCTTACGGTCCGTACCTGCCACGATCAGAAGCGTCTGCAGAGCTTCGTCGACGAAGCTCCGGAAGTGCTCTCCCTATGGGAACAAACCCACGACTGGTCGCAACGCGAGAAGCTGTTTGGCGCAAAAACTGGCTACACGCGGCCGGTCTGAGGGCTGAGGGCAGTCGTTTTACAACATAAGAATCCACATGAAGGAGACGGAAATGGCAGACAGCCAGGATATTCCGGTCGAACCACTGGATGTGATCGTGGCCGGCTACGGACCGGCCGGAGCTACGATCGCCGGCTTGCTGGGCCGGCGCGGCTGGCGCGTTGCAGTGCTCGATCAGGCGGCCGCTATCTACGACAAACCGAGAGCTATCACCGCCGATCATGAGGCATTGCGTGTGATGCAGGAAATCGGTATAGCCGACGAAGTGGTGGCGATGTCCATGCCGCATCCTGGTACCGACTACACCGGTCTCGAAGGGCAGGTCATCAAGCGTTTTTATCCAGGGCCGGACGAGCCGCTGGGTTGGGTACAGAACTGGATGTTCGTGCAGCCGGAGCTGGAGGCCACGATGCGGCGTGCGATACAGCACATGCCGTCGGTGCAGACCCTGTTGCAGCACCAATTGCTGGATGTGAACCAGGATGCCGATATCGTGGAGGCCCGAGTGCGCCGCCTCACCGATGGCACCACACACACGCTGCGCGCGCGCTGGCTGATCGCTGCCGACGGCGCAAGCAGCACTGTGCGCAAGCAGTTCTCGCCGTTGATCGAAGACCTGGCTTTCGACGAGTGGTGGCTCGTGGTGGATGTCTGGGTGCGCGGAGCGGTCGAACTGCCACAACGCTGCACACAGTACTGCCGGCCGTCACGGCCGGGTACCTACATCGTAGGCCCAGGCGCGCTACGGCGTTGGGAAATCAAAATGCTGCCGGGCGAGACGCCACAGCAGTTCCAGAATCACGCTAAGGTTTGGCGCGTGCTCGGGGAGTTCGTCGATACCAGTGGCTTGGAGCACTGCCGTACCGCCATTTACCGCTTCCACGCGCTGGTGGTCCAGCAATGGCGCCACGGGCGTGTGTTTCTGCTCGGTGATGCGGCGCATCAGATGCCGCCCTTTCTCGGCCAGGGGCTATGTGCAGGGGTGCGCGATGCCTTCAATCTTGCGTGGAAGCTGGACGCGGTGATGCGCGGCGGTGCCGCGCTTAAACTTCTCGACACCTACACCGAAGAGCGCAAGCGCCACGTGCGTACTGTCGTCGGGCACGCCAAGGCGTTCGGTCTCATTATCGGTGAGCTGGACGAGCAGGCCGCACGTGAGCGCGACAAACGATTGGAGGCCGATCTCATCTCTGGCAGGGCGGAGACAGTCCGGGCGCGTTTCATCCCGGGCCTGGAGACCGGTCTCATCGATTATGACACTGATGGTGTGCCGACGCCTGGCGCGGGTGAGCTGTTTTTACAACCCTGGGTGCGTGAGGCTGGTTCGGATTGGCAGCGGCTCGATGACGTCGTGGGTACAAACTTTGCCATTGTCACGACTTCGGGCGAGAGTCTTGGTCTGCTCGACGAAGAGACTAATGATCGCTGGAAGATGTTGGGAGGGCGATTGATCCGGGTTCGTCCATCGACGATGCCGACGGTCGGCGACACCTGCAACGGGTTGCTTTTGGAGGAGCGTGAGGGGCTGCTGAGCGACTGGCTGAACGGCCTTGATGCTTTGGCGGCTTTGGTTCGACCTGACCGCTATGTTTATGGTGTGGCGCGTTCGGAAGAAGAGCTTCGCCGGCTGGTGCGCGAACTCACGGACGAGATATGCCCAGCGGTTTCGCGCGAAACCGGGGATCGCCAAGGTGGCCGAATCGCAGTGAATGCATAGGTGGCGCGCGGCCCCGAGCTTGCACATTGCTGTGCAGTGGAGCCTCGATGTACCGATATGAATCGTATTGCTTTATCCAATAAATAAAGGAGAGAGACCCATGTCCATCATCGGAATTGAATCGCTCGTATATGGTGTAGAAGAGAAAGACTTTGCGGACTCGCTCCGCTTCTTTGAGGACTTCGGTCTGCCGCTGCTCAAGGTATCGGAAGGCTTGGCCACTTTCCGGCTGTCGGAGGGTAGCCATGTCTACATCCGCAAGCTTGATGATCCATGGTTCCTGCCGTCTAAACAGATCGGTACTGGTGTTCGGGAGTGCATCTGGGGCGTTGACTCGCAGGAGAGCTTAGACGATCTCTTGGCGGACCTGCGGCGCGACCACGAAGTGCATGTGGATGCTGATGGCACTGCTCGTTTTGTCGCTGCCTTTGGCCAGCCTATCGGATTGAAGGTATGGCGCAAGCTGCCTGTGCATACAGCGCCGACGCCGTTCAATTCGCCGGGTAACATCAACCGTGTCAACCAAGTGCGTAAGTGGATTAGACGAGCCATTCCCACGAGCATCCATCATGTGGTCTGGGCGTTCCCGGACGTGAACCAGGTGTTGGACTTCTACCGCGACCGGCTCGGTTTCCGGCTGGCGGAGATCCAGATCGGCGCAGGGGTTTACGCGCGTGCCTCGGGGGCGCCGGATCATCACAATATTTTCATCGCGGACGCATCCAATCATGCTCTCGGCTTCGACGGCAGCATTAGCTTCCATCACGCCAACTACGGTGTGGAGGATATCGATGAGTTAATGGTTGGCAAGAATTACATGGAGCGCCGTGGCTGGCCGAAGTCCTCCTGGGGCATGGGCCGTCACCGCATTAGTTCGGGAGCGTTCCTGTATCTTAAGTGCCCGGCCGGCGGAGAGGCGGAGTACGGTGCCGATATCGACGTGCTCGATGACCGGTGGGTGCCACACATCTGGGAAGCTTTTTTCGCCTCCAACATCTTTATCCATGACATGCCGGTCTTCCTCCAAGATGAGGTGCAGTGGGATGTAGGCTACTGTGAGCCCGATGCACGCTATCCGGAAGCGTCTGCGTCAGTGAGCGACTGTGAGGGGCTAGAGCTGAAGCCTGCGGTGAGAATGGCCTGACTCTGCTGCAATACGGTGAGGCCCTTTGCCGCTTAGCCTTCGGCCCGGTGCGTGACTCGCGCCAGTCGGTTGTTCAAGCGGCACTTCGATGTGCCTGATCGCTATTAGGCAAAGCACATAGGATATGGCGTTCTTGGTGCATGTGACAGCAACGGCTGAGGTTTGCGAAATCTCAGGGAATTGATTCAAAGGGGCAGCGAGATTCACTTCGTGAACATCGGTTCATCCTGCCGCTCGAATTGTGGCGACGAGCGTATTGGGGTTGATGCATGGCGCCGTCGCCAGTGTGACGGCCCTTCGTAATAGCAGTTCTATGTGTTGTCTGCGGGCAGGGCAATCTCGCTGTGACGTTTAAGGAGAGCTCGATCATGCGGATCCTGATTATGCCGATAAGGTATTTTCAAGGTGTGTTGGAAAGGTTGAGTGTGACAGGCAAAATCAGTGTCTTCGACGATTAGTCTTCAATATGCCCTCCCGGTGCTCTGGTAGTCCTGAAGTGTGTGGGAGAGTCTGAGTGGCCACCAGTCGCCAGCTAAAAAATCTACTTGTCTCCTTGCGATACATTTCACAAGGAGATCGGGAAAAAGCCATTTATGAGTCTTGTTGGTGCCGCCACATAAGTATAAGGCGTTAGCAAGTGAGTGGAGATGTTGTTTTTCCATGTTGTGTCGTTCTGGATCCTATACGAAAATAAATACAAAGAGAGGATTTTATGATGAGTTTTCAGATTAAAGAGTCTGTTATGTCTGGTGTCGTTGGTGGGGGCGTCTCCGCTGTGATCGCCTTTCTTGTCGCGCGATACGTGGCACCGCTGCCTCTGAATGTAATGGATATCTCGATTGGTAACGGACTAAGTGGCTTTTTCAGCGGGCTCATGAGCGGATTTGTGGGTGTCTATATTGTCCTGAGAAAGATATCTTATCGTAAATCTTCATAGTTCTGTTGTTGCGTATCTATGAATGGATTGCAGATGCGCATTTTGCTCTGACGAGATCTTGTTGCGCGATGTGGTTTACTTGCGTGCATGAATTTTTCGCGATATCAGGCATCCATTCACCGGTTTACCCCAAGGCGGGAAGTTGGTGAGATTTTGTAAATGATACGGTTGGGGCAGTATATCGCAATTGCGACGCTTGTCGTAATTCTATCGTGCTCATTTTAGCCTAAAACCTTGAAGGTTTGGCTCTCCGTGCTATCCCGTGAGTTGGCATAAAACGGCTTTAAAGTAATTTATAGTACACTGCGTATCGTATATTTTATGTTTGCCAAGTTATGTGATCGAATTGATTCGGCCCTGCTGAAAAGGGAGGACGAAGAAAGCCAGTACTTAGACTCAGCGTTACAGTACAACGCCTGCTGCGGTCATGGTGCGCTGTTTAGTCTTGAGGCTGGTATCGGCTTGGGGGTCTATGCAAAGGAGAAGCCTTGGTGCCTTTCGAGATTAAAATAGATGAGGTTGGAGGAGTGTTCATAGATTTAAAATCTAGGGTATCTCTGAACAAGTCTTCAGACGTGCTGAAATACGCCAGGGCATCATCGTCGATACCACCATCATTCATGCCCCTATGGATGCTACGATCAACTTGCAGCACGTCGGCGGCAAGTCGTAATTTGCTCGGCACGCAGCGCTATTTGCTGAAAACGACCTGATGCAGCGTGCGTCGAGTTGCGCACTTAACACGGAAGACCGGGCGGCAGATCCCTAAAACGTTATGGATGAGGCGTTTTTCTGGCAAGTAGCGGTGAATCCCGAGGCGGTTTCGACTTGCCGCCGACGTGCTGCAAGTTGATTGGAGTATCCCTAGCAATGTCCTATGTGATGACTGCTGCGAGAGGTCTTCTCCTATAGGTGCGGACAAGACCGCGGCCGTGCCGTCCTGGCTGTTGCATTGTAAGAGAATGCCGGGGTGTAGCATTTCCGTTTAATTAGGTATTGAGGTCGGGGGGGGGGGCAGCGGTATTGGGTTGTGATAGGGGCGTGAGAGTCGTGCGACGGCACCGCCTGTATCATTTGTCGAACTCGGTCCAACCGCTTCGTCTTACTCTGGGGAAGGTGTAATCGATACGAATCGTATCAATTTAAAGGCCCTTCCCACAGTCATTGGGGCTTTCGCACGTGCTGTAGAGCAGAAAGATTTGAACCTATGGTTAAAAATTGATACGATACGTATCATATAAATAATTGCAATGCAGCTAAGATTGTGCGCGATGGTTGCCTGAGGGCATGATCAGTGGCGCTTGCGCGGAGTGAATCTGGATGATTCGGTTTGCTCTGATCTGCCCCAAATTTTGAGAGGAATGCTTTGGTTTTGAAAATTATTGCCCCCAAGACGAATCTCCCCAAGGGGAAACTCTCGTCTCAACCTGAGTCGACCCTGGTAATCGGGGCCAGTGCTTCTTCTCCACCCGCCCGCAAAGAGAGTGGTCGTCCGCCAGGGCGGATGCGCAGTGACGCTGCCCGTGTGGCGATTTTGAACGCTACTTTGAAGCTGCTCGAAACGCAGACGGTGCAACAGATCACGATCGAATCTATTGCCAAGGAGGCGGGAGTGGGAAAGGCGACGATCTACCGGTGGTGGTCTTCGAAAGCCTCGGTAGTGATTGATGCCTTCGTCCAGAACCACATCGTCCACACCCCGCTAGCGAAAGGAGGGAGGTGCGGCGAAACACTTGCCACGCACATGCACTTGCTGATTGAGCAGTACAGTGGCTGGCCGGGGCGGATCGTGGCGCAGATCCTAGCCGAGGGGCAGTCAGATCCGGAAGTGCTTCGCGAGTTCAGGGAAAGGTTTTTCTATGGCCGCCGTGCTGTCGTCCGGGAGGTCATCGAGGAGGGACGTAGACGCGGTGAATTTCGCACGGACATGGATGCTGAGTATCAGATGGACATCCTGTACGCCCCCATCTACTTCCGGCTAATTTTGGGGCATGCACCCTTGGATCAGCTGTTCGCAGATACACTCACCGAGGCCATGCTGAACTTATTGAGTCCTCCTGCTCCTGGGGGCGGCGCCACGGAAGAGGCGCTGCCGGACGAGCTTAGCCGCGGCGGTTGAGCACTATCGTCGATGTCAAGTGTGCAGGCGTGCTCGTCTAGTCAGGGAAGTTTTCCGGACATGGCCTCACTCAGGCGCGGCCGGACCTGAGTTTGTCGTCCCTCCAGCGATAGATCGTGGCCTTCCCTACACCGGCTGCCCGTGCAGCCGCTTCGATGGAAGTCGCCTGAATCGATTTTTCCTGAAGCAGTCCGATCACTGCGTCCATCATCTGTCGATGAATCGCCTCACTTCGCGGTCGCCCCACTGACGCTCTATCTGCCCCGGCTGCTTCGTTTAACTCTATATATCCCATCCTGTCTCGCGCTGATCAGAGCGGCTTAGACGAACCCACAAAAATATGCGATACGCGTCGATCAGCATATGGGACCTCCATAGAGTTGGCAGTAATTCTAGGCATCGGTGAGTCCTAATTCATGGCCTCTTTTCATTTTGAGGGGTTTACAATTCGATACGTATCGTATATTTTCAATTTCGGCAGGCGATTTCTCATATGGCTCAAGCCATCGAATAAAAAGAAGGAGATCTCATGAAGCTCGGTCGTATTTCTGTAACTGGACCTGACGGCGCTGAGTCTCGCCTAGTGCTGGTGATTCCAGAAGAGCAGCGGGTCATTGACCTCAAGTGTACCCTGCACGAGCAGTTGATCAGGGAAGGCGCTTCACGACCTGCCGCGCTGGAATATGCAGGCGGCGTCTTCCCCGGCAGTGTGCCTGCTGCAATTTCTCTTGGAGCGGCGTTCACCCAGGCAGATGAAAAGATTCATGCATCACGCCCGGACGCATTCTCCATTCCTTTTGATCAAGTGAGCTGGCTGCCGGCATCCGATCCTTCTGTTATGCGCGATGAACTTACTTTCATCGAGCCGATTAAAGGCTTTCACGAAAAATCACCTATGTATCGAGTTGAGCATGTTGCAGAGGTTTGAAAGACGTCAATAAGTTGGTCCCTATCCTCTCGTGGGATAGTCAAACGTTTCACGCTGATTGTTGTTGTTATAGAGTTGCGATTCACCTCAAATAAAAACAAAAGGTGTTCATTATGGCAGCTACAAAAGTTTTTCATCGCTCAGCGATGAGCATTGCACTCGTTCTCGCTTGCTCCAATGTTTCTGCTTTCGAAAATGGCACAACCGGCTATCCACGCGGTATTGTCACCGTTATGAGTGGTGCCGTGGGCCAACCTGGTGAAACTTATATCTATACATACAATACCTACACGGACATTGCTTCGATAAAAGACGGTGGCGGTAAAAAAGTCTTCCCGAAGGCGAAGGGTAGAGTGGAGGCGCATGCCGTGAGGTTGGTCCATGTCCTAAAGGATGCTCCCAAGATTTTTGGAGGCGATTTGGCTCTCGAGGTAGCCTTGCCATACGTGGAAGGGCACATGAATATCCCGTCGTTAGGGCCTAACGGAAAGGGCACTACCAGCGGCTTGGCTGATCCGATGTTTGGTGCTTTGGTCAGTTGGGTCTCACCAACCTATCTACAGAACGTTGCAGTGGACGTGGTCGCCCCATGGGGTAAATACGATAAAAATGATCTCCTTAATTCCGGAGCAAACAGCTCGGCCGCCTATCTGTCGTATGCGTTTACTTGGTTTCCGGTGCAGTATTTTGAGCTGAGTTCTAAGATTAGCATGAACTATAGCTTCCGAAATCCGGATACCGACTATAAGTCAGGGGTACAACTGATTGCTGATTATGGGGCCAATTTTCGATTAGGTCCGAATTGGTTAGCAGGTGTTGGCGGCTTCGTCTCAACACAGCTCAACGACGACGAGCAGGATGGCCGAAGCGTAGGAAACCGTTCCCGATCAACCAAGTTTGGACCTCAGGTTGGTTACGCGAAAAGGGGGTGGGGCGTGTTTGCGGCGTACCAGAAGGATGTCTACACGCGAAACGCTCCAAGTGGTGACACCTTCATGATTAATGGCTTTATTAAATTCTGATGGTGTCAACTGGCTTTTAATCGAAATGCAAAATTACCTTGCAGGTTACAAGAGGTTTGATCGAAATGAATAATAATAATCAGTGGCGTCCGGGTCGTAGGGTTGCAATCGTAGGTGCCGGTCCTGGTGGTGTATCCGCTGCATTGGGCCTAATCAAACAAGGCTATGATGTACGAATTTTCGAGCGTCATCCAGAGCCAAAGCCACTAGGAGGCGCTGTACTACTAAGTACCCCAGTGTTGGCCATTTTGAAGTCTTATGGCGTCCACATGAATAATTTTGGCTCTCACACGACAGTGGAGTTTCAAAATCACAAAGGTGAACATCGCGCCGATATTCCCTTTAACCCAAAAGTAGAGAAGGCGTTTGGTATCAAAGGTTGGTACTACGGAGTGCTTCGATCCTGCGCATTCGCAAAAATGTTGGAACTACTTCCGCAAGGTATCGTAGTTCCCGGTGCGGAGTTCGCCTCCTACGTTGAACATCATAATGGTATTACCATCAACTTCACAAACGGCGACTCGATCGACGCTGACATTTTGGTCGGCAGCGATGGAGTTCGGTCGGAGGTTTGCCGACAGGCTTTCGGTGAGCAAAATTTGTTTCACGTTGGAGTCCGGGTTTGGCTTGCATGGTGCAATCCTATCAGCGGCATTGCTCCCAACACTGGCGTGATTTCGCATTCCCACAAATATCAGGCGAGCTTCTTCCCGATGCTGCATGACGGTAAGCCGGGGTACGAGTGGTGGATTGTTGAACCTGCGTCCGAGAAAACGCCTCGGCCAAAGGATGCGCGCAAGCATATCGATAAAATTATCCAGGGCTGGGCGGATCCGCTTCCGCGACTTGTCGACGCGACGAACTTCGACACCCAAATTTTCTGCTGGGATGTGTACAACAAACCTTCCATGAAAAGCTGGAGCAGAGGGCGGGTGGTATGCCTAGGGGATGCAGCCCATCCTGTATCGCCCTACGCCGCATATGGCATGGGGATGGCCATCGAGGACGGCTACTTTCTGGCAAAATTCCTTGATGGTCGTGACCTGTCTAACATAAATGCAGTTAGCGAATCGTTCCGGAAGCTGGAGGAGCAGCGCTTGGATTACACAAACCACCATGTGGAAATGGCTCGGAAATTAGGAAGCTTCTTCCACCACATGCCGTATCCAGTGGCGAAGGTACGAGATTTTGTTCTGAACAATACTAATTTCTTGAACAAGATGCTCACGAAGGATTACATGGATGACTCCGAGAGGATGAGCTTGTCACTTACGGAACTGCACGTGGGGTAAAAGTGGTAGGTTTTTCTTCCTTTCTGACACTTCATTGATACTCTCCTTCTGAAGCGAAAGGCCTCCGATATCGGCGGCCTTTTGTCTGTTCGATGAGAACCGTCTGATCATTCAATATCCGCTTTCCATTCTGTAATTGCTCCTCCAGCAAATCTTTGCCTGCTTCGGCAGGCCTTTTCTAATTTTGCATGCATAACTCGGGTTTGTTTGCTGTTGGCGTGGTTTTAGTAGGCGAAAACGCTAGTATTGTCGATAAGAGGTGGCGTATGTCACCAGCCGAGTGTGTTCTGGGTGGGAGGCCTGTGCAGTGAACAATAGGATGGCGGACGAAAGCTTGTCTGTTCAGGAAGACGGCACCACGACTCACGCAACTTCTTTGGTGAAGCGCCTGCGTTTGGCGATCATGACCGGTGAACTAGCCCCTGGTAGCAAGCTGCGTCTGGATGCATTGCGTAAAAAGCTCGGCCTTACCATCAGTCGAAGTCCTCTCCGGGAAGCGCTTTCCCGACTGGGCGCCGAAGGTTTGATATTGATCGAGGACAAACGGGGATACCGGGTTATTCCTGTGTCTGAGAAAAACCTTCAGGAGCTTGCAAAGCTGCGAGTGTATTTCGAAGGTCTCGCATTACGAGAGTCGATCACTAAAGGCGATCAGGCTTGGGCAGATTCGGTCCGGGCGGCGGAAGACAAACTGCGCAACATCAAACGTACCGATTGCATGTCCTCTGTTCAGCAGGAGCGATGGGAGTTGGCGCACCGAGATTTTCATCTCAAGCTGCTTGAAGCCAGCGCCATGCCGTTGCTGCTTAATTACTGCAACACCTTGCATGATCTGAACGATCGCTACCGTCGACTGTTTCTGGCGAAAAACCCTTTTGACCGGGACGTAAACGCCGAGCACGGAGCTATCGTCGCAGCTACCTTGGAGCGTAATGCCGATCTGGCATGTGCGCTGCTTGCTCTGCATATTCAACGCACCACGCAAAATATTTGTATCACCCTTCATCGCCAGGAAGCCGGGCTAGAAGCGTGATCAAACGCTGGCGTCTCGACCGTTTGCGGTCACGGCGTCCTTAAAACAAAAAAACAATAACTCCCCTGCAGCGGTTAGCGGGCGCAGTGCTCGGCTGCTTGCAAAAGAAAGCAACGCATGTACCTGTCCGTTCTCACTGATACCCAAGGATAATAACAATGACCACCTCCTCATCAGCCCAGCATCCAGTAGCGCCGAACGTGTTGATCGGTTTAATCGGTGCGGCACTTCAGTCGTCCATGAGCCCGACCTTGCATATGCGCGAAGGCGCTGCGCAGAACCTGGTCTACTTATACAAATTGATTGATCTGGACCAATTGGGTCTGGATGCCAGCGCACTGCCGGCGCTGATGGATTCTGCCAAGCGCATGGGGTTCAACGGACTTAATATTACGTTCCCGTGCAAACAGACAGTACTGCCGCTGCTCGATGAGTTGTCCGACGAAGCACGCAGTATTGGCGCAGTGAACACGGTAGTCATCAAGGATGGAAAAACAATCGGTTACAACACCGATTGTTTAGGCTTCGCCGAAGGTTTCAAGCGGGGATTGGAAGGGGCCAAGCGTGAGCGCGTCGTGCAAATGGGTGCGGGTGGTGCGGGTTCGGCAGTGGCTTACGGATTGCTGCAACAGGGCGTTCAGCAGTTGAGCATTTTTGATATTGAGGAAGAGCGGGGCATGGCGCTGGTCGATAATCTGAATACGAGCTTCGGCGATGGCCGTGCCGTGTTTGGTCTCGATCTTGAAGGATCCCTGAGCCGCGCCGACGGCCTCGTTAACACCACACCTATCGGTATGGTAAAACTTCCGGGCATGCCTGTGCCAATCGAGTTCCTGCGCGCGGATTTGTGGGTTGCCGACGTGGTGTACTTTCCCATTGAAACCGAACTGTTGAGAACTGCCCGAGCCTTGGGTTGCCGTACGCTGGGTGGCGGCGCAATGAACGTGTTCCAGTCGGTGAAGTGTTTTGAACTGTTTACTGGCATCACGCCTGACGCTGCGCGCATGGAAAAGAATTTCCTCGACACTGTGGGTCAACTTTAACTTTCATGGCATAGCGCGATTTACCCACTTGTCGACTGTAAAGTGTCGAGCAATGTCGTAGCTGAACAGGGATGATCGATGTCTCAACGCCGCTCAACATTGATTGCTCTTTTGGTAGCTGTCACGTTCTTCATGGAGAACCTTGACGCCACGGTGATCGCTACCGCGTTGCCTGACATGGCCAGGACGTTTGGCGTCGCGGCGGTGGATGTGAACATTGGCATGAGCGCCTACATGCTCGCCGTGGCGGTGTTCATCCCTATCAGCGGCTGGTTGGCTGATCGTTTTGGTTCACGCCTGGTATTCAGTTCGGCGATCGTGCTGTTCACCTTGTCTTCGTTGATGTGCGGGTTGAGTTCCAGCCTGGAAACCTTTGTCGCCGCACGTGTGCTGCAGGGGATCAGCGGAGCGATGATGGTACCGGTGGGGCGCTTGGCGGTGCTCCGCACTACCGAGAAGAAAGACTTGGTGCGAGCGATATCATTCATTACCTGGCCCGGTCTGGTCGCTCCGATTCTCGGACCTCCCTTGGGTGGCTTTATCGTCACCCACGCTTCTTGGCCCTGGATTTTCTACCTCAATTTACCTTTGGGCGTGCTGGCGTTGATTGCCACTCTGGTATTGATTCCAAAACAAGACGACGTCAGTTCCCGGACGTTCGATTTCAGTGGTTTTCTGCTGGTTGGCGTCGCCAGCGCTGCGCTGTTGTACGGCGTAGAGATGCTGGGGCAAAGTCGTGCCAATTTATTAGAGGGCCTGTCATTAAGCGGTGCCGGCTTGATTCTCGGTGTCTTTGCCTGGCGACATATGCGTCGGCATGCGCAACCGTTGCTGGCGCTGGGTGTTATGGGCATCCGTACCTTCAGTGTCTGCCTGTGTGGTGGTTCGATTTTTCGGATCGCCATCAGCACTTTGCCGTTCCTTCTGCCACTAATGTTTCAACTGGCCTTCGGCCTTTCTGCATTCGATGCGGGGCTACTGGTGCTTGCCGTATTTGCCGGCAATCTGGCCATGAAACCGTTCACCACGAGGGTGATGCGGCGTTGGGGGTTTCGTCCGGTGCTAATGATCAACGGCATTCTCGGCGTACTGGCGATTGCTGCTTGTGCTTTGCTGGATGAGCGAATGAGCTGGGCGCTGATTCTGTTCATTCTGTTCGTTGGTGGTTTGTCACGATCCATGCAGTTCACCGTGTTCAACACACTGGGGTTTGCCGATATACCCAAGGCGCAGATGAGCGACGCTTCAACCTTATTCAGTATGTTCTTCCAATTGAGCATGGCGATGGGGGTTGCCATAGGCGCGTTGCTGCTACGTCTTGCTATGAACATCCATGGCAATACAGAGCACGCCGAGACCGTCGACTTTCAGCTGACGTTCCTTTGTGTGGCAGTGATTGCGGGAATTGCATTGCTGGACAACCTGAGACTGCCGCCACAGGCGGGTGAGTCGGTGTTGCAGTGTAAGTGAGTCGAAGTTCGGAAAACGCCTTCGGGGACGTGCGGTGCTCAGCTTGTCAATCAATCAGAAAGTAGGGGCTAGGTCCTGTATTGGCCGATTGCTGCGGGTCATGTTGGGTCGGAGTCGACCCGAACCAAGCGCTCTGAGATATATACAAAGCTACAAGGAGTTTAGCACTATAAGAATTCGACTTATGACGACGGCAGGGATCCTGCGGCGGCGTAGTCAGGAAAAGACATCATCGACTCGTTTGGCGTGTGCTCGTAAGTTGAGGACAGCACGGCACTGAGTCGATCACCCAACAGGTTCCAGGCGCGCTTCTTCTCTTCGGCATAGTCATGATGCAGGTAGTGGCGCCTCACCCGAGAGCCGGCCAGTACATGGTTTTGGCAGCGATCGATGACATCCAAGCTGACTCCCAAAGCCTGCATCATGGTTGCGCCCGTGCGGCGCAGGTCATGCGGCGTCCAGTCGCCGTTTTGGCCGTCGGCAAGCACCAGCGTATCGTCATGGCACCGTCTGGAGAGGGCCTTGCGGTTTTTGAACCGGGCCTGGCGATCGCCGACCTGTTTGCTCACCACTTTCACGTCCACATGTCCGTCATCCTGCTTGTTCGGAAAGCACCACTGGGAGTCCCCCGTCAGGGTCTTGAGCTCCTGAAAGAAATGCAAGGCGAAGGGGGAGAGGAAGACATGGTGGTCTTGTTTCTTGCCACGGGTGCCTTTGACGTTTTCGCTGGGGAGGAACCAGGTTTGCTGGTCCAGATCGACATTTTTCCATTCGGCCTGCAGCAATTCACCAATTCGGCACAGCGTGCCCAGGCTAATCCACAGTGCGAGCTGCGTTTCCTTCTTTAGCGGGCGAATGCCGTCGTATTTTTGGCCCGCGGGGAGGGCGTTGTAATCGGCGGTCATTTGCTGGAAGCGGTTGTGCAGTTCCAACAGCTCAGCCGGGGAAAGGATGCGGCTTCTTTCCGCTTCGTAGTCGGCAGGGATCAAGGGGGAGATGTCGACTAGTTCAGTCGGATCACCTTCAACCAGTAATGCTCGCCGGTTGGCGCTTTCTCGCCCAACTGAACATTTGGGTGATGTCGGCGAAGAAGCTGATGGCTTGCCGGTGAGCACTACGGTTGAGCACAGCCCGGATCAGGGTCCGAACATCGTGTTCGGACACATTATTCACCGCTGTCCTACCGAGTGCTGGCAACAGGTCCTTGTTGAAGCGTCGTTGCAATTCCGCATTGCCATCTTTTCGTGCGACGCCATCCAACAGCCAGGCCTTAGCCAGATCTTGGACGGTCAGCGTTTGCACCTTCGACGTGTTTACTTGTTCGGCCTCGACGTAGGCCGCGGTATAGGCCTGTGCCTTGGCGGTTTTCTTGTGTTCGTTGGGATTGATCTGCTGATCGATGAGCGCACGGGCCTGGTTGCGCGCCTTGCGGATGTCCGTCAGGGATTTGCGCGGCCAGGATCCGCAGGAGTACTCTTTGTTCTGGTCGCCCCAGCGATACCGATAGAAAAAGCTGACCGACACACCGTCCTTACGCATTGAGATTCGACCGGCCAGATTGCCATCCTCCCGCAGGATTCGACCGGCATCGTTGGCGGTCAGCGACTCGAGTTCTTTTATGGTGATTTTGGCCATAAAATCGGTTCCCCCTACTTTTCCCCCCACAAAAACGTCGGCTCTTGATGGACGTTACCGGACTTTTGTGGAGCAGAACTCCGCTGAAACTCAAGTAAATACTAGCTTTGAATATTCCAGAGTGAAATTTTGAAAGCTTTCAAGAAGTATGAAAAAGGAGATGGGGTGCTAGGGGGCGAGTGTTCGAATCACTCCGTCCCGACCATATTTTTCAATGACTTAGCCAAATCTTAAAAGGTTGGGCTTTTTCATTCCTGAAAAAATACTCCCACATTTACTCCCACGAATATCCTGGATCTAGGTGGCTGCGAGCTAGAGATAGCGTCGGCACTGCTTCGCGTCGGCTCTGGCCCCCCATCAATGCCAGGCAACGCCTGGTGGGTAGTAAGGGCATAGAAACGCTCAATACAAGATTGGGTAGAGAAGTATTCGCTGCTACCTGAATACACGGCGATATCGTTAATATCCTGGGTGGAGCGAGCAAATGCTGACGACTGACCAACTTGAGCTCAGCATGTTGATGCTGACCCCGGATTGACCCAATTGCCGACGCAAGACTGTCCCATCTCCAAAATTGCAAAAATCGAGCGCAGACAATGATTCACGAAGAGTCAGACTGGGTCAGTGAAATCTCGGCAACTGGGTCAATTCGGCGCCGGCGCCAACATAGACAGCCCTCCTGACCAGAAAATGTCACCTAGCGGATTGGAAGCCTCTGCTTTGATTCGTTGCATCAGCGCGCCTGTCCCGGCTCGTACAACCGATACATTGATCTCGGGATTCTGTTTTTCGAACTGGTCTACCAAGGTGCTGACGGTCTGAACGTCGTTAGAAGAGTAGAGAACGACATCCGAAGCAAATACCGCGCTGCTCTGAAGTCCTATAATGATTAAAGCGCATGATATAAATTTCGTCTTAAGCATGATTACGACTCTAGGCTGATGGTTATCGGTGAGTCGATATTAGATTGTGATATGTGAAACTAAAGTTTCAGCGTAACCGTACTACCCCATCCACGCCGGCCAATGATGAGATTTAGTCATGATGGAAAAAACTGTAATCCCTATGGGCGCGATTCGGGTATTTACGACAGTGGCAAGGTTCTCCAATTTCACGCGCGCGGGAGAGGTTCTGGGTATAACGCAGAGCGCAGTCAGCCGGCAGATTGCCGGGCTGGAGTCCCTAGCAGCATTGAAGCTGTTTGAGCGCCGAGGCCCAAGCATCGCCTTGACACCTGCCGGCTCTCAGTTCTATGACGCGGTGAGAGATGCGGTTTCGACCATCGAGTTGGCTACCCAGCAGATGATTCAGGTCCAGAAAAGCCATGATCGACTTATTGTACGAACATCCATGCCCAGCTTCGCGATGACGATCGTGGTGCCGACGCTTGGCGCTTTCATGGACAGCCACCACATTCAGGTTGACCTAATCACTTCACTGTCCGCACCGCTGCCGCAGGATGAGTTCGACGTGTTAATCACCCGCGATTTGATCATCCATGGCACGGAAAGCTGGGAGCTGATAAAGGAAGACTTGGTCTGTGTGGGCGCACCGGCCGTGGTCGCGGCCCATCGCGCCCAAGCGCTCTTCAACTGGCCGCTGATCGCGGCAAAATCCAGGCCCGACGCAATACCTATTTGGGCAGTGGCCATGGATATTCCGGTAGATCGGCTGCACGTTGTCGCCGTCTACGACCATATCTTTCTGGCGGTGGCGGCGGCAATCGGCGGCGCAGGGCTGCTCGTCGTGCCTCGGGTGGTGATCCAGGATCAACTCCGCAATGGCACACTGATTCTTGCCGTCGATGAGCCGGTCGCCTCCGGCGCCACTTATCTGGCCTACGTGAATACGCACAGCAGGCACGTCGACTCAGCACGTCATTTTTGTCGTTGGTTGAAGCGGATGTTGCGTGACAGAACTTAGATTAATTGAGTCTGCACGTTCGCAGAATCATCAATCCGTATGAACCTTGGCTGGGTCTCGGCAGCCACGATCGATAACTCAGTCTGTAGACCCTCTCTGGCCCCGCGCGCGAGTCCGCTTCGGGTCAATTATTGCCGTTCGCGACTGGCGGCTTTTGGCCGTTTTTTGCCGGTCAAGTCCACCCAGTTTGCTGGTCAAATCCGATGCAAACGACTGGTCAAGTCGAATGCAAATGGGTGGTCAAGTCCATGCAATTACGCAACCTCTGCTCAAAGTAAAGATTTCAATCTCAAACGCGTATTTTTCTGCCGTGGAAACCATGGCCGAATTTTTCAACAGAATCCTCCATAGGCAGACAGCAGGCAGGTAATTCCAGCCTCATCGGAGTCGATGAGGAGGGTTTGTGCCTTTCGTATCCAGCAGGTCCAGTGCGCATCACTACCTTGCTCAAGCAACATGGAGAGCTGCTCAAGTACGTCAGTCAGCTCTTCGGATCTTTGTCCCATTTTTCCTCGCGATTCTCATTCACAATACCGTTTCTCGATTGCCCAATGGCTGACCCTGCCTGGCCGTCAGCTTTTCAGGTTTCGTGGCATTCGGTTAGCCGATCAAGCGAGCTGCAAATCATACAGGACGGCTTTAGACTACTGCTGATCAAATCTAGTCGCTCCCAGGGCAATCACTCAGCCGACGACCGTCGTCGCCCCAACCAAACGATACTCTCGCGTTTTTTTGCACACTCTGGGCCGAAAGCCGTCTATTGCGCCCGCAGCAGCCCGCCCTAAAATTTTCGATGATGGATTAAACGTGGCACTCCCCAATTGCTCCTCCCGCATTGCTTGCAAGGCATTCAACCAGAGCGTCTGTTGCAATTTATAAGCAAGCACTCATGGGTTAGGCCGCGGCTATGCTCCTGTTAATACGAGGGGCATTCACTGGTACGGTAACGCTCGGTGATCTG
>Ga0302155_10000451_pt1 | contig 32850 bp, 30 predicted proteins | sample I_Bog_N3_1_FD_193508 | JGI IMG/M metagenome (GOLD analysis project Ga0302155, IMG submission 193508) | Peat permafrost microbial communities from Stordalen Mire near Abisko, Sweden - I_Bog_N3_1 | ecosystem: Environmental > Terrestrial > Soil > Wetlands > Peat | place: Sweden: Abisko, Stordalen...
TACTCGCGCCGCGTATATTCGCAGGATGCGCCGGTCATCGGCCTGGTCGTCGATAATACAGACCCATTCACCTCCGGCAGCATCGAGGCCGAGATGCAGCTCGTGGTGAATGCGCTGACCGCGCCCGTCATCCAGCCCCGCCTGGCCACCCAAATCGCCCTGGAAATCGTCGAGTTATATCCCTACGTCAACTACCTGAAGTTTCTGCTACCCGCCACCATCGCCATGGCCATGTATATCTCGGTCATGATCGGCGGCGGAATGTTATACATCGACGACAAGGCCCGCGGGGTCCACGAGGGCTATCTTGTAACTCCCATCACCAAGCTCGAGTTAGTCTTCGGCATGAACATCGCCGGCTCGATGAAGGCCGTTCTCAGCGGCATCGTGCTCATGGTGGTCGGCTCGCTGATGGCCGGCCTGGACACCATCTTTCACCCCCTGGAGTTGCTGCAACTGCTTTGTTTGATTCTGGTCACATCGATTGCGTTCAACGGCATGATGTTCCTCTTTATGGTTCGCATCGACGACCCGCTGGTTCCGCGCGCCATGTTCGGGGTGCTGAATGTGCTCCTGTTTTATCCCTCGGGCGCGATGTATCCCATCGCGGCATTTCCCAAATGGCTGCGCGCCATGGCCGTTGTCGATCCTTTCACTTATTGCATTCACGGCTTCAAAGCCATTCTGCTGAAAGACGGCGGATTCGCGGCCATCCGGTTCGACCTGTTCTTCCTCTTCGTCTTCGGAATCGGCACGCTGCTTGTGGCCACGCCGCTCTTCAAACGCACGCTGTAACGCAAAGGGATGAAGGGTTGTACACTGAGGCTGTGATCAGTCGCTTGCTTGCTTCCTCCCTGCTCGCTCTTCTTGTACTGGCCGGCTGCCACTCCGGCCAGAAGCCACCCTCGCCATCCAGCGCCAACCAAAACTACAAGGTCTACCATCTGCGCGGCAAGGTCGTCTCAACCGACCCCGCAAGGGGCGAGGTCACGCTCGACCATGAGGCAATTCCGGGCTTCATGGAGGCGATGACCATGCCCTATAAGCTGAAGGACCCGGGCATCCTCAGCGAACTGCATCCGGGCGATGTGATCACCGCCGACGTGCTGGTCTCGCCGGATCCGGACGCGGATTATCTTCTCGACCATATTGTCGTGGTGGCGCAGGCCAGGCCCGATTACAAGCCCGCGGTCTCCTACCACGTGCCCGCGCCGGGCGACCAGGTTCCGGACTTCAAGCTGCGCAACCAGGATGGGCGGGCGATTCATTTCGGCCAGTTTCGCGGCAAGACGCTGCTGATCACCTTCATCTATACGCGCTGTCCCTCACCGGACTTCTGCCCGAGGGTAACGAGGAACTTTGCCGCGCTGGAAAAGCAGTTGGCCGCCAACCCCGCGCTTTATGCCAGGACGCATCTGCTCTCCGTGAGCTTTGATCCGGAGCACGACACGCCGGAGCGACTTAAGGCCTATGGAATCAGCTATATTGGCAATTATTCGAAGAGTGCCTTTGCCCATTGGGACTTTGCCGCGCCGGAGAAGCTCGTGCTCCCTGAGATGGCCAGGTTCTTTGATCTGGGAATGACCGAGAATGCGGATTCAACGATTACCCACACGCTCTCGACAACGCTGGTCGGCCCGGATGGTAAGGTTGCCCGTTTTTATCCCGGCAACGAATGGACGGTGGAACAGGTATTCGGCGATGTGAAGCAGTTGGCCGCAAGCGCCGGCTGAAAAGGTCAATCCAGCACGGTTTTTTAATTCAACTTGTGATATACTAACCCATTGGGAATGGGTCCAGGGTGCGAGCTCCCGGGGTTTTGATAAGAACCGGCATTGGAACGATCTGTCTGGCGGTCTCCGCAGGGGCCCATGCCGGCCCTGTGACAATCGTCCTGGATCCCAATTTTGGCGCACCGGACTATGCCTTCTACACTTATACGGATATTTATGGGGATACGCGTAGTGGTCTTCCCGTTGGTCCGTACATTGCGACCCTGAACGGCGGCGGCTATAACGATGTATCGGTTCTGGTGTTCTGTTATGACCTGAAAGCGGATACCAATGTCGGAACGCCTTATACGGGTTCTGTCGATCCGATCGAAGATTTGACGCCACCCACCTCCACGGAAGTATTGGAATCGACCTTTCTGATTAACGAGTTGATGGAGGATGGCGGGATCAACGCAACTCTGGCCACCAGAGGCGCCATATCGATGGCGATCTGGGAGATTATGAACCCGACTTCCACTAGCGCGAGTACGCCGTTCCCGACGGATCCGGCAGCGATACCGTATGAAGATCAGGCGGCCGCCGTGGCAGCCAGCGGCGCGTGGACTACCCAGGATGCCGATCTTTACCCCACATGGGAGCCCGACGAAATTGCGTCGATCCAGCGATTTGGCATTGTTCCCCCGCCTCCAACTCCGGAACCCCCCACCGTGACTTTGACGAGTTTGGGCGTTCTCGCTCTGGCCCTTGCGAAGCGCAGGCTGAAGATTCCAGCGCTGAAAGCCGCCTTCCGGTCCCTGCGTTCCTCCTGAAGATCAGAAAATAACACAGAGCTTGGCGAAGGAATCGAGTTCAATCAACTGCTGTTCTTCGGGCGCAGAGTTGAGCGTGGCGTGTTCCAGCACCCAGGTGTCCTTGTGGAAGAGGAAGACGGCATTGAGGCCGGCGGCGAGGGCCGGGTTGATGTCGCTCTTCGGGCTGTTGCCAACCATCCAACTTGTGGCTCGTGGCAGATCATGGCGCTGAAGGACTTCGCGGTACGTGGCGGGATCCTTTTCGGCCACAATCTCAACATTTGAAAAGTAGCCGGCGAGGCCGGAGCGGCCCAGCTTATCGGCTTGCTCAGCGTGATTTCCCTTGGTCATGAGAATGAGCCGGTGGCGCGTGGCCAGATCGGCCAACGTTTCGGCCACGCCGGGAAGCAGCTCGATCTCCTGCTCGGCGATGGAGCGGGCGAAGCCTAGAATGCGCTCGGTCTTCTCTTCCGTGATTGGGGCGGGGCTGAGCCGCTCGAAGCATGTGACCAGCGAGCGAGTGAAGCTTGGGAGGCCATAGCCGTGGGTGAGAATCGTTTCGCGCTCGACCTCATTGAGAGTCCTGCGCACCTCGGCGGGCGAATACTCGTGGTGGTCGAGGTAGCTGATGAAGGCGGCGATGGAGCGCTCGAAGTAGACGTTGTTCTCCCACAGCGTATCGTCGGCATCGATCAGCAGGGTCTGGCCTGGAGGGAATTGGGGCATGAGTCTTATGGTAGCGAATCGGAGCGGCTACAGTGGTTCAGGCGAGAAGGCGGGCTCGCTTGCCTTGTGACTGGAGCAAGGAGACAGCCTGCTTGTCAAAGCTGACGAAATCCTCGGCCCCAAGCCAATACCCCTCATAGGCGATGGCCCCGTCGGCAAAGTCGCCGCCCTTATCGAGTAGTTCCAGTCCAGCCTCAACGGCGGGGTGGTCCATCTCGACATTGTCGCCGCTCATTAGAAGACGAATGGAGAGGGCAATCTCCGCAGATGATCTCTTGTAGAGCCGCCGCATCACCCATACGAATTCGCAGAGCGCAGGAGTGGGCACGACAACTAGTTCAGCGCGCTGTAAGGTTTTTGAGGCTATCGGCGATTGGCGCGGGTCATCCTGTAACGCGTCGCGGAGCAGCACGTTCGTGTCAACCGCAATCTTCACCGAATTCCTGCCCAGCCGTCCGCGATAGCTTCATTGATCTCTTCGATTGTCAGCCGGGGCGTTCCCTCCTTGGCAAGCGAACCGCTGAAGGCAGCAATCGAGCCCCTTTTTTGGGCAGGCCGCACTGTCAGCCGTCCATCCGGCAGCTTATCCACCTCGACCTTTTGACCGGGAGCGACGTTCAGGTGCCGGAGCAGTTCCTGCTTCAGGGTGATCTGGCCCTTGGCGGTAACCGTAAGCGTGGCCATAAATATGCCTCCTTATTGATAGTAAGGCAAATATTCCTTACCGTCTAGGGTGTGTTATTCCAGCCCAGGGAATCCAGGCTTGGGCATTCGTCTTAAAGCCCGTATCGCCTCCGACCTTCTCTGAGAATGTCTTCGGATACAAATCCCTTGCCGCATCTGTCGCAGTAGAATCCATCGATGAACTGCTCCAGTGGGCTCTTGCGCAGAGCCTGAGCCTGAACGTCGTCCACTCGGAGCGATGCCCAGTAGGCAAGACGTGGATCCTTGCCCGGTGCAGGCACCCAGGCCTCGTCGATGAGCAAGAGTTTCGGACGAAGCGCCGACGCACCACCACATGCGGGACAGACTTCAGTGTGTGTCGCCATGATAGCCATTATCTCGCAATCTGACGTCGCGCAAAGGACGATCTATTCCCGCATCATAAAGTAAAGGCCCGTGGCTGAAGCCACTCGAATTACGCGCCTCGTTTCAGGGTCCTGAAAGCCCCTGCTCCCTCCGGCTGGAACCGCCCTTGCAACCGTAGGCGGAACCTAGTTCATTATGTTTGCAAGCTGCCGCTGAGCCAATGGCCGAGCCGCTCGACCGGTAGCCTGACCCCAATAAAAAACTGCCCAAAGAGCGCATACACCGCGCTGACCTCATCGAAGCGCATCTCGTAGATCAGCTTCTTGAAGACCACGGGATCGTCTGCGAAGAGATCCACACCCCACTCCCAGTCGTCCATGCCGATGGAGCCCGAGATGATTTGCTTGACCACGTCGCCGTAGCGGCGGCCGATGAGGCCGTGCTCGTGCATCATGCGCTGGCGCTCGGAGAAGGGAACTGTGTACCAGTTGACCTGTTCGCCGCGCTTGCGGTCCATGGGATAGAAGGTGAGGTACTTTGCGTCGGGGATGGCAGGGAAGAGGCGCGGGGCCATGGCGGCTGAGGAGCGGGCGAGCGTGGCGGCGATCTCGGCATTCCACTCCGGCGAGTGCTGCTCCAGACTGCCGACCGCTTCGTAGCTCTTGCGGGTGGATTCGTAGAGGCCGAGTTCGACGACCGAGACGTAGGAGTGGCGCAGATCGAGAAAGTCGTAAAGCTCGGTCTGGGCGAGGTCGAGTTCGACTTGGTTGAGGGCTTCGAGCGAGTCGCGGAAGTGAATCAGGATCAGGTCGCCCTTGTGGCCGAGCTGGGAGAAGAGCGCCGTCTGGATGGGCGCGCCGGGGGCTTTGCGCTCCAGCCGGTTGAGCGCCTCGACTGCCTGGGTGGCGATGCGTTCGCGCTCGGCGGCGGGCAGTTTGCGCCATGCCTTCCAGTCGAAGCGGAAGAACTGGTGCAGCAGACTAAAACCTTCAAGAGTCAGCGGGACGGGGGGAAAATCGGCCAACGAAACCACCTCAAATCTTCTTTCAAACCTCTTTCATCCTAACAAAATGGGCGCGGCGCAGACTTTTGGGAATGGCCCGCGCGGCAGTGAGGCAAGAGCCGGAGCCCGGCATGGCCCTATATACTGGAAGTGCGCATGAATGAAAAGATTATTGCCCTTCTAGTTCATTTTGTAACCCACGTGATCGATATGGGCGGCTACGCCGGCATTGTTGGGCTGATGTCCATCAATTCGGCGTGCATTCCGCTGCCCTCGGAGATCATCATGACGTTTTCCGGGTACCTGGTGTATCTGGGGCACTTCAATCTGTTTCTGGCGGTGGTGGCGGGGGTGGTGGGCTGCAATCTTGGCTCGGCGCTCGCGTATTGGATCGGCGCCAAGGGCGGACGTCCGCTGGTGGAACGGTACGGCAAGTGGGTTTTGATGAGCAGTCATGATCTGGACCGGATGACATGGTTCTTTGAAAAGTACGGCTCCATCACGGTTTTGCTGGCGCGATGCATGCCCATGGTGCAGACGTTCATTGCCTTCCCGGCGGGAATCGCAAGGATGCCCAGACTGCGCTTTCACATCTATATTTCCTTGGGTTCCGGGGTGTGGTGCTCCTTCCTGGCTTACGCAGGCATGAAGCTGGGTGAGAAATGGCATACGGACCCGCGTTTTTATCAGGCTTTCCACCGCTTTCATCCGGTGGTAGAGATCGCATTGCTGGTGGGAATCGTCTGGTTTGTCTGGTCGCACCTGAAGCGCGGCAGGCAGGCGGAGGCCGCGTAGACCAGCAGATGAGACGGAGTTGGGACGAGGGCGCCCGCAAAGGCGTACACTGTTTCGGTTGCCAAAAGAGAGTTTGAAGCGGACGGAAGGCAAGAAGAAATCAAAATGAGGTTAGGAGAAACAATGGGAACTGAAGAGCAAGGCGGCGAGAAGACAGCCGGAGCATCGAAGGTTGCACCCGCCACGGGCAAGCTTGGAGTGATGGTGGTCGGCTTGGGCGCCGTGGCCACTACGTTTATCGCTGGAGTCGAGGCGGTGCGCCGCGGGTTGGCCAAGCCTATCGGATCCCTGACCCAGATGGGCACCATTCGCCTGGGCAAGCGCACCGACAATAACGCTCCCCGGATCAAGGACTTTGTGCCGCTGGCCGACCTGAACGACCTGGTCTTTACCGGCTGGGACATCTTCGAGGACAACGTATACGAGTCCGCCGCGCACGCAAAGGTGCTGGACAAGGAGATGCTGGCTCAGTTGAAGCCATACCTGGAGACGATCAAGCCGCTGCCGGCGGTCTTCGACCAGTATTACGTGAAGCGCCTGCATGGCACGCACGTGAAAACAGGCAAGAACAAGCGCGATCTGGCCGAGCAGTTGAAGACCGACATTCGGACCTTCAAGAAGACCGTCGATCGGGTGGTGATGATCTGGTGTGCTTCGACGGAAATCTTCATTGAGCCGGCGGCCGTTCATCAGAGCCTTGAGGCCTTCGAGAAAGGCCTCGAGAACGATGACATCGCCATTGCGCCTTCGCAGATTTATGCCTACGCGGCGCTGAGCGAGGGCGTGCCATTCGCCAACGGAGCGCCCAACCTGACGGTGGATTTCCCAGCCATGGTCGAGCTGTCGAAGCGCAATGCGGCACCCATCTGCGGCAAGGACTTCAAGACCGGCCAGACCATGATGAAGACGGTTCTGGCGCCAGCCTTCAAGGCGCGCATGCTGGGCGTCTCCGGCTGGTTCTCGACCAATATTCTGGGCAACCGCGACGGCGAGGTGCTGGACGATCCGCAATCGTTCAAGACCAAGGAAGAGTCCAAGCTGGGTTCGCTCGACTACATCTTTCAGCCGGAGCTGTATCCGGATCTCTACAAGAATCTTTACCACAAGATTCGCATCAACTACTATCCTCCTCGCGGCGACGAAAAAGAAGCCTGGGACAACATCGACATCTTCGGCTGGCTGGGCTATCCGATGCAGATCAAGGTGAACTTCCTCTGCCGCGATTCAATTCTGGCCGCGCCCATCGCGCTCGACCTGGTGCTTTTTCTGGACCTGGCCAAGCGCGCTCAGGAGCTGCGCTCGATTGGCATTCAGGAGTGGCTGAGCTTCTATCTGAAGTCGCCGCAGAGCGCGCCGGGCCTGTATCCGGAGCACGACCTGTTCATTCAGTCGATGAAGCTCAAGAACACGCTGCGCCACATCATGGGTGCGGACCTTATCACCCATTTGGGCCTGGAATACTATGACTGACCAACTGCGGCGGGCGGATGCATTCCGCCGACAGTGAAATGAAAAAGCCCCATCCGCAAGGATGGGGCTTTTTATCAAGGCGCTGAATTGACTTACTGAACAGAGAAGGCTGGACGGCTGTTTCAGGAATGAGTCGAAGCGGGCGAGATTAGCTCGATGCTTTAAGGGAGCACGGCGCCTGAAAGCTCCGCATAAAGGCTCAGATGCTTTTCGGCTGAGGCGCGCCAGGGAAACTCCCTCACACGCCTTCTGCCCCTGGCAATCAGCTCGTCCCGAATCTCTTCGCCGAAGCACACCTTCTTAATGGCTTGCGCGTACTCTCTTGCATCCTGCGCATAAACAATAAGGGCAGCGTCGCCGCAAATCTCAGGCAGAGATCCCGCGTCTGAGCAGATCACCGGAGTGTCAGCCATCATCGCCTCCAGGACAGTGAAGCCGAATCCTTCCATCTCCGATGCGGTGACATAGGCTCTTGCTCCCGCATAAAGCGGCGGCATATCCTCCGAGTTCACAAAGCCCAGGTAGCGCACGGCCTCGGGAGCATTTGCGGGTATCACGCCTGAGTCGGGCAGACCCGTAACAACAAGCTGCAACCCAGACAGCTCCCGCAGGGAATTCTCGATCAGATCCACGCGCTTATGCTTTCCGCAGCCAACAGTCAGAATATAGCTGCCGCGAATTCCATAACGCTGCCTGACCGCCGCTATCTGTTCCGCGGTCGCCGTCTCCACCGGGTTAATGCCCGATGGAATACTGACGACCTTCTCCGGGGCTGCCCGCAGAAACTTTATAACATCCTGCCGGGTGGTCTCGGAAACAGCCACGACTTTCGTCGCCCGGCGCACCGACAGAGGGATGAAGACCTGCCAGAAGACACGCTTGCCGGTTGGCAGATACTCCGGATGGCGCTTGTAAAGCATGTCGTGAATGGTGACGATGTGCAGACTGGACGCGAAAAGCGGGCAGACATACCCCATCGAGTGCAGAATATCGATGCCGTGCTTTCGAATCAGCCAGGGAAGAACTGCTTGTTCAATCGCATGGCGCTTGAGAGGGTTTCCCTTCTCTATCGGCACCAGGACCTTGCAGAATTGCTCCCCGGAGACCTGCAAGTCATCGTATGAGTCGCGATTCAAGAACAAGACAAACTTGAACGGGCTGGGAATCTGCGCGTACTGCTTAATCAGCTCTTTCGCGTAGGTTTCGGTTCCACCCAGCCTTCCCGGCTGCAGGTAGAGCAAATTCAGCCCGATTCTGGGGGCAATGGAGGCGGCCATTTCGTCACGCGACAATGCCCACCTCCAGCCCTGGGGCGGCGATTTCACGCTGCGATTCCTCTCTGCTATCGTCGATCGCTCTCATTGTGCTTCCGAGGACCAGCAGCACCGGAGGCAGCACGGTAAATCGTGGAAGCATGAACATCGCCAACAGCGACGCGATGTAAAACACACGCAGATCCCCCCGGAAGGAGCGCGCCATGCCCAGCAGAAGGAAAGCAAAGATCGTCAGGCCGATTACCCCATAGTCCCCCAGTAACTCTGTGAGGAGGTAAGTTGGACTGAGTGCGCCGCCCTTTTCCAGCCTGTTTGTCTTGATCCACCTCATAAGAAACAGGTCAATGCCTCCAGCTCCCGCGCCGGTAAAGAGAATGGCAGGTTCATTCTTCGCGACATCCAGCAGTGCCGCATCCTTGTATTCATAGCTCGTCGGATCGGCAAAGCGCGTTACAATCCTGGTTTCGACGATGAATGCCACAGAGGTATTCACCTGCGTGGCCAAAACGATCAAGAGAACAAAGGCGGCGGCGAGTGAAAGCTGCACGAACTTGCGCCGGTAGAACATGAAGACCCCGTAAATCACTGCAAAGGCGAACCATCCGGAGGTGGAGAATGTGGCCACCAGCGCAATTCCCAGGACAATAGTCTTCCATTTCGTTCCGTTCACTTGAAGACACATGAGCAGCACAATAGCAAAGACAAAGCTGGCCGCCGCATGTTTTGGCTCGCCCGCCAGCCCTGAGAGCCGAAAGATATTGCTGTTCTGGACCTGGAACTGCCCGGCGTTTTCGCCGGATAGTTTGCTGAGCACATCGGCTGGCAGCCAGGGAAGGCCTCTAACCGCGGCCAACACCTGGTAGAAGCCGATCAACGCATTGCAGACGGCGCCCCAGATGAAGCCGTTGACGACCTGCGCCTGCCTCCCCATTGAGTAGCCAATCACAAGAATAATCCACACCGTGATCTGGCTGACAAGCTGCACTGGGAGACGCAGGAAGGATTGCCCCGTACCCCATCCCATGCTATGGACATAGGTCATCTGGCTGCTCAACGCGCCGGTGGCCTGCATGAACACGGTGAGCAATGTCATGTAGCCCATCATCCACGCGAAGGCGAGGAACCAGCTTCGGCGCGGCAAGGTCAACCCCGTCATGAGAAGAACAAATGCCCCGATCCATGCAAATACTTTGTCAAGAGTCAGGTACACTCCCATATCAACGCCGACCGCATGAAAATTAAAAATAAACGCGCCCAGAAACAGAAACCTGCCGAAGTCCTTCACGGCCAGCACGCACATGGCAAGGACAACGAAAGCCGCGATCGCATAAAGTACATATATCATTGAGCAATCCTTGCGAAGTTGCTGAGCATCGTTTCATTGGCCATCTGGACATTCCCGGCGATGCTGGCATCTTTTCCGTCACCCATCAGGTGCACCGCCGCCTTGCTCCCGTCAGAACTCTTGCCGCTAATTCGGCCGCCGAGCACGGTAACGTGGGCTGCCTTGATGCGAATGCCGTCGGTTTCTACAGAACTGCCTTCGATCCATGGGTTTTCAATCAGCACGGCCGAGTATGTATCCACGATCTCTATTTGGGTTGAGCCATTCTGTTCGGCGTTGGCCCCCACCAGCGTCATGCCACCGGAGAAGTTCATTCCGTTCGTGACCGACTTTCGCAGCACAATTCCCCGCCCGCCATTCCATTGCGCGGAGATGCCTAGCGCAAGCGACGCATTGCATCCGGCAAAGACAATGCCGTCCCGGCCGTTGCGTGAAGAGGAGACGCCATCAAAGGTGCACAATTGGCACGCTTCGATAACAATGCCGTCCGAGACAGCGTTTTGCGCAAGCACGCCTTCGAGGACCTTTGTGTCAGGATGCGTTGGCATGACCGCGTGGATACCCACGTCCGCCATATGATTCGCGTTGACGACGATATCCCGGATGCTGATGATCCGCGAGGTTGAGTTGATCAGGGCGGGCATGGCGGCATCGGCCACAATGGTTGTGGTTCGCGCACCGGCTCCGGCGAGGACAATATTGTTTGCGGTGATCGAGATCGGAACCGAAGTGTGATAGATGCCTGGGCCCAGCAGAAAGACCGTGTTGGGCTTTGCGGCATTGACAATATCGGCCCATTCGCGAACCGGCTTTGGAATCGACACGACTTGCTGTGCGGGAGCCGAAGCCGTGGCGAATGCAATCGCTGCGGCCAAGGCCAGCCATCGAGGCGTAAACCTGGTCATTTGATTCTCCTCGCATTGAGATTTGAAAGCGCAATGATCGCGCTTCCAGATTGGAGTTGCAGGGCTATCGCAACGGAGAAACGGCTTAACTCCGCTCGACGGCAGACGCATCCGATGTGACTTGCACCCGAAACGGAGGCACAAAAACCCCATCCTTCATCCAGGCCTGCTCGGCCCCGCGCTTCTCAATCCTCGCGAAGAAGGTATTTCCATAGCGCGAAAGAAACAAGTTGAAGAGGAACACGGAAGCCCGACAAATCCCCGTCAAGAGCCAGAAAGGCAGCCAGCGCAGCATAGTGCGTTGAAGTCTTCGGCGGACCCGCTCGTAGGTGAAATCCCACCCCACGATGAAACTGAGAAACGGCACATGCGCCGGATCGAGTGAGCGGATCAGCTTTTCGACCTCCCTGCGCGTCCACCTGTAAACATAGTTGGGTATGGGAAGATCGTCGACGCCTCCGCGCCGCAGGCCATGGTCCAGTATGGCGTTCCATTCGTAATCGACTGTGAGCTTGAGTTTCACCGCAAGACGCATTATCCAGGAGTCCTGGGCCTCGAAAAACATCACGGACTTGCCTGCAACCCGATACATCTCGCAGACCGCCTGATGAGGCCGGGAACAATGGTGAATGCCCGCGTGGGCCAGCACATGATCGAAGCTGCTATCCGGGTAGGGAATCTCTCTCACATCGAAGTGATGATCGCCAACGGCACTGGACTTGTTGGAGAGTACAATGTTGGCAAACCCGAGACGGCTGGTGACCGCCCGGTCGAACTCGCCGCCAAAGACCGTCAGCAGAGAATCGTCGCGGCACAGCCGGCCGCTCTTCAGCAGTTTTTCGAGAATGCGGTACATGGCTGAATCCTCGATCCCCTCCAGAGACGGCTGCTCGGGTGTCCACGTCCGATCCTTTCGCATCATCAAGTAAGCCTCCTAGTGCCTAGACCACATGAACTGGTAATAAACCATGGACACAACTTGCTGTGCGGGAGCCGAAATCGCGGTGAATGCTGTTACTGCGAGCACCGAAAGGGTGAGGCGCGCAATCCTTGTCATTTCATCTCCTCGCTTTGAGATCTGAAAGCGCACTGATAGGCTCATGGGTTAACTTGCTGAACCATCACAACACAGAGAGGTACGTCGAGGTTGGGAGATGCCCGACGCCCTTGGCCTTCCACAGTCCTTGATCCGTCAGTGCGGGCTGGTAGTTGGGAAGCAACAATTGCATTTCCTGAGGACAGCCGTAGTGCAGCATGCTCAGCGAAACGCTGATTGAATATCGTCGGTTATTGACCAGGAACGCATGAAGCAGCGTACTTTCGCCGGAGAAGAAAAGGCTGGTCATGAGCGATGGCTGATAGTCGTAAGGGAAGTAGATGTCGTGGAAATGTACTGAGGATCCAGACGGCAGACGCGGAAGAGCCTCCAGGATGATGCGGTTTACTTCGCTGCCCGGCCGGACGGCGTGAGTGGAGTCAACAAAGAACAGGTCGCCCGCCTGAATCCCCGTCAAAACCGCCAGGTCCACGTCTTGAGCAAAAACTGAATGCAGTTCGATAAGCTTATCCTCTGCCGCCCGCATCAGGAACCTGCTTGGATACGGCTCGATGCAAACCACTTCAGGTTTGTAGCCAGCCTCCTGGGCTGCCAGCAGAATCACCGCAGTCGAGACTCCGCAGCCCACCTGCACGATTTTACGCGGACGCTTGGTCGCGATAAAGCAATAGAGAAAGTCAGCCTCAGTTGGACCAAAGCCTCCCAGTTCGGCATTTTCGCGGCAGGCATTTTCGTGGATGCTGCCTTGCCTGAGCCGCTTCTGAAGCAGCGGTGTGCAACACAAACGCAGAAACTCCATTTGCGCCCCAAGGTCTGTACCACCGACCCCAATCATACTGGAAGGTTGTTTCCATGATTCCTTGTGTTTCAACTCATGAATCTCAGGAATGGAGGAGTAAAAATACCGCGGAAGAATGTCCCACCCGCACCTCTGCCCAAACACAAACAGACCGTGGAGGCTAGATTTCATTTGCTCACGCAGCCTTCGGGAAATGCGCATCGAGTGAATCTCCTTTCGAACGGCGTTCATGAACGAGAGTGGCCGATCGCCGTTCCTTCATCCTGTCAGAAAAGGGATTCCAAATTCCGGCACGGCTTAAAGATAACTTAACGGACGCGAGCCAAATATGAAGAAAAGTGTTCCGCATCTTTCGCTGCGGCGGAACAGGAATTCCCGAAGGCAATGGAGCTTTCAGTTTCTCAGTCGGCCGGGTTGCCGGAAACTGCGTCCAGGTGCTTCACGCTAGAATCCCGATCTGCGCAGACAGAGATCGGCAAGCCTTCTGACGTGATGGTAGGGCAGGGAAATAGCATTCGATGCACCATAGCGCTCCTTCATCGAGGCTCTGTCCGGGAAAAGAGCTCTCATCAGAGAACCGGCATCGTCATAAAGGAGCAAATAGAAAAGCATGTAGTTCAGCCGCGTAAATTTTTGCCCGGCGTTGGGATAGAACAAGTCCGCTTGTCGAATGCACCGCAGAATCTGGCGCTTCCTCGCCGGAGACGGCTCCAGTTCCTTGAGAACCTCTGCTGGAACGGGCGTTCCTATGAGAATGGAAGGCAGCCAGAGAGAGAAATAAGCGGCCGTCTTCACCTTGAGGTTCTTGACCTTGCCCAAAAACAGGTTCCAATCAATCGAGGTTCCCCGCACAAGCCGCTCAACGTCGGTATGCAAGCGAAGCCCGGGCGCTCTCAGGTATGAATGCTTGGCCGTGTGCAGGCAAACCTGAAGCAGGTTGTCTTCCGGGCTGAACAGCCGCACCTTAGTCCCTTCGATGGCGATCGAGCGCTCGAATAAGTCATCTGTCCGAGGTTCCTGAGAGCGTTGAATCCATCGTCCCGCAACGGAACGCCATTGTAATTCAAGCCAGATATTGCCTGACTCGCCAGCGGGCCGCTGATACTCCAACCCGCCGGAAAGCGCATCTCCCGGCTGATAATAGGTGCGCGTGTCGCAGGCATAGCCAAGGCCTAGCAGAGTTTCGTGCGCAGGCCAAAAATCGTCTTGCCGGACAAGAGTGTCAATATCCCCCATGGGGCTGCAACCCAGACAGGTATAAATTCCGCGCGCGATGCCGGCGTTCTTCAGCGCGATCATCGGGATGCCGCGAGCAGATAGCGCTTCAGCAAACTCGTCCAGCATGCTCATGTAGACCCCGATCCGCGCGGCGACCTTGGCGTGTGCTTCTTTCCATCGTTCCGGAACGCTGGAAGCGCCACGGGAATGCATGAGCTTGTGTCCGATGTGGCTCTCCAACTCGTGCGCGCACGCCGCGGTCCACGCGGCTTCGTCGCCAACCTTGTCGAAGAGGGCGGCCACGCGATCTTCCTCGCCGTTGGCACATGCGGCCAGCAAAAGCTGCTGAACGTCTCCTTCGGCCAATTGCCGGCAAACCTTCAAGTCTTCGTCTGTCATTCGCGTCCTTCCAACGGCCAGGTAGTTCCAGCCTGCACAATGCCGCGCGGCGGGACATCGCCATTGATGCGCGCCCCGTTGCCGATGCGCGCCCATTCGCCAATCTTCACTCCCACTGCGGTCGTGACGCCCATGCCGATTAGTGCGCCGGTTCCGACTTCCACATTGCCAGCCAGAATAGCGCCGGGTGTTATGTGAGCGAACGCGCCAATCCTGCAATCGTGTGAAACGATGGCGCCGGTGTTGATGATTGCGCCAAAGCCTACCCGGGCGGCAGAACCGACAAAGGCCATGCCAAAGATCTGCACGCCGGCCGCTATCTCCGCGCTCGGCTCCACGACTGCCTTCGGATGCACAGCGCGCGGAAACGCGAACCCGAGCTTCGCCATCCTGACAAAGATTTCGTAACGCGTTCGATTGCGGTTGATTGCCCCGACGCCGTTGATCATGAGGCGGATACCCTTGTCATAAAGGGATTGCAGTACTTCTTCTCCGCCAAGCACGGGAACGCCAAGTATCTCGGAGACAGCGGGCGGCGGTTCAGCCACGATGCCCGCCAGGCGATAGTTGCCCGTCTGGCGAACCAGATCGATAATCGTCTTGGCGTGGCCGCCGTCGCCGAGAATAAGTAGGTCCCTGGCGTCAAATGGAGCTTTGATTTCAAAATTCGATTTCGTTTCGTCTAACTCAGGGGGGGGAACAGCATTTGCGAAATACTCCCGGACTTTCGCTTCAGTGATCAATGTGCTGATGGGCAAGGCATCGAGCGGCACGCCGAGTTCTCTAGCCAGGCGGAGACCTTTCTCGCTGATCAGCAGGCCTTCAGGGACGGAATTTACATCAGTGGGCGATACGGCTGGCTCTGTTAGGCGGGCGGGCTGCTCATTCGGCGGTTCTGAAGAGATCTCGAAGATGACTGTGCCCGCGATGACCTGCTGGCCCTTCGCGATCAGAACAGCCTGAATGAAGCCTTCAACCTCTGCTTCGACCTCAATGGTAGCCTTCGTGGTCTCAAGCGTGCAGAGCGGATCACCGACAGAGACCTTTGCCCCGGTTGTAACAAACAATTCAATAACCTGGGCCTCCGGCTCATTCACACTCAACATTGGCGCTAGTATCTGCATGGCTTTGCTCATAGGGCGATTATTTCATCTTGCTGCGGCCAACTGCATGACCGCATCGATTATGTTCTGGACAGAAGGCAGCACCGCGTCTTCCAAGGGACGCGAGGTTGGGATAGGAAGATCACGGGCTCCCAGACGCCGGCCAACGAAGCGGTTTGCTGGTGGAATCCCCTCGGCAACCAGGCTCAGCACTTCGCTGCCCCACCCGAGCGAGACGGTGCCTTCCTCGACAGTCAGAAGCCTGCCGGTGCGCTGAATGGAGTTGAGAATGGGAGTAATATCGAGCGGGCTGAGCTGTGTTGGGACAATCACTTCAGCAAAGACTTCCTGCTCGGTCGCAAGACGCCAGATGGCTTCGAGCGCAAGGTCTGCCATGTAACCATAAGTGGCGATGGTAACATCAGCGGAAGGCGCGCCGGCGATTCTCACACTTACTAACTGATTGAGCAACGAAGTGTTGGAATGTGTAATTTCAAATTGCTGCGATTTGTGAGTCTGCCCGAGCCGGGATAAGTAAAGCAGCTTATGCTCGACGAAGAGTGTGGGCTCCTCACTCAAAAGGATCGCGTCGATGAGCAGTTGCCTGGGGTCGCAAAGCGCATTGGGGGCAACGACGCGCAGGCCAGGAACCCCCATGAAATGTTTTTCGGTGCTCTGGGAATGGGTGGGCCCATATCCGCGGCGGCCACCCATCGGCGTGCGTACAACGATGGGGACACGCACCTGGTCGTTGTACATCCAGCGGAACTTGCAGGCGTGATTGAGAAGCTGGTCGAAGGTCAGCGACAGAAAGTCGCCAAACATGATTTCGACCACGGGGCGCATGCCGCGAAGCGCGAGACCGGTCGCGATGCCGGTGATAGCGCCCTCGGAAATCGGGGTGGTCAGAACCCGATCAGGGAACCGCGTGGAGAGCCCCTTGGCAACTTTGAACGCACCGCCGTATGGGTCAAGGATATCTTCGCCGAGGAACATGACCCGCTCGTCGCGACCCATCGCTTCGTGCATCGCTTCGTTCAATGCCTGGAGGACTGTGCTCATGGCTTTAATAACTCCTCTCGCGCGTTCAGCAGAGCCGCAGGGTCCGGCCAGGGATCTTGTTCAGCCTGCGCGAAGGCCTGGTTGACTTCGCCCAAAGCCGCCGCCAGCGCATCTTCGTATTCCGCATCCGCGAGTTGAGAACGAAGCACACAGATCGGATCGAACTGGCGGTAGTGCTCGATCTCGGCCGCGTCGCGGACCTCATCGCCCTTGGAGTGGGGCACGAGACGGTAGGTATGCAGAATCAACGCTTGCGGCCGGCTAGCGTTCCGCACCGCGGTGACAATCGGTCCCGCCTCGGCGCGGATAATGGTGACATCTGTTGTGTCGATCTCGCGGGCCTCAATTCCGAAGGCCTTAAAGCGCAAAGTGAAATCGCCGGCAAAATTGAGGGCCAATGGCGTGCTCTGCGCGTACCTGTTGTTCTCCAGAATGAACAGCACGGGCAGATTCCAAAGCGATGCAATATTGAGGCTCTCGTAGACCGCGCCTTCGCCGAGGGTCCCGTCCCCGAGAAAGACCGCTATGATCACACCTGAATTCTTACGCTTTTCAGCCAGCGCCATGCCAACAGCGCAGGGCGTTATTCCTCCCTGGACTCCATTGCTATAGAAACCCGGAAAGTGCAGGTGCTGGCTTCCGCCAAGGCCAGCGCAGACGCCGGTGCTGCGGCCCATCAACTCAGCCGCCAGCGCGTGCATGCTTCCGCCATGCGCAAGATAATGGCCATGGCCGCGGTGATTGGAGAATACGACGTCGGAGCGGTGGAGATTGCCAATGACGCCCACAGCATCAGCTTCCTGGCCGATACAAGTGTGAGTCGTGCCAAAGAGACGGCCTTTGCTGAACTCGTCGAGCGCTCGTTCCTCGAACAAGCGAATGCGAAGCATCTCGCGCATCAATTTGGTTACTGAATCAGGCATATATCTCACAGATCTCCGCGGCATTAACCTCAGAGCCGGCTGGTTTGGTCATCTTCAAATCCGCCACTTGCTTCGGTTGAATAATTGCTCGCCACACTGTTCGCTCGCACTAACTCAAACCGGTCGCTTGAGGCGGCGAGGAAGCGCCGGACGTGGGGCTGCCGTGTCCGGAGCTGACCTGGGCGGCGCCAGTCTTCCCGGTGAAGACGGGCATCGTTGCTTCACCTCCGTGTGAGATGCCGGTGCGCATCACAACGCACTTGATCGTCATCAAGAGAATCCGAAGATCGAGCAGGAGGCTCCAGTGATTCACATACCACACGTCAAGCTCGAACTTCCTATCCCAGGTGAGAGCATTCCTTCCATTCACCTGAGCCCAACCGGTGATTCCCGGAATGACATCGTGCCGCCGCCTCTGCTCTTCTGAGTAAAGCGGAAGATACTGGGGAAGCAAAGGCCGAGGCCCCACCAGACTCATGTCGCCGCGCAGCACATTCCAGAGTTGCGGAAGCTCGTCGAGGCTGGTCGAGCGCAGCAGGCGTCCAAGAGGAGTGAGACGCTCCTCGTCGCTCAGCAGTTCCCCGGACGAGTCACGCTCGTCCCCCATCGTCTTGAACTTCCATAGCGTAAATAGTTGTCCCCATCGGCCGGTGCGTGTGCTGCGGAAAAACACCGGCGAACCCATGAGGATCCGGATGCATGCTGCCACCACGGCCATGGGTAACAACATCAGCAGTAGCGCAATCGCCGCGGACGTCCGATCGACGGCTGTTTTGAGAAGAGCCGGCAGCCCCGACTGCCGAAGATCTCGGATTGCGACGCGATCCTTCATGGCAGACATCCTGTTCGGGTGATCGATCCTCTCCTGGTCATACCCTCCGCCGGCGGAAGCGCCGCAGATATAAGCAGGAGCAACAGTTGAAGCCTTGGGACTTCGCTCTTGATGCGCACCTGTCTCAACCGGCTTGCTCAACTCTTTCAAGAATTTCTCTCACCTTGGCGACACAGACTTGCCGTGTGAACTTTTCTTCCGCAGCGCGCCTGGCGTTTGCTCTCATCCGGGCCAGTTCAACCGGGGAATCAACCATCGCGATCAATGCATCCGCAATCGCTTGTGGATCTTGAGGTGAAACCTGCCCGCCGCAATCGCACTCCTCAATCAATGCAGTCAGGTCGCTCTCCTTTGCGCAGATGCCGAGAATCGCAGAACCAGCCGCCAGTGAGGCGTAAACCTTACTCGGCATGCTGATGCCCTCAATTCCACGCTCCATGCATACCAGAGCGATATCCCCACTAGCCAGCGACCATGGAAACACTTCGGATGGCTGTAAGGGCAGAACGGTTACATTCGGGTCATGCTCATTGGCTACAGAAGACTGTATCCAGCCAAATTGCGCCCCAGCCCCGATGATCATGAAATGAATATCCTTCCTGTGGCGCATGCTGCGCGCCGCGGTCAGAATGCTTCTCATGTCATGGCTCACCCCCATATTGCCGGAGTACAGCACTGTGATCTTGTCGGTTTGCCCCTGGCTAATGGCAAAGGTGTTGCGCGCCTTTGGGATAGGCCGAATCTTCTTCGTGTCCACCCAGGTCGGAACCACGGAAAGCGGAGTCCCCGGAGCGGCATAGGCCTCGACATTTCTAAGCATAAAGGGCCCGATTGTTATGACATGGCTGGCGTAACGATAGGTCATCCGGTTGAAGGCCTTCCAGAGCCGGACAAGTAGAGAGCGTTCGGAATAAGTGCCTTGTCTGACAAGAAGATCTGGCCACACATCATCTATCCAAAGCACATATCGACGCCCGCGCAGCTTGTATTGCAGATAGCCCACGAGAGAAAGCAGCGGCGGCTGCGTGACAATAAACAAGGTTGGCTTTCCGCCAATTGGAAGCGTAGCAAAAAGAGCGCTAAACAAGAACCGGATCCAGCTAACTACGCGAGTCATCCCCGTCCGCCGGTCGTAAACCGGTCCCTTTATGTATCTGACCTGCCGATTGACATGAGAATCGGCGTCCGACAAAACTATCGCTGGATCGTTGCCGGCAACATCCTCGCAGAGTTCAAGAAAGAAATGGTGTGCGGGGGCAGTTTGCTTAAAAAAAAGGAATCGGGGGCTCTTTTCGGCTGACAGGCTCATGCTCTTCGGTTCCTCAGTGTCGATGGCAAAGCTTTCTCAATCTCAAGCATTTTAGCGATCAGAGATTTGGGAACATTGTGTGAAGTAGACACCATCAAGGCTTCCAATTCAAACATAATTGTCTCGAGAAGAAACAGGCGGAGCAGCCGCAGTTGCGAAGAATCGGCGATGGTATCCGCATATGCTGCAATCCGCTTACCCATCCCCTTTGCGAATCGGGTTCCGAGACGATAGGTCAATAGGTCATATTGCCTTTGCCTGTCTTGTGAGTATTCCCAGTCAATCAGCCAGATTTCCCCGTTATTGTAAAGAATGTTTCCGGGTTGAAAATCACCATGCGAGCGAACAATCTCAATCTCTTCACCTGCTCCGTCGCCATGGCCGCAAAGTCGCTGTGCCAAGGCGGACATTCCGGTGGGGCTGACACCCTCGCGGGATGCTGACATGGCTGCCACTTGCGCCATGATGCTTGCCTCGTACTCGGCAATGCTAGTCTGTCTGGAAGTTGGCCGATACAACAACTGCATCGCGTCTAGCGCGCGCTGCACCCCGATGGCTTGCTCTTCAGAAGAAGTCAGGCGATTTAACGGAGTGCCAACAACCACTTCCTCAGCAATGCAGTTCTCGGAAAGAGAATGAACAATGCGGGGCACGGGAAGACCTTTGCTTGCCGCGAATTCACGTGCTCTAATCTCAGAGTGAAAATGAGCGCTGCTTGACCCGCTCTTTAGATGGCAATAAACAATACCTTCTGCTGCATCGACAAAGCGTATTTTATGCGTGCCGGGTATGATGAGGCATTGGCTTGCGCCTGGGATCGAAGGCTCCACGCGAAGAACCGCATGTGCGGTCAATCTTGCTGCCGCCGACGTTGCCAGCCAAAAGTAAAGTCGCTGAAAAGGGCGCTTCCATCTAACTACGGATGTCGAAAACTCGCGCTTGATGTTCTCCAGTGCTTGTGGGCTCACTCCGCCGCGAAAGATGGCATTGATGTTCAGATTCACGAGCCAGGACTGTTCCGTTCTATCCCACGTGCTGTCGATCCAGGAGATGCGCCAGTCTCCACCAAAATGCAGCGTCAGAAAACTGGAGAGGGTCGAAACAAGAAGGTCGGCAAAGGGCTCATTGTGGATAAGTTCCGCAGCCTTCACGAAGGGACCTCATGTGCTCTTTCGGGCAGAACGCCATCGCCGAGCAAAAAAGAGTCAATAGTCGCGGAGATTTCGTTAATGCTCATTCGCGCATCAACAATGCAATAGCCGCCTTCCACTTTCAGCGTTTCATATAACGCTGCCCGACGTCTCCGCCTCTCTTCTGAATCGGGAAACGGCTCATTCTTGAGAATGGACCGCCGAAGAGATTCATCGAAAGGCAGATCGAGAAAAATGCGAATGTCCGGCCTTGCTGCAATGGCCTTCACGAGTCGCCATGCTAGAAGCTGCGCCGTATGATCATCGAAGTTCAATCGCAGATCAACTTCACTTTCCTCGATATAGCGGTCGCATAGCACATTGTAACCAAGTAATCGGAGCAGACGAACCCGCACTGCGGTTTGAAAAGCAATATCCGCGAATGCCAAATGAAGCCATAAGCTCCGTTTCCAGCCAGTGCTCATGAAGCGATCCCGCTGCTTCGACTGCCCCTGGGGCAGCCGCTGATGGCCCAAGAGCCGCCGCATAACATCCTTCAGCGCCGAAAACAGCGGAGTATATCCTACCCGCAGCCAGATATAAAAAGGCCTTTCGCCTCGCTGCCGCATCCTATCAATCACGGCTGATATCTGGGTCGACTTTCCGCTGCAATCCACGCCCGAAAATGAAATCAAGCATGGACGTCGCTTTCGATAATTCAGGTGAAGTGCCACTTTGTCAGAATCCTGCATGAGTGTTGGTACGTTTATGCTGGCGGCCGGGTGGGGCTTAATTGAACAGCAGCGAAGTATATCAGGCCGTTACTGAAAAAGCCGCGCCCGCGGATTCCTGGGAGAAAGAAGAAGCGGCTCGGAGGCGCGTTTCGGCTCGCTGCGCAAATGCAATTATGGCGACTGGAATTGCCGCATTCGCAACACAATATGCCAGCGTGGCAATGGCAGCTCCCATGAGACCCATTCGTGGAATCAAGAGCCACGCGACGATCAATGCCATGAGTGGGACAAGAGAATAGAGCAGCGTGTAAGTCCAGAAGCGGCGGACAATTGCGATTCCACCTCCCAGAATCGAACCAACGTAGTAAAATGCCGCTGAGAACATCAATAGGACAAAAACTCCACGATTGGTTGCGTATTCAGGGCTATAGCAGAGCGTCAAAATCCTCTTTCCAGCAACTGCGGCCACTAGCGTGCCTACCATGCCAACTCCGAAAGCGAATGCCGCACACTTAAAGAGAAGCTTCTTGAATGCTGGCAGCGACGAGTGCCAGCACCGCGACAAGGGAGCCTGTACTGAATTGCCGACGGCTGCAATCACAGTGTGGCCGGCCACAAGAAAATACGCCATTGCTGCGAACTTGCCAAGCATAGCCGTCCCCAAGTCGTGATCAATCACATAGCGCGGGATATTCGTTGCAAGACTGGCGAGCATGGTCTGGATTCCCATGGGAAACGCGATCAGGGAAAGCCGAATAAGAGTTTTTCGATCAAAATGGGGCAGCCATTTGTTTGGCTGAAAAGGTTCAAAGCGCACCAAACGCCTCGCCCAGCGAAGGTCGACAAAAAGAAAGAGCAGCAGCCAGCACGCAGCCATCGCGCAGGTTGCCTCAAAAAGGCTGTGCGTTAGTCGCAGAATTATGATTAGAGCCGCTACGGATCCGATCCCCTTGATGCAAAGGCTGATCGAGATGAACATCATGCGCTCATGTTTCTGACAAAGACCATAAACGGCATCGCTCAACGACTCAAAGCACTTGGCTGCGCCTATTACCAGTACTACTAACTGTGTGCGTCCCGAACCGCTATTAAGGAGAGCGAACAGCAGAACGGCTGCGAAGCCGGTGGCGCTGGCGAGGACCCGAAGCCCAAAGTAGTCCGGAAATGAAAAAATGCCCTTCGCATCGGTGGCCTGGATGGTTCTTAGCTGCATATTAGTGAACATATAAATAGGGGCCGAGACCGCAAGGCCAAGGGCAAACTGTCCGACCATATATGGTGAGCCGAGCTTGCTGATAGAAGCCAGCATGGCCCATTGAGCAAGGGAGTAGACCAAAGTCCCGCCGAATGTCCACACCACATTGCTGCGCAGTGACATAGGCCGGTCAGCGAGTTTTGTTGGCGATTCGTGACAAGTAGCGTTCAATGGAGAGGCCTCAAAGATCTGTTGGTGCGAGACAATCCATGCGCCACAGGTATCGTTGGCAACACCTGGTTGCAAATTAGCATGTGCGGCTCAGAGTTTAAGAAAAGTGAAAGCGGGGGGATGGCGGCCTTTGCGTCGCGGTAAAGTTGAGAGTATTTGCATATGGTCTGATGTGCGTTGTGAGACCTTTCAGCTTTCCGCTTCGAAAAGCGGAGCGACTCCTCCAACATATGAAGAACAAACTACTTCAAACCCTTATGTTTCTGCATCTTCCTGATGAGAGCATTGCGGTTCATAGCCAACAACTCGCCGCAGTCCTCACGGAGGCGGGCAAGCTCTGTCGCATTGTGGCCAGAGACAAGGTTAGTGCCCGCTAAATCCGCCGCACCTCCAGCCTGTTGCATTTCCACCACCTTAAGGCAAAGAAGACGAAGCTGTCTATATGCATGCAGATCTTTGGCAAGTATCGGCACTTCTGTTGCAGCCGAGCTTTCCTGAGATCTTAATTGCGATGACTCATGGCCAATCACGCCGTTTCGTTCACTGTTAAGCGCACCCCAGGTGACATGGCTGAGTTTTGATTCAGACCCTAATCCGGAGGCAGAGGAGTTGCCGCCGGGGTGAAAGGAGTAAATCGGAATTTCGACGACAGTGTCCTCCGGCACCGCTTGTGAATCACTCAAACCCACCTCAGGAGAGGCTATTGAAAATTCCAGATCCCCGGTTCGCGAGACGGATGGCCTTATTGAAAGCGGTGTTGAACCAAGTGCATCAAAGTAAGAGTAGGACAGTTCTGCGGAGCCTGCCTGAGGCAAAACAGCAGTTAACGCCCCCGCAGAACCGGAAACATTTGAGGTAGATGAGGACCTAGAAGTGCCGGGCTTCAAGTTGGCGGTGACGAAGCGATTCATTGCAGCCCCATTGCTTTGCGCGGAAGGTGTCGACCTCTGGGAAGTCCCCGCCAGGAGGCTCGCTAAAGAAGCATCGATGGGGGAGAAGGATGCACTGCAATCCTCAGCGTCAACTGTGCCGACAAGCGTCTTCGCTCTTGCGGATCGAAATAGCAGCGGAAATGGAACTGTTTGAAAAGCACGGCCGGCTGTATCTGGTGGCAGGGAACGCTGGATCCAACCGACACCCGGTTGAAAACAAAGAGTGGAAGAGACGGGCTTGCTGGTGATCCCGACCCCTCGAGTGACCCGATGCTTAAGGCCGGCAGCGTTGCCCGGCATTGCGGAAGTTACTGAAGAAGGAGGTTGGGCATTGTGACTCGGAACGGCCAAACCCTGAGGCTGATTGGCAGGATTAAGAGTGGGGCCTGCCAACCCACCTGGTAACTGACTTTGCCCATTGCTTACCACGGAAAGCGTCGTAGTCTGAGCCTGCGTCCTGATGCAGATCGCGCATGAAAGCACAGACTCAAGAGCCAAGGCGGTTCCAAGAGCTGACAGAATCGACACAGCATGAGCCATAGGCCGCGTTGGCTTCTTGAAACTCGCGCGAATGCGAATTTGTCCCGCCATTCTCAGCACCAATCCCGACTGTTGAGTCCTAACAAAGAAGTTATTGCGACTCCTCTTTGGATTCGTAGTAGGTGTAATACTTTCGATAGCTCCCGTATCCGTAACCGTAATACTGTTTTGCCAGATCCATGTCGTTCACGATGATTCCAATTAGCTTTCGAGAGACCATACCTAATCTTGAATAGCTCTCTTTCAACGCAAGGCGGCTCGTCTTATTGATGCGCACGATCAGAAGTATGGCATCCATTAGCGGGGACAGAACAACCCCATCCGTCACAATGGCCACGGGGGGAGTGTCAAAGAGAACAAAATCGAACTCCCGGCGCCACTCTTCGACCAATGCCTCCATCGTCTTCGAGCCTAGTAATTCCGCGGGATTAGGAGGCCTGATGCCAGAGGGAAGTATCATCAAGGTTCCTTTGTCGAGAGGAACTTGTTGTGCCTGGTCGCGCCACCCCGTCGCCCCCGAAAGGCATCCAGTCAAGCCGGACATTTGGCGGCCAGCCCCTCTTGTCACCAGCGCACCGCGCCTGAGATCAGCGTCCACGAGCAATACGCGCCGGTCTGCCAGAGCCAAGCTTGCAGCAAAATTCACGGAAGTCAGGCTCTTGCCCTCAGACGGAAGCGAACTGGTGAGCATGATTATCTTGGGAGGCGCTCCGGCGGATGCCAAAAGCAACGCCGAGCGCAGCGCACTGACGGCTTCCGCATATTCCGATTGGGGCCGTTGAATTACGACCTGAAGAAGGGGTACGTAGTTCTTAGCGTCCGCCTCTGCGGGAGATCGCAAATTGTCAAGCGAAACATGAGGAAGCATTCCCATGATCGGCAAATTGACAATCTGGGTTATTTCCTCGATCGAGCTAACGCTGCGGTTTAGGTTCTCAAGAATGAAAGTGGCTAAGATTCCGAAAAGAAGGCCGGCGGCTATGCCCATTGCGAGAAACAGAGGCGTATTGGGCAGAGCAGGCTTGACCGGAACATTAGCGATAGCGATCACATCGACGTTGGTTGACTTCAGACCGGCTGAGACACCTGCTTCATTGAGCTTTTTGAGCAGGTCATCGTATAGTTGCTCCTTGGCTTCCGCCTCGTTCTTAAGGAGTACATATTTGTTAAACTTGGCGGATTGCGAAAAAGCATCCTGCCTCAGCAGATCCATTGATTTTTGCAGATCGGCTTCAGTATGCAATGCGGCGTCATACTCCGATTTGAAGCGCGCCTGTATATCGGCTGTTTCGGTCGCCAGGGCCTTATGCACTTGGTCAAGCTGAGACTGCAACTGCACTACCCTTGGGTAGCGAACGCCGTACTCTGCCTTGGCCTGTGCAAGCGCTGTGTCCAGCTGCGCCTCCTGGCCTCGCAGTGTGGGAAGAACACTGTCTGGAACGATCGTACCTATTAGTTCAGGATTGCCCGTCATCGCCAAGCGGTACTTTGCTTCCTTCAGAATCCTGTCGGCCTCGGCATCGGTGACTTGTTTGCCCATATCGGATAGTTGATTAACAGCCAAGTTGTCGCTTTCATCAGTTCCGATAATGTTGGCGGTTTTCTGATAGTCAGCCAGTTGCGCTCCCGCATCCTCGACATCCTTCTTCATTTCAGTTAACCGGTCATGCAGCTCTTTAGAGGCCAGCATGGTGGCCTCGAATCTGGTAACAAAGTTATAATGTAGATAAGAAGTCGCGAGATGATTGACTACCTCCGCCGCGAGTTTCGGGTCTTTGCTTCTGAAACGAAGTTCGACAACCTGCGACTTGGGCAAAGCTTCAACATCAAGCGCCTTCGAGAATCTTTGAAGGATGTTATACCGCACACAGGGTGAGACGCTTTCTATGGGCATGCCCTCCGGAGTGGGACGAATTTTGCAGCTGCTGATGACGTTAAGTATGCCCGGCTGCATAAAGGTCTGATTCTGGTCCAAGCGAAGCTGACTTATGACATCCCATGCACGGGGTTCACTGGATATAATGAGAACCTCTGTCTGCACCTTGGCATCCCAGTCCAGACCGCCAGATCCAGAGGCCATTTCAGCAAGATCTCCAAGGTCCAGCGCGGCTGAGGACTCAGGATGAATGTTCAAGTATGTTACGGCGTCAAATCGTGGAGTCATAAAAATGCAAATCAGAGACGCCAAGACAAGTCCGCCAGCGACCGACAAGAAAAGGAGCAGCTTGCGCTTCTGAAACGATTCGATAACCTTGTGCAAGTCGAGCCCGGTGTCCCCACCCTGGCTACGGCCCTGGGATGCGCTATTGTTTGCCATCAACTGCCTAGACTCCATGTCGATTCTCTCCATAAACCGCTTGTGTGGGGAGTGATAATCAGGAAACAAGAACTGCCAGAAGCATTGCGCCGATGCCGGGCTTCCGCGGAAGGTTAGTGCTCGGCAACATAGATAGTAGCGGCTGCTACAGCACCGATGCTGGCTCTTTGCAGGATGTCTGTGGCGGTCCGCACTCCGCTATTAGGAACGTAGAGAATATCGTCGGGTTGCATCTGGATATCCTGTTCCCGGCCGCGCATCATTTGTTTCAGATCGACTGTTGTGATCTCAACAAGCCCATCCCTGTGCCGCACGATACTGACATGCTTCATTCTCGCGTGAGTGGTCTGTCCCCCCGCGAGGGCGATTGCCTTTACAACCGTCAGGTGTGTGTTGTTTCCGAGAAGAAATCCTCCGGGCCTGGTGACCTCGCCGACTACGTAGACAATCCCTGCCTTGCTGACTGTAATCATGTCGCCGGGCTGGATTACGTCAGGGGGATTCTGAAAGCTGCCATTGTTTCCAATTGTGATCTTTTGGGGAGCGCTGGGAGAGCCTTTGTGAACAATCGTAATCGTATTGCCCGCATTGGGCGTCAGCCCGCCGGCGGCACTGATGGCATCGAACAAAGTGTGCGGCCCGGGTAGCGGGTAAATCCCAGGCTGATTCACTTCGCCCCCCACAGAGACGCTTTGCGTGGCGAATTCGCTGATGAGAATCGATACCTGCGGGGCCTTTACATAATCACCCTGGACGAGTTTCGTCACGAGCAGATCTTCCGCTTCGCTGACGGACAGCCCTGCGAAGCGCATTGCTCCGACCAGGGGGAGTGTGGCGGAGCCATCCTCGCCGACGCGGACTTTAAGGGTAAGTTCCGGAACGTCATACACCGTTATGTCCAGCATGTCCCCCGGACCGATAGCCAGGTTAGAAGCAGTCCTTGAGCTCTGCGCTGGTTCTGTCGGCGCATCCTGGGCGCAGGCGTAAGTAAAAGCAGAAAGTATCGCAATGGATGCCACCAAGGCTAGCCGATGTCGAGTCACATACCCCATCAGATAAACTCCATTTTCCGGGTGAAGCGCCTGCTTAGCGCGTTGCTTTAGCAATCACGTCGCGGGTCACCGCGATCATGTATGCAGTTTCTTCTTCTCGCAGTGTTGGATGCACAAGAAACATTAAACTTGTCAATCCCAGGTCTCGTGCAATTGGAAGTGGGTCAGGTGGAGGACCTAAGGATTCGAATGCTCGCTCCAGGTAGAGCTCACTGCAGCTACCGACCGAGCAGGGAACTCCCGCGTCGTTAATCGCTTGCATGATCCCGTCTCTGGACCAGCCTGAACGAAGCATATCTGGCTTGATGAAGATGTAGTACTTGTAATAGGAGTGGTAAGAGTGCTCGAGGGGAAGGGTCAGCCGGACAGACTTCAAGTCTTTCAACCCATCATTCCAGAGACTTGCATTGCTTCTTCGTTGAGTGACCCACTCGTCGAGGTGACGAAGCGCCACTCGGCCGACCGCTGCCTGCACTTCGGTTATCCTCGCGTTCGTTCCGAAGCCCTCATGGAGCCAGCGAAAACCGGGGGGGTGCTCCCTCCTGTAGACGGCATCAACACTCTTGCCATGATCCTTATAGGCCCATGCGTTTTCCCATAAGATGTCGTCATTCGTTGCTACCAATCCGCCCTCTCCCGCCGTGGTGATGATCTTGTCTTGGCAAAACGAAAAGGCATTGATGTCACCCATCGATCCAACTGGCCTGCCCTTGTACCTGGCGCCGTGCGCCTGCGCGCAATCCTCGATTACGGCAAGACCTTTCGCTTTAGCTATCTCAAGAATAGGGTCCATGTCGCACGGCCATCCGGCAAGGTGAACCGCAATGATTGCTTTCGTTCGCGGAGAAAGTTTGCAGAGAATTGTCTCAGCGGTGATGTTTTGGCTGAGTGGGTCTACATCAGCCAGAACCGGGGTAGCGCCGACGGATACGATGCAGCTGGTGGATGCAATGAAGGTGCGGCTCGGAGTGATGACCTCGGCGCCAGGCCCGATGTCCAGCGCGCGCAGCGCAAGTTCCAGGGCAACCGTTCCATTCGAAACCGCGACTGCGTGTTTGGTGCCCAGGTATGCGGCATACTCCCGCTCAAAGAGCCGGCCTTGATCCCCCGTCCAGTAATTGACTGCGCCGGACCGCAAGACTGCAACGGCGGCTTCGACCTGTTCATCTGAAAAGTACGGCCAAGGGCTTAGAGGGGCTTGCACATGCGAATTCACAACACTGCTCATTGTTTGCATGACCTTGCTTCTGAGAAAGGGTGAGATTGGGTGAGCCATGATATCGAGAATCTGCGCAACTCCGCGATAAGTCTGCGATCAGCCCGGCGTGCGGCCTCGGGGACGATCGGTTCAGCCTCTGCGCGGAGCTGGTTGGGAGTGCGACTGCGAACCGTGTCACTCCCCCGCACCCAGGGAGCGAAAAAGTCCATTGCCGGATGATCTCCGGTATGAACGCATGAGCCAAGCTCATCCCCGCACGCTTCCGATACCTTGCGATATGGACCTAAATGTGGCTTGCGATACTCCATGCCGTGGTCATTGGTAACATTCACTATGCAGGCAACCCCCTCGCTGCAGAGCCTCTGCTTTCTTGAGTTGAGGGTAGCCTACACCATCCGTGATTACAGCAAGATGGGCGCCTGCGTCCCGCAAGTCGGATAAAACGGACGGCACGCCAGAAAGCAGATAAATCACAGGATTGCGACAACTACATTCCTCAATCAACCAGCTGAAATTCCAGGCAGATCCAAGTTCCGGGTATCTCTCAGGCAGACGGCCAAGGTCGTGTCCCTTGTGCTCGCGGTTCGCAGCGAGGCCTTGAAAAAGGTGAAAATGCCTTCCCAACCTTCTCGAATGTCTCTCGCAAGAAGCAAGCTATGCGCCGAAACCCGCTATGACCGTATTCATGCTCAAGATAAAGTGTATCATCCGCGAAGCATTCTAATTGATTTGGGCAGCTGGCGGGAGGCTGGCCGACAGGGCGGTTTCGGGCTGGCGGTCGGGGCTCTGCATTCTGGCCGGCTCGGCATGGCTCAGCGGGGTGGTCAGCGCGGCCTGCAGCAGCGGGGAGCCGGGGTTGTATTCGGGAATCAGTTCTTTGAGAAGCAAGAGCAGGCGGCCCAGATCCTGCGCATCGGCGATCCGCTGCAACTCATGCAAATAGGCCTTCATCTGTTTTGCGCTGAGGTGGAACGAGCAGTTGTAGCTCTTGATCTGGGCGTGCGAGGTTGGGGTCAGATGCTCGTCGTGCAGATTCAATTCCTCATACAGCTTCTCGCCCGGGCGCAGACCCGTGAATTGAATCTTGATATCCCGGTGAGGCTGAAGCCCGGAGAGCAGAATCAAGTTGGTGGCCAGATCGACGATCTTCACCGGCTTGCCCATGTCGAGCACAAAGACCTCTCCGCCCTTGCCGATCGAGAAGGCCTGCAGAACCAGCTGCGCCGCCTCCGGAATGGTCATGAAATAGCGGGTCATCTCCGGATGAGTGACGGTTACCGGGCCGCCTTCGGCAATCTGTTCCTTGAAGATGGGTATGACGCTCCCGTTGCTGCCCAGCACATTGCCGAAGCGCACGGCCACAAACTTGGTGCCGCTCTCCTTCTGCAGCGCGCGAATCAGCAGCTCGGCCACGCGCTTGGTGGCCCCCATCATGCTGGTGGGCCGGACCGCCTTGTCGGTGGAGATCATCACAAAATCCTCCACGCCATGGCTGATCGCCGCCTGGGCCACCTGCCAGGTGCCGAGAATATTGTTTTCAACCGCCGAAAAAACATGCTTCTCCATCATGGGAACATGCTTGTAGGCGGCGGCGTGATAGACGATCGACGGCTGATAGCGGTGCATCACCCGGCGCAGAGTCTCCGCATGGGTGATATTGCCCAGTTCGGCGTGAAAGACCAGATTGGGGAAGCTCCTGTTCAGTTCCCTTTCAATGTGGAACAGCGGCGTCTCGGCCTCGTCGAATCCAACCAGGGCAACCGGCTCGAAGCGGGCAATCTGCCGGCAGATCTCCGAGCCGATCGAGCCCGCCGCGCCGGTCACCATCACCACCTTGCCCTGCATCCGCTCCCGGATGATCTCCTGATCCAGATGAACCGGCTTGCGGCCCAGCAGATCTTCCACCGCCACATCCCGCAACTGCTTGCCCAGTCCCGCATCCTCGATCAGGCTTCCCAGACCGGGCACCATCTTGTACTCCACGCCGGCATCCAGGGCATGCTTCAAAATCTTCATCATCTGCGGACCGGTTGCCGAGGGAATCGCGATCAGCACGCGCTTGACCTCGTGCTTGCGCGCCAGCACCGCCAGATCTTCTCCCGTGCCCAGCACCCGCTTGCCCTGCAGGCGCAGATAAGCCTTCGACGGATCGTCATCGACCAACCCGATCACATCGCACATCAGAGCGTCGTTCAGTTGAAGCTCCCAAAGAAGAGCCAGGCCCGCCGAGCCGGCGCCGTAGATCAGCGTCCTGGTCCGGTCGCTTCCTCTCCCCCGCGGCATCCTCTGCGTCGTGGCGAAGACGCGAACCGCCAGCCGCCCTCCCAACACCAGCAGGCAGGAAAGAAGCCATTCAAGAATATAGGCCGAACGCGGAAAATTCCATCGCCCCAGCAGAAAGAAGATGACCGCCCCGCCCAGAACCGATCCGGCTGAATCCGCCAGTACGATGCGCACCGCATCGTGAGCCGACGTATAGCGCCAGTTTCCCCGATCCACCCGGGCGGCGATAAAGGCCGCCGACTGGGCAACCACCCAAACGCACAGCGCCGCCTCCATCGGGCGAAGATAGCTGGCAGGCACCGCGAAATCAAAGCGCAGCTCGAATGCCAGAACCGTGGAAAGCGCAAACGCGGTCCCGTCAAAAAGATAGCCGGCGACCCTGTTCCGCATGCGTTTCCAGTTGAGCCTTAACGCGAAAAGTGATACGGGGAACATATACTTTTCCTCACTCTGAATCCGATGGTTGTTCGTGCTTGCTTTCGCAATTCATGCCGCCGCCTTGCCCCGCTCATGCTAAAGCGCCCTTGGCGGTCTGTAATACTGATCAGTTCTACACAATCTCATCCCTGTCACAAGGAAACCGGGTTTCACCGCGGCTCCGCCTTCCGAACAGTCTTCTTCCGCTCTCCCCGCACCCTCTTCATCCGAAAGGCCGCGCAGCGCCGGCACTTCCACGGGTAGTAGCTAAGCAAAGGAAAGATCCGCATTTGCAAAAAGCCAACCCGCCCAATCCGGAACATCTCCTCGGACTCGCAACTCGGACATCTCATCCCGCCCCCGCCTCCACGCATACGAACGAATAGGATCAATCAGCGTAGAAGCTGGCGCAGACCTCGAACATTCCGTCCGGGTCCAAGCCTTCGCTGGTGAAGACCCGATGAATTGCGCTATAGCTTGCGACAATGGCAACCAGGGTAAAAATGAGCGTCTTGCCGCTGGCGCAGCGCAGTTCTCCTTTTTTAATCCAGGGTTCAAGGTAGCGTGCTGTGACTTCGACAAACTCGCTCAGGTGCAGGCGGACAAGCGGATCGAAATCGGCGCTCAGTTCCAGGGCGCTGTACTGCAGCAGACGGAGAACCTCGGGCTTTTCCATCAGGGTCTTCGAGATCAGGTCAAAGGTGCGCGCCAGAGCAGTCTGCCCGTCGCGGGCTTCAGCGATATTGGTCAGCAGATCGCCGCGAAGGTGCAATTGCCTCAACCCCGCCTTCATCACTGCCAGATAAAGGTCGTGTTTGCGCGGATAGTGCCGAAAAATGGTGACTTCATTGACCTGCGCCGCCGAAGCGATATCGCGCGTGCTGACGCCGTTATAGCCATGCAGGGCAAAAAGACTCGTCGCGGTAGCCAGTATGCGCTCACTTGCGCCCGGACCGGCTAACCCCTTTGTCTCAGACATATTGCTCTCCCGCCGCGCTACCATTGGGTTTGTGACCTACCGCTCCCA
>Ga0302155_10000455_pt1 | contig 32705 bp, 30 predicted proteins | sample I_Bog_N3_1_FD_193508 | JGI IMG/M metagenome (GOLD analysis project Ga0302155, IMG submission 193508) | Peat permafrost microbial communities from Stordalen Mire near Abisko, Sweden - I_Bog_N3_1 | ecosystem: Environmental > Terrestrial > Soil > Wetlands > Peat | place: Sweden: Abisko, Stordalen...
AATAATATAGTTGTTGCATAAACACAGTAAAGAGACAAAAATAACCCAGTTCATGCACCAAAATCAGGGACTATAAGTGGTGTCTTCTGGCCGCGACTGGGTGGTACCATACGGCCGCAAATTCACAGCATGGCTTAGCATCAATTTTAAAAAGGTGCTGAGCATAACCGATTTCGCTTTTAAAAAGTTAATGCGACGGAACCGTTAATCGTACCCCTTGGCTTAGCGTCGCCTTAGTTCGAGCCATACATGATTACTTGTCGTTATTGTCAAGTCCATAGGATGTCTGAAAATCAGCGATTTTTCAATCTAACCGAACAGTATTGGCTTACAACCCAACTAGGTGCTTATGTTTTCGGAAAACCTTTTCGAGTGCCGGTAAAAATCTGACTGCTCAACGGTTCAATCAATGCTCAGATGCAACACTCTACATGAATGCTACGAGCATCTCGCTTAACGCGATAAAACATCGAAAATGTTTATAAATTTTTTAAAAATCACTTATTTGATAGTATTTTTTTACCCTAGACATAGGAGAAGTGGATCCGTAAAGAAATAAAAAGTGGATCTTTCAATTTAAATTTTTTTAAGATACATTGGAATCAAGGAAAATTAAAGAATAAAATCAACAAATTAGAGGAGAATTAATAATTTAAAAAATGGTGCATTGCAAAATACATTTTTTCAAAATTATTGGTTCCATTTCAATCGTAAATTAATTTACATATATTAATCAATTAATCATGCTCAACGCAATCGTTATCGTTTCCTCTTGCACCAAGCAACACAACGGGTATCCTTATTACGCTGTAGAAATGAAATATGTCGATGCGGTACGGCAGGTGGCTGATTGTCTTCCTCTGATTTTGCCTGCGTTGGGTGAGCACATTGATTGGGATACTCTTTTTTTTGCGGTGGATGGTGTCATGTTGACCGGATCACCATCTAATGTGCATCCCAGTCATTTTGGTCAGGCTGTCCATAATACGGCATTGCCGCTTGATACAGGTCGCGATGAAACTAACCTTCCGTTAATTCGTGAGGCACTGGCGCGGGGCGTTCCCTTATTCGCAATTTGCCGCGGGATGCAGGAAGTAAATGTTGCACTTGGTGGGACCTTGTATCAGGCAGTTCATGAGCAGGCGGAATTTAACGATCATCGCGAAGATGAAACTTTACCTGATGAAGAACAATACCTTCCAGTACATCAGGTGACATTGACACCGGGCGGGCTTATGGCGCGGGTATTGGAAAGTAATTCGCCAATTATTGTAAATTCGCTGCATGGACAAGGTATTGACAGGCTTGCCACAGGCCTGCGCGTCGAAGCGCGTGCTGCGGATGGTCTAATTGAGGCATATAGCGTTGATTCTTCTTCAGGATTTGCGCTGGCGGTTCAGTGGCATCCGGAATGGAAACCGGCAGATAATCCTGTTTCGATGAAATTATATGCCGCGTTTGGTACGGCTTGTCGGCAATATCGCTTACAAAAAAATGGTGGCCCCTCTGTTTGTTTATAAAAAACAGGTGCTGCGCACCTTAGCATAACTCTTCTCCCTTGAGTAAAAAGTGAGTAACCTTGCACTTGATTTTGATGCACGAGATGCATGACTGATCAGTGAACTAGTAGTAAATACGGAGAACTTATGTCAATACGCGAGAACTTTACCTATGCCGACATGGACTTATGGCTGAATGAAAAACGTGTCACGGAGATTGAATGTCTGGTGCCGGATCTGACCGGTGTCGCACGCGGAAAAATACTACCACGCGGAAAATTTACTACTGAGCGCGGGATGCGGATGCCGGAAGCTGTGTTGGGCATGACGGTGACGGGTAATTACCCGACACACGATGCTGCATATGACCGGGCGATATCATCGACCGACCGTGACATGATTTTGAAAGCGGATCCCAACACCATAACGCTGGTGCCCTGGGCCGGTGATCCGACAGCGCAGGTCATTAATGATTGCTTTTTTACCGATGGCACACTGGTGGATTTTGCCCCCCGCTCGGTACTGCGCCGGATCTTAAAATTGTATGCGGATAAAGGTTGGAGTCCGATTGTGGCACCGGAATTAGAATTTTACCTCACTGCACAAAATATCGATCCGGATATTCCACTCAAGCCACCAGTCGGTCGGAGTGGTCGGGCAGAAACGAGTCGTCAGATTTATAGCATTGATGCGGTGAATGAATTTGATCCGTTGTTTGAAGATATCTACGACTACTGCGAATTAATGCAACTGGATGTCGATACCCTGATTCATGAAATCGGTGCGGGTCAGATGGAAATTAACTTCCTGCATGGAAATCCGCTGGCTCTGGCAGACAAAGTATTTTTTTTCAAGCGGACACTGCGGGAAGCAGCCTTAAAGCACGGCATGTATGCCACGTTCATGGCCAAGCCAATGACGGGTGAGCCGGGTTCTGCGATGCATGTACACCAGAGTGTAGTGAGCATCAAAACGGGTAAGAACATTTTTAGCAATGACGATGGTTCATCGTCTTCGGCTTTTATGCATTATATCGGCGGTTTGCAACGGTATATGCCCTCAGCTATGGCAGTAGTGGCGCCGTATGTCAACTCGTATCGCAGGATTGTACGGCATACGGCGGCACCGATTAATGTGCAGTGGGGTCATGACAACCGGACAGTCGGGTTTCGCATTCCGGAATCTGGCACACAAGATCGTCGTGTGGAAAACCGGGTAATTGGTGCGGATGCAAATCCATATCTCGCACTGGCAGTGACGTTGGCGTGTGGTTACCTAGGTATGACGGAACAACTAGATCCATCTCCGATGACGATAGGCAGTGCATACGATTTGGATTTTGAATTGCCACAGGGTTTACCGCAGGCATTAGAAGCATTACGTGCTGAATCCAATCTGCGCAGCGTACTGGGCGAACGCTTTGTGGACGTGTATTCAGCGATTAAGGATCTGGAGCATGCTGAATTCATGAAAGTGATCAGCCCCTGGGAACGTGAGCATCTCCTTTTACATGTTTGATACGGTTTTTTGATTGATAACGCCATATAACTATAACTGACACTCTATTAATTATGAATGACACAATACGCGCCAAAACTGCCATCGTTGCTCCGGCAGAGACAAAGCAAAAACAGTACACAACGGCAGAAGTTCAACACTTGGATACTGCCCATTATCTACATCCTTTTACCGATTTTAAGAACCTAGCCAATATAGGTGCCCGAGTCATAGTGAAGGGAGATGGTATTTATATCTGGGATTCTGAAGGAAAGCGTAGCATAGATGGGATGTCTGGATTGTGGTGTGTGAATGCAGGTTATGGGCGAACCAGTATTTCCAAAGCAGTTTATGCTCAGATGCAGCAATTGCCTTTCTATAACAGCTTCTTCCAAACGACCAATGTACCGGCGGTTGAGCTGGCGAAAATGCTGGTAGAGATTTCACCTCCTGGCTTCAACCATGTTTTTTTTGCCGGTTCCGGCTCTGAAAGTAATGATACCAATATCCGTATGGTACGTCGTTACTGGGACTTGCTTGGCTACAAAGAACGTCATGTCATTATCAGTCGTCATAATGCCTACCACGGTAGCACAATGGCTGGTGCATCACTGAGCGGTATGAAGTATATGCATGCACAGGGTGGTTTGCCGATTCCGGGAATTGTGCATATTGGTCAGCCGTATTATCTGGAAAATGGCAAAGGCATGACGCAGGAAGAATTCGGCATTAAAGCGGCGTCATGGCTGGAAGATGAAATTTTGAAAATTGGTGCTGATAAGGTTGCCGCGTTTATTGGTGAACCAGTACAGGGTGCTGGCGGAGTCATTATCCCTCCATCGACATATTGGCCTGAAATACAACGTATTTGCGATAAATACGGCATTTTGTTGATTGCCGATGAAGTTATTTGCGGTTTTGGTCGCTTGGGCCATTGGTTCGGCTCAGAGTATTTCGGCATTAAACCGGATCTGATGACTTTCGCTAAAGGCGTGACTTCTGGCTATATTCCGTTGGGCGGCGTAATGGTGGGTGATCGTGTAGCTAATGTGCTAATTGACAAGGGCGGTGATTTTAATCATGGCTTTACGTATTCGGGGCATCCTGTGGCGTGCGCAGCTGCACTGGAAAATATTCGTATTCTGCGTGAAGAAAAAATCATTGAGCAAGTCCGTGATGACACAGGCCCGTATCTGAAGCAACAGTTTGAGGCATTAACTGATCATTCAATCGTGGGGTTAGCTGAGACGTGTGGATTTGTCGCTGGTCTGAAGCTGGTCAAAGCTAAAGGTGAGACGGTGTTCGACTTTACGCCATATCCGACAGATGTGGATGTGGGAACGGTATGTCGTGGTCATATGTTTAAAAACGGGATGATCATGCGTGCAGTAGGTGACCGTATGATCATTGCACCACCGTTGGTAATGACACGTGCTCAGATCGATGAAATGATTACATTAATCCGCTTCTGTCTGGATGAAACACTGGCAGACTTGACTGCGCGTGGTGTTTAAGCAGGATAACTAGGTAAGTTGATAAATAAGTTGAAGCAAGTGGTAAAACATGCTGGAGGGATAGTTACTCCAGTATGCGATGTAATTCGGATGGAGCTTGGCAAGCTTCTGATACGTGATTCTTGGCAGAAAATATGCTGATTTAGGAATGAATTAATACCAACAATAAATACGTGAGTCGTAGCGTATTTTTTAAAAAATAGGGAGATAGTCATGATATCAACAACACGAGATAGGTACGTCAGTAAGCGTATCGAAGCAGGATTAGCAAAAATGCTGATGGCATCAGCGCTGGCAGCAAGTTTTATGGCGCCAGTTTCAGTAATGGCAGCCGAAGAAGAAAAAGTGCTAAACATTTATAACTGGTCGGATTATGTGGGTGAAGACACGGTTAAGAATTTTGAAAAAGAGACTGGGATCAAAGTAAGGTACGATGTTTTTGACACTAATGAAATTTTGCATGCAAAGTTACTTGCGGGTAAGACGGGGTATGACATTGTGGTCCCAAGCGCACAATGGGGCAGTATGCAGATACAGGCTGGTGTGTTGGCCAAGCTGGATAAAAGCAAGTTGCCGAATTTAGTGAATATGGATCCGGTGATTCAGGCATCACTGGCTAAGCTAGATCCGCATAATGACCATTTGGTGAGCTGGTTATACGGATTTAACACCGTGGGTATCAATGTTAAAAAAGTCAAAGCAGCACTGGGTGAATTACCGATGCCCGCCAATTCTTGGGATTTATTATTTAACCCGAAATACATTTCCCGCCTAAAATCTTGCGGGGTGTCGTTTTTGGATACGCCATCTGAAGTGATTCCTCAAGCCCTTCTGTATCTGGGCAAAGACCCCTACTCCAAAGTACCAGCAGACTACCGCGAAGCGGCTGAGTTGCTGGAAAAAATACGGCCCTCCGTTACCCTGTTCAGTTCATCAGGTTATATCAACGAGTTAGCCAATGGTTCAGTGTGCGCGGTTTTGGGCTGGTCTGGAGATATTAATATTGCTCGTCAGCGTGCGATCGATGCAAAGAATGGCAATGTGATTGAAGCGCTGATTCCATCCACTGGTGGTACCTGGTTCTTTGACACGATGGCGATTCCGGTGGATGCACCGCATCCTAGCAACGCGCATTTGTGGATGAATTACATAATGCGTCCGGAAGTTCAGGCGGGGTTGACCAATAAGGTGTTCTACACCAATGCGAATCTAGGCAGTCTGAAGTACGTCAAGAAAGAAATCGTCGAAAATAAATCGGTGTTCCTATCGGACGCGGATAAGAAAAAAATGTTCACACCGCTTCCTCAAAATGTGGACATCCGCCGTTTGGTTACCCGTATTTATACGCAGTTCAAGACCGGTATTTAATCTTCCAACGTCGCTCCACGATCTGGTTGGTCTAGTCGGATCGTGAAGATCACCTGGAAGTACACTCTTTCTGCTTGGTACTGAAATTTCCTTTTTCAGTTGCGCTCACATTTTTATGAACATACTCATTTATGGCTCCCCCGTCTTCTATCACTAAAAAAACCAATTCTGGTGCAGCACCAGCTGCGATGTCAGGCACCAACGCCGGCACCACAGCAGCCCCCTTTCTCCTGATTAAAAATTTAATCAAGGAATTTGGCGATGTGCGCGCAGTCAATGATGTTTCTATTTCGATTAATAAAGGAGAAATTTTTGCTCTTCTCGGTAGTTCTGGCTGTGGAAAATCGACGTTATTGCGGATGTTAGCTGGTTTCGAATCGCCAACCTCCGGTCAAATTTCGTTGGGCGGCCAGGACATGGTAGGCGTTGCCCCCTACCACCGCCCTATTAATATGATGTTTCAGTCGTACGCCCTGTTTCCACATTTATCGGTCTGGGACAATATAGCCTTTGGTCTACGCCGTGACGGCATGGTGTCCGATGAGATTGCCCAACGGGTTGAAGACATGCTGGCTCTGGTACAGCTCAAAGCGTATGGTAAGCGTAAACCGCATCAATTGTCTGGTGGGCAGCAACAACGTGTTGCTCTAGCGCGTAGTTTGGCGAAACGTCCGCAGTTGTTATTATTGGACGAACCGCTGGCAGCACTGGATAAAAAATTACGTGAAAAAACCCAGCTGGAACTGGTGAACATTATTGAACAGGTCGGTGTGACATGCGTGATGGTCACGCATGATCAGGAAGAAGCCATGAGCATGGCGTCGCGTATCGCAGTCATGAGCGAAGGCTGCATTATGCAGATTGGTAAGCCGGAAGAAATTTACGAAACGCCAGACTGCCGTTTCGTCGCTGACTTTATCGGTAGTGTGAATATGTTTGCGGGTACGCTGGAAGAGGATGAAGCGGATCATGTTGTGATTGACACACAGGAATGCAAGCACTACGTGGGTCACGGCATTACTGGGACATTGGGTATGGCAGTGTCGGTAGCGATTCGTCCTGAAAAGATCAGCATTAGTTTCGATAAGCCAGTGCAGACCATGAACGTAGTACTTGGCGAGATTGTCGAACTAGCCTACTTGGGTAGTTATACCGTGTATCACCTGAAGCTGGCTAGCGGCATGCTGCTCAAAGCCACAGTGAGCAACATTGTACGACACGGTGCATTCCATCCGAAATGGGGTGACAAGGTGTTCGCCAGTTGGACGGACGACGCGATGATCGTATTGACCCGCTAAGAGGAGGTAATGTGGAAAAATATTTTAAAAATGTGCTTACGCTACGCAGTTTGAGTGGCCGGAATTTCGTGATTGGTATCCCTTATCTGTGGCTGATGGTGTTCGCGCTAGTACCGTTCTTTATCGTTCTGAAACTCAGTATGTCCGAGATGGAAGTCGGCAATGCGTTTGGTACGCTGCTGAGTGCGGAGGATGGCGTAGTCCTTCTAAAAATCAAGGTATCAAATTATCTCTTTATTTTGGAGGACAAGCTGTACGTACTGACGTACTTAAGTTCGATTAAGTATGCGGCGATCACCACTGCGTGTTGCCTGTTCATCGGTTACCCGTTCGCATATTTTATGGCACGTGAAAAAGCTGCGATCCGGACCACACTGATGATGCTGGTCATGTTGCCATTCTGGACGTCGTTTCTTCTGCGTATTTACGCATGGAAAGGGATTTTAGCGACAAATGGGGTGCTTAACCAATTGCTGCTGGGAGCCGGCATTATTGACGTCCCGCTGCACATGATGCACACGCCGTTCTCACTTATGATCGGGATGGTGTATACCTATTTGCCGTTTATGATTTTACCGTTATATACCAATCTCTCTAAGATGGACATCCGTTTTATCGAAGCAGCAGCAGATTTAGGTTCGACACCGTGGCAAACTTTCTGGCGTATAACCGTGCCGTTGTCTAAATCTGGGATTATTGCAGGAGCGATGCTGGTGTTTATTCCTTGTGTCGGAGAATATGTGATTCCGGAATTATTGGGCGGTCCTGAAACATTAATGATCGGTCATGTACTGTGGGATGAGTTCTTTACCAATAACGATTGGCCGATGGCATCCGCAGTAACGATCTTAGTCATTCTGTTGATTCTGATTCCTATCGGCATCTTCAATAAATATCAATCTGAACAAAGAGTGGGGCAAGCATGAGTGCGTATCGTTGGTTTGGCCGGGGCTGGCTCACGGGGGGGTATTTATTTTTATACATCCCAATTTTGATGTTGGTTTTATTCTCGTTCAACAGTTCACGTCAGGACATGATCTGGACGGGATTCACGCTGCACTGGTATGCGGCACTGCTGGATGATCAGGAGATTATGCAAGGCTTTGTATTATCGATGAAGATTGCAACGATGGCAGCGACGACCTCGGTGTTGTTGGGCACGTTGGCTGCGTTTGTGCTGGATAACTATCGTCAGTTTAAGGGGCGTTCGTTATTTCAGGGAATGGTGAGTGCGCCGCTGGTGATGCCGGAGGTGATTATCGGATTGTCCTTGTTGCTAATGTTTGTCTTAATGGAAAAGCTGTTTGGGTTTCCGCAACGTGGCCTGATGACGCTATGGTTGGGGCATGCTTTGCTGGGTATGGCTTATGCTACTGTGGTAGTGGAATCGCGGTTGCGTGAGATGAGTAAATCGCTGACGGAAGCTGCGATGGATTTGGGGTGTAAGCCGTATCAAGTGTTCTCGCTGGTGACGTTGCCGAATATTACGCAGGCCTTGGCATCGGCGTGGTTGTTGACGTTCACGTTGTCGCTGGATGATGTGGTGGTATCGGCTTTCTTGTCTGGTCCTGGCTATTCGACGATGCCGATTATTATCTTCTCACGGGCACGGCTTGGGTTAGATCCCCGGGTGAATGCGATTGCGGCGATTACGATTGCGGTAGTCAGTGCCGGCGTTGTAGCGTGGAGTTTGCATATTGCTCGTACCGAACGTTTACGGCAAAAACAGATTTCTGCTGCATTTCAGGCAGAACTTCTGAGCTAAGCGAGGGCGCTTAGTTACGTTACTTAATTACATAAATAGTTATGTAACTCAATCATGTAAGTTAAATAAAAATAGGAGATTTTATGTACATCATAAAAAAATTAGTAATCGCTATTGCATTGACATTTCCAGCTGTTGTTTTTGCTCAGACATCACCTCAGGTGCCGTTTCCAAGTGCACAACAATTGACTTCCGAGTTGGAAGCACTTAAAGCAAAAACGAAAGCGTTAGAAGATCAGGTTACCCAGATTAATGAAAAAGCAGTTGAAACAGAAGCAAAAAATGAAGAAGCACAAGCTGAATTTAATCGCGTTAAAGTCACTAGTGAAGCGATGGAAGATGCACTGGAACTTTCTGGACTTAAAGGAATGAAGATCAGTGGCTATATTGATCCGACTTACATGTATAACGAACGTCAGCGAACCGGTAGTTTTACATTTATGAAAAACTTTGGTGACTACAATCGTGGTGGAGCTAATGCAGCAGCCACAGGATCACAAGCTGGCTACGCATACGACAATGCTTTCTTCGGGACCGCCTTCCTAAGCTTTTTCAAAGAAATGGAAGGTGGAACAAAATGGACACTGGAGCTGATGCCGAGTAAGAGTTATGGCGATGCTGGCGGCGCTAACGGCACTAACGGAAATGGCTTATCTATTGTGAACCAGGCCTTCGTTTCCGTGCCCCTATCCGATCTAAATAATCGCTTTATGGCCGGTCAGATTGGTTCATGGATGGGCTATGAATATCCGATGGCGGCAGGCCCGACTATGAAAAAAACTATTACAAATAACTTATTGTTTGATTTTACCGATTTGACTTTCATGACCGGTATCGGTGTTGAACATATTGCTGGTCCTTGGGATTGGAAAGTTATTGCCGGCAATATGAATAATGGCCGTATAACGGACCATCTAGCTCCAAGTATACACTGGCGCTTTGATTATTCCAAAGAAGAGTTTTGGGGTATTGGTGGTTCCGGTGTTGAAGGAAAACCATCCAGCACTACGAATGAAAGTTTAGCTGAATTGGATGCCTACTTTATTCGAGGTTTGCTGACCGTTCAAGGCCAGCTGGAAACAGGCTTGATTAAAAATGGCGCGTTTAATGGTGGCGATGCCAAATGGAATGGTTTGTCAACACTGGTTGCGTATCGTTTCCTGCCACGTTTTGAAGTAATCGGCCGTTTTGATTATCTGAACAATGCGGCTAATGGTGGCGGCGTTTCTTCCGTCGTATTTCCGACCGGCTGCCAAACTGATTCAACATCATTATGTGGTGACTACCGTAATGGCTTTGGTCCGGGTATCAACAGTGCAACCGGCCTTATTTCCAACCCTAATTCCGGAGCAAATCGTGCTGAACTGACTCTGGGTCTAGATTACACCATGACGAAAAATGTGATGCTGAAGTTTGAATTACGTCATGACACTGCAACGCAAAATGTATTCTACGATGTTGGCAGTAATAGTTATGTGAAAAACAATAACACATTAGGTATGTCGACCGTCGCCAGTTTCTGATGATGTGATGTGCCTCCGCTAACAGGCGGCGGCACATTCTGTGGCTTATCTGAGTTAATTACGGATGTCAGTTACATCGCATACGTGTTTTTAATATGAGCAGTCGAGAAAGACAATTAATGTTTTAAGATTTACGTAAAACTACTCTGGGGCGCTGTGATTATTTTGCTATAGCAATTTTGCGTAAGTTCTATTTATAAACATACTTCTAGAAGAAAAGAGAAGACAAAATGACGAACAAACTTTGGCATGACCGTGCCGCAGTTCTGGAGGTGGATGGTAGAGCATTCATAAACGGACAACGAGTTAATGCGATCTCCGGTGCGACGTTCGAATGTATTTCCCCTATTGATGGTCGTAAATTGGCAGATGTGGCACGTTGTGATTCTAGTGATGTTGATGCAGCAGTAACGGCAGCACGTGCTGCTTTTGACGACAGACGCTGGGCAGGCAAGTCACCGGAAGAACGCAAAAGTACTATGGGTAAATTTGCCGACCTGATTTTGAAGCATGCAGATGAACTGGCTTTGCTTGAAACACTGGACATGGGGAAGCCTATTAAGTACAGCCTGTGCGTGGATGTTCCTGCTGTCGCCAGATGTATTCGCTGGTACGGTGAAGCGATAGATAAAGTTTACGATGAAATCGCCCCGACACCAGATTCTACGCTGGCGTTAATTACGAGAGAACCGGTAGGTGTAGTAGCGGCAATCGTGCCGTGGAATTACCCGATGATTATGGCGGCTTGGAAGATAGCGCCGTCACTGGTCGTAGGTAATAGTGTAATTTTAAAACCGTCGGAAAAATCACCGCTGACAGCATTGCGTTTGGCCGATATTGCACTGGAAGCAGGCATTCCTCTCGGTGTATTCAATGTTGTTCCCGGCTACGGACGTGAAGCGGGTACTGCGCTCGGTTTGCATATGGATATTGATTGTATAGGTTTTACTGGATCTACGGCCATTGGTAAGCAAATTACTCAATACGCAGGCCAGTCGAATTTAAAACGCGTCTGGACTGAGTTAGGTGGGAAATCACCAAATATCGTCTTTGCCGATTGCCCTGATCTTGATGCAGCAGTACGTGCTGCAATTGACAATATCTTCTTTAATCAGGGTGAGAGCTGCAATGCGCCGTCACGCTTGTATATAGAAGCGTCGATTAAAGATGCGTTCATGGAAAAAGCATTAGCTTTGATGCCTTCCTATCAACCTGGCGACCCGTTGGATCCTGCGACTACGATGGGTGCGATTGTCGATCGAATTCAACTTAATAGCGTACTTGGATTCATTGAATCTGGAAAAATTGAAGGCGCAAATGTGCTTGTTGGCGGAAATCAGGCCAGACTTGATACCGGCGGTTGTTATGTTGAGCCGACCATTTTTGATCATGTTAATGCCAATATGAAAATCGCTCGTGAAGAAATTTTTGGACCAGTTTTGTCGGTATTTACCTTTACCGATGTCGATGAAGTTATTCGCGAAGCAAATGCAACCGCCTACGGTTTACATGCCGGTGTCTGGACTGTGGATATTCGCAAAGCACATTACGTTTCCCGTGCATTACGCGTTGGTACTGTGCATGTAAATCAGTATGGTGACGATGATATTACTGTGCCTTTTGGTGGTTACAAACAATCAGGTAACGGGCGCGATAAGTCTTTGCACGCCTTTGATAAATATACGGAATTAAAAACCATCTGGATCAAAATTACATAGATTCAGTAAGGGAGTGTGTGTGCACCACTCCTTAAAATCAAATAGAAATGAAAAGGAAAAAATGTGAAAAAGTTATTCATTGGATTGTCACTGTGCCGTAAACAAGTTTATGACCGCGACACCGGTTATTATCATATGGTCGGTGAGAAGTATGTGCATACTATTACCGGATTTGGCTGCTTTCCACTTATGCTGCCTCCGATTAAAGAAGAGTTAGATATCGATTTTGTTCTTGATAACGTCAGTGGCATTATTTTTACCGGCTCACTATCCAATATTGGCTCTTCACACTATGGAGAAATTGACGAAGATTCAGCTTCCATTGACCAAGATCGTGATTTGACTGTGTTTCGACTTTTGCCAGAAGCAATAGCACGCGGCATTCCTATTCTGGGTGTCTGCCGTGGTTTACAAGAACTGAATGTCGCTTTTGGTGGTAGTCTGCATCGTCAGATACATGAAGTTCCCGGTATGCTGGATCATCGTGAAATTCCCGGGCAGGAAGATGAAGAATGCTATGCGCCGGTACACAGTGTAAATCTGGTCGAAGGTGGTATATTACATAAAGCATTTTCCGGAAGAGCAGAAATTGGGGTCAACTCTCTGCATACACAGGCAATTAACGTTCTAGGCGAAGGACTTGTCGTTGAAGCGATCGCTCCGGATGGCCTGGTTGAAGCTGTACGGGTGAAAGAAGCAAAAGGGTTTACACTTGCAGTTCAATGGCATCCGGAATATCATTGGTGGGACTATCCTGACTCTAAATGTGTGATGGATCTGTTTTTTAATGCTTGCCGGGAATTTTCCGAAAAAAAGACAGTTAAAATTATTGCAGTGTAAAGACTTGCAAAAGTTATGCAGAGTTAGCCATTTTTAGTATATTTTTCTCTGGTATTGGTTGTTGATTTTGTGTAATTTTTGTAGTATTTTTTCAGCATAGCATCATTAAGTGGATTATTTTTTTGATTTTTACGCATCTTTCAGGATTTGCTGCAATGTCGTCGAAATCATATAAAATGAATGTTCGTCGTTGGTCCTTTTAATAAAGTAATTTGAACTAATGATCATCAATCCACCTACCGCCGATTTGTTGAGCTCACTATTAGCACAACCTGACTTTCTGCCGCGTTTGCCGCAGGGACGTCGACTATACGAAGCAACTAAAACAGCTATTCTTTCGCAACAACTGAGTCCGGGAAGTAAGCTTCCTTCTACGCGTGATCTTGCAAGAGATCTGGGTATTGCGCGCAATACGATTATTGGCGCGTTTGATCAGTTGCTGGCAGAAGGTTTTGTTTCTACTGTAACCGGAAGCGGCACCTACGTTTCTACAACATTACCGGTAGCTATACGGCCAAAAGGCAAAGTAGCGAATTTACCGGAAAGCGTGCCTGAAAATTTATTTTCCGGCGCGGCACCATTGTCGAAACGCGGTGCGCATCTGACCGGATTTGCGGCTGGAGACCGTTTTGAAATTCAACCATTTGCTCCTGGAGACTCTGATTTTTCGATGTTCCCGTTCAAAATCTGGCAACGTCTACAAAATCGTGTCTGGCGCGACTCCTGGTCGGAGCTACTCGATTACGGTAAATCAGGAGGCTATCTTCCTTTACGCCGGGCGATTGCAGAATACTTGCGCGTATCGCGCTCAGTTAAAGTATCTATAGATCAGGTGATGATCACAGCAGGTACTCAGCAATCACTGGATCTGTGTGCACAATTGCTGGCTGATGTTGGCGATACCGCCTGGGTTGAAAATCCCTGTTATTGGGGTGCTACTAGGGTATTTGAATCTTGCGATCTTAATCTACATCCGATTGCCGTTGATAGTCAGGGTATGGCTCCGTCAGAAAGTGATTTGTCCACCAAGCCACGTTTGATTTATGTAACACCGTCACATCAATATCCAACAGGTGCCGTAATGAGTCTTGCACGCCGGCGTATGCTGCTTGAATTCGCACGTCAGGAAAATGCCTGGGTACTAGAAGATGATTACGACAGTGAATTCCGATATACCGGACGTCCATTTGCTGCATTGCAGGGATTGGATACGCATGGTCGTGTGGTATATATGGGCACTTTTTCTAAAGTTCTGTATCCAGGTATAAAAGTGGGCTATCTGGTTGTGCCTCCCGTTTTGGTAGAACCGTTTAAACGCGCCCTATACGATTTACACCGCCCCGGGCAATTGATGATACAGGCTGCGCTGGCTGATTTTATCGCACTTGGTCACTTTACTACCCATATCAGGAAAATCCGGCAGGCATACTCTGAAAAACGTGAATTGCTGCGCAAGACTTTGGTGAGTCAGTTGCAGCAAACTATTACCGTTTCCGGAGAAGAGTCCGGTTTGCATCTGGTGGTGGAATTACCCGATCATGTGGATGACATTGCATTAGAAAGCCTGGCCGCTGAATCTGGAATATCGGTTAAAGCGCTCTCGCGCTATTATATTGCACCTCCGGTGCGGCGTGGTTTGCTGGTTGGTTATGCATACGTCAATATGGATAAAATTGTTTACTATGGTAAATTGCTGGCACATGCCATTCAGGCGCAGACCAAGTCGTAATTGGTTATTTATTGTTTAATACCTCTCTTGACTCACACAATATCAATGCTGATACGTTAGCCTCCGACGCTACCACCTAGTTTTTAAAAAATATCTGCTACGAGCGTAGCGGAAGTAGTTCGTCAATTCGGCTGTTCGGCCATGCGGGGAGTTTTTCAAGGGTATCGTTTAACCATGCCAGTGGTTCAATTCCATTGGCCTTCGCCGTTGCCAGCAATGTTTGAATCGCGGCGGCGCGCTTGCCTGCCCGTTCTGATCCGGCGAATAACCAGTTCTTTTTGCTATGCAAATATCTCCATAGAAAAAATTATGCGGAGTTTCGCACCGCGGATCCGGATTTCCATTCCTGCGATGCGAATACTGTACTCCACATAATAAATATGCTTTCCTCATAAGGGCCGCCAACCTTTTTGAGGAGATTTATCATGAATAACGAAGTTGTATTGACCCAGCATGCTCAGAGATTGCTGTCGAATAGTTTGCTCAGTTCTCACTCTGATTCATATACCCGATATTTGACCGAACGCGGATATTCATTCTCGAGCATCAAAGACTACGTGAGTTGCATTGCACATTTTGCACATTGGCTTAAGAATCGTCGCGCCACCCTTGGTCAAATCGATGAAGCACTGGCCCAACGCTTTCTTGATGATCATCTGCCGCGATGTAAATGTCCGGGGCGAGTGCAACGATGCCATCATCAAGTCAGGGCTGCCTTAAAGCATCTACTTTCTGCACTGCGTCTGAATGCTAAAATACCATTACCGCAAGATAAGACACCGGCATCAATACGGGAGGAAATTTGCCGCTTTGATGCCTACCTTGATCAAGTTTGTGGCGTGGCTACGGTGACGCGGTTGAAGCGCACCAGCATTATTCGGACATTCCTATTCGAGCAATTCGGCAAGGACCGGATTGACATCAAGGGAGTCACGCCGAAGCATGTTTGCCAATTTGTGATTGACCACACTAAAGGATGTAAGCCGAGCACCGGCAAAATTATCGGCGTGGCAATGCGCAGCTATTTGAAGTTTCGTGGAATACATGGTGACTGCGTTCAGACTCTGTTGGCGTCAATTCCTCACATTGCAGAATGGCGGCTTGCATCGTTACCCAACGTGCTATCGGTGGAAGAGTTGGAACAATTTCTTAACGCATTTGATTGCCAGACTCCAACCGGTCGACGCGACTATGCGATGGCAAGATGTCTTGTCGATCTTGGTTTGCGCGTCGGCGAGGTCGCACGACTGCAACTGGGTGACATTCATTGGCGCAAAGGTACAGTGCACCTGAATGGAAGCAAGGCGCGACGGGAAGATGTGCTGCCGTTGCCGCCACAAACCGGCCGCGCGATTGCCACCTATCTGAGGGATGGCCGTCCGGTGTCTGTCAGTCGTGCATTATTTCTACGCCATGTCGCTCCGCTCTGTGAACCGATCGGCCCTGGTGTCGTTCGAATTGCTGTACGTCGCGCATACGCCCAGTGCGGTTGGAGTCATCGCTGGACTGGCACCCATGTGCTGCGACACAGCGTCGCAAGTCGCCTGCTTCAAACGGGTAGGCCGATGAAGGAGATTGCCGATATTCTTCGGCATCGTTGCCTCGATTCGACCGCCATTTATGCCAAGGTCGACACCAACAAACTCGCCGACATCGCAATGCCTTGGCCAGGGAGCACATCATGAGTCGCCCCATTCGTATGATCACACTGGCGGAAACTTATCTTGCCGACAAGCGGTGCCTTGGCTTTGATTTACGAATTTCTGGCCAGCAGCTCCTTAACTTCGCACGCTTTGCCGATGATGCGGGGCACGAAGGACCGCTCACCGTAGAAATTGCGGAGTCTTGGGCGCGGTCGAGGTCAAAGCAAGTACCGATCACCTGGGCGCGACGCATTGAAATTGTTCGTCCGTTTGCGAAATATCTTCAGCAATTCGATGTTTCCACCGAGATCCCTAGATCAAACGTGTTCGGTCGTGCTCACCGCCGTTTGGTGCCGCATATTTATACCGCTCCGGAAATCCAGGGACTGCTGGCAGCGGCGGCAGAGTTACCAGCCATTGACCACCTGCGGCCCGTAAGATACGTCACGCTCTTTGGCCTACTTGCCGCCACTGGACTACGACTCTCTGAAGCGCTCAAGATTCGGCGCGCCGATGTCAATTTCGAGCGTGGTCAACTCACGATCCGGGAAACCAAGTTCCGCAAATCCCGCCTGGTTCCTTTGCATCCCAGCGTTACACAGGCGCTGCAGAATTACGCGATGTGTCGAGACCAATGGCAACCTGTCGCATTAAGCGATCATTTCTTCCTGTCATCACATAACTGCGAACTCAAGCCGAGCACTGTCGAGTATGTATTTAACTTTCTGCATTCGAACTTGCAATGGGTCTCCCGCAGCGACTATCCGATGCCACGCATTCACGATCTGCGCCATTCGTTTATCTGCAATCGTGTGTTGCTCTGGTACCGGCAGGGGGTGAACGTCGATAACGCGATGCCCATGCTGTCAACCTATGTGGGGCATGCCAAGGTGACGGACACATATTGGTATCTCACCGGCATTCCCGAATTGATGACGATCGCAGCACAGCGATTCGAACACTTTGCTGAAGGAGTCGATCATGGCTGACGCACGCCCGAAATCCACTTTTTCTCCGCTGTTGCAGGCATTCTTTGTTGAACGTTTGATACAACAGCGCGCGGTGAGTCCTCAAACTATTGCCAGTTACCGGGATACATTCCGTTTGTTCCTCGAATTCGTCCAGCACCATATTGGAAAGGAACCTACCGATGTTGCGCTCACCGACATTAATGCGCCACTTGTGCTAGCGTTCCTGTCCCATCTGGAAGTTGACCGTCACAATAGTGTGGCGTACACGGAATGCACGATTGGCCGCACTCAGGTCATTCTTGAAGTACGCTGCACACAAGGATATATCCGCCATAGCCGTCATTCAAAGCACATTGGCAATCCCGATGAAGCGCTTTGACAAGAAGCTTGTCGGCTTTCTGACGCGCGAGGAAATTCAGTCGATTCTAGATGCGCCGGACGTCCAGTCCTGGTGCGGGCAACGCGACCGGGTGTTGTTCTCCACCTTGTACAATACGGGAGCGCGCGTGTCGGAAATCATCGGCCTGCGCGTTCGCGATATTGTACTGAGCCAGGCGTCATTCGTTCACATCTTGGGCAAGGGAAGAAAGGAACGAACCGTTCCTCTGTGGCGTGCCACCGCAATGCAAATCAAGCATTGGCTTCCGCACATTGGGTCGTCGCCAGATCAACGACTGTTTCCCAATCGATCAGGTCAACCAATGACACGATCCAACGTAACGGATCGTCTTCAACTTGCCGTTCAATCCGCTTCCAAGCAATGCCCAAAGTTGCTGCACCATCGGATATCTCCGCACGTTATCCGACATTCTACCGCGCAGCACCTTCTTCAAGCGGGAGTGGATTTGAATGTCATTGCATTGTGGCTCGGGCATGAGAGTCCGGCAACGACCCACATGTACATGCAAGCGGATTTGACTATGAAAGAGCAGGCACTCAATACCTTGCAACCACCAAAAACGAAGGCAATGCGTTATCAACCGCCTGACCGCTTGCTGCAGTTCCTCAAGAGCATGTAGATTATGTGCAGTACAGTATTCGCATCGCAGGAATGGAAATCCGGATCCGCGGTGCGAAACTCCGCATAATTCTAAACTGCGCATAATTGCGACTATGCAAATATCTCCATAGCAAAAAGGCATGGTTATTCAGCACTTCTGTTGCAGGAGCCAATGCCAGTGCCATGATGTATTCGCTGGTTCAGACAGCCATCGCCAACGGCGTTGAACCATACACCTGGCTACGCCGGGTGATGCGTGAATTACCTGCAGCAAAAACGGTGGAGGATGTGGAAGCCCTGCTGCCATGGAACTGCCGTTTGGCGGATATGATCGAAAACGTCCCTGCTGTTCAGCAGGCTTAGCGGCAAGCATTTCTTTTGTTGTGATCGTCGGAGCGCTGCGATAATTCAGGCTTGCCGGCATCGCCCCTCCCCACATTGACCAGTAAAAATAATATATTGAGAATGGTTTGCCCTGTTGATTATGGAGTGCTTACCACCGAACAATACATTGATGAGGTCATGAATAGTTTGAATCACCGCCTCATAAATTGCTTCAACATCAAAATGTTGTACGATAAATATAAAAAAGGTTACAATCAAACAAGTGATTCATAAGATGCAGTGCTTCAAGATTGAATCGGAATAATATATTATTTTTAATAATATAAATTCAAGGGTAAGACTAAACATAACTAAGAGTGTGAGCGGCAGAAGCAATAATTATTTAATTTAACCATGTAAACGAAATGAACTGAGTAGACGTTATAAGAAAATGACAACGAACCATCTACCCTACGAACCGCAGCAACAAATGTTGTTGCCTCATGCGCTGCAGGATTGGCTGCCCGAAGGGCACCTTGCTTACTACATCAGTGACACAATCGACTCGCTGGATTTAACAGCTTTTCATGCGCGCTATGCCGCAGGCGGCCCCCGGAACCAACCGTTTCATCCGGCCATGATGGTTAAGGTGTTGGTGTATGGTTATGCGACCGGTGTTTTTTCATCGCGCAAAATAGCCAGGAAGCTTCATGAAGATGTGGTATTCCGGGTACTGTCAGCCGGAAACTTTCCGGCGTTCCGTACGACCTGTGATTTTCGCGCCAACTACCTTAAGGAATTATCGGATCTGTTTGTGCAAGTGGTGAAGCTGGCCAAAGAATGCGGCTTGGTTAAACTGGGAACGGTTGCCGTTGATGGAACCAAAATCAAGGCCAACGCGTCACGCCACAAAGCCATGAGTTACGATCGAATGCAAAAGAGTGAAGCTGAACTGAAAGCCCAGATAAATGCGCTGCTGTCAAAGGCCAAAGCCACTGACGAGGCCGAAAAAAATGAGCCTGAACTGGACATTCCTGCCGAGATTGCGCGCCGCGAAAACCGGCTTGCCGTGATACGTGCCGCACGTGAACGATTGGAGGAGCGTCAGCGCCAGACGGATACGGCGCGAGGTCGCAGCGCTGATGATGATCTGCCACCGGATGCAGGTGATAAACCCAGGAAGAAGTCGCGATTTAAACATAAAATCGGTGAGCCAAAGCTCGATGCGCAGGAAAGTTTCACCGATCCGGAAAGTCGGATCATGAAGCATTCTGGCGGTAACTTCAACTATTCCTACAACGCCCAAACTGCCGTCGATGACGCAGCACACATTATTGTTGCTGCAGAATTGGGCAACAGTGCCAATGACTGCAGACAATTACCGGGAGTACTGGCTGCAGTAAAGCGGGATATGGGAGCGGATCCAATGCAGGTTCTCGCTGATGCGGGCTACCGTTCAGAAGCCGTGTTTGAACAATTGCAAGACCATCCAGCCGAATTGATTGTGGCTCCCGGACGAGAAGGCAAAAAGGAGGTGGGAATCGATCCTAAAAAGCGACCGCTGTGCGCTGCGATGGCAGAAAAATTCAAGTCTGCGGCGACACAGGCAGCTTACCGAAAACGGAAGTGGCTATCTGAGCCACCCAATGGCTGGATAAAAACATACTCGGGTTTAGACAATTTAGCCTGCGCGGACTGACCAAAGCGCAGGCCGAGTGGAAACTCGTCTGTATGGCATTGAATCTGCGAAGAATGGCAAAAATGATGTTTGTTTAAGGTCAAAAAGGGCGATTTTGCCTAAAATTAAGGACTATGGCGCAGATTTTTTTAGTATTGACGCGAAAAATGGATCCGTGCAGCATTTTTAGCATCAACATATCAGCTTCGTTGATTCAAATTCCGTCAGCCGCCCACATTCCTAGGCGAATTTATAAACGTATGGAGATAATTATGGATTTTATTAAAGATTGGGTGCTTCCTATATTCAGTGTTATTTTATCTATTTGGTTTGCATCATCAGCCAAAAAAGATGCAGAAAAAGCCGATGAGTTGCTTGAAAAAATAACATCAGCGATTAACACTTGGCAAACTAAAATAATTGACTCGACAATCAATATTCTCGATTCATTACCTCAAGTAGTAGAGGGAAGGAATAATGCCGCAAAAATGAAGGCAATTGAGTCATTAATAAAAATCACGGAAGAACGAATTTCAAATCAAGACGGACTTTCTCCACATGGATATGCAGAAACGTTGAAAGCGTTAACAGGGCAAATGTCTTCGCTTCTTGAGAGAGAGAAAAAATAAAAATATTGCGTTTACGATAGAGGTGTCTGATTTTTTTCGTGTTTGAGGCTCTAATCCGAATGTTTCATGAGTTTTCAGAATAGCCCACTTTGCCCAATTTCACGGCCATGTTGACTTGTCACCGATTTTTCAGGCAAACCAAGTCCTACCCATTCACCATGGTTGTGTTGAAGCGTGTGTTAAAGCATGAATCGGCGAGGTGTGTAGTCTGTTTTCGGCGGACTGGGCGTGGCTGCATCAGGATGAATTTACGTGCTTTGGTAACATCGGTACGCAAAGACGTTCCGTCAGGGTGTGCAACAATTGCTTGACAGGGCAAGCACTGGCGGTGTGTTCAAAAAAGGAGGTGGAGTGGGAATAGAGGCAGAAGCCAGTGCGCCGTTGTCATCAAACGGCAAACGTCCCGCGCCAAGTCGACACGAATCATGACGCAGGCTGTTGCATCATTGCCGTCTTCATAATAACAGCCGATCTGAAATATGCGTTGCTGGAGAATAGCCCGATATGGTTGAGTGATATAGCTGGGGTGTCTGGTGTTCGTCCGTCAACGCGGCATCAATCAAGGTGCTGCGTCAAACCAACCTGCTGATACACACCGCTGAGTAATAACGGGCTAGGATCAGGACGGAGGATAAAACACAACCAGCAAAATCAGCACGAATGGAATAATCAGAAATAGGCCCAACTCTTCCGCCAATGTTATAACTTCTGTTTAATCGCAATACCACGCTTGAGGTTGTAAACGCACATCAGCCAATTCAGTGAGTGCTTTTGCGTTGCTATCGTCCCATCAGCAAGACTGCGCTGTTTGATGTTTTTCCATGCCATGATCATGGACTTTTATAGCTTGAAGTGTTGTTATTATAATACTTTAGGTAAGTATGGTACCAAGTGTTTCGTGCAAAGGTCTCAGGGATTATTTTTAATGGCGAATATTAATGATCACCTTAGACTTACGGGTTTTCTATGAGACTCTGGTATAACTCTTGTACCTTCAATAGCTCTGGCGCAAGTTGCGAGCTACCCGTCATAAGTACCAAGCTTTTACGAGCGTGAGTAATACCCACGTATAAACGGTTTCTTTGTTAGCCTACGACGCTACCACCTGGTTTTTAAAAAATATCTGCTACGAGCGCAGCGGTAGCAACTCATCAATCCGGCTAATCGGCCATGTGGGGAGTTTTTCCAAGGTGTCTTTCAACCATGCCAGCGGTTCAATTCCATTCGCTTTTGCTGTTGCCAGCAATGTTTGAATCGCTGCTGCTCGCTTGCCTGCCCGTTCTGATCCAGCAAATAACCAATTTTTTTGCCAACCGCTATCGGACGTATGCTGTTTTCGGCAGGGTTATTATCAATCGGAAGTGTACCACTTGTGGCGTAACGCTGGATAATCGGCCAGCGCTTGATGCCATGATCAAGCACCTTCGCTAAGGCACCTCCATCGACGGTATTGCTACGAATGAGTTGCATCCATGTGTACATGGCCTCCAGTCGTGGTACAGCCAGTTGCTCACGCCAGCGCTGGCGTTGCTCAGGGGAATAGTCCTTGGCCTCACTCTCAATATGATAAAGTTCGGCAATACGGTGTAATGCTTCGGTGGCGACAGGATGCTGATTAGCGGCATGCAAATCAAAAAATTTCCTGCGCACATGCGCCAGGCAGGCGAGCTCTGTCACTCCCTGTTTAAACAGGACTTTATAGCCGCTGTAATCATCGGTCATAAGATGTCCCTGCCAATCCTGCAACAGGGTGCGCGGATGCTCGCCACCGCGCCCCACCTGGTAGTCAAAGACGATATGGGTGGGCCCTGATCCAGCACATTGCTGCGATAGGCCCATAAATAAGCTTGTTTGGTTTTGCCTTTCCCCGAATCAAGCTGCCTGACCGGGGTTTCATCCGCATGCAGTACCGGGCGTAGTCGCAGTAATTCGACCAGCCGGTCAACCAGCGATTGCAGGGTGTGACCAATACGGCCAACCCAGTCTGCCAGCGTGGACAGGGCAATGCGGACACCGTCGCGCTGACTGATTTGCTCAATGCGGTATAAAGGCAAGTGATCAATGTATTTCTGAACCACCACCCAGGCGAGCACGCCGGGTGAGGCCAGACCACCATTGATCACAGCCGCAGGTACGGCGGCTGCGGTAATGGTTTCGCATGTGCGGCAGGCATAGTGTGGACGAATATGGCGATTAACGAAGAACCGTGCTGGTTCGACATTCAGTTGTTCGCTGATGTCTTCACCGATCCTGACCAAATCACGACCACACGTACCACAGGAACAGGAACAGGATTCCGGTTCGTGGTGATAATCGGTGCGGGGCAATTCAGCTGGCAGCGGATTGCGGCCAGGCGGTTTGGATTTGGCGCGTGGCGGTGGTGGCGACAAGTCGTCCAGTTCGGCTTGCATGGCGACAAGATCAGTTTCCAGCGTTTCGGTGAACAAGTCGCGTTGTTCGGCGGTAAAAGCTTCGGTTTTAGCGGCAAATTTCAGGCGTTTGAGTGTGGCCAGTTCAAACGTCAATGCGCGAATTGTGGTGTCTTTCAGGTGAATTTCGGCGGCCATTTTTGCAACCTAACCTGCCTGTGTTTCTGCGTCGGAAAACTGCGCCAGAAGCCACTCTTTCAGAGCAGGATCGGGGTTAAATTGGGCAAGTTTGGTGGCGAAATTCATAGGCATAATTATACCATTTCACCCTCATGAAAGCACGAATTTTGCGCGTAACTCAGAGGGAATTTGATTACTTTTCAGGGTGCAATTCAGACCCGCCAACATGCGGATGGCCGGGCAGTCAGCCGACGCCAATCCACCCCGCTAATCAGCCAGTGCCAATCGGTTTGGCTCAGGGTAAATACGCTGTCTGTGCTGGTTGGCCAGATGAATCGCCCCTTGTGCAAGCGCCGGACACAGAGCCAGACACCCGTGCCATCCCAGATCAGCAATTTAATGCGATTGCCGTTCTTATTTCGGAACGCATAAGCACTGCCATCGCAGGGTGGCTTGCCCAGGCTTTCCTGGACACGCAGGGACAGGCCATCGATACCAAGGCGGATATCCACCGGTTCAACTGCCAGATACACTTCCGTTGGCGTTGTTGGCCAGTTCATGGCAATTGCCTGAGGAGGTGTGCCAACCCGGCCAAGTCGATTGATCCGGGCAACTGCACCTGCCAGCCACCCGGACTGCATAACTCGACCGTCATGCGGGGCGCGGCAACATTGACCGGCACCATGGTTAGTTGCGGGGATGGTCTTGGTTTCGGCAATGAGGCAGGTTGAGCAGATTGGTCTATCGGATCGGTATTAAGGCGTTGGCGCCATGCGCCAAAGGTCGAATAACCTAATCCTTCACGCTGACAGTACGCTCGCTGTGTCACTCCACTGGCTTGCCAGTCCTGTTGGTGCTTGCTCCAGAAGGCGCGTTTCTCTGCGGTGATGATCATGTTCACTCCTTGCCATTAAAAGGAAGTGAGTTTGAGGCTTGTGGTTAGGGATTGCCAGATGGGGGCGTCGGAGGCTTACATATAGACACCGCATTTCTGCGACCGATCACCCCTCTTCCCTGATGTTACATCCAGTCAATGGCACGCGTGATTGCGTCCTTTTTCCGGATCAGGAAGAAATGAATCTAACGGAATGGAAAATTCAACAATGCCTACATCATCTGGAATTTACTCATACTCACAAACTGGATTGACACATATAAAGATAACATCAAACCATATTCCTCTGGAATCGGCTCATCGGGTAATCTCGTCCGTCGTAGTGCATGAAGTGGTACAAGTTGTAGTGCATGGATTACCGCCACAGCAGTTGTCAGTTAAAAATCCAATTAACTCAGACATCGTCGTGAAATTGGCAGAATAAATGATAAATCGGCTTTCTTGACGCGATATCACCAAATCAGCGTGCAACATTTCTTTCAGGTGAAATGACAACGATGATGCTGGAATCCCCACTTGCTCGCTGATTTTTGTTGCCGCCATCCCTTCTGGGCCGACTTGTACCAGCAGACGAAACACGGCTAATCGTGTTTCTTGCGCCAGTGCGGCTAAGGCGGAGATCACTTTATTAGTTTGCATATATATCCTTTTTATTGACGAAGAGGTCGTTTTTTTTGGGGGGGGGAAATAACGCGTTAACGTATATACGCATACTGCTTTTCCAACGTACTAAATCCCATACCGACCGATTTACTGACCTTGATTTGAACCGGTATGCGTTCTTTTAACGCTTCCACATGGCTGATCACGCCAATCATCTTTCCACTCGCATTAAGGTTATCAAGTGCGTCGAGTGCTATTTCTAGTGTTTCCCCATCGAGAGTACCAAACCCCTCATCCAAAAAAAGTGAATCAATCGAGGTTTTGTGTGAAACCAAGTCAGATAATGCCAGCGCAAGTGCCAGACTAACCAAGAAACTTTCTCCGCCGGACAAGGTGTTGGTGGCACGTACCACTTCCCCTTGCCAGTTATCAATGACGTGTAATTCCAGTTCTTTGGTCGTTTTTCGCGCTAAAGTATAGCGCCCATGCAACTGTTCAAGTTGTAAATTGGCAAGATAAATCAAATGATCCAAGGTTAATCCTTGTGCAAATTTACGGTATTTATCGCCTTCTCTGGAGCCGATCAGACTATTCAGGTGATTCCATCGATCAAAGCCGGATTCTTTATCTGCAATTTCCTGTAACACCACAGCCAGACCGGAGCGACTTAGTGCATCACCGTGAAACAGTGCATTGATTTCCCCTTGCCGCTGGGTATCTGACGTGATTTTTTGCTGTAACTGATCCATATTATGGTCTAACGTAAGCATCGACAATGCCGTCAGGTTTTGCGCCCGCAGTCTCGCCGCAGCGTCAACTGCGGATTGCTTATTCGCGCTCGCTTCGATCCGATTTTTTTCCAGTCGCTGCGTCAATACATCCAACTGCTGATGTTCAGCTTCCGACAACAATGCCGCCATAAACTGAGCATCATCGGAAAACGGACTGTTCACCAAACCGGCTGACCATGCTACTACACTCACATCGAGTTTTTTTTGCTCAGCCAGCAAACGTACTTGCACGCTATGTTCCGTCCCCGTCAACTCGGCATAGGTCGTTTCTGCCTGCACCAATAGTCGCTCTGCCTGAATCAATCCCTGATGAGGCGAATCACCGCACTCCACCATACCAAGATCGGCCAGCTGCGTGGATTGCCATTTCTCGACCCAACTTTGCGCGATCGACTCTGCTGCTTGTTGCTCCAACGCCAGTCGAGTTAATTGTTGCTCTAATTCGCGTACGCGCTGACACGCTGATTGCCATTGATGCCATTCATCTGCACGCTCGCTTAACCAGCTTGTGGCATCGTCCGGCAAACCATATCCCATACGCGAAACATGTTCTGTTAACTGCTGTTCTAATTGCACCAACTGGGCGATCATCGCATGCAAACGCAATTGAAATTCGAGGGCCATGGCCTGCTGATTATTGAGCTGCAGCACATCCATGTCGCGCTTTTTTTCAAGCTGGGCCAGTGATTGTTCCAGAACATGTGCATCGGATAACAAGCGTTCCAACGTGGTTTTATGCAAAGTAATTTTTTGCAACTGATCTTCAGCAGACAAAAGACGCAGTGCCTGTTCATGCTGCGCGATGTGCAATATATCGAGACTGGCAGGTTGAATCTGCATACTTTGGTATAACGCCGTTAGCTCTTGCTGTTGCGCTTGCAGGTTGGTCTGCACCACCTGCAAGCGCTCTTGCTGATACTGGCGATGAGCAGCGATGGTATTCAACTCGCCCATCAGCGTTTGCTCTACCGTTCTGCAATCCTCCAAGGCTGATTTTTTAGCCTGTAACGCTGCTTGGGTTATACCGATATCTAGAGACTGGTACTCAACGATAGCAGGATGCGCTAGCGAACCACATAATGGACAAGCTTCACCCGAGTGCAAGTGAGCACGATGTCGTTCCAGTGAGAGAATTTTTTGCTCTTGCGCGAGCAATTTTTCTTTATCCGCCACCTGCTCTTGCATCCCGTGCAGTTGCGATACGAGCTTGGTATGATCACTGAGCTTGGCTTCCTGCTGCGTATGCAAAGAGTCCAAGGTCATGCGCAGTTGGCTTACTTGTATGCGGATATTTTCCTGCAAATCAACTTGCGCCACCAATTCTTTCCACGCTGCCTTACCACGTTCCAGCTGCTGCCATTGCTGCCTTATCTCTGTTTCCGTTTGACCTGCTAACAACACGGTCAGATTAGCTTGTTCTATCTTATTTTTTTCCAGTACAGCATTGTGCATTATGCGCTGATGTTCTATTTCAGGCACAGCAGCAGCCACGGTCAGACGCAAGCTCGCCATCTCAGCTTGAAGATTTTTTTCTGTGTTCAATTCAACCGCAATCGCCTCCTTCATCGCCGTCCGAGTAGTCAGCTGATTACGCCACAAGCCCAGATGTTCGCCCAACTCAGCACGTTCAGGATGCCGTGCCAATTGCGCACAGATGGATGCATGCTCAGAAAAACAGCTGGCATATAACGTACGGATTGCATCAACAAGGTGTCCAGCGTATGCCCGTGCGCTCCATATCTGATGGTGAATTTGTTGCATCACCACGTGTTTATCTGAACGGGTCAGTATCAGCGTTTTTTCAGTCTCGGCAAGCGCGTGTTGTGCCGTTGTACGAGCATCAAACAAGGGGCGCAATTTTTCAGCCGGAATACTATTGTTCCATTGCTGCAATTGTGGGGCTGCATCTAGAATAGCCTGAAGTGCTTGCTGATGCAGCACGTCTTTTTCTGTCATGCATTGCTCAGCCTTGGCCAAATCCACGCACCACTGACGTTGGGTACGTAGCGCAGTCTGTTCTCGTGTTGCCTGCGCCAGTTGACGCACCAACTCCGTTTCTTCCGCGCGTAAAACGCTAATCTGGTCATCGTTGAATACCTTGACTTTATCCCGATCCCGATAACAGCTGTCAAGTTCGAGTTTCAGCTTGCCATGCTGCTCAAATACATAACGCGAAATTTGGCCGTATATTTCCGTACCAGTCAACTCCTCCAGCAATGCCGCACGTTGATTCGCATTCGCATCCAAAAATGCGGCAAATCCACCCTGAGCCAACAACATCGACTTAGTGAAACGTTCATAATCAAGTCCAGTCAATCTTTCAGTCAGAGCAATTTTCTCTGATACACTTGTTGACATCAGCGTACCATCAGCTTTGGCAAGCTCTACCATTGGAGCTTGCAATTTACCATCCACCTGATCGCGCGAACGACGTTGACTCCAAAAAGCGCGATATCCCTGCCCTTTGACATCAAACTCTACCTCCGCCAAACAATCGGCGGTTTGGCGTGTCATCAGCTCATTGGTAGTGGCATTCAGGCTATTCAGTCTTGGGGTACGATGATACAGGGCCAAACAAATCGCATCCAACAGTGTTGTCTTACCGGCGCCCGTTGGTCCAGTGATAGCAAATAAACCAGTATCATTAAAAGGCGAAGTACGAAAATCGATCTTCCATTCACCTTTTAAGGAATTTAGATTTTTTAAACGCAGGCTGAGAATCTTCACTGACCATACTCCTTTACAGCACTCACTACCTGACGATACAACAACTGCAAATCCTGCTTCAAGAGATCGTCTACTTGTTCTTCCTGTAACCGATAGTTAAAAACATCATCTTCTCCCATTTCGGCCAAAATTTCTTTTCCATGGCCCTGCAAACCAGTTGCTGCCTGGGTGCGTTCACGTTTAATCCGTAGCACTTCCACGGGTAATGCCGCGCACAGGGCGTGAATCTGCGCTGTCAAATCATGGCGATAATCATCACTATGAACGGTAATTTCAAGCCATACCGATTTATTGTCCCGACTTAGGGTCGCTGCTGCTGTTATTTTTGTTTTCAACTCAGCCAAATTACCGTGTAACGCGATCAATTCTTGACTACGTGGCACCGTCAGTGGAACGACTGATTGCAATGACGTAGCATCTAGCGTGATAAGTAGCACTTCTTTGGCTTGATTCGCCTCATCAAAACTCAATGGTATGGGGGAGCCACAGTAGCGGATATGGTCGTTACCCCCCACTTTTTGTGGTCGATGAATATGACCGAGCGCAATATAATCGGCATCAGGAAATGCATTACTAGGAAAAGCTGACAATGACCCGATATAGATTTCACGCACCGATTCACTCACACTCGCACCTACCGTCGTCAGGTGCCCAGTTGCCACGATAGGCAAAGACATGTTTAGCTCATTACGTTTGTCCAACGCAAGAGAAAAGAGCGACTGATAATGGTGCTGTATTGCCGTTTGCAACGCTTGTTGTTTTTCTTCAGCACACTGGCCGGCCTGACTTTGCATCACATCGCGAGCACGAATGAACGGAATCCCACACAAGATGGCTCCAGGTTGACCATGTTTGGTAGTAAGCACTAACAACTGATCTTGCAGGGATTGGCTAACACCAGGAATGACCGTTACACCCAAACAGGCCAACACTGTTTTGGATTCGCCCAACATAGCAACTGAATCATGATTGCCACCCAATACAACCACCTGCGTACTCGATTTCCGCATTGCCACCGCAAAGTGATTATAAAGCTCTCTGGCATAACTGGGAGGAGCACCTGTATCAAAGATATCACCCGCAATCACCAAAACATCAACCTGATGCAATGCAATTTGAAGCACCAACCAGTCAAGAAAAGCTTCGTGCTCGGCCTGTCTGGTTTTACCCATAAAATTCTGGCCCAAATGCCAGTCTGAGGTATGCAGAATCTTCATTAAACTTATTTTTACCAATTACAATTTTGAATGCAAAAAATACCCTTATGACTCGATTTTAACATTCATCCAAAAACTGACCAAGGTTTGCTACCTCGGCCTTTAGGCCGATGAGCGACGAAGGAGCGACACGATGGGAGGGGATGCAAACCCCTTATCTATATAATTGCTAGACATCTCACCATAGACTACAGGCCACGAACCGATACAAAAGTCCCCAGTTTTCGCATCATGATCCCAATAGTACGATCCAAGTATGGTGATCAAATAGTGGCCAATATTAATTCAAGTTCCCCAAAATCCTGCCGATAACAGAGCTAGATAACCGGGATTCAATCTATGTCGACCATTTCCAGCACCAGTTCACTGCCCACTAGCACCAGCACGCCGGCAAGCTATGTTAATCCAGTTGCGTCTTCATCAACGTATGCCGGATTAAGCACAATGACTGCGAAACTGGGTCTCGAATCAAGTATTGTCGCCACGCTAGGCGGCAGTTCATCTAGCACGCCATTGTATGATGCGGTCGGACTGATGAATTCAATTATTACAGCTGGTCAATCCACTAGCACGGGTACTACCGCGAGCACAGCAGCGAGTACAGCCACCAACACCACAGCGGCGACACCTTCTACCGCAACAACTACTGCAACCACTGGCACAACCAGTGCTGGGTCGACTTCATCGACTTCCGGTATCTATACCGCAAGTGGCACGGTACAAGGAACGACGACCAATGTGAATGCTAATTGGGCCACGGTACTAAAAACAAACCCGAGTGCAGCAAGTACCGTTGTCGCCGATTCCTCCATACAAAGCATTCTATCCTCGATTTCAATCACAGCTTGACCCAACAATTATTGGGGTCAGAGTCGATTAATTATTAGGGTCAGAGTCGATTAAAATGCGGCATCTGCAGTAGCACATCGACGCAAAAATGGGCCACCAGCCTCAGACGATTTCACCTGCTAGTGTACAAACAACGCAATCAAAATAATGATGGGGATAGGAATACCTATAAAAAACAAGATGAGTGAACGCATGATAATCTCCAGAGTGAATACCTACTATACAAAACCAGATTAGGCGTCGCGCGAGCGACCACCCCACGTTGCTGCCAGGCTCGCAGAAAAGGCACCCATCAGAAACGAAATAAACAGCCATAAAGTCGCGTAGACAGAGGTAAGCAGTGCGGCTGTCGCCAGTGTGGCAACTGCCCATGCCATGAACCCATGCGCAGTATCCCGAAAGTAAACTTCATCAGTATGCACACCAGTCCATTTCGTTCTAAGCCTGCCAGCCAAATAGCCCCCCATTCCAGCAGCAAGTAGTTGCGTGACCACAATCCAAATTATGGTCGATATACCAAAACTTGAAGAGCTAATACCTGAATGTGACCATGGTGAAACTGAAGACAATCCCAAGCCAGCACCCAACATCAATAAAATCAGGGATAAGGCAGCGATAGTAGTAGCGCCGACTAAAATGGACGCCCAAGACACAACATGGGCATTTGCGTGAATATAATCAGAATAAGATGCTGGCGGCACCCCATCGCGCCTCAAATTTTCCGCATTTAACGAATTCGGTATTGTCATTTTTAACTTCCCAGTTTTCGAAAATTCAGTATTGCCGCTACTTGCAAAAAAAGTCTGTTCGACAACACACGAAACTCGGAAATCTGTCATACCCCACAAGCACTATTTCATGATCGGCTTGCTCTTATTTGATCTGTTGCAGCAGTGATCAGCACGATCAAACTATGTGTGCGAACGAACAGATTTCATGCAAACCTTGCACTAAGTTATCAATGCGTGGCAGTTGCTTCGCGTCGACTAAATTTCCAAGGAGTGAATCATGAGCATTAACAAGGATCAAGTAAAAGGGCGAACCGAAGAAGCTAAAGGTGCGATAAAAGAGGTCGTTGGCAAAACAGTGGGGAATAAAGACCTTGAAGTGAGAGGCAATATTCAGAAAAATGTCGGCACGGTTCAGGCATCGGTAGGCGACGCCAAAGCGAGTATTGCGAAATCAGTAAAAACGTCTTAATAGCAATGCGGTACTGACGAATAAACTCGTCCTTACCCTGTCCTACTGGAACCAAAAAAATGGAGAAATCATGAATATCAAATTCGCTCGGGCATTGCTGCTGATTGGAACCTTACTTGGCCCAATCGGTGCGTATGCCGACGACACGTCGACGGATACTACCGGACAGTATATAGACGATACGGCAATCACTGCTAAAGTCAAAGCCTCATTCGCTGAGGACAAGTGGATCAAAGGACGTAGCATCAGTGTCCGTACTGATCATGGTGTCGTCGATCTGACCGGAGCCGTTAGTAGCAAGGATGAATCTGATCGTGCTACGGATTTAGCGACAAAAGTAAAAGCGGTCAAAGCGGTCCACAACAACCTAACGATTACTTCGCGCTAGTCACTAAACTGCGGCCCTGATCGCTCGATGTTTGCTTATCAGGGTGATCCCATGTGGACTATCAACGTTTTGTTACTTACAGGAGATTAACCATGGATGTCTTAATTGTTTTAATTGTTCTTTTAGCACTATTTGGCGGCGGCGGCGGGTTATATTGGGGTATGGGGGTCGGCTGGGGAATTGGTCCCATCGGGTTGATTGTGGTTGTCGTTGTCATCTGTTATTTACTTTTTGGCTATCGCGGCAGAAGGGGCGACTGAAGCTGGAGCCCAAGTCATGATCGCGGCCAAAATGAACACACCCAATTTATAAGTTAACGAGTTAGCTACCTGTGCAAGTGGTAGCTAACTTGACATGTGATGTAAATTACATCGGGATATTCATTTTGACATTGAAGCCACCGCCTTCTGGACGGTTTCTTACGTCAAATTCTTTTTCATACTTTACTGTGACAAACCAACCCTTACCGTTGTCGTATTTCACTGAAGGT
>Ga0302155_10000457_pt1 | contig 32688 bp, 30 predicted proteins | sample I_Bog_N3_1_FD_193508 | JGI IMG/M metagenome (GOLD analysis project Ga0302155, IMG submission 193508) | Peat permafrost microbial communities from Stordalen Mire near Abisko, Sweden - I_Bog_N3_1 | ecosystem: Environmental > Terrestrial > Soil > Wetlands > Peat | place: Sweden: Abisko, Stordalen...
CTCACCAGGATGCGAATCCCCGTCTCTCCCAGCAGATTCCGCACCCGGCTCGCTCCCGCCAGAACCAGGTAGCTCACAAGGGCCGTAAATCCGATGCACCCCAGGATCGCCACCATCTGCCAGGTCCTCGTCACCTGCCCCACCAGCACCATCACGCTCGATATCGCCCCCGGCCCGGCAAGCATCGGCACACCCAGCGGCACAATCCCCGCATCTTCTTTATGGCTGGCCTCTTCCGTATCCCCGCTGGTCTCCTGCGTCGGCGAACGCCGCGCCTCCAGCATGTCCAGTCCAATCAGCAGCAGAATCAGACCACCGGCAATCTCAAACGCCGGCAGCGTAATCCCCAGCATCCTGAAGATCACCCGCCCCGCCAGCGCAAAGGTGCTCAGCACCAGAAAGCACGTCAGCGCCCCCTTCGCCGCGACCCGTGCCCGCCGCTTCCCATCCACCTCCGCCGTAATCGCCAGAAACGACGGGATCGCCGCAAACGGGTCCACCAGGAAGAAGATCGAACTCACCGCCAGCACACTGAAGCGCACATACGGCGTCGTCTGCAACTCGTGTATCACCCCGGCCACTGCCGGGTTCTGGGCAATCATGATTCGAACCTACTCCTTGCAGCGCACAAACTCCACGCCATCCAGCGTGATCGTTCTGCATTCTTCCACGATCCAGCACAGCAATCACCGCTAGCCGACCCAGCCCCGGGCTCCAGGAACACACCCCACCCCGCCAGCCGCCTAGAGCTCCGTCACCACCCCCTGCCCATGACACTCAAGCACCGCGCCATTCCCCGGCCGCACCACCAGCCGCGTCCCGCACCCCGCTGCGGCGGCCGCATCCAGCTCCGCCACCACGTCGGAATAGAACACCATCTCCGCCGGCTTCACACCCAGCTCCCGGGCAATCCGCTCGTAGCTGACCCGCTCCCGCTTGGCCCCAACGCGCGTATCAAAGTGCGCCGCAATCCACCTCGTCAGGTCGCCCGCCGAACTGTACTGAAACAACAGCTTCTGCGCCCCCACCGACCCCGACGAGTAAATCGCCACCCTTCCAGCCCGGCTCCAGCGCTCCAGCGCCCCCGGAACATCGTCGAAGACCTCGCCCCGCAGCTCCCCGCACTCAAATCCCGCCTTCCAAACCCGCCCCTGGATCGCCTTCAGCGCCGTCGACTTCCGGTCCTGGTCCATCAGCCACAGCAGATAATCCCCAGCCCCCGGCAAATCCGTCGCCCCGATCATCAGCGGAGCGTCCCCATCCGTCCGGTTCTCCTGCCACAGCAACTCCAGGTCAGCCGCCACCTCCGGCTCCCAACCATGCCCAGCCAGAAATCCGCTCAGGTGCCGCCGCGCATACGGAAACATCACCTCGTACACCAGCGCAATCGGGGCTACCGTCCCCTCCACATCCACCAGGTACACCCGCGGCGAATCGCTCATAGGCTAATCACATTCGTTGCGCGCGATGGAATATAGGTCGGCCCGAAGCACAGCGGCTCAAACTCCCTGTCCACTCCGCTCCACGTATAGTTCGGACTCCACCCCGCCGGATCCTGAAACCATCGGATCGCCCGAATCCGCCGCTCCGTGCACAGCGTAAACCAGTGCGATGTCCCCCGCGGCACACGAATCATGTCTCCCGGCACCACTTCCACCGACAGAACTCTGCCCTCCCCGCCGTTCAAGAAGAAAATCCCACGCCCACCAATCACAAAGCGAACCTCGTCGTCGGAGTGCGTGTGCTCCTTGTCAAACTTCGACAGCATTCCGTCAAGCCCCGGCAGCTCCGGCGTAATATCCACCACATCGGCCGTTACAAATCCGCAACGCGCCTTCAACTCCTCCACCTCGTCTGCATAGGCCGCCAGCACCTCGTCCGCCGTCGCGTTCTCGTGCACCCGCGACAGATCCCAGCACTCATACTCAACGCCCACCGTAGAAAGAAGCGCCCGTACGGCCTTCTCCTCCGTTACCGCTGTACCTTCTTCCGCAATCGATACCACCGCCATCCCTATATCCCCCCGCTTCAGAATTGCCCCTCGTGGATCCCCGTGGGTCCTCAGCCGCCAAACCCCGCCCGCCGTCCCTCTACCTCAAACAAAAACTCCAGCGCCTCCGCGTGACGCCACGCCTCCGCCATCGTTTTGCCCCAAGTATAAAGCCCATGCCGTTCCAGCAAAACTCCATGTACATCCGGAAACGCAACCATCACCTCTGCCAGTCTCTGCGACAACTCCTCATAATCCTGCATATTCAACAACACCGGCACCAACTCCCGATGCCTGTGGGTCCGCACCCCGGCTAGCGCCTTCAGCAACTCATAGCCCTCCAGCACCACCGCCCCATCCCCAGCAAACTTCCCTGAAAGCAGCGTATTCCAAATCGAGTGCCCATGCACAATCGCACCCACCTCCGGCCGCACTCGGTAAATCACACCATGCAGGCTCGTCTCCGCCGACGGCTTCCCGCTCCCCGCCACCACGGCAAACTCCCCGCCGCTAGCCCCGCCAAATCTCACCTCCAGCAGGTCGTCCGGCTCCAGCGCGCCTTTATCCAGGCCACTCGCGGTCACAAACGCCCGCTCTCCTGCGCGAAAACTGAAGTTCCCCGATGTCGCCGGAACCCATCCCCGTTCTGCGAACCGCCCCGCCACCCGGCAAAGCTCCTCCGCACGCCCCCGCAACCCACCAGCCAGGCTCAGCTCTTCCAACATCGCTCGTCCTCTCCAACCGCCCTCATATAGATAGAGAATCCCGCACCTCCAGAATAAACACACCCCAGCCCGTATAGCATTTTCCGAAAATACGTAGACCGAAATTGAGAACTGCGTGTTGATTTCCCTCCAGAACAATCAACAACTCTCCGCTGTCCGAGGGTGCACGGCGTTTCGGAAAATGCTCTAAAATGAACTCCTTGCTACCCATCTCCCAATCCGACCGCCTCCTCGTCGTCCTCGTCTCCCCACGCAACCCGCTCAACATCGGCGCTGCTGCCCGCGCCATGGCCAACTTCGGCTTCCGCCACCTCGCCATCGTCTCCCCCTTCGCCGTCAACTGGAGCGAGGCCAAGTCCGCCGTCGGGGCACCAGACCTCCTCCGCCACGCTCAGGTCTATGATTCCCTCGCCGACGCCCTCGCCACCTGCACCTTCGTCCTCGGAACCGGCTCGCTCGACAAACGCCGACCCACCCTCCCCATCCTCTCCCTTCCCCTCGGCGCAGACCGGCTCCGCCACGCCCTCGCCCAACCAGACACCACCAACACCCCAACCGCCGCCATCCTCGTTGGCAGCGAAAAACACGGCCTCACCACCCAAGACCTCTCCTTCTGCCACGGCCTCATCGCCATCGACACCGCCGACGCCCAGCCCTCCATGAACCTCGGCCAGGCCGTCGCTGTCTGCCTCTACGAAATCTCCCGCGACCCCGATGCCCAGCCCAGTCCCTTCAACCGCCCCCTCAGCCCAACCCTGCCCACCCCCACCGGCCCCCAGCCCAACACCGCGCAGCTCGAGCGCCTCTCCTCCCTCATCGCCGAAACCATGGATCAGGTCCACTACACAACCCGCGGTCAGCGCGAGGCCAACAACGAAGCACTCCGCGTACTGCTCCGCCGCATCATGCCCCAGGAGGCCGACCTCCGTCGCATCATGGGACTCTTCCGCCGAATCCTCTGGCAACTGGCACGCATTCCAGCAAATAAATGACATTCTTTTGTCATCCCACAACCCAACCCTGCTAAAGTTTCCCGCAAGGTCCCCTATGAGCTATCCAGCAACCAAGCACGCCTCCCCATTCGACCGCCACAGTCTGCGCCTCTCTTCCCTCTCGCTCTTCCTCGGCTGCGCGTTGCTGGCCATCCAGGCCGCCCCCGCGCAAGCTCCAGAACCAGCCCCGCAGCAGCCCGCGCCCACCACAGCCCCAGCTCTCGCAACAGAAGCTCAGCCAGCGGCTGAAGCAGCCCCCACACCCCAGACTCCCACCCCAGCTGCCCAGCCAAGCCCTGAGCCCACACCAGACACCGCCCTGCCGGCCCCAAATCCGCCAGCCGCCGTCCAGCCCACCCCCGAAGAGCCCGGCGGCATCACCGAAGAAGAGCTCCGCCACCTCCTCGTCGGCAAAGAACTCTATCTCCGCGGAGGCTATCTCGGCGATTCCCTCTCTTTTACCGAGCATGGCGACCCCCTCAACCACCCCACCCCCGGCTCCTGGACCCTCTCCGGCGTCCAAATCGAGAAAGTCCATCTCACCAAGCACAAGGTCGAGCTCGAAGGCGCACGCTACGGCCTCCACTTCCTCGGCGCTCTGCCCAATGAAGACGCCAGCAAGGCCGTCGATCGCGTCAAAGTCACTCCAAAGAAGAAAATCCTCAAAATCACCATTGACCGCGAACAGGTCATCAAGCCCAAAAAAGTCAAAGACCCCCGCCTGCCCAAAGGCGCCAAAGCCGCAGCCAAAGATAAAAACGGCAAACCCGTCCTCGAAATGGGCACAAAAGCCTCCGTAAACGAGCCCGACCAGCCTGCCCAATCCGGCACCGCCGCCGCAGAGCCCACCCCCGAAGAGCAGGCAGCCCAGGCCAAGGCCGAACTTGCCGCCACCCCTGAGGCTGAGCGACCCTCCGACCCCTTGAGCGTCACCACCACCACGTCCCCGGCCCACGCCACCCACGTCCTTCACGAAGCCCTCGCCCGCATCTTCTCCGACGGCATCGACGACCAGGTCCGCGCTTCCATGCCCCAGTTCTGGCAGCTCTACTTCAAGGCCCAGGCCGCCGGCGTCGACTACCGACCCGCCGACCCCAGCGTCCTCCGCTCCTCGGCCGTCGACCAGCAGGCCAAGGTCCTCACCTCGCTCGCCCCCGACTCCAACGACTACGCCCAGGCCAGCGCCATCGCCGGGCGCGCCCTCTACCGCGCCGTCATCGGCGCCGACGGCCGCCCCTCCGAAATCGCCGTCATCCGACCCATCGGCTTCGGCCTCGATGAAAATGCCGTCACCGCCATCGGCAAGGCCACCTTCCAGCCCGCCACCAAAGCCGGACAGCCTGTCGCGGAAACCCTCGACCTCGCCGTCCTCTTCCGCATCTACTCCAAACGCACCTCCGGCACCGCTGCCGAAAATGCCAATAAAAAAGAGACCCTCCCGGGTCCCTACACCGTCCAGCATCCCCCCACCCAAACCTCACCCTACCAGCAGCCATGAGCCAACAACTCTTGAAGTGGATACAAACCGGAGCCACCGCCGAGATTGCCGACGCAGTCGCCCAGGACCCCTCGCTCGCACTCTGGCGCGACCAGAACGGCGTCTCCGCCCTCCTCTGGGCCGTCTACATGGGCCAGCCTCTCGTCCGGGACTTCCTCCTCGCCCAGCACTCAGCCGTCGGCCAGCCCCTCGACATCTTTGAGGCAGCCTCCATCGGAGACCTGCCCCAGCTCGCCCAGTTGCTCGCCGGCTCTCCCCATGTCGTCGAAGAAAAATCCGGCGACGGCTGGACACCCCTCCATCTCGCCGCCGCCTTCGCTACCCCCCAGGCCGTCGCAGCCCTCCTCGCCGCGAACGCCCCTATTGCAGCCGTCTCCGCCAATCCCCAGCAGAACCAGCCCCTGCACGCCGCCCTTGCCCTCGGCCGCAATCCTGACTCAATCACCCTTTTGCTCGCCGCCGGAGCCAACCCCAACGCCACCCAGGCCGGCGGATTCACACCCATCTTCTCCGCTGCCGCCGCCAACCGCCGCGACCTCATCGACATCCTCCTGGCTCACGGCGCTGACCCCCACCGCACCACAGACCTCGGCCAATCTCCGGCATCGTTCGCACGCCAGCGCGGCTTCCTCAACCTCGCCGACTGGCTCGAAGCCCTGCCCCAGGGACCTCCGCACTCCTAAGCCGCTATTCTTCCCCGGCCCCGTCCGCCAGCTCCTCCAGTTTCTCCTTGTGTTTCCGCCCCCGGCCTACCTCCACCGGCTTGTCTTCCAGCACACGGCTCGCCTTCGGCTGGCCCACCTGCGCCCGCGCGTTCGCCTTCACCGCCTTCGTCACACTGAACGTCTCACGTTTCTTCTTCGTCATGGCTGCTTGAGTATGGAATACTTTTCTCCAGAGCGAAAGCGGAAACTGTTTCCACGCGAACGTCGAAACCGAGGCCTAATTATGGAAGAGCGAGAGTTTTTTACAGAAACCAACGAGCAGCGAAAGCACACCCTCACATGCCCCCACTGCGGTCAGCCCGGCGAGTACCAGATCAGCTGGGTTATCCGCCGCAAACGCGCTCAACTGCCCCGCAACGCCGACGAACGCGACCGCGCACGCTTCGCCAAAGCACGCGCCTACATGGTCCGCCGCGACGACCTCCTCGCCTGCACCAACATCCGTTGCCGCAAGCGCTTTGAAGTCACCGGCCTCCAAACCCTCGCCTTCCTCGAATAGGCTCAGCCTTCCCACCCCGGCCACCCTCCCCGGGGCCAGCGCAATTCCCACTTGCGCTCTGGCCCCACATCCCGTTTACAATCACTGGAGCGGTGCCTCTCTTCCCAACATTCCCCGAGGCGCCAACGTCAACACCCAATTTCAAGGAGACACCCACCCGATGGCCAACAACCTGCTTCCCCCGGAAGAACGAAATCTCACTCCAAACCAGGTGGAAGCTCTCGACAAGCGCCGCGAATGGGGCCTCACCCTCCAGGTCATCGCAGGCCAGTTCGCCGTTATCGCCATCCTCCTCTCCCTCTGGGTCGGCCAGGATCTCACCTACTCCCCCGGATGGGCGCATCCCATGGCCTACTACTTCGGCCTCGCCGTCACCATCGTCATTGTCGCCGGCACCACCGGCACTCTCATGCGGCGCGGCACCGTACCCCTCGACTAGCCCCACCGGTCACCAGCTTTCCCCAAAATCGGCTCCGCACTCCGCGGAGCCTTTTCCATTTCCCCCGCATCCTATACCCTTGAGACCGATGGCATCCCTCCCCCACTCCGCCGCCCCAGCCGCCGACCAGCACCTCGTCGACAGTCACGGCCGCGTCATCCGCGACCTCCGCGTCTCCATCACTGACCGCTGCAACTACAAGTGCGTCTACTGCCGCACCGGCGAACACGGCGCGCAATACGCCGAGCTCGCCACCGAAGACTACTTCCGCCTCATCCGCGTCTTCGTCTCCCTCGGCATCGACAAGCTCCGCCTCACCGGCGGCGAACCACTCCTCCGCCGCGACCTCCCCGCCATCCTCCAGCAGCTATCCACCCTCCGCACCACCGCCGGACAGCCCCTCGACCTCGCCCTCACCACCAACGGACACCTCCTCTCCGACCTCGCCCCCGTCCTCAAGGCCAGCGGACTCCACCGCATCACCGTCAGCATGGACGCCGTCGATCAGCCCACCTTCGAGCGCATCACGCGCGTCCCCGGCAGCCACTCCGCCGTCCTCGCCGGCATCCGCGCCGCCCAGATCGCCGGCCTCGGCCCCGTCAAAATCAACTGCGTCCTTCTCCGCGGATTCAACGACGACCAAGTCGAACCCTTCGCCCACTTCGCCCGTCAGCACAACGTCATCGTCCGCTTCATCGAGTTCATGCCCCTTGAAGAGGGCCGCCTCTGGACACCCGAAATCGTCGTCCCCCTCACAGAAATCGTCTCCCGCATCCAGGCCATCCTCCCCCTCGTCCCGCTCGCTGCCAACAACCCCAGCGAAACCGCACGCCGCTACGGATTCTCCGACGCCCCCGGCGAAATCGGCATCATCGCCCCAGTCACACAAGCCTTCTGCGGCGCCTGCTCCCGCGTCCGCCTCACCTCCGACGGCAAAGTCCGCACCTGCCTCTTCTCTCTCCGTGAACACGACCTCATCGGACAACTCCGCCTCGGCGCCACCGACGACGACCTCCGCCAATACCTCCTCCGCGTCGTTCACACCAAGGAAGCCCGCCACCACATCGGCGAACCCGGCTTCCACAAGCCCAACCGCTCCATGGTCCACATCGGCGGCTAACCTCAATACACGCACAAACACTCCTGTCTTCCTGAACGCAGGGAAGGATCCGGCTTCGTCTTTCCCTCGGCCTCCACCCCCAAGAAACAAATCAGGGTGCCCCATCCATGGCGCGCTTTTGCGACATGGGGCCCCCACGGACAGGTCTTCGTCCGTGGGGAACGCATGGGTGGGAATCACCAATCCCCGATCCTCTACCACCCAAAAGCCGCCATCGAACGCAGCTCGATCCAGCTAGATCCTGGCGGCCAGCAGCCAGCACCATTGCACTCCCCCACCCCCGCAGGAGACAATGCCCTCAACTCAACGCGCTGCAAACCAACCACACAGGCCCATCCCATGCCCGCTCCACCCGACGCCCGACTCCCGCTCAAGGAACTGCTCGTCTTCCACCGAATCGCGCGTTCCTTGACCTCCAGTCTCGACCTCGATGCCATCCTCCTCACCATCCTTGAGCAGATGCAGCACTTTGTCGACGTGGGCTTCTGGGCTCTCCTGCTCATCGAAGAAGACAGCCCCGAACTCTATTACGCCGCTGCCGCCAGCAACATCGAAAACCTCCGCGACCTCCGCGTAACCATCGGCGACGGCCTCGCCGGATGGGTCGCACTCCACGGCGAAACACTCATCCTCCCCGACACCAGCGACGACCCCCGCCTCGCCCGCGCCTCCGACGAACACAACCGCACCATCCACTCCGCCATCGCCCTGCCCATCAAAGGACGCAAAGGCACCCACGGCGTACTCGAAATCCTCAACCCAGTCCTCGAACACAACCCCGAATACACCATCGCACTGCTCCACATCCTCGCCGACTACGCCGCCATTGCCATTGAAAATGCTCAGGACGTAGCCCGTGCAAACCGCCTCACCATCACCGACGACGTCACGGGGCTCTTCAACGCACGCCATCTCTACCACGAGCTCGATCTCGCCATCGTCAGTGCCCGCCAAAACTCCGCTTCCTTCTCCATCGCTTTTCTCGACCTCGACCAGTTCAAGAACGTCAACGACCGCCATGGACATCTCGTCGGCAGCGAGGCCCTCGGACTCTTCGGCAAGCGCCTCCGCGAACTCGCCCGCCCCGCCGACCTCTGCTTCCGCTACGGCGGCGACGAGTTCGTCATCCTCATGCCCAACACCAACGCCGACCAGGCCGCCCACTGGACCCACAGCCTCCACGCCCGCATCTCCAACTCCATCTTTGAAACCGCCACCAGCCTCCGCCTTACCCTCGGCTCCTCAGTCGGCATCGCCACCTACCCCACCGACGGACGCACCATCCACTCCATCCTCGGCATCGCCGACAAACGCATGTACGGCGTAAAAGCCACCGGCCGAGGCCGCGTCAGCTAACCACCGCATTCCCCAACCGCGCGTGCGCAGATACACCCTGCCTCAACTTCCCACCAACCCAAAAGCTGCGCCCCGCTCATCGCAGCCCCACCGCGAGGAACGGGCGTGACGGCAACCGATCCCCCATCCCCAACCACCCCAAAAACGACATCGAGCGCAGCTCGATCCAGCTAAAAGCTAGAGGCTAGCTGTGATGTTTTTCGTAACCACTTCGTCAACACCCGGAGGAGAGAAAAATGAAAAAACTAGCACTTCGTCCTCTTTTGTTTCGTTTTTTGGTATATGAGACCAATAGAATCAACTACTTAACTTTTTCGCCTCGCTTGTAAAATAGTCAAAAAGGCACTTTTTCGGTCCCCCACAAACCCCGCTGGGCCCCTCAGCTCCGCGAACCCCGCCAGCTCCGCTCTCCCTTCACTCCCTGGTCCCTTCACTCCCTTCGTCCCCCTGCTTAGCCCCCATCTCCTCCAGCTGTCGCCGCCAGTCCAGCCCGTCAACGAAACCCTTCCGCTCCCGCCACTCCGGCTCCACAATCACCTGCAGCTCCAGGTAAACCCGCGTCCCCAGCAGGCTCTCAATCTCCCGCCGCGCGCTGGTCCCGATCGCCTTCAGCTTCTCCCCGGCCCGCCCAATCAGGATCGCCTTCTGCCCGTCCCGCTCGCAGTAAATCACTGCCCCAATCCGCGTCAGCGGCAGCGTCACCGGCGCCGGAATCCCGCCCTTCAGCATCCGCGGCTTCTTCACCTTCGGCGCCGCAACCGCCTCCGGCTCCTCAAACCGCTCCACCACCACCGCCGAGGCATACGGAACCTCCTCGCCAGTCTCCATCAAGATCCGCTCCCGTATCAGCTCCGCCACCAGAAACCGCTCCGGCTGGTCCGTGTACTGCTCCGGCGGAAAATACCGCTCGCCCACCGGCAGCTTCTCCACCAGCCCGTCCACCAGCGCATCCAACCCGTCCCGCTTCCGTGCGCTGATCGGGAACACCCCCGCAAACGCGTGCCGCCCCCGCAGCTTCTCAATCAGCGGCAGCAACTCCTCCCGCCGCACCAGGTCAATCTTGTTGATCACCAGAAACACCGGGCAATCCAGCTTCTCAATCAGCCCAAAGACAAACTCGTCCTCGCTCCGCCAATCCAGCTTCCGGTGCAACGTCTTCTCCGCCGGCACCACGGCCTCGCCTTCCACCACTTCGGCAACGGCCTCTTCCGCCAGCCGCACTTCCCGGCTCGCGTCCACCACCAGCATCACAATATCGCGGTCTTCCAGCGCCTCGTGCACGGCCTGCATCATTCGCCGGTCCAGTTGCGTCCCCGGCTTATGCACCCCAGGCGTATCCACAAACACAATCTGCGCTGCATCCCGCCGCCCCTTGATCGCCGCCACTTCCAGCACGCCCGTAATCCGGTTCCGCGTCGTCTGCGGCTTGCTCGTCACAATCGCCACCTTCTCTCCCACCAGGGAGTTCAGCAGCGTGCTCTTCCCGGCATTCGGCCGGCCCAATATCGATACAAATCCACTTCGCAAGTCGTTACTCCACTTCTATTCCATCGTTGGTAGAAATCTCATGTTGATCCTGCCGCACCTGATCCCGCCGTTCCAAAAGCCGAAAACCTGCAATACATCCCCACAGCGTCAAAGGCCAAATCACCGCAAATCCAAACATTCCACAAGCAACCGCCCCAAGACCATTCTGTCCGTCGTGCGGATGCTCAGCCACAAATCGCTGCAGGGAAACATCCCTGACCACACCAAATCCAATTCGGGCAATAATCGTCGCCACGGCCAAACTCACAATCCAGTAAACCCCTCGGTCAACCAAAAACTCCTTGAATTTCGCACGGAACATGGCAATCCTCTCCGGATGTGAGACAACCTCAACGTTCCCGCTCCCTTACTCCGCCTCGTCTTCATCCGCGGTCGGCAACACCACCACGCGAACCCGCTCCACCAGCCGGTCCGTCGAGGCCACCACTTCCAGCCTCAGCCGACCCACTTCCACCACTTCACCCGCCAGCGGAATCCGTCCCGCAACTTCGCTCACCAACCCGCCCACCGTCTGCGACTCATAGTGCTCTTCCGGCTCCCAGTCCACGCCGGCCAGCTCTTCCAGCCGGTCCACATCAAACCCGCCCGGCACAAGCCACACGCCTTCCGCCTCAGCCTGCGCATCTTCCTCGCGCGCATCTTCCTCGTCCTCGTGCTCGTCGCCTATGTCGCCCACAATCTCTTCCAGCAGATCCTCAATCGTCACCAGCCCGGCCACTTCGCCATACTCGTCAATCACCAACCGCATATGCTGCTTCTCGCGCTGCATCTCCTTCAGCAGCTCATAGCCCTTCTTCGTCTCCGGAGTCAGCGCCGCCGGCCGCTGGATCGATGCCACCGTCCGCGTTGCCGCTTCGGCATCGGAAATCTGCAGCAAATCGTGCGCAAACGCAATCCCCGTAATCGCATCCAGCGTCCCCGCATACACCGGCACTCGGGAGTAGTTATGATTCTCCAGCTCCTCCAGAAATTCCACCAGCGTCAGCCCCTCCGGTACCGCAAATATCTCCGGCCGCGGCGTCATCACGTCCTTCACCAGCTTGTCGCCAAACTCCACCGCCGAACGCACCAGTTCCCGGTCGCTCTCTTCCAAAATCCCCTCTTCTTCACCGGCCTCCAGTAACGCTTCCACGTCGCCCGCCGTCTCTTCCTCTTCCGTAACCGTCTCCTCGGCCAGGCTCGCGATGGATATCAGCGCGCTCACCATCAGCGTCACCGGCAACACCACGTACAGCAGCGCCCGCACCACCCACACCAGCCTCACCACCCAAACCCCGCGCGTCCTCTGGAACAGCAGAAACGGCACCAACTGCGTGCAGAACACCACAGCCAACACCACCGCCAGCAGCGCCTGGCCCATCTCTTCGACAGTCGGCTTCGCCAGCCCCGGCGCTCGGTCAAACAGAATCCGCCCAACCTCCAGCGCCAGCAATCCCATCGCTCCGTGCATCAGCACCTGCGACGACAGCGCCGACTGCTCTCGGTCCAGCCCCAACCGAGGCTCAACCTGCAGTTCCCAAGCATCCAGATTGTCCTGAACCTCACGCGACAGAATCTTGCCAAACTCCGCATACACCCGCGTCATGTACGCCGCCAGCGTCAACACTGCAGCCAGCACCGCCAGCAGGCATAAGCCGCCCACCGTCATCGCCGCCCGCCCTTCGCTTTGCCAGCAGCTTTCACCACACGCTTCGCCGGCGCGCCCTCAACCCGCTCAATCAGCCCCTGCTTCAGCTTCAACCTGGCGCGCAGCTTGGCCTCCAGTTTGGCCATCTCTCCTCTATCCGCCTCATGGTCGTGCCCGGCCAGGTGCAGCAGCCCGTGCAGCATCAGCACTTTCATCTCCGTGCCCAGGCTATGCCCATGCTCGGCCGCCTGCCGCGACGCCGTTTCCACGGAAATCGCCAGATCCCCCGCCTCGCCATAACTCCGGTCTTCCACCGGAAAACTCAATACATCGGTCGATTTGTTCTTGCCCCGAAAACGCCGGTTCAGGCTGCGAATCCCCGTATCGGTCGTCAGCAGCACCGTCACTTCCCCGCGCAGCTTTACCGCAGCCTGCGCCAGCAGCAAAAACCGCTGCAGCGTCGCACGCACCGGCAACGCAGCCCTCCGGCCCACTACCGTCGCGCGCAACGCCGCAAACCCCTCCGCTGCCTCGACCTGTTCACCATCAAAAAGTATCATCGAACCCGCGAAATGCCCCTTCTGAGCTATCCCACGTATCTATTGATGATACGGCATCCCCTGTTTTTTCCAGAGCAAAACGAAACGCCCCGCCATCAGGCCTGCCCTCCCGCCTCGCCTCCCGCCGGCCCATGACCACACCAGCGCTCCCGCATATTCTGCCGCATCTCCGCCCGTTCCTCGGGCGTCATGCGCTGCCAGCCACGCCCACCCCGCCACCTGCCCGGTTTGTGATCGTTGCCCCCACCCCAGCTTCCAAACAATATCCGGGTCAGCAGCAGCAGCCCCAGCCCTTGCCAGAACGTAATCACATGCCAGCCAAACAGCGACGGCAACAACCAGTTCCACAGGTGCATCACCAACTCGCCAAATGCGTAAACAAACAGCACCACCGCCGGCGGAGCCAGCACAAAAAGCCACTTCTTGTTCATCGTCCGTTCCTCATCCCTTCGTCAGTTCGTCGTAAGTCTTCCGCAACCGTCCCCGCAGATACAGCACTGCGTACCGTTTGCGCGAGAGCAACGTGTTCACTCCCACCCCACTCTCTGCCGACATCTCCTTGAAACTCCGCCCCACAAGTTCATGCCCCACAAACACCTCACGCTGCTCGTCCGGCAATTCGCTCACCGCAAGCGTCAACTCCTCCAGCATCGCCTCGCGCAAAACCATCTCTTCCGGCCCTGCATCCGCAGAAGGCAGCATCTCTTCAATCGTCAACTGCTCTCCGTCCTCGTCCATTCGCGCCACATCTGTAAAATTCACGGGCTTCCTCTTACGAAAAAAATCCGTTATCCGGTTCCTTGCCACGCGAAACAGCCAGCCCGTCATCGTATCGATTGGCTGCAGCAGCCGCTTGGCCACCACCAGTTCATAGAAGACCTCTTGCAGCAGTTCTTCTACATCCGCTTCGTTCGGAACCCGCTTCCGGATAAAATTGCGCAGCCTTGAGCCTTCGTCCGCAATGACCTTCGCGATTTGCCGGTCCTGCTCAATCATTGATGTCACGCTCATGGCTTATCCATCCACCCATGAAGACGGATGGCAGACGCGGATATTTTAGCGATCCATCGCAGGGCGAGGATTTTCCTGCGAGCCTCAAACGCCGGATGCCCCATCCTTGCTGGCAACAATGCCTGAAGGATGGGGCATCCCGACTTCCCGTTTTCAGCGGACAATACCGCCACCAAGCCCAGCGGGTGCCCCCGGTCCGGCGCCCCCACGGACAGGTCTTCGTCCGTGGAGTGGAGTTCCCTCGCTTTTGGGGACCGGGGAGGCCGAATATCCAAACGGCCTTGGAGCTATAGCTACTGCCCTATTGCATCTTCCCCACGGTCCGGTCCGCAACCCGCGGCGCGCCCGGTCCGCCCGCCTCTTCCAGTCCCAGCGGCAACTCCTGCTGCAGGGGCTTCTGCTCGTACGCCCGGATAATCCGCTGCACCAGCGAGTGGCGAACCACATCCACATCTTCAAAGTGACAGAACTGGATGCCCTCCACTCCGCCCAGCAGGTTGATCGCATCCACCAGCCCCGACTTCTTCGGATTCGGCAGATCGATCTGCGTGATATCACCGGCAATAACAGCTTTCGAGTTATTGCCGAGGCGAGTAAGAAACATCTTCATCTGCTCGATCGTCGTATTCTGCGCTTCGTCCATGATGATGAAGGCATCGTTCAAGGTGCGCCCGCGCATAAACGCCAGCGGAGCCACTTCAATGATGTTCTTCTCCAGCATCTTGTCCACTTTTTCCGGCTCGCACAGGTCATACAGCGCATCGTAAAGCGGCCGCAGATACGGATCCACCTTCTCCTGCAGACTTCCCGGCAGAAATCCCAACCGCTCCCCCGCTTCCACCGCAGGCCGCACCAGGATGATCCGGCTACACTTCTTCCCATTCAGTGCCGCTACGGCCATGGCAACCGCCAGGTACGTCTTCCCCGTGCCCGCAGGACCCACACCGAAAACCATGTCATTCTTCTCAATGGCCTCAATGTACTTGCCTTGGTTCAGGCTGCGCGGCTGCACTCCCCGCTTCACCCCTGCCGCTCCAGCCGCCCCACGCTGCTTGCTCGCATCCGCAAGCCCTTTCAGCGTCACGGCCGCATCCGCAGTCACCAGCTTCAGCATCCCGTTCAGCTCGCCGTTATGAGGATGGATTCCCGCCTTCCGCAACGCCTCAAAATCCGCAAAGATGCGCTTCACGCGCTCCACCCCCTCTTCCGATCCCTGTACATGAACCGCGTCGGAGCGCAAATCTATGCGTACTCCCAGCGCGTCTTCCATCAGCCTCAGGTTTTCATCGCGAGTCCCAAACAGCGGCTCAAGATTGGGCGTAATCTCCAGTGCGATCTTCAAGGGCGAATAAGCCTCCATGGCCCGGGCGCAAGCCCAAAGCAGCTGATCCAACATGGGTTGTGGGGTCTGTGTGAAAGAGAAGAGAAACAGCGCGACTCAGGATGGAACCCTGCCCTGCGGCCGGTCCCGATGGCGACAACGGCGCAGCCAGCCTCATCCCTGTCCAAGCCGCTACCCGATATGGCATTCGTCACCAAATCCTGTATCTGCGAACAGAGTAGCCCCTACCAGCGGGGCCGTCAAGCCAACAATCATGAATTTTTCCTCACCCTCCATAACCCTTAGGGTGCCCCGGTCCCTCGCCTTTGGGGACCGGGGAATCACCAATCCCTCGTTCTCCACGAACGCAAAACCAAAATCGAGCGCAACTCGATCCTCCTGATTCATGGCTCCTGAAATCTGCTCCCTGTTTGCTTCCAATTAAACCCAAAAAGCGCACAATTAAAGCAGTCGTCCAGAGGGCAAATTCCATCGAAGAAGTCATCCGAAAAACCGTCCCGCCCACCAAAGAACCGCCGAACGCCGATAAAGTGCACAAAAGCGCGCAAAAACACCAGGAAACCACCCATTAACACAAATTTAATCAACAACATAGGAGGAAATTTCCGCAAAAACACCCCACCCCCCCCTTTCCGGCATAAGCAAGGATTCCGCTTGGGCTTCACCACTGTAACTTCAGGGCCAAAGGCCCGCGCCGGACCAGAGAAGGGGCTCCGAAGCACGGATACGGCCCCTGGGGAGCGGAATTGACCTCCAACCCCTCTTCGCGTAGACTAGGAAATTGCGAGGGACTGCGCACTTTTGTGCATTTGGTCATCGAAGCTTCTTGACTTACTTGATTTCTTTGACACGTGCCTCAAACCGCGTCCCGCTCCTATCTAAGGAGTGCAACAGTCTCTCCCGGCAACGGGCAATCCCCTGAAAACAGGGATTTCAAAAAGTTCACCCCGCCACCCACAAGCGGCTCAGGGGAAAAAGAAGGGTTTACTCATGGCAAATCACGTTTCTTCGCTCAAGCGCGCCCGTCAGACCGTCGTCAAGACTGAAGTCAATCGCGCCAACCGTACCCGCGTCCGTTCCAGCCTCCGCCTTATGCGCGAGGCCCTCACCGCCGGCAACGTTCCCGCGGCCCAGGCGCAGTACAAGGCCACCACCTCGGCTCTCGACAAGAGCGTACAGAAGGGTGTCCTGCACAAGAACACCGTCTCCCGCTACAAGAGCCGCCTGAACGCCCGCCTCAAGGCGCTCGCCACCGCTCCCGCCAAGGCATAAGCCTTCCCGGCATCAAGAATCTGAAAGGGCAGGATACTCAGACGAGTATCCTGCCCTTTCTCTTGACTCGAAAAGCCTCTACGCGTCCAAAAGCTCAAAAATGGCTGCGGCGCCCATTCCACCGCCAACGCACATCGTCACCATTCCGTAGCGCACGCTCCGCAGCTTCATCTCGGCCAATATCTGCGCTGTCAGCTTGGCTCCCGTGCACCCCAGCGGATGACCAAGAGCAATCGCCCCGCCATTCACATTCACTCTCTCAGGATCCAGACCCAGTTCGCGCATAACAGCCAGCACCTGCGAAGCAAAAGCCTCGTTCAGCTCGATCAGGCCAATGTCGTTGAGGGTCAAGCCCGTCTGCTTCAGAACCTTCGGAATGGCAAAGATTGGCCCCGCGCCCATCTCCTCCGGCAGGCAGCCCGCTGTGGCATAGCCGACAAACCGTCCCAGCGCTTTGATACCCAGTTCCCGCGCCCGGTCCGCGCTCATCACCACCGCAGCCGCCGCACCATCCGACATCTGCGACGAGTTTCCAGCCGTCACCGTCCCCGTCGCCGCAAACGCCGGCCGCAACTTGCCCAGCGCCTCCAGCGAAGTATCCGCTCGCGGTCCCTCGTCCTCAGTGACAAAGCTCTCTTTTACGAGCGGCTTGCCTGCCTTTGCGCCCGGCACGGCGCTGGACACCGTAACCGGCACAATCGCGCCTGCAAACCGGCCCCCCTGCTGCGCGGCAATCGCCTTTTGGTGGCTCGCCAGGGAGAATGCGTCCTGGTCCGCGCGGCTGATGCCGTAGCGAGCCGCAACCCGCTCCGCAGTCAATCCCATTGTCAGTAGTGCACCCGGAAAATGCTCCGCCAGCCAGGGATTAGGCGAGGGCTTGTTGCCGCCCATTGGGATCAGGCTCATCGACTCGGCGCCCCCAGCTACCACAGCGGTCGAAAACCCAGCCTCCACGCGCATCGCAGCCTGAGCAATGGCCTCCAGCCCGGAGGCGCAGAGACGGTTCACCGTCATCCCGCTGATCTCCACCGGCAACCCGGCGCGCAGCACCACTGTCCGGGCAATATTCCACCCCTGCTCGGCTTCGGGCATGGCGCAGCCCATCACCAGGTCTCCAATTTCGGCGATATCCAGTTCCGGCACGCGATCCAATGCCGCGCGCACCACCGCCGCTCCCAGGTCGTCTGGCCGCGTGGTAGCAAACACACCTTTGCCCGCCCGTCCCACCGCAGTTCGTACGGCACTTACAATCACAGCTTCCGGCATCGATATTACTCCTTCAGGGAAAAGGTTAATCAACAATCAGGCGATCCCATGCGCCATTTCTGTACAGGTGATAGACCGTATTGCGATCAATCACGCTGTCCGCCACTGCGTCGTGGTCCGGAGCCGCGGGGCGATGCGCCATTGCAGCCTGCGCCTCGTGCACGTCTGCCGGAGTTGCCGGGTCAATGCCCCAATTAAAGCCAAGCGATCCGCTGGCGTCATGGGTCTGCAGCCGTTCTGTTTCGGCGTGGTCGGCAAGTACGACTGGGCTTGCAGCCGCTCCGCTGGCAAAGAAGACGAGCAGCGACACGCGCCCCTCTACTGAGCACAAAACCGCCCAGTCTGAGGTGCCAGCCCGTTCCAGCGCACCATGAATTACATTCTCAGGACGGTGTGCCTGATATGTCTGTGGAATCAGGCATCCCCGCGCGATGAGCACCGTCGAAATGTCTTGCGGCAGCTCTGGAAACGAGCTTATTGGCAAGTGACGGACGCGATAGGCTACGGCCCGACCCTCCAACATGACCTGGCCCGTTGTTACGAGCGGGTCGGCACTTTGGCCCAGCGCAAACGGCGTTATCCACACCGACAGCACCAGCCAGACCAGGGCGACCACCAGGGCCGCTCCCGCAAAGATGAGTATCTTGCGCAACATTGGCTAGTTCCTCAACGGCTTTCCCGTTTTTAACGTGTGCGCAATCCTCTCCTGGGTCTTCCGCTCGCCGCAGAGCGACAAGAAAGTTTCCCGCTCCAGATCCAGCAGATACGTCTCACTGACGAGCGCGCCCGCCGTGACGCGGCCACCGGAGAGCACGTAGGCTGCCTTATTGGCTACTTTCTGGTCGTGCTCGCTGGCAAATCCCGCTTGCCCCATCAGGTAAACGCCCATCTCCAGCATCCCCAGCGCAGCCAGGCCGCCAACTGGAATTTGCGTACGCTCGTTGGGGGCCACATATCCCTCATCGGCGAGGAGACGTGCCTGAGCCTTGGCATCGAGCAGCAGACGCTCTCTGTTGAGGGTAATGCGGTCGGCCGCAGTCAACAATCCAAGGCCGCGCACCTCAGCGGCTGACGTGGACACCTTGGCTAAGGCAATCGTTTCGAGCGCGCGTTTGAGAGCGGTCAGATACTCGCCGCTCTGGGCAAATTTTGCGGCTGGTTCTCGTGGCTCTGGCGGAGCCAGCGCAGCGGCAACATCGACGGCGCGGAGCACGAGTTCCTTGGTCCCGCCGCCACCGGGAATCAAGCCCACGCCAGCCTCGACCAGGCCCATGTATGTTTCCGCGTGAAGCTGCCGCTGGGCGGAATGCAGACTGATTTCCGTGCCGCCACCGAGGCAGAGACCAAATGGAGCAGCAATGACAGGGCGCGGACAAAACTTGATGGCCTGGGTCATCTGCTGGAATCCGCGAATAGCGAGGTTGACCTCTTCCCAGTCGCCTTCCTGCACGCCGAGGAGCAGTTGCATGAGGTTTGCGCCGACGGAGAAGTTCTCCCCGTCGGAGGCAATGACGAAGCCGTCGAAGTTGCGTACAACCTCACCGCCAGCAGCCAGCGACTGGGTGATGAGCGAAACCACGTCGCCGCCAATGGCAGCCTTGACGGAGTGGAGTTCCAGGCAGGCGATTCCGTCGCCCAGGTCCACGAGCGAGCAGCCCGCGTTTTTGCGGATGACCCCTTGGCGGCCATGGGCTGCCACGCGATATTCCCGGATGCGCGCGTGGCCCGCGGCCTTCACGATGGGTTGCACGGAGCCTGTGAGCGGCGACCAGCATCCGCCGGCCGAGTACCAGGATGTTTGCCCTGAGGCGAGAAGTGCTTCGACTCTTGCGCTGATGGGGAGGCCAAGCTCCGTCATGCGGGCAACGGTCGAGGAAACCCCGGCGGCATCCCACAGCTGGAAGGGCCCGAGTTCCCAGTTAAAGCCTGCGCAGATGGCGCGATCGATGGACTCTACATCGTCGGCGACTTCTCCGATGCGATCGGCAGCGTAGTTCCAAAGGTTGGCGAGCAGCGGCCACAGGTAGGCGGCGGATTTGTCCTTTGCCGGATCATTAGCTAACAGAGCGCGGAGACGTTCGGGGAGGGTCTGGATGGCCTTTGCCGTATCGAGCGCGGCCAGACGGGCTTTGACAAGCGGCCGGTGCTCGAGCGTATCCACGTCGAGGGCTAGACGCTGCTCCTGGCCGGAGGCATCTTTGATCTTGCGATAGAAGCCCTGGCCGGTCTTGTCGCCAAGCCAGCGGCGTTTGACCATCTCCGCGATGAGGCTGGTGACGGCTTCGTCCGCGTTTCCTTCGGCAAAGTTGCCGGAGACGTGGGCGAGAATGTCGATGCCGACCATGTCGGCGAGGCGAAAGGTGCCGGTGCGCGGCCAGCCGAGAGCTGTGCCGGTGAGCGCGTCGACTTCCTCAACGGTGAGTTTCTGCTTGCGCATGAGGCCGACGGCGGCAAACATGTTGGCGACGCCGATGCGGTTGGCGATGAAGTTGGGGGTGTCGTGGGCGAGAACAACCTGTTTGCCTAGAATGCGGTCGCCAAATGCGGCGAATGAGGCGAGCAGGGCGCGATCTGTGTCGCCCGTGGGGATGACTTCCAGCAGGCGCATGTAGCGGGGTGGGTTGAAGAAGTGCGTGCCAAACCAGCGGCGGCGGAGATCGGCGGGCATGGCGTCGCCAAGGCTGGCGGCGATGCGGGCAATGGGCAGGCCGGAGGTGTTGGTGGTGAGGATGGCCTGGGGCACGAGGTGGGGAATGACGCGAGAGAGCAGGGATTGCTTGACGGCGAGGTCTTCGGTGACAGCCTCAATGACCCAGTCGCACTTGGCGAGTTTGGGCAGGTCGTCGTCGAAGTTGCCGGGAGTGACGAGACGAGCCGCCGCAGCCTCGTAGAAGGCTGCGGGGCGGCCTTTGAGCAGGGAGTCGATAGCGCCGGAGGCGAGCTTGTTGCGGTTGGGCTCGTTGGGGAGGACCATGTCGAGCAGCAGGGTGGGGATGCCGGCGTTGGCCAGGTGGGCGGCGATGCGCGAACCCATGGTTCCGGCGCCGAGGACGGCGGCGCGGCGAATGAGGAGTGGGCGGGCGGAAGCAGCGGGGGCGGAAGAAGAGTCCGCGGGCGAGGGGGCGGCGTGCGTAGCCATATGGTCTCCGATGGATTGGCGTCGGCGCGCGGGCACCGGACCAAGCGGCTTCGAGGATACGGCGGAGGAGGGCGGAGGGTCAAGGAAAGGCCAGGGACTGAGGGACCGGGAACTTAGGGACTGGATCGAGGTGCGCTCGACGCAAGGGGGGACCCCAAAAGTGCCTTTTTTGCTGTTTTGCAAGCGAAACTGAAAAGTCAAGTTGTTGATTGCATTATGCTTCTATACCAGAAAGCGAAAAAAAAGAGAACGAAGTGTGATTTTGGGCGCTTTTTGGTTATTCCGGCAGCGGGGAGGGGGAAATGGGCTCGGGCTTGCGCTTGTGGGACCTGACGTGCTCGCGGACCACGGAATGTGCGATGTGTGCGGCGGAGAGGAGTTGCTTGCCTTCGCGGTAAAGGATGGCCCCGCAAAGCATTCCTCCGGTGACGCAGGCGATGAAGTCGGCGATGTTTTGGGTGGTAGTGAGGGGCGGCATGACGTTTTTGAAGGCGCGGTCGCCGGTGCGTTCGCAACGGAAGCGGGTTTGGCCGGATTGCGCGGCGGCCTGGAAGCCGCGGGCGTAGGCCGCGAGGCAGAGCTCGAGGGGCTGGAAGGTTTGGTCTGGAGCGGGTTGGGTGAGTGCTTCCGGCATGGATTTTCTCCTTATGTGAGGATTTTGGGTAAAGCAGGCGCTAGCCGCCAGATTCTAGCGGGGTTTCGCTGCGCTCGATGGGGTTTGGATCTCATTTCCATTGTGCGCGTTTTGGGTTTAATTGGAAGCAATTCTGGGGGAAGTTTTTTAGCGAGTTAGCTGCGGTTTCGCCGCGTTAGCAAGTGAGCAGGTTAGCTGGATCGAGCTTCGCTCGATTGCGGTTCCGGGGTCTGTTGAGGATGCAGGACTCGCGGTGCCCCCATGTCACGCATCGCGCGCGTGAAGTGGATGGGCCACGCGGCAGCCTGGCAAGGAGGGGGGTGGGAGCTGACTCTTGAGGGCAGGAGGAGGGGCGAACGGATGTGCAGTAGCTCTTTCTCGAGACGTGATTCACATGGCATACTGTTTGGGCTCGCAATTCATTCATTGCACGGATGGAAGGGAGGAATGCATGGCCAGTGCACCATTGCCAAGTACCTGGAAGGCTGTAGAGCCATCTTCCAGCGTGGTACAACACGCGTTTGTGAACGCGCGCGTTCACGAGATCAACCGGGAAGGCGCGAGCTTGAGAGCCGGGACGATCCAGGCTTTCAAGGATGACCCGATTCTTGGAGCCCGGCTGAAGGGCTACTCGTCCGCGAAGAAGCAGGCGTTTTGCGAAGATGCCTACGACCGCCTGACCCGAACCCTGCAAGGCCGGAACCTGACGATCAACTTCAAGGCGGACTCGTGGTTCACGACGGAAAACCGCTACGAAAGCTACGCCCAGATGTACGAGCGTGCCATGAAGGGGGGACGGATGATTCTGGACGACAGTGACAAGAAGAATCCTGCCAATATCCGTGTGGCGGCGGACGACCGGGTGACCTTTCCCGCGCAATGGGCAGCGAGCCAGCCGACGCTGAACCGTGGCCAGCAGGGAGCGGTGACGCTTTCTCCCAGGGGCCCATCGACGCGGCAGATTGCGGGCCGCATGATGGCCGGCAAGTCTCTCGTGCCCATTGGCCAGATGACGCCGGTGCTGAATCCTGTCCCAATGGCTGGCGAATACTCTGGCTATGAATCGGGAAACCGCCGGTTTGACCCGAAGACCAAGCAGGTGTTTTCGGCGGTGAACTACGGTCGCAGGCCCCACGGCGCTTCCACAGCGTATGGCATGAGCTACTTCATCCTCAGCAACAAGTTGAAAGTGGATGCGATCTATTTCCCGGAAGACACTTTTTACGCGGTAGGAGCCAGTCTCCAGGTCTCATACCAGGAACTGGGCGGCCTTTATTTGAAGGCGAAGCCGCACATGCGCAGGGAGATAGTCCAGAGCTGTTTCGACAATCTGAGCTTGCCGGATACGGACGATGGGGGCTTGCTGATGGAGGCGCATATTTTCCAGCCAGTGCGATTTGCCGACGGTTTGTCTGCCGTGGTGCTGGAAGAGAATGCCGCGCCGGCCGTGGTGCAAAATGCGAAGACGTTCTGCCGGAAATGGGGGATCACGCTGACGGTTCCCGGGAAGTTTGAGTTCAAGGGCAGGTGAACAGGGGCTTTGGCAGTGGAAGGCCAGGTTCTGAAGTGCAAGAGGCCCCCGGAATGATTCCGGGGGCCTGCTGCATTTTGGGAAGGATGGGTTAGAAGGAGAGGCGGCCGGAGAGTTGGAGGCTGCGGGGGCCTGCGCCTTCGGCGGTTTGCAGGGCGGTGATGGAGCCGAAGCTGGCCTGGTCTACGGCGGTGGAGGGTGGCTCGTAGTTGCGGTGGTTGAGGACGTTGGCGGCGGCGAGGCCGAGCTGGAAGTTGGCGTGTTCGGTGAACTTGACGGTCTTGTTGAGGGAGAGGGAGAAGTTCTGGGTGCCGGGGCCGGTGATGCCGCCGACGGGGGCGTTTCCGAAGCGGCCGATGCCGATGCCGGTGGGCTGTCCGGCGGCGTACTGGGTGAGGTCAGTGTAGCTGTAGGCGGCGGGGTTGAGCCACTGTGCGGTGGAGCGGTGGGTGGCGTAGGGGTTGACGTGCGCGAACTGGTCCGGCCGGGCGGCGAGGACGGTGGAGAGGATGTTGGTGTTGGCGGGGTCGTAGGTGGATTCCGACGGGGTGAGGAATGGGCCGGTCTGGAGGATGGCAACGCCGGCGAGCTCCCAGCCGCCGAGGAGGAGGTTGGTTGCGCCGCCGCCGGTGAGCCAGCGGTTGCCTTTGCCGAAGGGCAGGTCGTAGAGCCAGGTGGCGAGGAAGCGATGGCGGCGGTCGTATTCTACGTTGCCGTAGTCGAGGCCGGGGTGGTTGCGGTCGGTGAGGAAGTTGCCGCCGGAACCGACGAATCCGGTGGGGATGGCGCCGGCCTCGTCGGAGAGGTCGCGGGTCCACATGTAGCTGACATCGTATTGGAGGCCCTTGCCGGAGTGTTTGCTGAGCTCGGCGGTGAGTCCGTTGTAGTTGCTTTCGCCGATGTTGGCGACGGACTGGACGACGGACCAGCAGGGGTATGGGCGGTGGTCGGCGATCTGGTTGCCGAGGCCGTCTGCGATGCAGGCGTTGGTGGAGGGATCGACGGGCGCTGCGGGCGAGACGTTGTAGTAGCCGATGTTGTTGGGTGCGACCTGGTTGAGGTCGACCATTTCCTCAAGGTCTTTGCCGTGGGAGCCGGTGTAGCTGAGGCGGAGCCCGATGGCGTGTCCGAGATCCTGCTCGACGGTGAAGTTCCACTGCTGGACGGAGGGGTCGCGGTAGTGGATGGGGAAGGCGTAGTAGTAGCCGGCGGAGCCTGTGGTGGAGCAGATGGCGGTGCCGGAGGTGGGGCAGGGGGTGACGCCGTCAGAGAGTGTGGGGGCGGGGAAGGCGTTGGCGAGGGAGAGGGCGGGAGTGACGCCGTCTGCCTGGTAGGCCTGGGGATAGTAGCCGGTGTAGCTGGAGTTGACGGCCCATCCGGCAACAAGGGAGAAGCCGAGGGGGGTCTCGATGAAGCGCCCCCAGCCGCCGCGAAGAACGGTCTTGTCGTTGCCGTAGGGACGCCAGGCGAAGCCGACGCGTGGGCCCCAGTCGGTTTTGTCGGTGAAGCGAAGGGCGGTGGGGAGGTGGGCCTGCTGGGCGGTGAGGAAGGGGGTGGGGGTGATGGATTGCTCGAGTGCGGGGTCGTTGGCGGAGAGGGCCTGCTGGTTGGGCACGACGACTGCGCCGTTGATGGTTTCACCGTTGACGGTGGCCGAGTAGTCGGGCAGGAAGAAGGCGGTGTTGCCGTCGACTTCGCGCAGGGGCGGGTGGAGTTCGTAACGGAGGCCGAGGTTGAGGGTGAGGTTGGGGGTGGCTTTCCAGTCGTCCTGGGCGTAGAAGGCGTAGGCGTATCCGAGTCCCTGCTGGGTGGGTTTGTTGACGGTGGAGGCCTCGGTGTAGTCGGGGAATCCCTGGAGGAAGGCGGTGTAGGGGTCGCCGATGGTGGTGCCGACGGGGGAGGAGCTGTCGAAGACGAACCATCCGGAGGAGTAGTTTCCGAAGGCGTTGTCGTCGTGGTCGGTCATGCGTTTGAAGTCGACGCCGAATTTGAAGCTGTGGTTGCGGTGGTTCCAGGAGAGGTTGTCGAGGGCCTGGATGATTTGGCCGCGCTGGCGGGTGGGGTTGGAGCCGCCGGTGGGGGCGAAGCCGGTGATGACGATGTTGGGGGATTCGGACCAGGCGGTGTTGACCTGGGGGACGGTGATGCCGGTTTGGGAGAGGATTTGCTGGGAGGTGAAGCTTTGGGTGGTGGAGGTGTGCTGGGCGTTGTAGCCGGCGCGGAACTCGTTGACGAGTGAGGCGGAGAACTGGAAGTTGTGGGCGAGAGTGAGGCCCTGATCGATTTCCGGGGTGTTGAATCCGCCGAAGAGGAGGTCGCCTGAGGTTCCGCAGGAGGTGCCGCAGTTGGTGATGGGGGCGGTGACGACCTGGCGGTTTTTGTAAGAGAAGCGGGCGAAGATGGACTGGCGTGCGGAGAGGTTCTGGTCAATGCGGATGTCGCCCTGATTGGCGGAGACGGGGGAGGGGATGTTGGTGGTGTAGTTGTTGGCGTAGGAGTCGGCCGGGCCGGTGTTGGGGATGGGGAAGAGGTACTTGAGGACGTTGGCGGCGATGGGGCTGACGGGGACTGGAGTGCTTGTGATGGTGGAGGTGAGGAGAGTGCCGTCAGGGTTGTAGACGGAATATCCGTTGGGGCACTGGACGGTTGGCTGGGGTTGGCAATAGGCGTTGAAGAGATAATCCGCGACGTTACCCTGGCGCATGGCGAGGGAGGGTACGCTGGCGACGAAGGGGGTTTCGCGGGGCAGGCGGAGGCCCTCGTAGGAGGCGAAGAAGAAGCTGCGGTCATGGCCGTTGTAGAGGTGGGGGATGACGATGGGGCCGCCGAGGGTACCGCCGAAGTCGTTCATGATGATTTTGGGCTTGGGGCCGAAGGGATTGCCGGCGTTGAGGACGGTGTTTTCGTGGTTTTCGAAGATGCCGCCGTGGAAGAGGTTGGTGCCGGCTTTGGAGACGGTGGTGATGTCGGCGACGCCGGAGAATTCGGCATTGTTGTTGGACTCGGAGACGCGGATTTCTTCAATGGAGTTGAAGGAGGGAAACATTTCGTTGACGGGGCCGGAGAACTCGACGCCGACCGAGGAGATGCCGTCGACGGTGACGGACATGAGAGCTGGGGTGGTGCCCATGACGGCAAGGTTGCCGGAGTCGTCGGTTTGTACGCCGGACTCTGTGGTGAGGGTGGAGATGGGGCTAGTGGAGCCGGCGGAACGGGAGTAGATGGCGACGGGGAGCTCGACGAGTTCGTCGCCGACCTTGGTTTCGGCGAGGTTGGAGGACTCGGTGGTGATGACGTTCTGGAGCTGCTCGACGACGGTGACGGTTTGGGAGTCCTGGCCGAGGGCGAGGGTGGCGTCGATGCGGCGGGACTCGCGGGCGGTGAGGACTAGCTCGGGGAGGGAGTATTTTTCGAAGCCGGGAGCAGTGATGGTGAGGGAGTACTTGCCGAGTTCGAGGTTGGGGAAGGAGAAGTTTCCGGCGGGGTCGCTGATGAGGGTGCGATGGGCGCTGGTTCCGATGTTGGTGGCCTCAACGGTTGCGCCGGAGATGACGGCTCCTGTGGCGTCGCGGACGGTGCCGAGGATGGAGGCGAAGGTGGACTGCGCGCTGAGCTGTGGAGTGGCTGCCAGGGAGAGCAGGAAGAGAAGGACGGCAAAGGTGAGGCGGAAGAAGGCAGGACACGACGGGCGCAGAGGGTTGGGCAACGGGGAACCTCACAGGGGGGGATAAAAATAGAGGAAATTACCGACTTAGTGTATCGCTTTTTTCCTTGGCGGATGCGGGGAAATGGGATGGCGGGTGGGGATTTGGCGGGGCGTGCGGGGAGCGATTTCGGGGGGTGAAGGGAATTTTCATCGAACTTCAGACAAGTTCTGATAGATGTTAAGGTTAAAGCCGCTTGGACGGGGCTGCCGGGAGACGGGATGACGGATGGGAATGAGGCGGGAGTGAGGGCTGGGGAGATGGCGCCGGCGCCGGTGTTTACGCGGTGGCACTTGTTGACGCTGACGCTGCTGGTGCTGGGGTATTCGGGGTACTACTTTTGCCGGAGCGATTTGTCGGTGGTGATGCCGCTGCTGATTCGGGATTTGGCGACGCATGGGGTTTCGGCGACGGAGGCGCAGGTTCGGCTGGGGTCGATTGCGTCGATCAGCGTGCTGGCGTATGCGGTGGGGAAGTTTTTCTGGGGATCGCTGGCGGATTTGTTTGGGGGACGGAACAACTTTCTGGCGGGGATGGCTGGGGCGATTCTGTTTACGGTGCTGTTCGGGATTGGGGGAGGATTTCCGCTGTTTACGCTGGCGTGGGTGGGGAACCGGGCGTTCCAGTCGGCGGGCTGGGTGGGAATGGTGAAGGTGAGCTCGCGGTGGTTTTCGTACTCGATTTACGGGACGGTGATGGCGGTGCTGAGCCTGAGTTTCTTGTTTGGGGACGCGGCGAGCCGGTATGTGATGAGCCTGCTGCTGACGGCGGGGATGGGGTGGCGGGGGATTTTCCTGACAGGAGCGGGGATACTGGGGCTGATGCTGGTGCTGAACCTGGTGCTGCTGAAGGAGACGCCGCAGGAGCGAGGGTTGCCGGGACCGGTGGAGAATCCGCTGAATCTGTATGCGTGCCGGACGGCGGAGGATGGGGGGCATTCGAAGGCAAAGAGGCATCCGGGGCTGATGCGGATTCTGGGGCCGTTGCTGGGGAGCGGGAATTTCTGGCTGGTGTGCGGGCTAAGCCTGGGGACGACGCTGCTGCGAGAGACGTTCAATTTGTGGACGCCGACGTATTTTTCGGCGTATGTGGGGTTGACGAATGCGGAGTCGGCGAGCCGGAGCGCGCTGTTTCCGCTGTTTGGCGGGGTGTCGGTGCTGATGGCGGGATTTTTAAGCGATAGGCTGGGGCTGAACGGGCGGAGTTTGGTGCTGTTTGGGGGACTCCTGTCGGGGGCTGCGGCGATCTTCATGCTGGCGCAGGTTCCTGGGCATACGACGCCGTGGATTCCGGTGGCGTTGGTGGCGCTGGTGGGATTTTTGCTGATGGGGCCGTACTCGTACCTGGCGGGGGCGATGTCGATGGATTTTGGCGGAGAGACAGGCAGTGCGACGGCGGCGGGGATTATTGACGGCGTGGGGTACTTGGCCGGGATTCTGTCCGGGGACACAATGGCGCGATACACGGTCGAGTATGGGTGGCGGAGCTCGTTTTCAGCGCTGGGTATTACGTGCCTGCTGACGGCTGTGGTGGCCCTTGTGCTGGCGGTGAAGCAGCGGCAGCAGGCGCGGTTCCGACTGGCGGCGGGAGGAGTCAGGTGAGGGGAGTCGGGAGCGCGCAGGAGTTGCTGGAGAGGATGGCCGATGCGGGCGGGGGAGCTTACTTTGGCGAGCCGGTGACGGTGCTGGAGCATAGCCTGCAGGCGGCGTGGTTTGCGCAGAGGGGCGGCAACGAGCCGGCGCAAGTGGTGGCTGCGCTGCTGCACGATGTGGGGCACCTGCTGCATGAGGCGGGCGAGGACGCGGCGGAGCACGGTGTGGACACGCGGCACGAGGAAACGGCGGTGGAGCTGCTGCGGGAGCACCTGCCGGCAGCGGTGACGGAGCCGATTCGGCTTCATGTGGCGGCGAAGCGGTTTCTATGCTGCGTGGATTCGAACTATCTGGCGCGGTTATCTCCTGCGTCTGTGCTGAGCCTGGAGTTGCAGGGCGGCCCGATGACGGCGGAGGAAGCGGCGGAGTTTGCGGCGAACCGGTACAGTGGCGAGGCAGTGGCGCTGCGGCACTGGGACGATGCGGCGAAGGTGCCGGGGCTGGCTGTGCCGGAGCTGGGGACGTATCTGCCGCTGGTGGCGGAGCTGTGGCGTGGCTGAATCAGGGCTGAATCAGGCCTGGAGCAGGCCGGCGCGGTAGAAGGCGGTGAGGGTTGCCTCGATGCCGGACGTGAGTTCATCCGGGGACTTTTCGGGAAAAGCACGCTGAAGCGCCAGCAGCAGTGCGGGGCGGTCGCGTGTGCCATCGAGCAGCTGGAGGAAGTGGCGGACGAGCGGGTCGTCGAAGGTCCACGAGGTGTGCAGCAGGGTGGTGACGGTGAGACTGGCGGCGGCCTGAAGGCGGCTAAGGGCGCTGGCCATGGGCTGGGCGGAGATGGCTGGGGCCAGGGGCGGGTTCAGGGTGCGCCACTCGATCATCTTGGCGACGGTGAGGCGGGTGAGCAGGGTGACGGCCTGGTCGTCGAGGGTGAACCCGGTGGAGGCGAGCTGCTGCACAAGGTCCGAGAGCGGGAGGCATTGGGGCCAGGCGGCTTCGAGGGTCTGGAGCAGGGCAACGACGGCTGGGTGGTTGGATTCCATGCGGATGCCGCCGGGCAGGGTGAAGGTAAATGCGCCGGGAGCCGCGGCGGGGCTTGAGGTGACGCACGAGCCGATGAGCAAGGGACGGAAGGAGCCGGCGGAGAAGCTGCGCGAGAGGGGAAGGCCGGCGCGGCAGAGGAGCGTTTCGCGGTAGGTGCGGGCACGGAGGAAGTCGAGGATTTGTTCCTGGCGGACGATGTCGTTGGGTGCCAGATCCTGGAGGGTGGCCTGGGTGTCAGCACTGTACACGGGGTCGTTGGGCGGGGGCAGGGTCGACTCGGAGAGGTATTCGAGTCCGAATTCGTGGGCCTGCTGCATGAACTCGTGGAAGTGGATGGGGTGGTACTGGCCGGCGAGTTCATCGTGGAAGGTGACCTGTGGGGCGCGTTTGCCGATGCGCTGCAACTGATCTTCGAGGATGCGGCGATAGGTATCGTCGGCGGGCCTTTCGTGGGCGATGAACTGGAGAAAAGCGAGCGAGTCGGCGATGCCCTGAATGGGGTCGGGGTGTTCGTGCGCCTTGAATTGGAGGATGTCGCGGGCGAGGGTGCGGAGATGGCTGCCGGGCAGTGCGTTGTAGCTGACGAAGGCGACTCCGTTGGGAGTGAGCAGTTGCTCGCAGAGGGCGAGCAGATGCAGGCGGACAGGGAGTGGGACCCAGGCGTAGAAGCCGTGAGTGAGGATGTAGTCGAATTGGCCGATGCCGGCACCGATATTGAGGATGTCGCTTTGAAAGATGCGGATATTGGTGAGGCCGAGATCCTGGATGCGCTGCTGGGCGCGCTGGACGGGCAGGGCGGCGAGGTCGAAGCCGACAAATTCACTGTTGGGCAGAGCGCAGGCCATGGGGATGAGGTTTGCGCCTTCATTGCAGGCGACCTCAAGGACGCGGCAGTGGTGGATGGGCGGAGGCGTGAGGCCGTGGAGAGTGGCGATGACGGCGAGGTGGTCGGGATGCGTGTCGGGGTAGGGATGGCTGGGGTAAGCGACTGCATCGTAGAGGTCGAGCGGGGCGGGCATGGTGGCTCCTTGGGGTGAACAGCAGGCAGCGAAGGCAGGGCTAGCCGGGGCGAGATGCGACCAGTATATGGTGCCCGGGCAGAGTTGACGAGCGGGCAGTTGGGGAGCGGTCGTTTGCATTGGTTGCCGAGGTAAGTGTTTCGCGGAAATGGAGTAATTGGAACGGCAGTTTTTGCGGTCGATTCTTAGATTTTTCTTATAACTCTGACTAAGTCAAAGAGGGGTATCAATTCGTGTCATTTTCTTCATGTTTGGAGTCCTGATGCCGATAGGTGGAGAGAACAGTTTGACCGCTGTTGCCGTGCAATGTGGAGTGGGCTGGCGTGTGGTGTGACTGTGCCGAAGGGTCAATCCGGAAAGACATTTGAGGAGAGAGACGATGAAGAGATTTTTGGTTGCTTTGGGAGTGCTGTTTCTGGCAGTGGGGACGGCGCGTGCGCAGAGTCTGGATGACTTGAATATTCAGATTCACGGGTATGCGACGCAGGGATTTGCGTACACGACGAACAACAACATTCTGACGATGAAGTCGAGCGATGGGAGTCCGCAGTGGACCGATGCTGTGGTGAATGTGACTGCGCAGCCGACGTCGAAACTGCGGGTGGGAGTGCAGGCGCGTTACATGATTCTGGGCAACCTGGGCAATGCGATCACACTGGACTGGGCGGCTGTCGATTACAAGGTGAATGATGCGTTTGGGGTGCGTTTTGGCAAGGTGAAGACGCCGAGCGGATTGTTCAATGAGACGCAGGACATTGATCCTTCGTACATGTGGTCACTGTTGCCGCAGGGAGTGTATCCGCTGATGAGCCGGAACTCTTTGCTGTCGCATTATGGCGGTGTGGTGTATGGGACGGTGAAGCTGGGCCAGAGCCTGGGGAAGCTGGAGTACAGAGGCTGGGCGGGTGGCAGGAATTTGCCGGGCGACGACGGGTATTTTCTGAATCAGAGCGAGTCCGGCGAGACGCTGCCGAACGGAATCAGCTGGGTTCTGACGGGCGAGGCGCTGCACTGGAAGGCGCCGGTGAGCGGGCTGATGATTGGCGCGTCGAATACGCAATACCGGTCAGCGAGCGCGCCGCTTTTGTATGGGCCGTACAGTGGCGCGGAGAATCTGAGTGTGTTCAACAGCCCGTCGTATTTTGCGAAGTACGAGAAGAACAAGGTGATGGTGGGGGGCGAGTATATACGTCTTCTGGTGCCGTACGCGGTGGCGCTGACGGGGTTGCCTGTGAACCCTGGAGTGCTGGACGAGCGTTCGTGGTATGGGATGGCCAGCTACAAGGTGACGGACAAGCTGATGATCGGCTTATATGACAGCCAGAGTGTGGATCACAAGGCGTCCCTTGGAGCGGCGCGTGATTCGATGGATTGGGCGATCAGCGGGCGCTACGACTTCAACCAGTACCTGTATGCGAAGGCGGAAGAGCACATTCTGCATGGGACGCTGGTTGGCTACGACATCACGTTGAATCCGGCGGGATTGCAGCCGAATACGGACATGACGATTTTCAAGGTAGGCGTGAGCTTCTAAGGCAGAGGAGAGGAGAAAGACGATGAAGAAGGTATTTGGAATGCTCCTTTTCATGGCCCTGGTGGCGGTGTTTGCGCCTGGAGCGCAGGGTCAGGTGATTGTGATTGCGAACAACAGTGTGAAGGCTGCGGATGTATCGAAGTCTGACTTGAAGGATGTGTTCACGGGTGGCGCGTCGAGTTTGAAGGACGGGTCGCATGTGACGCCTGTGTTGTTGAAGAGCGGTGCGGCGAACGATGAGTTTTTGTCGGCGTATGTGGGCAAGTCGGATACGGCGTTCAAGGCGAGTTGGCGGAGCCTGGTGTTTTCCGGTCAGGCGACGATGCCGAAGTCCTTTGATTCGGATGCGGCGGTGGTGGAGTATGTGTCGCATACGGCTGGAGCGATTGGATACATCAGCAAGGGGACGCCCCATGACGGGGTGAAGACTCTCGCGGTCAGGTGAGGACGATGTTCACGAAATTGACGATCAAGGCGCGGATTCTGGGCAGCTTTGCGGTGCTTGGCTTTGGGAGCCTGGCACT
>Ga0302155_10000460_pt1 | contig 32601 bp, 30 predicted proteins | sample I_Bog_N3_1_FD_193508 | JGI IMG/M metagenome (GOLD analysis project Ga0302155, IMG submission 193508) | Peat permafrost microbial communities from Stordalen Mire near Abisko, Sweden - I_Bog_N3_1 | ecosystem: Environmental > Terrestrial > Soil > Wetlands > Peat | place: Sweden: Abisko, Stordalen...
GGAGCGATGCAGGAGTCGGGTTTTAAGATGCGCCTCCAGGTCTGCGACCTTGCGACTCACCGTGGCAAGCGGCATCTTGAGTTGGCGCGCCGCCGCAGAGAAACTGCCAGCATTGACCACGGCCACCAGGATCGACATGGATTCTAAACGATCAGTCATATTCTCATTTTATGGAAGAATTATTCTTAATTATGCTGGATTATCTTTAGCAATGAAAAGGAATAGCATCTGATTGGCCTTCCCGACAAGCGAGGGAGGTCAACGATGATCTGGAGAATATACGGTGCCAACGCTTTCGAGTTCCAATCCGCAGTCTTTGAGAAAAACCGCGTCTATCAGAAATTTACCCGTCAACCTGTTTGCGTCGGTCATGGGTATTGCAGGGCTGTCCATCGCCTGGCGCCAGGCCAGCCACGAATTTGGGCTAAGTCTACTGATGTCTGAAGCCGTCGGCACCCTTGCCTTGATCGTATTCGTCGTACTGAGCGCGGGATATCTAGTCAAGGCAGTCAAACATCCTGAGGCGGTCGTCGCCGAGTACCGTCATCCTGTGGCCGGCAATTTTTTCGGCACGATCACAATCGCCATCCTGCTGCTATCCTCTGTTGTTGCCCAACTGAGCCAGACACTGGGCGAAGTCATGTGGGCCGTCGGCACGATATTGACGATCACGTTCTGTTTTGCCATTGCCAGCCGCCTGTTGCAGGGAAAAATTGAGGCGACCCATGCCGTTCCCGCCTGGATCATCCCAGGCGTGGCGACCTTGGACATTACGGTTGCCGGCGCGACCATGCCAATGCCGTGGGCCCATGAAGTCAATTTGTTCGCGCTGGCCGTTGGAACAATGCTCGCTCTCCTCTTCTTTACCATGATCATGTCGCGCATGATTCATCATGAACCGCTGCCGGCCAGTATGGTCCCTTCGATGCTGATCCTGATGGCGCCATTCGAAGTCGGCTTTCTCGCCTACACCAACATGACCCAGCGGGTTGACGCCTTCTCTGGTCTGCTGTTTTACTTCGGCCTTTTCATCTTCCTTACGCTGGCACCCAAGGTATTTCGCAAGGGGATACCGTTCGCTACCGGTTGGTGGGCGATCAGCTTTCCGATGGCGGCGTTAGCGAGTGCCGCGCTGAAATATGCGATGTTCGTCCAAGCCTGGCCCGTGACGCTGCTGGCGATGATTCTGTTGGCCGTGCTGAGCATCGCGATTGCCGTTCTATTGATCAGAACGCTGCACATTTTCCTTAATGGTCAGTTGCTCGCCGGTTGATATGAGCCAAGTTCAGGACCAGTACATATTTGCCGAGTTGGCTAAGGATATCTTGCAGCCATCATTGCCGGATGTCATATCAGCAGGTTTAAGCGTCGTTTTTTGTGGGATCAATCCCGGTATGAGAGCGGTGGCAAGCGGCCACCATTTTGATGGACATGGCAACCGTTTCTGGCGCGTCTTGCATTTGGCTGGTTTCACGCCGGAGCTCATGCATGCAGAAAACGACCGTGAACTGCTGGCCCATCGGTGCGGATTGACTAGCGCAGTTGGTAGGCCTACGGTACGGGCCGATCAGGTTTCTGCGCATGAATTGCAAGCATCGACTTCGACGTTATTGCAAAAAATTGAGCATTATCACCCTAGCTATATCGCTTTTTTAGGGAAGGCTGCATACGCGGCCATTTCAGGTCAGCGGCAGATTTCCTGGGGATACCAACGTGCCCGGTTCGGTAGATCAAAAGTGTGGATTCTTCCCAATCCAAGCGGTTTAAATCGTGGGTTTTGCCTTGATGACTTGGTTGTGGCTTACCGAGCGTTGTACCTTGCAATAGATTAATACGCACAAGCTTGTTCTTGGTACCTGGGTGTTTATTGTTCTTTCTGGAGCGGCCATTGGGCAAGGAGAGCTGCGTCAGAATAGCCTTACAGAAATAAAAATTATTCTATATAATTCTCCGCAGATAACGAGCTGAGGACCATCCGTTTTTAAGTTCCCAGCAATGTTACGTAAGCGTTAACGTCACCCAACGCGTCATGCATGTGTCCGACCTTTGCTTGCGGAAGCTCCGCAGTGCTGTAGGCTGGGCGCGTGCTTACGCTATGGTGAAATCTTGACTACTTCGTTCTCTGCCTCATCCTTATCCCCGCTTTCGCTTCCTCTTGCCCTTGTATCGCTTGTCCCCTGGAATTGCGCCGTGGGCTTTCGTACGTCTGCTGTCGGGGAGTGCTAAACCATGACGATGCCTATAGAAAAATCCCTCGCCGCAGGCTTGCTGCCGCTGGTCGTGATCGTGTTCAGCAGTTTCCTTTGCATCGGCATCCCCTTGCCTGCTTTGTCCTTGCATGTTGGTGGCGAACTTGACTTCAGCGCCCTTGCCGTGGGTTGCGTCATCGGTATTCAATCCTTGTCGACCATCTTGTCGCGCCGCTTTTCCGGCGCGTATTGCGATCGTCATGGCGCTAAGCGCGCCGTGACGGTGGGCTTGCCGATGGCGTCGACGGCCGGCGTCTTGTATTTTCTGTCAACCCTGATCGGCAATGCCGACGCCAGCCTGGCCGTTTTGTTGCTGGGCCGTTTGTTGATGGGACCGGCCGAAAGCCTGTTTTTGACCGGCACCATGACCTGGGGCATCGGCCGCATTGGTGCGCACCATACCGGTAAGGTGATGGCATGGCAGGGCATTGCCATGTTTGCCGCACTTGGTCTGGGCGCGCCGGTTGGCATTGCGCTTGAACAGCGCTTTGGATTTGCTGGCGTGGCCTTGACGACCATCTTGCTGCCCATGCTGGGCCTGGCCGTCGCCACCGCGCTGCCCGCCTTGCCTATTCTGGTCAGAAAGAGTGTCGCCATGCCGATGCGCGAAGTCCTGGGCTTGATCTGGCGCTTTGGCCTGGCGTTAGCATTGGGCGCGATGCCGTTCGCCATCATTTCCAGTTTTCTGGTGTTGTTTTATGCGCAGCATCAATGGAGCGGTGCAGGCATTGCACTGCTTGGCTTCTCGCTCGGCTATGTCGGTGTGCGGTTGTTCTTTGCGCATCTGCCCGATCGTATCGGGGGTATCAAGGTTGGCATGGTGTCGGTGGGCATTGAATTGCTCGGTCAATTGTTGCTATGGCAGGCCCACGATCCGATCTTGGCCGGACTTGGGACCTTGTTGACCGGCATCGGCTTTTCCCTGGTGTTCCCTGCCATGGGCGTCCAAGCGATGGCGCTGGTGCCACCTCATTCACGTGGGATGGCGGTGGCCACCTTCATGGCGTTCATCGACCTGGCGGCGGGTTTGACGGGACCCTTGGTTGGTGTGTTGATTGGATTTTTCAGCTATGGCACAGCGTTTCTGGCCGGTGCTGTTGCCTGCGCATTGGCTTTGTTGCTCATGGCTGGTATCACGCGCGGGGCGGCCGCACAACAGGCTTAACCTGCTGTACCAAGATGCGGCTTACGGCTTTCTGTATCTTGCCCCCTCCTCGCTGCGCGGCTGTGGCGAGGAAGGGAAAAATTAATTGATTGAAGCGGATTTTTTTCTTGCACTTATTTGTTATGGCAACTAAAATTCGCGCATCGTAAAACTTGGGGTTTGATCTTGGACAGTAGCAGTTGTCACTTACACGCTTGGGGAATGACCCCAGCCTTGATCGCCTAAGCTTCGCAGTATTGTTTCTACTGCAGCCGCGAGCCGGGCTGTAGTCTTCAACGACTTTCGTCGTACTTCCCTTCTAATTGTTTGATTGCGCGTATGCGCATATGTCTCTGTGCATTCGTTTGCAATGAATGCCGGAGTGCCGAACGTAGTTCATGGCAGCACCAGCTGCCGATCTTGGCCTTACATGGTCAAGTGTTTCTTAAGGTGAAGACGGACATGAAAAAAAATGGATTAGTCAATTTCGCAGCGACACAGCAAGTAACTGCAAAATCGTCCAACTGGAAATTTGGCTGGTCGGCATCCTCCGTGGATGCCGAAATTGCCGGTCGTCGTCCTGCCCATCAACGTACGGCTGGAAGCGCTAGCGCAGCCCAAGGCGTAGCGATTCCAAAAGCATCTTCGAGCTGGTAAGCACCAATGGCGTCTTGCTGCCTTGATTTATAAGGGAAAAGACGCCAATGGCGGGCTGCTCGTGTCAGACATCGGTGGCGTGCGTGCCACATTCATGACCATCGATACAGTACTGAAATAGCCGACCAGTCCCACCATGTCGATGACGCCTTGCTCTCCAAATTTTGTCACGGCGAGCGCATACGTTGCATCTGATATGCCATGCATGCGCGCCAATTCATCGCACAAGTCGTAGGCAATCGCTTCGTCCTCGGCCATGTCTGCGGGACGACGTCCGGCGGCAAGCGCCTCCAGCACACGCAATTCAATACCGGCCTTCAGCGCCAACGGATAATGCATGCACCACTCGAACTGTTGTGTCCATTGACGCGCGACGATGAGCATCACGAATTCATTGATGCGCGTTTCAAGCACGCTATTGAAACGGATATATTCGCCGACTTTTTGCAGGCGGCTCATCAGCTCAGGGCTGCGCAGTAAAGGAATGAAGGGCCCGAATACCGCACCACGAGGCCCGTCTATCAGTTCTTGCGCTGCAACTTTTTGAGCAGCGCTCATGACGTCGAAACTCAGCGCAGGCATGCGTTCCGGGCCTGGCATGCAATTTTTCAGACTAAGTGATTGTGGATGATTGTTCATGCAGCTTCCTTTTTATGAATCAGATGCGGCGCTTGCGTAACAGCAGTGTACTGACGACCAGTAGCACGGCGGCAATGGCCAGACTTGTTGAAAAACCTGTATTGCCCAGTGCTGCCGCATTCACGGTTAGTGGGCCGATAATCTGACCACCGGCAAAGGCGGAGGTCATGGCAGCAATCAGTATTTTCGGAGCGCCGCCGGCAATCAACTTGGCCTCCTGCAATGCCACCAGTGTAATGACCATGAAGGTACCGCCAACGCATAAAGATGCCGCAAAGATGCTCAGCAATTGCGGCCACAAAATCGGCAAAACCAGCCCCAGCGCCATGATCCATTGACTCGCCATCCACAAGCGCCGGTTACCGATGCGTCGTGCCAGGTGTGTGACGCATAAGGTAGACAGCGCCGCCGCCAAGCCAAACACCGGCCACGACAGGCCAAAGCTGGCGGCGTCTTGCAAGACGCTTTTGGCCATCACGGGCAAAAACGTTGCGGGAATGATGTAGCAAAAACCAAAAATGCCGTAACAGCAAGTCAGTCGTACGGCATCTGCATTCCAATCAAAGCTGCCTTCGATACTTGGCAAGCTTGGGCCAGATTCAGGTAACTGCAGCGCAAAGCAGGGCCAGATCCATGCCGTGGCAAGGCTTGCCAACAAACCCAAGGCCGCCCAGGCACTGCTTGATCCGGCATTGAATTTGTTCAGAAAGAAACAAAGTAAGCCAGCCGCAGCAATACCGGTGCCCACGCCGGCAAAGACCAAGCCGTTGAGAAACGGTCGTTGATACCCAGACAAGGTCGCCAGACACCATGCCGATACCGAAATCAATACCCATGCACTGGCAGTGCCAGCGCCCAGGCGCAACAGCAGCCAGACAACATAGGGCAATGGCAGCGCCATCGCCAGCGTGGTGATGCAGATGACCAGCAAACCTCCACGTATGGCGCGTTCCGGTCGTATGTTCAGCATCAATGCGCTTAATGCGCCGAGCAGGTAACCGAAATAATTGGCCGATGCCAGCCAGGCGCCGGCGCGCATGCTCAGTTCTCCATGTTGCAGCATCATCGGCAGCACTGGCGTAAATGCGAAACGACCGATTCCCATTGCCACTGCCAGCGCAGCAAGCCCTGCCAGTGCCTTTGCATTCGCCGATGCCATATGTTTGCTTGCCTTGATAAGGAAAATGAGTGGATTAAGAGAGGACATGGAGCAAGTCTAGATTGACTTAGCCATTTATAAAAATGAATAATACAGATGGGAGGTTCTCAAAATGAGAAACATCGATCTGGAGTCCTTGCACATTTTCAAGGCCGTTGTGGACCATGGTGGCATTACCAAAGCGGCTGCATACCTTAATCGGGTGCAATCGAACATCACCACGCGCGTCAAAAATCTGGAAGAGCGTCTCGGCGTGAAGCTGTTCCAACGGCATGGCGGCAAACTGGTCTTGTCGGCCGAAGGCAGTGTGTTACTGGTGTATGCCGAACGTTTGCTGCATTTATCGTCAGAAGCGGAATCGGCATTGCGCACCGGTGCACCACGAGGCACCTTGCGTATCGGCACGATGGAAAGCACGGCGGCAGCACGCTTGTCGCCCTTGCTGGCGCACTATCATCAGACCTATCCTGACGTGCAGATGGAGTTGGTGAGCGGCACGTCGGGGGCATTGCTAGGAAAAATACAGCGCTTCGACATTGAGGCAGCCTTTGTTGCAGCGCCTGGCACGGAACCCTTCCCTGGCAATGAATTGGAGTCGCAAGAGGCGTTCGTCGAAGAACTCATGTTGATCATGCCCAAAAACACACCTGCGTTCAAAACGCCGAAAGATTTGCAGAAACGCACGGTCATCGCCTTTGCTACCGGATGTACTTATCGGCGCATTCTGGAGGATTGGCTCAGCATGTCGGAGATCGTGCCGGAGCGCGTCTTGGAGCTTGGTTCATACCATGCCATCGTTGCTTGTGTCGCGGCCGGTTCAGGCATCGCGATCATGCCGCGCTCTGTGTTGGAGGTGGTGCATGCAGAAAATACAGTGACGGCCATTGCTCTGCCCAAAAAAATTGGGCATGTAAAAACCTTTCTGGTGTGGCGTAAAGCGCATCAATCCGTCGCACTCGATGCCTTGCGAGCAGACTTGGCGCACCTGACACAACAGCGTGCCGGTACCGACAAAAATACAAGCGTTTGATACGGCGATTAATCTTGGTCGGCTCAACGACGCAGCCCAAAAATTATTACGCCATCGCCGTCAGCTAGACAATTTCTTTGACCACCAGCCTGACAAATTCCTGCACATCCACCGGCAAGGTCCGGTCCAGCATGGTCAACACCTGGACATCACGCATATGCAGCTCCGGATTGCTCAGCGGAATGCAAACCAGATCACCGCTGCTCAATTCGAACTGCACCGAAACCTTACTGGTGAGGATGATCGTGTTGGACAGTTCCATAAAACCGCGCAGGACTTCGGAATCGTTACTCACCAACACAGGCGTCACCGAGATCGACTCCATCTGGCAACACTGGTCAAACAACTGACGTTGCGTGGTGCCCTCCTCCGTGAGCGCCATCGCATAGGGTTGCAAGTCTGCCAACGACAGCAGCTTGCGATCGGACAAGGGGTGGCCGCGCAGCATCAAGGCACAGATAGGGGAACGTTCTGCATATTCAATGCGGACACCTTTGCTGGGCTTGACGCTGAAGGTGATGCCCAGATCCACCTCGCCATTGGCCACTTTTTCAATCACGTTTTTGGGTGAGACGACGGTTAACACAAAGCGTGTTTTCCGATGCGTCGTTGTAAAAGCGTGCATCACGTGCGGCAGAAATTTGCGCGCAATGCCACCGGTCGAGGCAATGGTGATCAAGCCACCGCCTTCGGCTGCACGCTGTTGCACCTCTGCCAACACACGTTTTTGCTCCAGATCGGCGCGCCGGGCATAGACCGCCAGGATTTCACCGGCCGGGCTGAGGACCATGCCTGTCGGGCGCCGTTCGAACAGTTGCGCATCGACCTCGTCTTCCAGATTGGCAATCTGCCGGCTGATGGCAGAAGCTGCTATGTGTAAGCTTTCTGCCGCTTGATTAAGGGACCCCGAGCGGACCACTTCGAGGAAATAACGCAGCGCTGTGCTATGCATGACAAGTCCTTCACCATCTATTTTTTAGAATGGGGGGATGGAAATATTGAAATTTTCAAGAATGCCCGAGAATACTACACTGCCCTCCATCAACAGAAATTATGGAGTTATCGTGAAACGGAAAGAGTCGGCCTTAAGCGGCGCCCAACAGCATTTTTCCAGTGGCAAGCTGGCCTCGGCCATCGACCGCCGTCTGGCCTATCGTACCGAGAGCCAAGAAGTGCAGCAAGCGCCGGTGTTGCAGAGCTATCTATCAACCGAACTGGAACCGGTGTTGCAAGGCCTGGGGTTTCGTTGTCAGATTTTCCCCAATCCCATTCCTGGTGCCGGGCCTATTCTATTTGCGCAACGCCAGGAAGATCCGGCCTATCTCACCTTGTTGACATATGGACATGGTGACGTCGTGCGTGGCTACGATGATCAGTGGGAAGCCGGCCTGGACCCATGGAAGCTCACCATCAAAGACGGCAAATGGTACGGCCGCGGAACGGCCGACAACAAGGGCCAGCATTCCATCAATCTGGCGGCATTGGAAGAAGTGATGGCAGCCAGAAATGGCAAGCTTGGCTACAACGTCAAATGTCTGTTCGAAATGGGCGAGGAAATGGGGTCGCCCGGACTACGCGAATTTTGCCAGCAATATGCCGCGTTGTTGAAATCCGACTTATTCATCGCCTCGGACGGCCCACGGTTTTGCGCCAGTCAGCCGACCATGTTCCTGGGTTCGCGCGGTGCGGTGCTGTTTGAACTGAGCGTCAAGCTCAGAGAAACCGGTTTGCATTCCGGCAACTGGGGCGGCTTGGTGCGTAACCCGGCGACGATCCTGGCCAATGCCTTGGGCAGCATCGTCGATCACAATGGCTGCATCAAGGTTGCTGAACTGTTGCCACCGCCGATTCCCGCATCGGTCAAAAAAGCACTGAGCAAGCTGACCATGACTGACGAATTGATGGGGCGACAACTCGATCCCGACTGGGGTGAGCCAGGGCTGTCGGCTGCCGAACGGGTGCTGGGATGGAATGTACTGGAAATACTGGCTTTTACTTCCGGTAATCCGGCGCATCCTGTGAACGCCATTCCGCCCACAGCCAAGGCCTTTTGCCAGTTGCGCTTTGTGGTGGGAACGCGCTGGCAGGAGCTGGAACAGATTTTACGCAGACACCTAGACCAGCATCACTTTGAATGTGTCGATATTCATGTCAGCCGAGGTGCTGCAGCGACCCGCCTTGACCCTGACAGTATGTGGGTGAAGTGGGCGGAGCAATCCATGGCCAGCGTCGTCGATCCGCAATCGATTGCGATCATGCCTAACCTCGGCGGCACCCTGCCTAATGATGTGTTTGCCGACATTTTAGGCTTGCCTACTATCTGGATTCCGCATTCCTACCCGGGTTGCGGCCAACACGCTGCCAACGAGCACATGCTTGGCAGTATTGCCGAACAAGCTATATTGATCATGACAAGTCTGTTTTGGGATCTCGGTGAAGTCGCCTTATCGGACGCCGAGCGGCGCTCTGCTGCTTGCAGCGCTGAGACTAACTGACGCATCACCTTACATTATAAAAAATACGGAGCACATCTATGTCCACCTCAACTACGTCCAGCATGCCGGTGCAGGGAAAAACTTCCCTGTTCTGCGTCGTCGGTGCGGCCTTGATCGGCAACACACTGGAATGGTTTGATCTTTCTGTTTACGCCTATTTTGCACTGGCCATCGGCAAGACTTTTTTCCCCTCCGAAGATGCCGCACTGTCCTTGTTGCTGGCGTTTGGCACTTTCGGCATTTCTTTTCTGATTCGACCGGTCGGCGCCATCGTTCTAGGCGCTTATGCTGATCGTGCCGGACGAAAAAAGTCGCTGACGATATCGCTGAGCCTGATGCTGGCAGGAACCTTTCTGATTGCCATCATGCCGTCTTATGCAGCCATCGGTGTGTTCGCGCCTATTGGTATTTTGCTGGCGCGCTTGCTGCAGGGGTTTTCAGCCGGTGGCGAATTTGGCAGTTCCACCGCCTTCATGATGGAACATGCCCCTAAAAAGCTGCGCAGTTTCGTTGCCAGTCTACAATTCGCCAGTCAAGGACTTGGGGTCGTCCTGGCATCCTTGTTTGGTTATCTATTGATCATTAACTTGAGTACGTCAGCGATGCTGGAGTGGGGTTGGCGCATTCCGTTTTTTTTCGGGCTGATGATTGCCCCTATCGGTCTTTACATCCGTAATACGGTCGACGAAAGTCCCGAGTTTGAACAAGCCCATCAACATGACTGCCATCAACCGGAAACAGCGCCGCCGGCGGTCATGTTACGTTCGCAAAAAATGTTTCTGCTGATCGCGGTAGGCATCCTCATCATTTCGACCGCCTCCACTTTTCTCATCAAATACATACCGACCTATGCCGAGGAAAATCTGAAGCTGCCAGCATCGAGTGGATTTCTCGCCACGCTCATCGCCGGTCTGGTGCTGACCTGGGTTACGCCTTTGGTTGGTTACTTTGCCGACCGCATCGGCCGTCTGCGCATCATGCTCACGACGGCCGTGCTCTATATCGCTCTGGCTTATCCACTCTTTGTCTGGCTCAATGCGCATCCCACCAAATTCACACTGATATTGGTGGTGGCGATGCTCAGTTTGCTCAAGGCCGTCTATTTCGCCCCGCTGCCCTCGTTCATGGCCGATATCTTTCCTACCTCCAGCCGGGTTACCGGCCTGTCGCTCAGTTACAGCATCGGCGTGAGCGTATTCGGCGGCTTTGTACCGGCCATTTCCATCTTCCTGATCAAGGTACTGGCGACGCCGGTGGCGCCGAGCTTCTATCTGATCCTGGCGGCAGCGTTAAGTATCTGCGCCCTGCTGAGCGCACGCTTGAAGTTCAGGCTCAGATAGTCGCCGACCCACGCACGTCAACGATTGACGACCTTGGCGGGAATAAAGGCTTGCACCAGAAAGGCCGACAAACTCAACATGATCGCCACGAGCAGCAGTCCGGCAGAAACCGAGTGCGTTTGCATTTTGAGCCAGCCGATGACTGCCGGACTGACAAAGCCAGCCAGATTGCCGGTGCAGTTGATCAGTGCGATGCCAGCGGCGGCACCGGCGCCACCCAGGAATGCCGTCGGTAGCGCCCAGAACATGGCCACCGCGGTCACCACTCCCATCGCGCCCAGGCTCAGTCCGAGCAATGCCGGCACAATCTGGTTTTCGCTCATGGCGCAGAGCACGAAGCCGGTGGCCGCAACCAGTGCCGGTACGCTGACATGCCAGCGGCGTTCGCGAAAATGGTCGGCACTGCGGCTAGCCAGCAACATGCTCAACAGTGCCGCGCTATAGGGAATCATGGCCAGCAGACCGACCTGCAACGGATCGCTGATACCGGCGCCGCCGATGATGCTGGGCAACCAGAAACCGAGCGCATACGAGCCCATGATGATGCCAAACAGGATCAGACACAGCAGCCACACCCGCGGCAACAACAGCACCTCCTTGACGCTGCTATGGCTGCGCACTTTGGCATCTTGTTCGACCTCGCGCCGGATCAGGTTTTTTTCTTCCTGATTGAGCCAGTTGGCATCGCTGACGCGATCGTCCAGACAGAGATAAATCACCACGCTCAGAATCAGCGCCGGAATCGCCTCCAGCAAAAACAGCCATTGCCATCCCTGCATGCCCCACATGCCGCTGCTGGCGACCATGATGGCACCCGACAAGGGGCCGCCGACGATGCCCGCCACCGGATTGCCGGCCATGAACAAGGCCGTCATGCGGCCCCGCCGATGCGCCGGAAACCAGTAGGTCAGATACAGAATCACGCCTGGAAAAAAGCCTGCCTCGGCCACTCCCAGCAAAAAGCGGATGGTGTAGAACATGGCCGGTGTGTGCACCAGAGCGGTGGCTGCCGACAAGACGGCCCAGCTCAGCATGATGCGGGCGATCCAGCGCCGTGCGCCGAGTTTATGTAACAACAGATTGCTGGGTACTTCAAAGAGAAAATAGCCAAGGAAAAACAGTCCCGCACCCAGGCCATAAACGGCATCGCTGAAATGCAGATCGTTGAGCATCTGTAATCTGGCGAAGCCAATATTGACGCGGTCGAGATAGGCCACCACGTAGCTGATGAACAGCAAAGGGATAAAGCGCCAGGCAGCGCGGCGAAAAACACTATCGGCGGCGGCGCTGGTGCTTGTCGGCACGGGCGCGACGAGGCTGGTTTCGGTTTGCATGGGGTCTCCTGATATGTAATTTGGCAGCGGTATGCGCTCGCAATATGCGTAGTCGTACCGCCGCTCAGTGTGGCTGCATCAAATCAAGGCAAGGTCTGGTCGTTGTTCTGCCGTTGCACACTGGCCGCGATAAAGCTGGAATTCAAGAGCATCCAGTTGCCGCAGCAGACTTTCGCGCTCGATCGGATCCAACTCCACTAGCGGGGGGCGCAAGCGATTCCAATGCAAATCTTGCAGACCGGCGGCCATCGCCGCTTTCATTGCGGCAATCATAGGAAATTGGGCAAAGCATGCGCGCAGTTGATTGAGCGCGGCCTGGCGTGCAGCAGCGTCAGGTTGCTGCCACTGGGCGCAGAGATTGGCGATGCCAGCCGGATTAACATTGGCGGTGGCAGAAATCACGCCGGCGCCGCCATGGCGCATGGTATCGACCAGATTGGTTTCACTGCCGGCAAAGACGGCGAAACCTTCTGCGCTAAATTCCCTGAGCATGGCGGCAGTGTTGTTCCAGTCGCCCGAACTGTCCTTGACGCCGGCAACCTGCCCAGGGAAAGCACGCAGCAGGCGCTCGATCAACACCAGGCTGATGCCGACCTGGGTCACCGGAGGGATGTGATACAGATAAATCCGCAAACGGGTATCGGCGACCCGATCAATCACATTGGCGAAGGCACGAAACAGTCCCTCCTCGCTGACACTCTTGTAGTAAAACGGCGGCAGCATGAGCACGCCGGCACAACCGGCGCTCACGGCGTGCTGCGCCAGTTCGGACGCATCTTCCATAGCACAGGCGCCGACTCCGGGCAGCATGCGCTCAGGCGGCATGCCGGCTTGCAACAGTGCATCGAGCAGGCCGCGTTTTTCACGCAGGCTCAAGGATGTGGCTTCCGAATTGGTACCAAATACGGCCAGACCGACATCGTGATTAAGCAAGGTCCGGCAATGCTCGATGAAACGTGGCTGCGAAGGTGAGCCATCGGCTTCGAACGGGGTCAGTACGGGCGACAGGACGCCGCTTAAGCGGCCTTCAAAGCGGCCATCAGGCTGGGGATGAACAATCGACATGGCAAGGTCTCCGGGTAATCTCCCGGCCGTGAGCAATGCCGGGATAGTGATGTTGTTGGCCGCTAGTATTACGCGTTATCACTGCCGGAATAACTATGTTGCCTTAAGCTCAATCGATAAAATTTTTATCTTTCCACTGGTTCTTGCCACTGTTTGACCAGTTCCAGAAAGGAATTGACCAGCCGCGTGCGCGCTGAGGTTCTGCTCCAGATCATGCCGACCACTCGTCGCGACGAACGCTGTGGCAGCGGCCAGCGCCGCAGTGCCATGGTATGGCCGCGTGCGGCCAGCCAGGACGGCACCAGCGAGATGCCGATGCCACGTTCGACCAATGCAGCGATGGCATCGAGTCCGTCGAGCTCGCAATGCTGGCGTGTGCGAATGCCATGCTGGCGCAGATAAGCATCGGCGAACTGGCCGCCGACGGTACCGCGGTCGTAGCGCAAAAACGGCTCGCGCTCCAGTGTGGCATGCACATCCGTGACCTCCATCGACGCAGGTGTGAGCAGTACCAGCGGCTCTTCACGCATGGTGTGCCAGCCGCAGCTTTTGGGTAGCTCAAACAACGGCTGAATCAACAAGGCAGCATCAAGATCCCCCTCGACCACCTTGCGTAGCAGCGCCGCTGACGTACCCGGTTCGATATAAAAATCGGCCTGCGGATGTTGCTGCAGAAACTGCGCCACCAGATCCGGCAACACAGCCAGCATCATGGTCGGCGCCCCGCCCAGGCGCAATTGGCCGGACAGGTCGGAACTGTCATAGAGGTCATCGCGCAGATCGCGAATGTCGCGCAGCACCTTGCGGCCACGCTCCAGAATGCGCGCGCCGGCCTCGGTGGGAGCCACGGTGCGGCCGGAACGGCAGATCAGACTCATGCCGACCTCTTGCTCCAGCATCTTCACCCGCTGGGCGACGGCAGCCGGCGTCAGATCAAGATGGCGCGCCGCTTCGGCAATGGAACCCAGCTCAGCGACATAGATAAAACTCTGCAGAAAACGTGTGTCCACGATGCTCCTATCGATAGAATTATTATCGTTTCAAGATACCGGAAAGTACTGTTTTCATCGATTCGCGTCAATCAGAATGTGTCAGCACCCGACAGCAACACGCTGTAGCCATCGGGGGCGATCCATTACTTATTTCATGAATCAGGAGGAAACACCCATGCCCATCATTGAATCCATTTCGGTTTGCGCCGCCGAGGTACCGCTCGAGCGCGTGACCTCTTTTGCCACGCGCACAGTCTCCGCGCGCCATTACGGCCTGGTCAAGGTGCGCTCTACCGACGGCGTCGAAGGTATCGGCTTTTGTTATGTCGGCAGTGCCGGCGGCGCTATATTGAGCATGGCAGTGGAGCAATTGCTAGCGCCGGTATTGATCGGCAAGGATTCCTATGCCGTCGAAGGCCTATGGCAAAGCATGTATCAGGAGGCGCTGCTGCATGGCCGGGCCGGTACCGTCATGCGTGCGCTCAGCATTCTCGACACAGCATTGTGGGATCTCAATGCCCGCACCCATCAGTTGCCGCTGCACAAATATCTGGGCGCAGTGCATCTGGATGAAGTACCGGCCTACGCCAGCGGCGGCTACTACCTTGAAGGAAAAACACCGCAAATGCTGGGCGATGAAATGGCCAGCTATGTGGACAAAGGTTTCAAGGCAGTCAAGATGAAATCCGGACGCTTATCACCGAAGGAAGAGGAAGCGCGTGTGCGTGCGGCGCGCGCCGCCATTGGTCCGGATATCGAGTTGATGCTCGACATCAACAACGGCTGGTCGGACGTGACGCAGGCAATGCAGCATGTGCGTCGCTTTGAGCAATACGACCCTTATTTCATCGAAGAACCGTTTTCGCCCGATGACATTGACAGTCACGCACGCCTGGCCAAGCTGACCCGGGTACCGATTGCCACCGGTGAAATCGGCTACGGCCGTTGGTATCACAAGGAATTGCTGGACAAGGACGCCGCTGCCATCTTGCAAACCGATGCCGTGGTCTGCGGTGGTATCACGGAATGGCGCCGCATTGCGGCCACTGCCGCCAGCTACGGCAAGATCATGTGCCCGCACTGGTTCCATGACGTGCATGCACCGCTGGTGGCGGCTACGCCGAATGCGCGCTATGTGGAGTTTTTCTGGGACGATCAGGTTCTCAATTTCCGCCGTCTCATCGACCGTCAGCTGGAGCATCGCAACGGCAATGTCATCTTGCATCAGAGCCCGGGTCTGGGATTTAACTTCGATGAAGCGCAGGTGAAGAAATTCGGTCATTGGACCACGATTGGCTGAGCCTAGGCACAGCCTGCCGCCGTTGCTATTAGTAGCGGCGGCGGCTTGATGCTGAGCCTAAACCTCGAATTTTTTGGCGATCAAGGCGACATTGCTGCCACCGAATGCGAAAGAATTTGACATCACGGCGCGCAGTTCCTGATTGTGACGCGCTTGCAGCGGCACATAATCGAGATCACATTCCGGATCTGGATCATCAAGAAAGGCCGTCGGCGGCACCGCATTGGCACGCAACGCCTGTAAGGAAATGATGAATTCGAGCGCACCGGCTGCACCCAGCGTATGTCCATGGACCGATTTGGTGGAGCTGATCATGATGGACTTGGCATGTTCGCCAAAGACAGCCTTGATGGAGGCAGTCTCAGCCGCATCACCAGCAATGGTGGCCGCGCCGTGGGCATTAATGTAGTCAATCCCGGAGAGCGGCAACTGTGCCTCGGCCAAGGCCATTTGCATGGCTCTGGCCTGCCCGGCTGGATCTGGTTTGGTGATATGCGTGGCATCGTTGCTGATGCCGTAGCCGACCAATTCGGCCAGAATCGTCGCGCCGCGCGCCTGCGCCGAAGACAGCGACTCCAACACCAGGGCCGCGCCACCCTCGCCCAGCACCAAACCGTTGCGATTCTTGGAAAATGGTTTGCAAGAACGCTCTGGATGGGCGGCGTCGGTATTGGCCAAAACCCGCAGCGCATCCCAGGCGCTGAGCACGGCATAGGTCAGCAAGGCTTCCGAACCGCCGGCAATGGCGCGATCGACATAGCCATGGCGGATCGCTCGGCATGCTTCGCCGATGGCTTGCGCCGACGACACACAGGCGCTGCTGTAGGTGGTGACGGCGCCACCGAAACCAACTTTGAGCGCAATTTGTGCCGCCGCTGCATTATTCATGCTGGCAATGACCGACATGGGCCGCACGCGCCGTTTATTCTTGACGAACAAATCCTCGTAGGCTGCTTCCACGGTGTGTGCACCACCCATACCCGTGCCCCAGAATACGCTGCTTCTGGTCGCCTGTTCGGCATCAACACTGAGCCCGGACTGGGTATAGGCTTCGTTGGCGGCGGCCAAGGCCAGCAAGGAAACGCGATCAAACAACGCGGCTTCGGTTTTGGCAATCAACTCCGGCAAGGGAGCCAGAACCTGGGCGGCAACGCCACAGGAGAGTTGTTCCGCATACGGGTGTTGCAAGCGGCCAATGCCCGAAGTGCCGCTTAAGGCAGCCTTGAAATTGACATCAGCGCCCAGCCCGAGGGCAGAAATAGCACCGAATCCCGTAATGACGACGCGCTCCATGACGACTCAGCTCTGCGGTTTGTTGGCAACCAGAGCGTCGACAATATCGGCGATGTCCTGCACCACGACCAGTGTGGGGCGCTCATCACCCATTTTGACGCCGAACGTATCTTCCAGATCAAAAATCAATTCGATCACCGACAAAGAGTCAGCGCCAAGTGATTCCAGCTTGGTATCAGGTGTAATCGTATCTGGCTCGACGCCCAGACGTTCTGCAAGCATTTTTGCTACTGTGGCAAAGGACTTCATGTTCACTCTACTTTAAGCTACCAGATCCGGACTTGATTGTACGAGGCAATGATCAGATGGATTCAGGTTATTGTTGAAAAAATCAACTGTTTCAGCAGCAACGGTCTCTTTCTCGTTATCCAGCGTAATTATATGGTACGAGTTTTTCAGTATGATTTTCTTCTTTACCGTCGATGAAATTCGACTTTCCACCAAATTTGCACTTCTCGGTGTTGCCACGTCATCTTCTTCTGCATGGATGATCAGGGTCGGGCAACGCACCTGGTCGAGCGTCTTCCGTACTTTCTTGATCAGTCGGTGAGCTTGAAAGATGCCTTCTGCGGATAAGCGCGAAGCGCCTGCAGCGGAAGATGTCGTCACCTTCATTTCGCGTTCTATCCATTTGCGCAGATTCTCATTTTTGAGGCCAAATGGATAGCGCTCCTTGTAGGCATAACGGTAGCGCAGCGGTGTGTAATAGGCCAGCGGCAACAAAAACCGATACTTAGGAATGCTCCAGCCGTCGTAATACAAGGTCGTGGCCAGCAACGAAATTGCGGCGACGTCGTCAGGACGTTCGGCCGCCAATCTCAGCCCCAATACTGCACCGATGCATAAGCCGACAATCGACACCGTCTCGTGGCGACGCTTTAAGTCATCGAAGCGCGCCTGCACTTCCTCGTACCATTTTTCGCTGCGGGTAGAACGATAATCATCTTTTTGTCCCGAGGTATAGCCATAGCCCGGAATCAAGGGAATTTCGACGGTATAACCCGCTTGTTGCAATTTTTTGCCAATGAATTGCATTTCGAGCGGATTTCCCATCAAGCCGTGCAGCGCCAAAACAGCGTGCCGACCGCCTGGCAATTCAATGGACTTCATTATTATCTAAAAAATGTGTATTACTTCTAGTTAAAATACTAATGCCTGGGCGAAATTATATATGCATTGTTACAATTCGATAGGTGTTGATACATCTTTTTTCATCTAAAGCAGTTTTGTAAATCAGCTTGGCAAGCTTGCTCAGCCTTTAAAGGTTTGCCGCCAAGCCGTTGGTGAAACCTTGAATGCCTTGCGAAAATGCAGTCGGAGCGATTCCGGCGAACCAAAGCCGCTCAGCGTAGAAATGCGCTCGACGGAAGCATCGCTGCTTTCCAGCAGACGCTGGGCAAACGCCAGCCGCTCCTCATGCAACCACTTCCCGACTGTTGTGCCAGTGAGTTGTTGAAATTGACGCGTCAAGGTGCGTCGGCTCATGAGTGCCCGCTCAGCCACGCTATCGAGGCTATGCGGTTGACTTAAATTGGCGCGCAGCCAATCAAGCAATGCAGAAAGACGGTTGCCCGTGACGGTGCTAGGCATCGGTTGCTCGATGAATTGCGCTTGTCCGCCCTGACGATGCGGCGGCACCACCAGACGCCTGGCCACGCTGTTGGCAGACTCGCTGCCGAAACGCTGGCGCACCATGTGCAGGCAGCAATCGATACCCGCAGCAGTACCGGCTGAGGTGAGCACATTGCCATCCTCGACATACAGCACATCGGCGTCGACACGGACCAAGGGATAGCGCTGTGCAAAATGGCGCGCGTAAGCCCAATGAGTGGTGGCATTGCGTGCGTCCAGCAAACCTGCTTCAGCCAGTACGTAGGCACCCAGGCATAGCCCGACGATCTGGGCGCCGCGTTGATGGGCATCTGCCAGTGCTGCCAGAAGCGGCTGCGGTGGCATTTCCTCAGGATCGCGCCAACTGGGGACAATAATGGTGTCCGCCGTTTTCAAGGCCGACAGGCCATGCTTGATCCCTAGCGAGAAGCCGACGGTGGTGTTGATAGGGCCGGGTTCGGCCGCACACACCTTGAAATTGAAGCGGCTCACGCCCGCATGAGGATCGCCAAAAACCACGCAAGGCACCGACAAATGAAAAGGGCTGATGCGATCAAAGGCAAGGACGGCGATAGTGGGTTTCGACATGGGGCAACTCCGGCATGACATGGTTTGGCCCGATCTTACCGATTATTGTCATTCAGGCCACTTACCGACAATACCACGATCACTGACAATGGCCCTACCCTAACCAATGAAGGAGTGCGTCATGTCTCACCCAGCCCTGATCGTTATTGATATCCAGAATGATTATTTTCCTGACGGCCAATTCCCGCTCTGGAACACCGAGGTCGTGCTCGGCAAGATCGAAAGTGCCATCGCCAAGGCGCAGGCGGCACATATTCCGGTCATTCTGGTCCAGCACATTGCGGATGCTGCGCGGGGCATTTCACCCTTTTTCAACGCTGGCACGTACGGTGTCGAGATTCATCCACGCATCCTGGCCGCAGCTCCAGAGGGAAAAGTCGTGATCAAGGCTGCCGCAGACAGTTTTTATCGTACCGAGCTGGAACAAACACTGTCAGCGCTAGACATCGACGAGTTGTGGATTTGCGGCATGATGACGCAAAATTGCGTGACCCATACCGCGATTTCCAAGGCAGCAGAAAAATATTCGGTGAAAATCCTGAGCGATTGTTGCACCAGCGTAAGCGAGATGATTCATCGCATTGCCCTCAGTGCGGTTGGTAATCGCGTCGAAGTGATTGAATCGGCGACTTAAACACTTGAAAAACGCAGATGGCAAGACGCAACGCTGCAAGTGGCGTGTTGTCAGGTGTTCTTACTGAGTCTCATCCTTGTTGTCGGCGTTCGCGTTCAGGCTTTGTTTGTGCAGTTTTTTCAATTCAGCCTGACGCACTCTGAGTTCGGCCAATTTCATGCCTTCCGGCAGCGGACGATGCTTGGACTGGCCCAGCCGCTGGGCGTGATAAATCCCGGTGTGGCCCGAAAACAGGTAGCTGACGATACAGGCCAGCGCCGCAAACGGACCAATGTCCGGACCGAACAGTTCGATGGCCATGATGGTCGAAGCCAGCGGTGTATTGGCAGCACCAGCAAAAACCGCCACAAAACCGATCCCGGTCAGCAAGGCAAACGGCAGATGCAACAAGGGTGCCAGCACATTGCCCAGGGTTGCGCCGATATAGAACAGCGGCGTGACCTCACCGCCTTTGAAGCCGGTGCCCAGCGAGGTGATGGTAAATACCATCTTGGCAATAAAATCCCAAGGCGCCACCGGCTGTTGGAACGACTCCACAATCACAGGAATGCCCAGACCGATATAACGTTGTGTGCCAAGCGCCCAGACCGCAACGGCGACAATAATGCCGCCGATGAACGGCCGTAACGGCGCATAGGCAACATGGCGTTTCATGAAAGTGGACAGCGCATGTGTCGAATTGGCGAACACCATGCCAACCAGTCCAAAAATGATGCCTGCTACGATTACTGCAAGCATGCTCCAAAATGCCACCGGCGTGGTGGCCGTCAACACGTAATGAGTATGGTGTACACCCCAGGCTAGACCGATCTGATCAGCCACAATGGCCGCCACGAAGCAGGGAAAGATGGCGTCATAGCGCATGCGTCCAATGGTCAGCACCTCCAGCCCGAAGATGGCGCCCGCCATAGGGGTACCAAATACCGAGGCGAAGCCGGCACTGATACCGGCCATGAGCAGGATGCGCCGGTCGGCGTGGACCAGCCGGAACAGATGCGTCAGTTGATCGGCCAGCGCACCGCCCATTTGCACGGCAGTACCTTCGCGTCCGACCGAAGCACCAAACAGATGCGAGACGATGGTGCCGGCCAGCACCAGCGGTGCCATACGCAATGGCACCACTTTCTTGGGGTCGTGGATTTCGTCGATGAGCAAATTATTGCCGGCCTCGACCGGTTTGCCGGTATGCAGATACAGCCAACCGACCGCAAAACCGGCCAGCGGCAACAACCAGATCACCCAGGAATGGGCTTGCCGCCAGGTCGTGGCGAAGTCCAGCGCGAACAGAAAAAAGGCCGACGCAGAGCCGGCAAGGATGGCAACCAGGCTCGCAATCAGGCTCCATTTGCCGAGATATGGGAGCAGATCGATTTGTTCAGGGTAGCGGTAGTGTTTCATGTAGCCGGGTGTCGAGTAAGTCGACCTGATCAAGGCCGGACTTTGAGCGCGTGCCAAGAGTCCCGGCGGGGATGGCGGATAGTAGCAAGTTTCGCGTAACGCGACAACGTTTGTGCTGTACGTTTGCGCTATGTTCAGACCTGCTGCCTGAGCGCTGTTGCAGCATCCTGACGAATCAGGCCTGCAGTTTAAATCCCCCCACCACTGACGCCAGTCGCGCTGCCTGATCCTGCAATGACTGGGCGGCTGCACTAGCCTGCTCGACCAATGCGGCATTTTGCTGCGTTGTCTCATCCATGTTGGTGATGGCCCGGTGGATTTCTTCGATACCAATGCGCTGTTGTGCACTGGCACTGGCAATATCGCTGACGATGGCGCTGACGTTTTTCACACTGCTGACAATTTCTACCATGGTCTGACCGGCCTGCTCCACCAAAACACCGCCTTCACTTACCCGTGCCACCGATGAGTCGATCAATGTCTTGATTTCCTTGGCCGCCTGGGCGCTGCGCTGCGCCAGACTGCGCACTTCGCTGGCAACGACGGCAAAACCACGACCTTGCTCGCCGGCGCGAGCCGCTTCCACTGCCGCATTCAATGCCAGGATATTGGTTTGAAAAGCGATACCATCGATGACGGCAATGATGTCCACAATCTGATGTGAGGACTGATTGATGGCACTCATGGTCGCCACCACATTGCCGACCACGGCACCGCCATGCTCGGCAATGCTCGACGCTGCTAGCGCGAGCTCACTGGCCTGGCTGGCGTTGTCGGCGTTCTGCTTGACGGTTGCGGTGAGTTGCTCCATCGCCGAGGCAGTTTCTTCAAGAGATCCAGCTTGTCCTTCGGTGCGGCTGGACAGGTCAAAGTTGCCACTGGCGATTTCGGCCGAAGCGCTCTTGACGGTGTCGCTGGTATCGCGAATTTCTTGCAAAATGGCCGTGATCTTGCGCACGAAGGTATTGAAGGAACGGGAAATCTGACTGACCTCATCCTGACCGTCTTCTGGCAAACGCATGGTCAGATCACCGTCACCTGAACCGATGCTATCCATGGCCTTGTTTACTTGCGACAAACGTTTGAAGACGGCCTTGGTAATCATGCCCATCATCAGCGCCGCCAACGCTGCCACCAGCACAATAGCCAGTAGCGAGGAGCGTGTGGCGTGACGCATGCCGGCATTGATATCGGCTTTATCCATGGCCACCATCAAGGTCCATTCAGTACCTTTGATCGGCGTGGCGTAGAGCATTCTGGTGGCACCGTCGAGCGTCATTTCGACTGCATGGTCGGCCGTGCCGACACTGCTCAGGTATTCTGCACTTAACGCGGGTGTCCATTGGCTGGCCGGTTTGTTGATCCATTGCGCATCGGGATGCGCCAGCATCAAGCCGTCGTGATCGACCAGAAAGGCGAAACTGGACGGCGTCGGATGCACTGCCTTGACGACATCGCTGACACCATCCAGAAACACCGCTGCGGCAACAACACCCTGTAGTTCGCCATCTTTTTTCACCTGAGCGGTAAACGACACCATCGGCTTTTTGGTGACGACGTCTGTATAGGGCTTGGTAACCACTGCCCGGCCGGCCTTGACCGATTGCTGATACCAGGCGCGTCCGGTCGGGTCATAGCCGGGTGGTAAGCCATCGGCGCTGGAGGTGAAGGCCGTCTTGTCATTTTTGCCAAAGGTGGTGACATAGAAGTCCCCACTTTTTTGCAACTGCTTGATCACAAACAAAGGGTCGGCCAGTAATACGCCCTCAGCCGCAGCAGCAGTCATGCTGGCCTTGTCCGCAACCCAGATATTGATGGCTGAGGCATAACCGTCGGCGATCGAACGTGAGTGGGCATCAACGGTACGATCGTTATCATTACTGACAAGCAAGTAGGATACTGCACCGACCAAGCCCAGACTAACCAAGAGCAAGACAATGCTAAATAGGAGAATGCGTGTTCTGATCGATCTCAACATGACGGCCTACCTTCCATTTGTTTTATTTGTCTTTTTTAATACCTTCTACCAATACGTCGGTGCATGGCATTGAATCCATAAATTGTATACAAATATAAGGGGCGAGTTACCAGTCATTGAAAATAAATGTGCTCTCCGCCACGACACTTGCGACGTGAACAACTTGAATGCAAGCACGAGTTCCAAACCATTACGGTAGTACTGAGGGTACAATCCGGCTAGATTTGTCTGTGTGATGTGAATGAGCAGACGGCAAAATCCCCTTAGTTACCCATAGGTAACGATTGCCGGCAACACCAATAGCCTCTTAGCCAACCTATGACCGAAGCAGTACCGCAATCCGACAGTTCCGAAGCCATTGCCCGCGACATCACCTTAGCGATTGCCGAACAGCGCTTGCCGCCCGGCGCAAAACTGCGCGAAGAAGCGCTAGCGCGTGTCTACCAGGTCAGTCGCACCAAGATTCGCGCGGCGCTGGTCATGTTGGCAAAAGACAAACTCATCGATCTGATTCCTGACAAAGGTGCTTTCGTCAGCAAACCGACCGTGGAAGAGACGCGCGAAATTTTTTTCGTGCGGCGCACACTGGAAGCGGCCATGGTAAGGGAGTTCATTGCACGCGCCACGGCCGCAGACTATGTCAGACTGGAAGCGCATCTGGAGCAGGAACGCAGCGCCATCGAAGAAAAAAATTCGCAGGTGCGCTCAACGCTATTGAGCGATTTTCACATTCTGTTGGCCAATATCGTCGGCAACACCGTGCTCACCGACGTCCTGAGCAAGCTGGCCGGACGTAGCTCCTTGATTACCATGCTGTATCAATCCACCCGGGATGCCATCTGTTCCACCGAGGAACATGCGCAATTCATTGCGGTGGCCAAAGCCGGCAAGGTCGACGAAGCCGTCGAACTGATGACGCACCATCTGCTGCATGTAGAACAAGCGCTCAGATTTGAGCCACTGGACGATCAGAAAAAAGATCTGGCCAAGCAGCTCTTGCTTTAAGAAAATCCCACGCGCTCCATAGTGCCGATATGACGAGCCAATAGCTGCACCGCCCGTTCAACATTGTTTTCCTTGAGCGCATCGATGATGAGCCGATGATCCTGGTCTGAGCGCGGCTGCCAACCACGCACCAGACCGGCCGCAAACAGATAGCGCGAATTGGTCAATTGCAGTTGCTTGAGCACTACCAGCAGACGCGGCATGCCGCATTCACTGACCATCGCTTCATGAAACGCACAGTTGGCGGCATCCCATTCAATAAGCGATGACGCCTGCGCGCACATCGCCTGCGCCTGCTCCAATTGCTCGATATGCACCGCCGTCATGTTCGGTGCACTTTGCCGCAAGGCCAGCAACTCCAGCGCTGCACGCATCTCCACTGCTTCCTTGATCGACGCTGAACTCAGCGTCGTCACGCGCACGCCACGACGCGGCAAAGTCACCACCAGCCCCAGCGCTTCAAGTCGCTGAAACGCTTCCCGCACCGGCACATGACTGGAGCAAAACTCCTCTGCCACATGGTCTTGCCGCAATGCTTTGCCTCCCTCAATCTCGCCGCGCACGATACGGATACGCAACTGTTCGGCGATGCGATCGGCAGAAGTCGCCAAGGAGGTATTTTCTGTTTTTTTCACTTGCATCTATAGATTATCTATAAAAATATCGTTTGTTAATCAAATTTAAAAGAACATAAAATCCAAATCGCTAACAGGAAGTGGTTTGATTTCTATTTTGATCAAATTATCTATAATTTTACATGAGCATGAGAAGAGCTTGCAGACTTCTTCTCCATGCGCCATTTTGCGAGAAAAATGTCCACCGCCATCAACACTGAAGCTGTTGTTATTCCTACGCCAATGAATTCTGCGGCACCTGCGGCTGCCATATGGGATACCGCCGGGGTCGAAGCCCTGTTTGCGCAACCATTTCTGGACCTGCTCTATCAGGCACAGAGCACGCACCGCGCCCACTTCCCGCCCAATCAGATTCAGCTGTCGAGTCTGCTGTCGATCAAGACCGGCGGCTGTGCGGAAGATTGCGGCTATTGTTCACAATCGGCGAAATACCCTGCCGCTGGCGTAGCAGCCACCAAACTGATGGCACTCGATGAGGTACTGGCGGCTGCGCAAAGCGCCAAGGATCAGGGTGCCACGCGGTTTTGCATGGGCGCGGCCTGGCGTAATCCGAAAGAACGCGACATGCCGGCGCTCACCGACATGATCAGACAAGTACGCGCGCTTGGACTAGAAACCTGCGTCACGCTGGGCATGCTTGATGCACAACAAGCCGACGCCTTCAAGCAAGCCGGCCTGGATTACTACAATCACAACCTCGATACGGCACCGGATTTCTACGGCAGCATCATTTCCACTCGGCCCTATCAAAGCCGTCTCGATACCTTGCAGACGGTACGCGAGGCCGGACTGAACGTCTGTTGCGGCGGCATCATCGGCATGGGCGAAAGCCGCCGCCAGCGCGCCGCGCTGATTGCCCAACTGGCCAATCTGGCACCGTATCCAGAGTCAGTGCCGATCAACCACTTGGTGCCGATCAAGGGCACACCGCTGGAGCACACCGCGCCACTTGATCATCTGGAGTTCGTGCGTACCATTGCGGTTGCACGCATTACCATGCCGAAAACCATGGTGCGTCTCTCGGCCGGCCGCGAGCAAATGGATGATGCCTTGCAAACACTGTGCTTCGCTGCGGGTGCCAACTCAATTTTCCTGGGCGCCAAATTGCTGACCACCCCCAACGCCCCCGTCAATCAAGATCGCGAACTGTTTGAGCGGCTTGGCCTCGTCGCCATGCCAGCCGCCAGCAATTGAACCGACCGTGATGGACTACACATCCGCCACGCGGCCTGCACCGCTGAGCTGGAGCGAACAGTTTTTTCAGGGTGCCTGGGTGCTCAGCGACTATGTCGATGTGGCGGCAGCCTTGCGTGACCCGCGCTACTCGGTACAACGCGCGGCCCGCTGGGTCAACAGCAGCCGTGCCCCGGCGAACACCAGCGTAGAGGAAATCGCTGCAGGGAAAGACAAATTGCGCATATTTAAACGCATTCTGTCGCGCTCACTACTTTTCATCGACGGTGCATCACATACGCGATTGCGGCGCATCATGCAGGCTGGCTTCAGCGCGGCGGCCTTGCAACAACAGTCGCCGCGCGTGGCCCGTATCGTTAATGACTTGACCCAGGGCATCCTGGCCAAGGCGCAGTGCACGGAGGCGACCGGGTGCGTGGCCGTCAGCTTCGACTTCATCCGTGACTTTGCACGGCCGCTGCCGGTACTGGTGATTGCCGACATGCTGGGTATCGACACCAACGCAAACGCCGACTTCGTCCTCGCTGCCGGTGCGATTGCCGACTTCATCGGTACGCCAACGCCGACATGGGCGCAGTCGCAAGCGGCGCAAAGGGCACTGTTGCAGATGTTTGATTTTTTCGTCGATGTCATCGCGCAGCGCCGCCTTGACCTGGACACTGACAACGATGATCTGATCGGCCTGCTCATGCGCGCCGAGCGCAACGGCAGCCTATCTGCCATTGAACTGCTGGCACAATGCTGCACGCTGCTGTTCGCCGGATATGAAACGACCCGCCATCTGCTAGGCAATGGTTTACTGGCACTATTGCAGCATCCGTTGCAATGGCAAGCCTTACAGGCTGCGCCGCAACGCTTGCCTGCGGCTTTGCGTGAACTGTTGCGTTACGACAGTCCCGTGCAATACACCGGCCGCAGACTAAAGGCTGACATCCTGTTGCACGGCCAGCAATTGCGTAAAGGCGAACTGGTCATCCTGCACTTGGCAGCGGCCAACCGTGATCCGCAGCGCTTTAGTAATCCCGGACAACTCGACATCGGCCGCGATGAAGGTAATCACCTGTCCTTCGGTGCCGGGCTGCATGTTTGCCTGGGCGCAACCCTGACTTATATGGAAGCCGAACTGGCCTTTGCCGCACTGCTGCGCGCCATGCCCGACCTGACGCTTGTCAACGATGGTCCGCGCTGGCAAAGCAATGCCGCTTACCACGGGCTGGAAACCTTGCCGCTGACCTGTCAGCTGGAAAACACGACTCTGATCGAGACCGCACATGGATAATTTCGAGGCCGAACTGGCCGCCTTAGAGTCACAACATCTGCGCAGAAAACGGCGCATCGTGGCCGGGCCGCAAGGTCCTCATCTGGAGGTCGACGGCCGTCAGTTTCTGTCATTTTGCAATAACGATTATCTCGGCCTGGCCAATCATCCCGCGTTGATCGCCGCCGCGCAGGAGGGGCTGGCGCATTACGGCCTGGGTGCCGCCGCATCGGCCCTGATCAGCGGCCATAGTACGGCCCATGAAACGCTGGAACAAGAATTGGCGGCTTTCGTCGGCATGCCCAGTGCCCTCTCCTTTTCCAACGGCTACATGGCCAATATGGGCGCCATCAGTGCGCTCATCGGTGCCGGCGACAGCGTGTTCTCAGACCGACTCAACCATGCCTCGTTGATTGATGGTGCGCGCCTGTCACGTGCAGAATTCAAAGTGTATCCGCACGGCGATACGGCCACGCTGGCACGCCTGCTGGCCAAATGCCAGAGCCCGCACAAGCTGGTCGCAACCGACGCCGTGTTCAGCATGGATGGTGATATTGCGCCCTTGCCGGAACTACTTGCCCTGTGCGAACAATATGATGCCTGGCTGCTGGTCGATGATGCGCACGGCTTTGGTGTACTGGGGCCGCATGGCGGCGGCAGCCTGCGACATTTCGGTCTGCGCTCGGAGCGCATCATCTACATGGGGACGCTGGGCAAAGCCGCCGGTGTTGCCGGTGCCTTCGTCGCTGGCAGTGACAATCTGATTGCCTGGCTGCTACAGCGTGCGCGTACCTATATGTTTACCACGGCCAATCCGGCCATGCTGGCCACGGCGGTCTCGGCCAGTTTGCGCATCATCGCCGCCGACGATTGGCGACGCCAGCATTTACGCCAGCTCGGCACACAATTACGCCAGGCACTAGCTGACTTGCCGTGGGCCTTGCTGCCCTCCATGACGGCCATTCATCCATTGATGATCGGTGACAATCAGAGCGCACGCGCCTTGATGGAGCAACTGCGCGATCAAGGCATCTGGGTACCGGCAATTTGTCCGCCTACCGTTCCCAAGGGCACAGCGCGGTTGCGCATTACCTTGTCGGCGCTACACACCAGCGCACATATTGAACAGCTGGCGCAAGCGCTGAGCGCAGCCGCAGTGGCGACGACGGTGGTGGCAGCATGAACGCACCACACTCGATGACACTGACACAACGCAGTCTGGCCAGCGTCTGGCATCCTTGCACGCAGATGCAGCATCATGAATCCACCCCGCTTATTCCCGTGGTGCGTGGTCAGGGTGCCTGGTTGTATGATGCCGACGGCCGACGCTATCTGGATGCCATTAGTTCCTGGTGGGTCAATCTGTTCGGGCATGCCAATCCAAGAATCAACGCGGCCCTGAAAGATCAGCTAGATCGCCTTGAGCATGCCATGTTGGCCGGATTTACCCATGAACCGGTCGTGGCCTTATCGGAAAAACTGGCCGCCTTGACCGGCCATGCACTGGGTCATTGCTTCTACGCCTCCGATGGCGCATCTGCCGTCGAGATCGCGTTGAAAATGAGTGTGCATGCCTGGCGCAACGCCGGCCATAGCGACAAGCAAGAGTTTGTCTGTCTGGCCGGCGGCTACCACGGTGAGACGCTAGGTGCGTTGAGCGTGACCGACACTCCCTTGTTCCGCGAAGCCTATGGCGCATTGCTGCGACCATCGCATGTGATTGCATCGCCAGATGCGCGCCAGAGCCAACCGGGCGAAAACGCCGCCGACGTCATTGACCGCTCGTTGCGGCAACTGGAACAGTTACTACAGCGACGCGCCAATCATATTGCCGCCGTCATTGTCGAACCGTTGGTACAGTGCGCCAACGGCATGGGCATGTATGCGGCAGATTACTTAAGCCGCTTGCGCCAGCTTTGCGACAACTACCGCATCCACTTGATTGCCGATGAAATTGCTGTCGGCTGCGGCCGCACCGGCAGTTTCTTCGCCTGCGAGCAAGCCGGCATCTGGCCCGATTTTCTCTGCCTGTCCAAGGGTATCAGCGGTGGCTATCTACCACTCTCGCTGGTGATGACGCGCTCCGGGATCTATCAGGCTTTTTATGACAGTGATATCCGTCGCGGCTTCCTGCATTCGCATTCCTATACCGGTAATCCACTGGCGTGCAGAGCGGCGCTGGCAACGCTGTCGATTTTTGAAGAGGACCAGATTTTGCAACGCAATGCCGCACTGGCCGAGCGCCTCACTGCCGCCTTGCAGCCGCTGGCACAGGATCCGCGCATTACCCATTTTCGTCAGACCGGCATGATCTGGGCCTGCGATGCAGTGTTCGAGGATGCACAGACGGCAGCCACGTTTTCGCGCCGTTTCTTTGCCCAGGCGCTCAGCCAGGAATTGCTGTTACGGCCGATTGGCAACACGCTTTACCTGATGCCGCCCTATATCCTGGATGAAGAGCAAGTGTCATTGCTGGCAACGCGCACGCATCAGGTATTTGATCAAGTCATGCGGACAGGCTGAGCATGAAGACATCAGGCTATTTTGTCACCGGGACCGATACCGGCATCGGCAAGACGCTGGTATCGGCGGCACTGTTGCATGCGTTGGCCAGTCAAGGGCGGCGTGTCGCCGGCATGAAGCCGGTGGCCTCTGGAGCTTTCTGGCAAGACGGCGCATGGCGCAACGATGACGTCGAAACCTTGCGTGCGCTGGCCAATGTGGCACTGCCCTTGGCCACCATCAATCCATATCTGCTGCAAGAAGCGACCGCGCCGCATATTGCCGCCGCCAATGAGCACAAGAGTATCGACTTACAGCATATCGAACAGTGCTTCGCGCAGATTTGTGTTGAGGTTGACCACATCATCGTCGAAGGCGTGGGCGGTTTTCTGGTGCCGCTCAATGACGAGCACGATACCGGCGATCTGGCTTGCCGTCTTGGCTTGCCAGTCATTCTGGTGGTCGGCGTACGGCTCGGCTGCATCAGTCATGCCTTGCTCAGCATGCAGGCCATTGCCGCACATGGATTGTCGCTGGCGGGCTGGGTCGCCAACATCGTGGCGCCAGAGATGCTCAATGTGCAGTCCACCATCACCAGCTTGCAGCAACGCATCGCAGCGCCCATGCTGGGCTGTATTCCTTACCTGCCACAAGCGGCAACGGATGCCGTGCAGAGTGCCCGAGTGGCCGCTGCATTTCTTGATCCGACGCTTTTTTAGGTGTTGTTAATACAAACCAGCTTCGATGCGCACTGGCGCCTCGCGGTCATAGGCTTCTGCATCAAAGGCGCCATCGGCCAGACGCTTGTGCATACTGCCGGCGCTGGACAACTGTTCACGCGCCAGGTAACGCTCGCTATCCCATAATCCCGAGCGCACGATCGCCTTGGAGCAATGAAAATAAGCAGCCTCGACCGTCACCACGATCACTGTTCGCGGCAGTTTTCCGCGTACCTCGAAGCTGCTTAGCAATTCTGGGTCAACCGAAATTTCCGCCCTGCCATTCACGCGCAGCGTCTCGCCCACGCCGGGAATAATGAATAACAAAGACACGCGTGCATCGGTGACGATATTGCGCAAATTGTCGATGCGGTTGTTACCTGGACGGTCAGGAATGGCCAGCGTGCGCTCATCGAGGATGCGCACGAAACCGGCCGGGTCGCCCTTGGGCGAGCAGTCCATGCCATCGGCACCGGCCGAGGCCAGCACCAGAAACGGTGCCGCTTCGACAAACGCCCGATAGTCTTCATTCAGATATGAAATCTCCTTGCGCACAGCGCGTTCGACCGGCTGTCCGTAAATTGCTTCCAATTGTTCGATGGTCGTAATCAGATTGCCCATGCTTGCCTTTCAGTCGACGAAATGTCAACCGCTTAACGTTAAACGGCAGAAATAATTTCAAGAACATTATCAGAAAAACGTAAGCAACTTGTCGCGATCCAGCAAATACCGCTTATTCGTTTTTCGAATTAACGAAGTTGTTTTTATTCGTTCTGTTTCATTTTTGGCGATCGTATAGTCATTCCAACGACTCGCTGCTGGGTATCGCCACCAAAAAGTCTGCAATGCCGAACGTTTTGAACAACCCAACGAGATTTCTTTATGTCCGCTGATGCCCTCGCCCTCGCCCCTGTCCTCCCACCCGATCTGATCGCCATCAAAGCCAACGCCGACGCTGCGGGCTTAGCCTTTGCCGGCAGCGTCACGCCGCCCCTGGCATGGCATCTTTTTTCGACCCGGCAAGCGGTGCTAATTGATGTGCGCACCAGTGAAGAGCGCAAATTCGTCGGCCATGTGCCCGGCAGTGTCCATGTGCCTTGGGCCACCGGCACTGCACTCACACGCAATCCACGCTTTGTGCGGGAACTCGAAAGCAAGCTCGGCGGCAAGGATACCGTGGCGCTGTTGCTATGCCGTAGCGGCAAACGCTCGACGCTGGCAGCCGAGGCCGCCAGCAAGGCTGGACTGAGCTGTATTTTCAATGTTCAGGAGGGCTTTGAAGGCGAACTCAACGACCTGCAGCAACGTGGGCACGCCGATGGCTGGCGCTTCCACGGCCTGCCCTGGGTACAGGACTGATAAAGGATTTGTGTGGCTACTTTCGACATCACCAATATTGTGCAATCCCTGCATGAGGCACGTCAGAGCTGGCGTCGCGCACAGCGGCGCGCCAGCGAGGCCGGCGGACGAGAATTTCCCTCTCGCGATGCGCTTTCAAGCATCCTCGATAGCCTCAAAGGCGTGCTTTTTCCGATGCGCCTGGGCCCGCCCGATTTGCGTCAGGAAAGTGAAAATTTCCATGTCGCCCATGCCCTCGACGCCGCCTTGCATGCATTGCTGAAGCAAGTCCATCTGGAATTGAAGTACAACGCCAGTCTCAGCAGCGACAGCAACGGCGACCCCGATATCGAGCACGCAGCCTTGACTGCCACGCGTAGTTTTGCCGCAGCATTGCCGGCCATCCGTACCCTGCTCGACAGCGACGTTCTGGCGGCCTATCAAGGCGATCCGGCCGCTCGCAGTGTCGATGAGGTCTTACTCTGCTATCCCGGCGTACTGGCCATGATCCACTACCGGCTGGGGCATCAGCTCTACCAGTTGGGGTTGCCCTTACTGGCGCGGATTGTCTCGGAGCTGGCCCATGGCGCCACCGGCATCGACATTCATCCGGGCGCTCGTATCGGCGCCGGTTTCTTCATCGACCATGGTACCGGCGTGGTGATTGGCGAAACTGCCGTCATCGGCGAACGGGTGCGCCTCTATCAAGCTGTCACGCTGGGCGCCAAGCGTTTCCCCACCGATGCAGAGGGCAACCTGCAAAAAGGATTACCGCGACATCCAGTGGTGGAAGACGATGTCGTCATCTATGCCGGCGCCACCATTCTCGGTCGTATCACGCTGGGCAAAGGTGCCGTCATCGGCGGCAATGTCTGGCTCACCCATGACGTCGCCCCCGGAGGTCGGATTGCGCAGGCCGAATCGCGCGAAGGCGCTTTTGCCAACGGCATTGCGGCGAGTTGAATGATCCCATGATCCACCAGGAGTATCTGCAATGAGTGAAAGCATTACCAGTGCGCTGGTACAGAGCTTCGGCATTGGCGT
>Ga0302155_10000461_pt1 | contig 32555 bp, 23 predicted proteins | sample I_Bog_N3_1_FD_193508 | JGI IMG/M metagenome (GOLD analysis project Ga0302155, IMG submission 193508) | Peat permafrost microbial communities from Stordalen Mire near Abisko, Sweden - I_Bog_N3_1 | ecosystem: Environmental > Terrestrial > Soil > Wetlands > Peat | place: Sweden: Abisko, Stordalen...
GCCCGCATCCCACACATCGGCCACTTGGCGGTTTTCGGCGTCCTGACTTTTGCCGGCCTGCTGGGCACAAGTGGCCTTACATGGATAGCGCTGCACTTCCACCTCTTCGGAGTCTCGACACTCCAACAAGCTACCGACGAGATCCATTACAACCTGGGAAGCATGGCGGCCCTCTATCTGCTCACCCTCGCCGCCTGCGTGCTCGTCTTCCCACCCATCTGGCACAAGAGCTTCTTCGCCGGCCTGCAATGGAATGCCGCAACCGCCTTGCGCCTGCGCTGGAGGATGTTTGGCGCGGCGGGGCTATGCCTTGTGCTTGCCTTGGTTGACGAAGTGCTGATGCCTGGCCCAACCAATGCGCCCATCGACAAGATGTTTCAGACCCCTGGAGCGGCCTGGCTGATGTTCGCCTTCGGCGTCACCTGCGCGCCCCTCTTTGAAGAGATCGTCTTCCGCGGCTTTCTGCTGCCTGTGCTCGCCACAACCTGGGACTGGACCGTGGAACTGAGGACCGGCAGCCCCGCGCTCCCGCTCGATGCCCACGGCGGTCCGCAATGGTCCCTGCCCGCCATGGTGGCTGCCTCGATTGTCACCAGCATTCCCTTTGCCCTGATGCATGCGGAACAAACCGCCCACGCCATGGGCCCATTCGTGCTCTTGGTGGCCGTCAGCCTGGTGCTTTGCTGGGCTCGCCTGGGGACGCGCTCCCTCGCCGCCAGCGTTCTGGTCCACGCTTCCTACAACTTCCTGCTCTTCTCACTCATGTTGCTGGGAACCGGGGGGTTCAGGCACCTGGACAAGATGTGAACGCTGGGGGCAGAGCTCAGAGATTCGTGGGTCAGAGGCCAAAGGAACTCATTCATCCAGTGATATTGGCTCCCGATGATCCTGAAAACAGACTGCCATACAGCCTGTATTGCGCCCTATTTTGGATGAGTGTGGGCGCAAAAATGCGCGCTGCCTCCGGCTTCTTTGGCCGTCGTGGCACACTTTGGCGAGGGACAGCCATGAAGAACTGCCGCCGCTGGTCGATGGTTTCTTTAACAAACCTGCGCAGCTCAGCCACCGTACTGGCGGAGTTTCAGCGCTGAACCTTGGATTTTGTGCCGAAGGGCTCTACCGCAAACCAAACTGAAGGTGGCGCCCTTGCATCGGGGACTGCTTGAGCAGGCTTTAGGGTCAACTCTTCCGGACGCTCGGGGATTGAATGGCTCGATCGAGTTTCTCCATTTTTGCAGTTGAAGAACCTTCCTGCAATGTGATGAGCCGATCGGCAGGGACGTTCCTGTGGACTTCGATTGTTCCGAGCGGCCATCGAACTTCGAGTTCGACCGAACCGGCGGAGCCAAGCCCGAAGTGGAGGCGCGGATCGTTGCAGGAGACATAACTGGACTGACTCATCACTTCCTGAACCTGTATCTTGCTTCCACTGCGGATGGTAACTCTGGCTCCGATGGCGCTTCGGTTGCTCTTGGTCCCATGGAGGCGGACCTTGATCCAGTGATTTTCCGCGGGCGCATCGTTGCGCAGCAGGGAGGGCGGCTCGTTCTGATTCATGATGAGAATGTCGAGGTCGCCGTCGTTGTCGAAGTCACCGAAGGCGCACCCCCGGCTGACGTGGCGGGCGTTGAGGGCTGGCTGGCTTTCTTCGTCGATCTGCAGAAAGGTTCCATTGCCAAGGTTGCGGAAGAGGATACGCGGCCCTCGGCGGGGATACTTTGGATTCACCGCTTCGAGTTCGGGATAAACCTGGCCGGTGACAAGAAAGATGTCAGGATTGCCGTCATTGTCCAAATCGACCAGGCCCACGCCCCAACTGACGAACCGTCTTTCATGGATGAGCCCGGCCCGGGCGGTGACGTCCTCGAACTCGCCCTTGCCCTGGTTGCGGTAGAGACCTGTGGGCTGATTCATGTAATGGGTGCGCACAATGTCCAGATGTCCGTCGCCGTCATAATCGCCGATGCCAACGCCCATGCCAGCCATCTCCTTGCCATCGTCGTTGAGGGCGACGCCTCGCAGCAAAGCTTCTTCGCGAAAGGTGCCATCGTGGTTGTTCATCAACAGCAGGCTGAGGGTGGTGTCGCAGGCCACGAAGATATCCGGCCAGCCGTCTTCATCCACATCGAAGGCGGCGGCTGTGAGGCCATAGGAGCCATGCAGCGCGCCTATGCCGGACTCCTTTGTTACGTCGGTAAATGTGCCGTCCCCGTTGTTGCGGTAGAGCAGGTGGTAAGGGAGCGGAAGGCCGCTTGGACCGCAGTTGACGGGAACGCCCTCGTAATTGCAGTTGGGGCGATCGAGGGAGGGCGTGGGCATCTTTGCTAGATCCACATCGGCGTAGTTGGAGACAAACAGATCGAGCCAGCCGTCGCGATTGTAGTCGACGAAAGTGCATCCGGAGCCGAAGCGGGTGAACTTGCTGCGCAGGCCTGCTTGCACAGTCACGTCGGTGAAGGTTCCATTGCCGTTGTTGCGGTACAGGCGGTTTTGTCCAAAGTATGTGATGAAGAGATCTTCGAACCCGTCGTTATTGTAATCGCCGACACAAACGCCGACCGCCCATCCGGCGTCGGTCAAGCCCGACTCCTTGGTAACGTCGGTGAAGGTACCGTCCCGGTTGTTCCGATAGAGACGGTTGCTTGCGCCGGGAGGAATGCTTTCCAGGCGACGGCCACCGAGGATGAATACATCCATCCATCCATCGTTGTCGTAGTCGATGAAGGCGCAGCCTCCGCCCATGATCTCGGTAAGATATGTGGCAGTTGCACCATCCCCGTAGGGCATGACTTTTGTCAAGCCGGCAGACTCGGCTACATCCACAAAATGCGAGAAGGGGTGTAGTTCGGCAGCCATGGGAGCGAGGGCTGGAGCCTTGCGACGCAGCATGGCAGCGGCAAGAACTCCAGGTACGGATCGCAGCAGATGCCTGCGTGACCAAACGCGGGAAGATCTGTACGAGGCAGGCATTGGTTCGGAAAGTCCTCCCTTGGATGCGAACGGAGCCAGTTGTTGTTCCGGCTCGATCAATCCGCTACGGACTGACCCATACGGTTTGAGTGTAGCTGCAACTGGCAAGTCCCGTGCCTTACGCACATTCATGGGCCGGGATGAGCATCTGCAAGCGCCTGCGTTAGCTGCCGCGCTTCGGCGTTGTCTGGATCGATTTCGAGCGTGCGGGCCAAAGCCTGACGAGCTTCCTGCCATTTACTCTCGCTGGCGAGAGTAGCGGACAGATTGATCCATGCACCGACGTAGGAGGGAGAGGCACGGACCGCGGCGCGGAAATAGGCCTCAGCCTGCACGGCTTCGCCCTCTCGAACCGTAAGATAGCCCATCTGGTTCTGGGCCTCGGCGAAATTGGGATTCAATTGAATGGCCCGCTGAAGCGCAGCCTTCTCTCCCTGAATATCCTTCAATTTGTCGAGAGCCTTTGACAGCTTGTAAGAGAGAAGCGGCTCATCGGCATCGGTTTCGAGCGCCTCGCGGTAAAGGGATGCGGCCTTGGCTGGATCGCCCGCTGCCATGGCCTGGTCCCCAACTTCGGCTTTGCCGGCGGCCTGGGTCTTGTCGGATCGCGCCGTCTTCAATTGCTGGTAAATGCGCAACTTTTCCCTAGCTCCGGCATCATCGCCAAGGCGCTGGAGAACCTTGGCCAGATCGTACTGAACCTCCGGCTCGCTGTCGCCCATGGCAATTGCCTTCTCAAACTCCAGCCTTGCGGCGGGCAGGCCGCCAATCTTTGCCAGAATGGTTCCCAGCTCATAATGGGCTTGATAGTAGCTCGGATTCAAAGCGATGCAGCGCTCCAGGTGCGTGCGCGCGGGCTGATAATCCGCTTCCTGCGATTCGAGGATTCCGTTGAGATATTGAACCTCCCACTGATTTGGATAAGTCGCTAGCAGCCTGCGAGCCAGCTCGGGAGCCTTTGCGGAGTGGCTGGAAACCAGGATGCGCAGGCAGAGAAGCTGCGTGGGCTGGTCGTCAGGATGCTTTTCCAGCGCCAGATCGAGCGTGGCCAAGGCTTCCGCATCGCGGCCGTGAAGCATGAGCACCACGGCAAGTTCATCGGCGATGGGCAGCGAGTCCGGATCGTTGTTCAGGCCCTCGCGGAGCACTCTGGCAGAGTTGTCGAGCTGCGCCGTAGCGCCGTAGGCTTCACCCAGGTTCAGGCTTTGCAGCGACGTTCGAACCCGGCCATTGCCGGGCCTGTCAAGCAGCGCAATCACAGAAATGTAGTCCTTCTGGTCGACGAGGTCCTGGGACAGGGAGTCCAAAGCAGTGGAGGAATCCGGATCGATGGCCAAAGCAGCTCGCCACTCTGCCCCTGCATCGGAGGTCCGTTTCTGCCGGTCCAGCGCAGCGGCCAGCGCGAGTCGCGGTCTAACATCGCTGGGGTCAAGATGCTCCGCACGCCGAAGCGGCGCGGCAGCCTCGGTGTCACGGCCCGCGGAACACAGACTCAGCCCCCACATGTATTGGAATGAAGCCGAGTTCGGATCCAACCTGGCGGCGGAGGAAAAGGCCTCCGCCGCGCAACTGTACTGCTTGTGATCGCCAAACCAGGCTCCGGTCTCGAAATATCTCTCCGCGGCGGGCTTGCCCGCAAGGCGCGATTTCAACGCGGGCGGCAGGTTACATGCCGAGTATGCCAAGGAACCCGCCGCCAGCCAGAGGAGCATACCCCCGAAGAGTCGCATCCTCAACCGAGGCGTGGCCGCGGCGACGCCAGTCGGGATCATAAGCGCTGGGTGCGCTTGCGGGCTCCGATTCAAGCGCGGGATGCAACCGTCAACTGCAATCTCAATGGGGGACATGGATGGCCACAGAATGTTCGAGGAGCAAATATCTCCCCTGGCGCAAGGATTGCTCGCGCAGATCGAAGTATACAGCCGTGCATTCGACGCGCGCATCCTCCGAAAGCTGAACTTGGGACTGTTGGGTTGTCAGTGACGCACGAAACCCTCCGTCAGAAGCCAGAGGGAGGCACGCGGCAACCTCTGCGGCCATCTCGATTTTCTTTCAGCTCTCCGGGGCAATTGGATAATCTATTTTCATAAGTAAAACATTACAGAGATGTTATCGAGAATTTTAGACGGCAGCGAAGAGGTGAAAATAAATCCGGCTTATCGTACTTTTGGCAGATACATGCCGTTCATTCACGAGCGTAGTATTCATTTCGACTCAGAACACATGATCCATTTCGACCTGTGAATGACACCGAGAGCGGAATGTGGGTATCTGGGCATTCACCAATGAGTATCCACCATTATGAAAACGGTTTCAGGTGAAGCTCGAACGAAGCTCCCATGAATGCTAATCCGGGCCGTGGGATCGCCAAGAATTCAATTTCAGGAGGTAGTCATGCGATTCATCAACGCCAAGCATCTGCAAGTACTGATGCTCGTCATCCTGGCCATTGTTGCCGGCTCAGGGGCGCTTGTCTTCGGGCAAGGCACAAGCGGAAGCCTGACAGGTCAGGTAACCGATGCATCCGGCGCGGCCATACCAGGGGCGGCTGTCACCCTCACCAATGTTGACACTAACTTTGCGCAAGATGCAGTCACCGACGGCACTGGGTTCTACCAGTTCAAGCTGGTGCCGCCCGGCAACTATTCGCTCGCGATAACCGCCGCTTCCTTTGCCCATTACCAGCAGAAGGGCATCGTGATCAACGCCAACCTCTATGCCACGCAGAACGTTCACTTGAAAGTGGCCAGCGCCAAAGGCGAAACGGTAACTGTGACTGCCAATGCCGAACTGATCGACACCACTTCGGCCGAATTGGGCATGACAGTCAACGAAGCGTCGGTGACCGAGTTGCCGTTGAATGGCCGCGACCCCTCCACTCTGGCGCTGCTGTCGCCGGGCATCGTCGATGGCAACAAGGCCGGCATTGCCTGGCAGCAGAGCGGCTTCTCATTTCCCAATGAGTCCGTGACCTCATCGAATGGCGGCCGAGTCGGCAGCACGTTCTACATGCTGGACGGCGTCACCAATATGGACTCCTACCTTGAATCCAGCTCGCCCGCGCCCAACGCCGACGCCACGCAGGAGTTTCGCCTGATCTCAAGCAACTTCAGCGCCGTTTACGGCTTCTCGTCGGGCGGCGTGGTTTCCATGGCCACCAAGAGCGGCACCAACCAGTGGCACGGCGGCCTCTTCGAGTTCCTGCGTAACGGGGATCTCGACGCGCCGAACTGGAGCAACCACCAACAAGACACTTTCCGGCGCAACCAGTTCGGCGGCTTTGTCGGCGGACCGGCCCTGAAGAACAAGCTGTTCTTCTTCGCCAACTACCAGGGAACCGTCGTAGTTGGCGGCCCCGGAATGTCGGATAATGAAACCACCACACCCACCACGCAGATGTTGAACGGGGACTTCAGCGGGCTGATCACTTACGCTCAGGCGAACAATAGCAACTGCGGTTCTGGCTTTGGCGCCAGCGCAGTACAGTCGACCACTTGCGGCTGGCTGAACGGGCCATTCCACACCGCCAATGGGGTTCCGAACCAGTTGATCGGCGGCGCCAGCGCGCTTGATCCCGTGGCCGTGCAGTTTACCAACCTTGGTCTGCCGGGGCACAGCGCCGCAGCTTCAGGAACGGCTAATCCGACCTCCGCGGCGCAGAATCTGGCCGGGCAAATGTTCTATGGCTCAGCCAACATCAAGAATTCCACCTACACCGAGAACACGGACCGGATTGACTACGATCTGAACAAGGACCAGCGCCTCTCGTTGCGCTCGTTCATCGATCATTATGTGGCACCCGCCGGCGACACGCCGGGCAACGTTCTCTCCGTATTGAACCTGAATACCTGGAACCAGACATTCGGTATGCAGATGTGGTATTTCAACGAGATCGCCCAGCATACCTGGACGGTGAACCCCAGCACGGTCAACACGTTCACCGGTTTCTGGACCCAGCAGAGCTCACACAATGCGACCGCGGTCCTTGACAGCAGCAACAAACCGCTGTGCTGGTCGCGCTTCATCGCCGTTACCGAGCCAGCGTGCTATATGGAAGGCGACGGCTTCGGCGGCGCGTCCGGCGGCTGGACCGAGCCTTCGGATGAAGTCCGTGGCACGATAGGCTTCTCCGATACGCTGATCAAGACCGTCCACAATCACACCATCTCAGCGGGCATCGACCTGGTTCATCAACGGGCGGTCGAAACAACCGAATATCCTCAGATCGCCATCATCAGCTTCGGCGGCGGTTACACCGGCAACAACGTGGCCGACTGGCTCATGGGATACATGAGCAGCTTCATGCAGGGAGCGGGCGAACTGGCCGACATCCAGGGATGGATGATCGACCCGTACATCAACGACGAGTTCCGCATCAAGCCCGGCCTGACGCTAACCCTTGGCTTGCGCTGGGATCCGGACCTGCCGCCGGCTTCTGTCGGAGGCCGTGGGGCGGCCTTCGTGCCAGGCCAGAAGAGCTTCATCTTCCCTGGCGCGCCAGCGGGACTGATTTACCCCGGCGACACCAATATGGTTGGAGCCGGCCTTCGCCCCGGCGACAGCAAGTTCTTTGAGCCGCGCGTAGGCGTGGCCTATCAGCCCAAGAATTTGCCCCACACCTCCTTCCATGCCGCCTTCGGAATGTTCAGCGCTCCGGTGGCTTACGCCAACTACAACCATGTCGTCGATCTGGCGCCCTTTGCTGCGACATTCACCCCGAGCGCGCCGTCGAATACACCGATTTGCAATGGCGGCGCTACCTGCATACCGAATACCGGACAAACGATTACCGGATACGAGAACTTCCACAATCCATATGCAACTTCGTCCTTCGGCACGCCTAACGGCAACCCATTTGGCACTGGCCCCGGCCAGCTCCCATGGGCCAGCCCGACCTACAAACCCCCAATCAACGCGCCAATTCCGACCCCGATCAGTTTAGGGGCCTCTTTCAGCCGGAACTTCAAGGCGCCCATGGAGCAGGCCTGGAACGCTTCTGTTGAGCAACAGATCGATGCGGTGACGGCGGTTCGCGTGGCCTATGTCGGCAGCCAGTCGTATCACCAGAGCTATGTGCAGGATGACAACATCGCCAGCTACACCTACTGCACCTACTACAACAACCCGGCCTGCGCGCTGCCAACGTCCACAAACCTCACAAATGGCACCCTTAAGGCGCCATACCTTCCCTACGCCCCCAACTTCACCAACATTCTGGAATACGACAGCGGGGCCACGGCCAGCTATCACTCACTACAGGTCACCGCCCAGAGGCATTTGTCCCACGGTCTCCAGGGGCAATCGAGCTTTACCTGGGAGAAGTCGACGGACGTAGCCAGCGTCGCCAATCTTTCCAATGGCGATGAGATGAACAATCCCAAAAACCTGCGCTGGAGCCGCGGCATCTCCAACGCGAATCTCCCCTTCACCTGGGTCAGCAACATGATTTACAACAGTCCGGAGTTGAAGGGGCAGAATCAGTTGGTGCGTGGAGTGCTGGCAGGCTGGGAGATCAGCCCCATCGTCAGCTGGCAGTCGGGCACGCCGTTCAGCATCGGCGCCGGCAACAGTGCTGTCCCGATCAAGTCAGGCGGTTATGGCGAGCTTGGCAAGGGCAGCGGCTGCATCAATGACTGCGGCAGCGACCGAGCCGACCGTATCCCCGGAGTACCTCTGAACGTTCGCAAAGGCGGGCGCGCTAACTGGACCAAGAATTACTACAACACGGCCGCGTTTACCACCCGTCACGACGGAACCTTCGGTAACAGCGGCCGCAATATGATCCAAGGCCCTCCGGGCTTCAACATCGATTCGTCGGTGATGAAGAACTTTTCGATCCTTGAAAAGTACAAGGTGCAGCTCCGCTTCGATTTCTTCAACGCTACCAACCACGCCATCATGAGCAATCCAAGCGCGAATCCCGGCGATGCGGGCGGCAGCGCGAACGCTGAAATCAACAGCTACAATGGCGGCTTCGGCGGCACTTCCAACACCACTCGTATAGGTCAGGGATCTCTGAAACTGACCTTCTAACCAAACCACGGGCCCGGGCGGCGTACTCAGCTGCCCGGGCATTTTTCTTGCTCAAAAAACGGCGATCCAACGCGTCTGGCCACAACGCCTTGCTTCCGGCAGCGCGGTTCTATGATGGTTTCATGGGTCACAGTGCGAGCGTGGACCCGGAGGTTCAACCAATGCTCGATTCAATGTCCAAGCCACCCAATCGGCGCTGGCGTTTTCTCGCGGCAGTTGGAACCTTCTTCGCAGCCCTTCTCTTCTGTTCCTTTCTAGTGCCCCTTCACAGCACCGCTTTCGGGGATAGTCAGACTGGCTCCTCCGCCGGCCCGAAAGCCGTGCTGTGGCCCATCTCCATCGACTATCCACAGGATGGCTCCATCTTTCCGCCCGGTATTACGCCGCCCACGTTTCTCTGGCGCGATGCCGCGGCCGATTCCTGGCAGATCGAAATCGCCTTTGCCGACAACTCCGCTCCATTTCACGTGAGTCCCAAAGCCGAGCGGATGCGGTTAGGCGCCATCGACCCGGAGTGTATCAGCAACACCAACGAAATCCCCAAGCTGACTCCACAGCAGGCCGCCTCGTGGGCATGGACTCCCGACGCGGCCACATGGCAAGCCATACAATCGCATACCTCGGAGTCGCCGGCCACTGTCACCATCACCGGCTATAACAATGCACATGGCGCTACTTCTCAGGCGCGGATTTCACTCTCCACTTCGGCCGATCCGATAGGCGCGCCCATCTTTTATCGCGATGTGCCGTTGATGCCCAGCGCGGGCGCAAACGGAACGGTGCAGCCCTTGTCTCCCGCGGCTATTCATCTCATTCGCTGGCGGCTGCGGGACATTCGCCAGCCGGAGAGCCGCACGGTGCTGACGGATATGCCCACTTGCGCCAACTGCCACTCCTTTTCCGGCGACGGCAAGACGATGGGCATCGACGTCGATGGTCCGGCCAACGACAAAGGCCTTTATGCCGTTGTCCCCGTCGCACGGCACATGTCGATTCAGAACAAGGACATTGTGCAGTGGAACAGCGACGGCCAGGCGGGAAAGGTTCGCGTGGGCTTCATGTCTCAGGTCTCTCCCGACGGCCGTTTCGTGGTCAGCACGTTTGCCGGCTCGGCGCTCGATATATCGAACACGTATTACGTCACCAACTTCAGGGACTATCGATTTCTGCAAGTCTTCTACCCGACGCGGGGAATTCTGGAGTGGTACGACCGGGCCGCCGGCAAGCGCCGGCCTTTGCCCGGCGCGGATGATCCGCGCTATGTGCAGACCGACGGTGTGTGGAGCCCGGACGGCAAATATATTGTGTTTGCGCGGGCAGAAGCCAAGGATCCCTATCCGCCGGGCGAGCCAAAGGCGCTTCACGCCAACGATGCCAACGAGACGCAAATCCAATACGATCTATATCGGGTTCCGTTCAACGAAGGCAGAGGCGGCGTTCCGGAGCCGATCATCGGCGCATCGCAAAACGGAATGAGCAACAACTTTCCCAAGGTTTCGCCGGACGGGCGATGGATCGTCTTTGTGCAATGCCGCAACGGCCAGCTGATGCGTCCCGACAGCCAGCTTTACATTGTTCCATTCGGCGGCGGCACAGCCCGGCGCTTGCACGCGAACACGCTGCTCATGAATTCGTGGCACAGCTTCTCACCCAACGGACGCTGGCTGGTGTTTTCCTCGAAGGCCCGTTCGCCATATACGCAGATGTACTTGACGCACATCGATAGGGATGGAAACGACAGCCCCGCGATCCTGATCGACAACGCGACTGCATCCAATCGCGCAGTGAATATCCCGGAATTTGTGAACACGGATGGGGATGGGATCGAAGATATACAGGTTCCCGCCGTCGATCTCTATAAGTTGATCGACGAGGCTATGCAATTGGCGGAAAAGGGGGAGAACGTGCGGGCTCTTGCGATCTGGAAGCAAGCGGCTGCGTTGGACCCGGAGAACGGGAAAGTTCAAAACGGCCTGGGAATCTCCCTTTACGTTCATGGCGAAACCGCTGAGGGCCTGGAGCACCTTCGCCACGCCGTCCGCATCAACCCTCTGTCTGTAGAAAGTCACTACATACTCGGCAGATTCCTGCTCAAGGAAGGACATGCGGAGCAGTCGTTGCCGGAGCTTGTGGCGGCCATCGAGATCAGGCCGCACTTCGCCGCGTGCGAGGAGGCGCTGGGCAGCGCGTATGAAGCCGTGGGCAACAGTCCAGAGGCTCTCGCACACTGGCGGAAGGCGCATTTGATGGATCCGGGCCGTGTGAGCGCTACCCTAGGCGCCGCCTGGGTTCTGGCCACGGCGCCGGATGCATCCGTACGCAACGGCGCGGAAGCGGTGTCGCTGGCCGAGAGCGCAAAGACTCTTGCGCCTCACGACGATCCGGACGTGCTCGATACGCTGGCCGCTGCGTACGCTGAGAATGGGCTATACGCAAGGGCAGCGGCCTCAGCCACACGCGCTCTTGCGTTGGCAGAGGCGCGGGGAAACTCGAGCCAGACATTCGCGATTCGCACCCGTCTGCTGCTTTATAAAGAGAACAAGCCCTATCGCAGTGAGCGGCCATCCGGTGTTGGTCAACCATCCGCAGCGAGCGTCTCTTCGTCGAGCGGGAAACAATGAGGATCTGATCCGGATGGGGCGCGCTTTGAGAGAAGCGGAATGCAGACGGCTCATTGCCAGGCTGGATGCCGGAAGCGAGCAATCGGCAGCGTGCCTTCAGCGACGCAAAGGCAAGCGTGCCTCAATGCGTACGCCCTTCCCGAGGCTGCTTGTCAAACTGAATACACCACCTGACCGTTCGATCCTCTATTTCATGCCCTTGATTCCAAAGTGACGGCTGTTCCGACTTTCCAGCTCACGAAGATCGAATCTACAGCCGTCGTCCACAACGCATAAAGTCAATTCGCGGCGGCTGCACGCAAGCGCAACTTCGATGTGCTTGGGAATTCCATGGAGAGTCGCGTTATACTCCGCTTCACGAGCCACCATCAACAGATCGTGAACAATGGGAAGGCTCACTCGAACCGGCGAGTCTGCAATGGAACAGTGGATTTTGGAATTGAACTCCGCGCTGGCCTGTCCGGCCATTGCTTCCAGTTTCTCTCCCAGTTCGCTGAATTCGTGATCAGGCTGGCGAAGATCCAGGACCGCTTCACGCGCTTCATCGATAGTTGTGCACAATTGCATCCGCGCAATATCCATCAGCCCGCTCTCCGCGCCATCATCGGATGCTTCCATTGAAAATGCCTCAAAGAGCGCGGAAATGCCGTTGCATCCTTGAATTGCGGTATCGTGGATCTCGCGGGCAAGCCGGTTACGTTCGTCGAGAACGGCCTCTAATCGGGTCCGCACCTGCCGCACACGATTCTGGTACGCGCCGAAGACGAGCAGTACAGCGAGCAGGACGCTTGCGGGGATGAACCACCAAGTGCGATAGAAGCGCGGTCGTTGGACAATCTCAATGGAGGCCTCGTCGATGGCACTGGGATTCCCGATTTCAAAGACCTGAACATAGAAGTGGTAGTGTCCGGAAGGCAGGTTGGTGTAATCGGCCGTGTGCGCCGAGGTGGCTGCGCTCCAATCGCGGTCAAAGCCGTCCAGCATATAGCGAAACCGGAGTCCGGCTTGCGAACGCAACTGGATGGGCGCGAATGCAAACTCCAGCCGGCTGTTTCCGGGTTGCAACACGATTGGCCCGGCTAGAGCGACAGTCCTTCCGTCAGCAAAGATATCCCATTGGGGCCACTCATCCAAAGGTGGGCGTCCCGGTCCTCGAGGATGGCGAGAATGGCGTCGCCCGCCAGCCCGTCCGCAGAGAGGAAGTGGGCCACCTTGCAGTCGCGGAGACGAAACAATCCGTTGTTGCGCGTGCCAAACCACAGGCCGCCGTCCGGGACTTGGTGAATCGCCCAGATCTTCGTTTGCGCCATCGCAGCGGTGGCCGCGCCCTGAATGAAGACTCTGCGGTACAGATGGCTCAGCCCGCGATCCGTGCCGATCCACATGCTGCGATCGCTGAACTGGACAATTGCACGGATGAAGTTGTTCGATAGGCCATCCTGGTCGGTCCAGCGCGTTGTACGGTTTGCGGCGATGTGTTAAATCCCGTTTTCGTCAGTACCCGCCCATAGCGCTCCAGATTGATCGCGGAAGACGTTGCGTACGTGGACAGCGCGCATGTCCGGAACCAACAATCAATTGCAGCAGGCATAGCAGGAATCTTGCTTCGGTCGGACTTTTGGCCGATATGTAAGCACTAAGAAAAGAGTAAAGTGATCTTTCTCGATGGCTGTCACAAAGGCCATGCAGGAGAAAGACGCAGTTGGCGCGGAGCCTGTCATTATGCCTCCCTCTCGAAAATCAAAGACCATAAGCCCACGGTCTGGGAACCAATGGAGGTGCAAACTGGCTGGCGCAGTTCTGCGTCTCGCGCTCATTGCGGCCTTGCCTTGCCATGCGCAGGGCGCAACGACGATTCAGATCGACGCAAGTCAGCCCTACACATATCCGGGTCCAGCGAGTTTCATCGAAGGTTCGGCCAAGTCGCCATCGGGTAGCATCCTCGGCGTCAACAGCCTCTATCTGACGCTGGACGGAAAGCCCTGGCTTCCCGTGATGGGAGAGTTTCACTTCTCGCGCTATCCACAATCGCAGTGGGAGGAAGAGATCCTGAAAATGAAGGCCGCCGGGGTCAATATCGTGGCCACATACATCATCTGGATTCATCACGAAGAGATCGAGGGCCAGTTTGACTGGCAGGGACAGCGCGACCTGCGCGCATTCACTCAGCTTTGCGCCAAACACGGCATGTACGTGCTTGCAAGGATAGGTCCATGGGCTCATGGGGAAGCGAGGAACGGGGGCTTTCCCGACTGGGTTGTCAAAGGGGGGCCAACCCGTGTCAACGATGCACACTATCTTTCTGAAGTTCGTGCCTGGTACGGGCAAATCGGGCAGCAGCTCGACGGCCTCTTGTGGAAGAATGGCGGTCCGGTGTTGGGAATTCAACTCGAAAACGAGTACGCTCTGCGGGGTCCGGGCGCGGGCGAAGAGCACATCCTGCAATTGAAGAAGATCGCGGTCGACAGCGGCCTGGATGTTCCGTTGTATGTGGTCACAGGATGGGACAACGCGGTGGTCCCGTTCAACGCGGCCATTCCTGTGTATGGCGGATATCCCGATGCGCCCTGGGACTCTTCAGTCTCCAGGCTGCCACCTCCAGAAGTTCACGCATTTCGCTTTCAGAACCGCGTTGCGGCAAACATGAGCGCCTCCGGCGATCAGATCGCCGGCTGGGGTTCGAGCCCATTTCTCACGGCAGAGATCGGCGGCGGCAACGAAGTAACCTACCATCGCCGGCCGGTCATCGAGCCCGATGACATTGCTGCGATGTTGCCCGTCATGCTCGGATCGGGCGTGAACCTCTACGGCACATATATGTTTCAGGGCGGCGAAAACCCCGATGGCTTATTGACTACGCTACAGGAATCGCAAGCCACCGGCTACCCGAACGATGTGCCGATCAAGTCCTATGACTTTCAGGCCCCGCTGGGCGAATTCGGCGAGGAGCGCGCCTCGTTCCGCAAGATGAAAGTTTTCCAGTACTTCTTGAACGACTTTGGAGCGGATCTTGCTCCGATGATAGTCCATGCGCCAAGCCGGATACCCAAGAGCCGCGAAGATCTCACGGTTCTGCGCGCTTCCGTGCGGTCTCAGGGAGACGCGGGATTTATCTTCGTCAACAATCATGTGCGCGGCGCCTCGATGCCGGAGCGGCGAGGGGTGCAATTCGAGATCAAACTTCCAGATGGTCCACTCCTTGTTCCGCGGCGCCCGCTCGATATTCCTTCCGGCGCATATTTCATTTGGCCGTTCAATCTGCGGGTGGACGGGATTACGATCCGTTACAGCACGGCACAATTGTTTACTCGCATCGAGGGTGGCGGCGCCAAAATGCTTTACTTCGCCGCGGTTCCCGGCATCCCAGCGGAATTCGTTTTCGACGCCGCCGGCATTCGCACCGTGCGAGCGGCGAGCGGCCAAATTGCCAACGATTCAGGTGCTGTTTCAGTAAGTGAAATCAAGCCCGGCGTCGAATCGCGGATCGATCTTGTTTCGGGCGAGGGCAAGAAAGTCAGTGTTGTTGTATTGTCGGCGAAGGAAGCCGAGAATGCCTGGAAGGTGCACATTGGCGAAACTGACCATCTGCTGATCTCGGCGCAGGACTTCTTCGCGGATTCCGAATCCACATCAAGCCGCGTCTGGCTGCGTTCTCGCGGAACGCCCCAATTTGCCTTCAGCATCACGCCTCCACTTGCATCCGTGCCCGTTGCGAATCTACCTTTAACGCGGACCGCGGCCGATGGGGACGTTGTCAGTTTTGCTGCTACCGCCAAGCCGGGCAGACTAGATCTGAAAATCGAACAGATTCAGTCCGCGGGGATTGCGCCGCCGGTTAAAGCAGGGCCCGCTCTCGCGTGGCGCCCAACAGGTGTGGCGCAAGCCCCCACCGAATCTGCTTTTTCTCAGGCAGCCAAGTGGTCGCTCACTCTTCCACCGGGCGCCATGAGCGATCTCAGCGGCCTGTTCTTGGAAGTCGACTACAGCGGAGATGTTGCGCAACTCAGCGCGGCCCACCGGTTGCTGACCGATGACTTTTACGATGGCTATCCATGGTTGGTCGGTCTTGGCCGCTTTCTCAACCCAAAAGGGGCTACAACATTCGAGCTTAGCATCTTGCCCTTGCGAAAAGACGCCCCGGTCTACTTCGAGTTGCCTAAGCCGCTGAGTTTTCCTCCGAACGGTCAAATTGATCGACTGGATGGTCTTCGGCTTGTGCCGGAATACCAACTGATTCTCAATAGCCCGGGGAAGAACGGCAATTGAGAAGCTCTAGGTAAAGGATGAATCGCGCGTGCGTCGCGCTTAAAGGGCGATGAGGCAAAGGTGATTCCGGTCATCGGCGCCATCGATAAGTTCCCGGCGCACTAAACTTGAACGCCGGGAGACTAACGATCATGGGACTTAAACGGAAGGGAGATACGGGCGAATGTGGAGAGTTGAAAGACGCGCCCCGCATACGAGTCCTCGTGGTTGAAGATCCTCCGATTATGCGGTTCCCAATCGCGGCCATCATTGACGCAACGCCGGACATGACGGTTGTGGCTCAGGCTGGAAGCGGCGGCGAAGAGGCTATTGAACTCTTCGAAAAGCACGTCCCCGACATTACGTTGATTGACCTCAGGCTTCCTGGGATGAGCGGCGTGGAGGCCATCCGTTCAGTGATTGCCAGGCATAGCGAAGCTAAATTCGTTGTGCTCACCACCTACGATGGCGTGAGGACATTCATCAGGCTTTGCAGGCCGACGCAATCAGCTACCTTGTGAAGGGAATGCCGCATGAGACCCTGGTAGATGCAATTCGCCGCGTGAATCAGGGTGGGCGGTTTTTGCCTTCGCCTGTATCCCACACACTATTCTCGCGCATTCCACATTCAGAACTCAGGCCGCGCGAATGCGAAGTGCTCAGCCTGCTTGTCCGTGGCAAGAGCAACAAGGAGATTGCCTCCGAACTCGGAATTACGGAGTCCACGGTCAAGTGCCACGTAAGTGTCATCCTGTTGCGCCTCAACGCAACCGACCGCACATCTGCGGTTGTTATTGCTCTTCGGCGCGGGCTTGTTCATCTGTAGCTCATTATTGAATGTCCCCATAGTGCGGGTCGAGTGGCTTGCATCGTCGAAACTTCGCGCGAGTCATCGAAGCCGATAGCTACAAGCCAGCCGATCTCCAATGGAATGCTTGGATTGTGCAAGTACTGGGCGCAACAAAAAGCGAGAAACTGGAATTCTACAGATAAAGTGATTAGCCTCGATTTCATCCTATGGAAAGCCACCTGTCCCGCCGTCAATTCATCAAGACTTCCACTTTGTTCACTGGTGCCGCCGCGAGTCAGACGTTTCTGTCATCTCTCGCCACAGGTGCCTGCCCGCGCGTGGAGAGTGGAGGCATAGTCGAAGAGAATCCCGGGTCGCAAAGTCGAGAGAAGTGCGCCCATTCGGAAAGCTCAAGGCAGGCTTTCCCGCGGAACGCCCAGGTCTGCTGGATCAAACAAAAACCTTGGCTTTCGCGAGGCTGGGAGAGTATAAGTTTTCTATCAAAGGAGTGCACCTTCTTGGAACGGCCCGAGCTGGAGTCGCACGCGGAATCTCCGCTCAACATCACTGCCCTGCTCCATGAGCTGGAGGCGGGGCAGCCGGCGGCCTTGAACCGGCTCGTGGAAGTGGCATACCCGGAGTTGCGGCGGATTGCGCACCGGGAGTGCGGTCGTGAAAGGCAATCCTCTACATTGCAGTGCACGGCCGTCGTTCACGAGGTCTGGATACGTCTCGCCCATGCGGAGCACACAACGTGGAACGATCGCTCGCACTTCTTTGCGTTCGCTTCCCGTCTTATGCGCTCCATCCTGATCGACTATGCGACCGGCATGGATTCCTCGCAAAGTAACTATCCTCCGGCAGAGCCGGAGGCTTTACGGTTGCTGGCCCCTCAAAGGGGCGTTTTCGCACCCGGTTGAAAGCAAAAGCAACCGCAAAAGCAAAGACGCCGAAAAGCAAAACCTGGGCATACTCCCGGAATTGTCAAACTTCTACGGTCTCCCCGGCAGAGCCGGGGGATTTCCCAAAGGATTAAGGCGACCGTTCACAATTCCGACTGGAATGCTCTGCTGGATCCAAGTCTGCGATTCACAGATCAACCCATTGCAGACAAGCAAAAGTGAAATCGAACATTTGGCGATTTCACACTACGGTTTGGAAAGGGTTTCTCGCTCCAGCCCGGTCTCAATCCAGGCGAGTCTCTATCGTTGTTGCTCAGCCGATCGACGATGGCGTATTCCGGCGTCACCAATTCTGATCAACTGCCTATACCTTTCCGCTGCGTCGCAACCGATCTGGTGAGCGGTGAATCTGTTGTGTTCAGCAAGGGCTCATTGCCGATTGCGATGCGCGCAATAATGTCCTTGCCCGGAGTCTTTACGCCGGTCAAGTTGGACAGGATGGTTCTTGTTGACAGCGGCGTGCTCGAGAATACTCCTGTGGACGCAGTTAGAGACATGGGAGCAAAGGTCGTGATTGCCGTAGCTCTTAAGACTCCAAAGGCGAAGCCCGACCAGTTCAAGTCTCTGACCGATGTTATGCAGCAGACCATTTCTCTTCTAATTGCGAAAACGAGCAGCGTTCACTGGCAAAGGCGGATCTGGTTATCTCGGTAGACACGAAGCGTTTCTCATCAACATTACAGTCGGTCAAGTGTCGCGCTGACGACAATCCTACCTTCGGCTTGATTCTGTGTGCGGCAAAAGATGAAGTAGTGGCTCGGTAGTCGATCCTGCACGAAATCCAGCACATGTTACTTCGAAATTAATGCTCGACCTGCCGACTGAGGACGAACTGTGAAAGGAACTTGAGCGGGAACGCGGCCAAATTGAAATCCGGCAGACGCTTCCAGATCCCTCAGTTTGCCTATTCGCCCCGTCGGTTGCCGCCCGAAAGCAGTATCCCCGTTGTGCAACGAACTATTCATGCCGTGGTGCGTCTGGAGCATGCTTCGGCTGTTCAAACTATCCTGGACGAACCAGCTCTTGGGTCCTCGTCATATCGCAATGAATCTTCCATGCGCACCGAGAAGGACACCTTTTTGGAACTCCCGCGGACTGGAAGAGACCTTAAGGTATAGGGTTGCGGCAGCCAGGAAACAAATCGAGAACAACTACTGTTGGGGTTGCGGTAGAAAATCTGTCCCATTGCTCAACCGAGTTGTTTCAGATTCTCAGTGCCCGCCTGCGTGCAGGTCAACCTTGCCGCGGAACTTGCTGTAGACGAAGACGACATATGCGACGGCCAGCACCATGCCGGAGCCCCACCAAACCAGCCCAACGGCGAGCGTGTGCGGGCCGGAGATGGCGCGGTCTAAGGTGATGTCGCGGTCCGCTCCAGTGGTAGCCGGCAGTAGCGTTGGATACAGACCCCAGCAAGCTCCGGCCAGCATGAAGAACAGGTAAAGGCACGAGGACAAAAATGCTTTGACTGGCTGGGGTCGCCGCGGCGACCGATTGAAGAGCCAGATGCCACCGAGCGACGCGACGACGCCGATGGGAACGATAAAAGTGAATGGGTAATTGAAGTAATTGTTCAGGCTGGCCGGGCGCACAACAATGGTGGCGGCGAGACTAACCAGGGTAAGCGTCACGAGCGCAATCCACAGTGGAGTAACGATGCTGCGGGCGCGCTGCTCCAGTTCTCCAGAGGTCTTGATGGTGAGCCAAAGAGCGCCGTGGAGCGTGAGGGCGACGAGCGCGACAAGTCCGCCAATCACCGTGTACCAATCGAGAATGCCGGGATGGGGGCCGGGTTGCCAAGTGGTCCACAGAGGCAGAAAGAAGTATCCGTCGGCTTGCAGCGGAACGCCGCGCAGCACGTTGGCAAGTGCTGCGCCGAAGAAGATGGTGAGCAGTACGCTGGACAGACCGAAGAGACCATCAAGCAATGCGCGCCAGACTCCCACTTCGACGTGGTTGCGCAACTCGATGCTAATGCCGCGCAAGATCAGCAGCCACAACACAATCATCAACGGCAGATAAAAGCCGCTGAAGGCCGAGGCGTAGAGCAGCGGGAACGCAAAGTAAAGCGTGCCGCCGCCGGCCAGCAGCCACACTTCGTTGCCATCCCAAACCGGGCCGATGCTGGCAAGCGTCGTACGACGCTCAGTTTCATTGCGGACCAGAAACAGGTGGAGCACTCCTACGCCCAGATCGAAGCCGTCAAGCACCACGTAGCCAACGATCATCACGGCAACCAGCCAGAACCAAATAAAACCCATCATGACGAAACTCCTACTCAATCTCTTCAGCGCGGTTGAAGAACATCAATCAACATGAACCGTATCGATGGGGATCGCCTCTGGCCCGTTGCTGATTTCGCGGTAAATCAGAACTGTAAAGAGGATGCCCAGCAGCAGGTAAAGTCCCATGAAGCCCAGCAGCGTAAACAGGCCGTTGCTGGCGGATACAGTGTTCGAGTAGCCTTCGCTGGTGCGCATCAGGCCATAGATGAGCCAGGGCTGGCGGCCAAGTTCAGCAGTCATCCAGCCGGCAGTGTTGGCGATGTAGGGCAATGGGAAGCTGAGCAGCAGCGCCCACAATGCCCAGCGCGCCGTGTAAAGCCGCTTGCGCCAGAGCAGAAGAGCGGAGACGAACATCAGCATCGCAAACCAGGTTCCGAGGCCGGCCATGATGTGGTAGGCGTAGTAGAGCAGCGGCAACGCCGTGGGCCACTGGTCGTGGGGAATTTGATCGAGTCCCTTCACCTCGGCCTTGGTCGTTCCGTAGATGAGGAAGCTCAACATATCGTTTACTACGATAGGATTGTCGATCTGACCAGTCTCTTCATTGGGTTGCCCCATCAGCACCAGGCCCGCCCCGGCCTCGCCGTGGAAGAGACCCTCCATGGCAGCGATGGCGGCCGGCTGATTGCGCGCAACGTACTTGCCGTGCAGGTCGCCTGTTGGAAAGATGATGAGGATTGAAGAGATCATTCCGGCAATGACTCCGACCTTGAGGAAGATGCGGCCGTAGTTTTCGATCCGGCCTTCAAGCAGATAGAAAGCGCCAGTGGCAGCCATCACAAACGACCCTGTAATCACCGCGCCAGTCATATTGTGCGCGTATTGAAGCAGGCCCCAGGGATTCATCAGCAGTTGCCAGAAGCTGAGCACTTCGAATTGCCCATTTGGCAGGCGATCATAGGCCACGGGGTGCTGCATCCAGGCATCGGTAACGATGATGAAGAATCCTGAAATCCACGATCCGACAAATACCATCACGGCCGAAAACCAATGCATGAGTTTTGAGATCCGCTTTTCGCCGTAAAGAAAGAGGCCAAGAAAGGCCGATTCCAGAAAGAAACTGAAGACGCCTTCCATGGCCAGTGGCTGACCGATCACGCCGCCGGAGAGTCGCGCAAAGCGCGCCCAGTTCGTGCCGAACTCGAACTCCATGGGAATGCCGGTGACCACGCCGAAGACGAAATTGATGGCGAAGATACGACCCCAGAAGCGTGCCGCCCGATCCCACTGCTCACTGCCGGTTTTGAGCGCCACCGACTTGAGCACCACGATCAACAATGCCAGCCCCATGGTGAGTTGCGGAAAGAGATAGTGGAAGGTAATCGTAAAGGCAAAGTGCAGGCGATGGATCAATTCAGCGGTCATTGAGATGCTCCTGAGTCAGGACGGGCACGGGGTACGCGAAGATTTTTTTCTCCGCATGGGTGCACCTGTCACAAGAGTAAACGAAAGTGATCGGCAGCGGAGGTTGCCCTGCATTAACTATCGTGTCACGATGTATATATGGGAATCCGAGATGTTCCTCCTGGTCCTGACCAGTTGCTGAGAACTTTGGCGGAATTTCGCTTTGAACTGCGCTGTTTTTTGCACTTCAGCGAAACCGCCGCGCTGGAAGCGGGGCTACAGCCTCAGCAGCACCAGCTTTTATTGCAGGTTGCCGGCGTTCCCGAGAATACGGTCGTTACGATTGCGTATGCCGCCGAGCGGCTTGGCCTGAAGCACAACAGCGCGGTTGAACTTGTCGATCGGTCTGAGCACGAAGGACTCCTGGCGCGCGCCAAGGATGCCGCCGACAAGAGGCGGGCAGTCTTGCGGCTTACGCGCAAAGGCAGACTTCTTCTTGACAGGCTCGCAAACGATCATGCTCGCGAGTTGAATGAGTTGGGGCCACGACTGGCAACGACGTTGAAGAACATTAGCAGGTGTTCGCGCAAGCTGGCGCTGTTGGGGGCGCAATGAGGTCACGGCCATCCGCATTGCGCGACTTCACTGTCGATCGCCGGGTATGGCTGTTGACAGGCGTGGCGCTGTTTATCGGCGCAGGTGCGGCGGCTTTGGCCGTGCTCTTGCTGCGGGCCATTGCATTTGCAACCAACCTTTTTTACTACCACCGGCTGAGCTTGGCGATGGTGGGACCTGCCGGGTCGCCCCTCTCGCCATGGATCATGCCGCTTGTACCCGTGGTAGGCGGGCTGCTTGTAGGGTTCCTCGCGCACTATGGATACCCGTAATCTCTTCGGCATTCGGCACCGGGTTCCTCATCATTCCGGTCGTAGTCTCCGTCACACGCCGCTTTCTCGACCTCTGTTTGCTGGTGATGTGTGGACAGGCATTTATAGGCATATTGGGATTCTGGTTCCATATGCGCGCAAACCTTGTTGAGCCGGGCAATGACCTCTTCGATAAGTTGGTGAATGGCGCTCCCCCAATGGCTCCGCTCCTGTTTCCGAATCTCGTGGGATTGGCGCTTATCGGACTTTGGGCTCTTCTTCCGCATCTACCGGAAGCACCCCCCGGCCGATCTTGGGTGGGTGCTGCTTATGCCTGGGCGCATCCCGAGGAAGAAGCGAGTGCCGCTGACTAGGGAACCTCTGCACAGGTGCGTGATTTTGCATCGACAACGGGAGCGCAGTTGATTTTTTGATTCTGAATAGGTTTTCTGTCGGAAAAGACGGGTTGCTGCTGGTCTTTTTGATCTCTGTGAGGACGTTTTCCGGCCTCCGGAGACACTGCGCCGTTTGCGGGGCCAGCCGGTTGCGGTGTTGGTACAGATCTACCAGCGCGAAGGCCGCGCACAACCACTGGTGGCTTTTCCAGATTCCGCGATAACGCACCTTGGTAAATCCGAAGATTCGATTGGCATGCTCATCGACTGCCATCGCAGGATCGAACTTTTTCTTCATGACCTCTGCGTGGTGGCGGATCGCGCTCGGAACAGGACTTTGACGAACGAAGAGGTGACAGCCGTACAATCGGCGCTCCAGTATTTCCGCGTGGGCGGGTTGCGACACGCTGCGGATGAAGAAGAATCTCGGTTTCCCAGACTCCGCGTTTTCTCCGCTACCGATACTCATGCGGAGTTGGGCCGCCTTCGACGCCGGCAGGGCGCGGGACGTAGAGAGTGCTTCCTCCACGCTCAAAATAGCGGACCCACACAGAGAGAACTGTATGCCTATCCGGCCGTTCAAGACCATAAACAGACCTTGCATACAATGCCGGATCCGTTGCGAACGATCCGCGACGAAACGGCGATTGAGCTTCTTGCCTCTTCCGTCTAATGAGTTCCCGTCTACCGCTTGGGTGTCCATGGCCTCTATTTCCATCTAAGCCGAAGAGCAGCGTAGGGACGGAGAGCGAACAATGACTTCGGCCACAGCGCATCGAAAGGCTCTCATATGTTGAATAACGGAGTCCGGCGAGAATAAATCTGCGAATCTTGTAACGAATCGTTCGGCTCATGACTTTTTTCTGATGAACGCTCAAAAAAGGACAGTGCTTGCGATGAAGCCGAACCGGAATCCAGCCACGTGGCTCTTGATCTTCTGTTGTATATGGAGTAGCAGAGCCGGAGCGCAAACAACCGAAATGACGCTTCGGCAGGCCATTGACCTTGCACTGGGACAAAACCCAGAGGCGGCGGTTGCAGGTGCCGACGAGAAAGCAGCCGCAGCCTCGGCCCACCTGACCTGCACATCCTTATTTCCGCAACTCAGTTTTACAGAAGACATCTCGCGCGGAGATGACCCCGTTTATGCCTTCGGTATGCGCCTGCGGCAGCGGCAGTTCACCCAGGCCAACTTTACGTTGAACGATCTGAACCGGCCCCAGCCGATTGGAAACTTTTCTACCCGACTGTCCGGCTCCTGGATGGCCTTCGACTCGTTCAAGACGCAGAAGGTGATCCGCGGCGCCGACCTAATGTATAAGAGTGCCAAGTCCAGCGCCAAGTTCGTGAACCAGAAGATCATTCTCAATGTTGTGCAGGCATACGAGTCGGTGCTCTATGCTGAGCGCGAGATCGACGTAGCCCAGCACGAGCAGGACACGGCCGCGGCGTTGCTTAACACGATCGGGGATCACGTCAAGGCTGGCTTGGCGGTTGAGTCCGACCGTATGTCGGCCCAGGTGAATGTGGCCGCGCGCAAGCAAGAGTTGATTGCCGCCCAAGGCGATCTGGAGCTGGCATGGGCGCAGTTACGAGAAGCGACGGGCGATACGGAGTTGCAAGCGACTATACTTCGGCCTATCGAACCGCACACATTTCCTTCTCAGGCGCTCGATCGGGAGTTGGCTACGGCCGCAAAGACTCGACCTGATCTTGCATCCTTGAGAGACGCGCAATCAGCGCAGGCGACGGCGGTGGGAGCGGCGAAGTCGAACTTTGGACCACATGTGAGCGCATACGGAAATTGGGAAGAAGATAGGGGCTCGCTCGCCAGTTCGGGCGGCAACAATTGGGTTGCCGGAGTACAGATTGGCATCGATATTCTCCCGTTGGGCAAGCGTGCCGAACTGGCGCGAGAGATGGCGACGAAGCAGCGGGTCGATGCGCAATTGGAGAGTTATCAGTTGCAAGTTCGCATGGCGGTGAGTCAGGCGCATATTCACTGCAAGACCGCAGAACTGTCGATGGACACGGCGCGGGCCGCGATGGATCAGTCAGCCGAGAGCCTGCGCGTATTGCGAAATCGCTATACGGCCGGTCTGGCGAACCTCACCGATCTGCTGCGCGGCGAGGATGCCGAGCGAGAGAGCCAGTCCAATTATTGGCATTCCGTTTATGGCAATGCATCGAGTTATGCCGAACTACTTTTTGCAACCGGGACATTGACTCCCGATGCGGCGGAGGAATTGCAATGAAAGTGCTTCTATCTGGTTGCTTGTTAGCCGCCTCTTCGGCAATGTTAGCCGGGTGCCACCCGACCGAATTCGCCTCACCAACTACCGCGCAGACCGTGCAAGCGCGTGTGGTGGAAAGCCGGCAGCAAGATGTTCCCGTAACTGTGCGTGCAACGGGAACGCTGCACGCACGAGAATCGGCGACCATCTCGGCGCAGGTGATGGGGCGCATCGAGCAGGTTCTGGTGCGTGAAGGCGACAATGTACAAGCGGGACAGACCCTTGCCATACTTGACGATGCTACCCTGCGCTCGGCAAGCGATCAGGCGCAGGCCGGAGTCAAGGCCGCCGAGAACCAGCAGGCAGCGGTGCAGACAGAGTCCTCGCTCGCGGCCAGCACGCTCGATCGCTACAAACAATTGCAGGCCGAGAAAAGCGTCAGCCCGCAGGAGATGGATGAGGTCACACGGCGGGCAGAAGCCGCTCGCTCGCGTGTGGATGCTGTGCGCGCGCAGACCGATGCTGCCAAGGCCCAGGAAAGCGGCGCCCGCTCCCTGCTGAGTTATACGCGCTTGCGCGCGCCCTTTGCCGGGGTGGTTACGGCTCGGATGGCCGATCCGGGTACAATGGCGTCGCCAGGAGTGCCTCTGCTTCAGGTGGATCAGGCCGGTGCTCTGCAACTCGACGCTGCGGTGGATGAGTCGGCTATCGGCTCGATTCACAAGGAGATGAAGGCGCAGGTTGCAATCGATGGCGGCAATCCCAAGAGCCTTGCGGGCACCGTCGCGGAGATCGTTCCTGCCGCCGACCCGGCAAGCCATAGCTTTCTGGTCAAGATCGACTTGCCTTCTTCGAGTCAGTTGCGCGCCGGCATGTATGGAACTGCTGAGTTTGCCAACGGCACTCGGCAAGCAATACTCATTCCGCGTTCCGCCTTTGTAATGCGCGGTTCGCTCGCATCGGCATATATTCTCGATGGCCAGGGCATTGCACAGCTGCGTTCCCTAACGTTAGGCGCGGCACAAGGGAATCTCATAGAAGTGTTGTCGGGCATCTCCGCTGGAGAAAAACTCGTCGACGCGCCCTCCGACCGCGACCTTGCCGGCAAGCGCATCGAGGTCCAGCCATGAAGCCAGATCCCACCAAGCAGGAACTTGGCATTGCCGGACGCCTTGCTCACTCCTTTCTCACCTCCAAGCTGACGCCGCTCTTTATCGCGGCGTCACTGGCTCTTGGAATCTTCGCGGTCGTAATCATTCCCCGAGAAGAGGAGCCGCAGATTCTGGTTCCCATGCTGGACATCACCACCGCGATGCCTGGCGCCTCTCCAGCGGAGGTGGAGCAGCGCGTGACGTTGCCCATCGAGAATCTAGTGCATCAGATCTCTGGCGTCGAGTATGTTTACTCGACATCGGCTCCCGGACAGAGTCTGGTGATCGTCCGCTTTCTGGTCGGAACGCCTCAGGAAGACGCGCTGATCAAGGTATACAGCAAGCTCTACTCGAACTTCGATCACATGCCGTCGGGCGCATCGCAGCCGCTCATTAAGGCCCGCTCCATCGACGATGTTCCGATTCTGGCATTGACGCTGTGGGGTGAGCATTATGACGGCTATCAGCTTCGCGCTATTGCCGCCGAGATGCAGCATAACATCGAGCAGATTTCCGATGTATCGGAGACGACAATCATCGGCGGGCTTCCGCGCGCCATGCGCGTCGTGCTCAGCACCGAAAAGCTGAGTGCCTACGGCCTATCGCCGATGGCTATTGTCGGTCATCTGCAAGCTGCAAATGCGAGCGTGCAGGCAGGCAGCTTTGCGGAGAACAACCAAGAGGTTCGGGTTGATGCGGGCAACCTCTTCACCAACCGGGAGGATTTGGAAGCCGTGGTAGTGGGCGTGGTTCGCGGGCATCCGGTGTATCTGCGCGACGTTGCCGAGAAGATCGTCGACGGCGCCGCGGAGCCGGTGAACTATGTGGTCTACGGAACAGCGAACTCAGGCGCGTCGGCTGCGCGCCAATATCCGGCTGTGACCATTACCGTTGCCAAGCGCAAGGGGACCAACGCAACCGATATCTCGAATGCCGTACTCAAACGCGTGCATGAGATGCAGGGTGCGACCATTCCCAACGACGTGACGGTGACCACAACGCGGAACTACGGAGAGACGGCGAAGGACAAGTCAAATGAGTTGCTTGAGCACTTGCTGCTGGCCACGCTCTCTGTCACGATGCTTGTCGCGCTCTTCCTGGGGTGGCGCGAGTCAGGTGTGGTGCTGCTGGCTATTCCGGTCACTCTCGCGCTTACCATGACCGTGTTTTATCTCCTCGGATACACCATCAATCGTGTAACTCTCTTCGCTTTGATTTTTAGTATCGGCATTCTCGTCGATGACGCCATTGTTGTCGTCGAGAATATGGTGCGCCATTTCCGGCTTCCGGAGAACCACGGTCGGTCGATGAGTGAAGTCGCGGTCGAAGCTGTCGCCGAGGTGGGTAATCCCACTATTCTGGCCACCTTCGCCGTCATCGCCGCAGTACTGCCCATGGCCTTTGTCCGCGGCCTGATGGGACCCTATATGCGCCCCATTCCAGTGGGCGCTTCAGCTGCGATGCTCTTCTCGCTGTTGGTTGCTTTCGTGGTATCTCCATGGGCTGTGCTCCGGCTGCTTGGCAAGCATCTTCAAGGGGCTAAGATACTGGAACCTGAGACCGAGAACTGGCGGACCAGGCTCTATCGCCGCATCATGACGCCGCTGATCCAATCCCAGCGCAATCGTCGTTTGTTCTTTCTCGGAGTGACTGTGCTTTTTCTGATCTCGGTGGCGCTGGTGCCCATGGGATTGGTGCGCGTGAAGATGCTGCCATTCGACAACAAGAGCGAGTTACAGGTGGTTATCAATATGCCAGACGGCACGCCGCTTGAACAGACAGCGCGCGTGGCACAAGCGCTTGGCGATGAGCTTGCGCGCCAGCCGGATGTACTCAACTACCAGACTTACACCGGAACCTCCGGCCCCTATAACTTCAACGGTTTGGTGCGCCACTACTATATGCGCAGCCAGCCCAATCAAGCCGACATTCAGGTGAACCTGCTGCCCGCAAAGCAACGCAGCGTGCAGAGTCATGCCATCGCCAAGCGGCTCCGTCCGTTATTGGACGCGATTGGCAACGAATACGGCGCACGCATTCAGGTCAGCGAGGTGCCGCCTGGACCGCCGGTGGTGCAAACTTTGGTGGCGGAGGTCTACGGTCCCGATCTGGATGGCCAAACTCAAGTCGCGCAGCAGATCAGGTCGATCTTTCAGCACACTCCGGGCGTTGTCGACACGGACTGGTATGTCGAAGATCCTCAACCAAGGCTGGTGATGCGTGTGGATGAGGTCAAGGCCGCGCAGCATGGAATCGCGGTCTCCGATGTAACTCATGCCCTTGCGCTCGCACTCTCTGGCACGGAGGTAGGCCTCATCCACGATCAAACCGCGCGGGATCCAGTGCCCACGATGGTCGAGGTTGATCGTCCGGATCGCTCTTCACAGCAGGGTCTGGAGAACATCCGTCTGCCCGGTTCGGACGGCGCCATGGTCTCGCTGCGGGAGTTGGTAGTGGTCGAGCACAAGACGATCGAGCGCAGCATCTATCACAAGAATCTCCGCCGCGTCGTTTATGTCACTGGAGACGTAGCCGGAGCGGAAGAAAGCCCGGTCTACGCCATTATGAAGATGAACAAGGACCTCGACCATCTCACTCTTCCGGCCGGATACATTCTCACGCGCTATAACGCGTCCATGCCGGAGTCCACAGATCACTACTCGATGAAGTGGGACGGCGAATGGCACATTACCATCGAAGTCTTTCGCGATATGGGGCTGGCGTTTGCCGCCGTACTTATTCTCATTTATGTGCTGGTGGTCGGCTGGTTCCGATCCTTCATAGTGCCGCTGATTATCATGGCGCCGATTCCGCTTACCCTGGTAGGCATCATGCCGGCGCACGCGATGCTGGGAGCATTCTTCACGGCGACCTCTATGATCGGCTTCATCGCCGGCGCGGGCATCATCGTACGCAACTCGATCATTCTGGTTGACTTCATCGAACTGCGGATACGCGAGGGAATGCCGTTGGCCGAAGCGGTGATCGATGCCGGAGCGACTCGCTTCCGGCCCATGCTGCTGACCGCGGCAGCTGTGGTCGTCGGCGCAAGCGTCATTCTCACCGACCCCATTTTTCAGGGGCTTGCGTTGTCTCTCATTGCTGGAGCGGTCGCTTCCACTTTCCTGTCGTGGCCAACCATTCCAGTGCTCTATTTCATGGTCCAATCCCGGCACGAATCCAAGCCTGAAACTCAACCCGGCATCCAATCCGAAACCGTTCGAGAAACCGACTCAGGAGATTCCATATGACAGTAGAACGAGCCCTACGACTGATGGCGGGCTTTGTAATTCTGCTATCGTTTGCCTTCGCTCACTACCTTTCGTCCAACTGGCTCTGGCTGACCGCATTCGTCGGACTCAACCTCCTGCAATCGGCATTCACAAACTGGTGCCCCGCCATGACCATCTTTCGCGCCATGGGGATGAAAGATGCCAACTGCGGCACGACTCAATGAGCCAACACTGCTGGAGGCTATACTGGACTCATCACTGCGAGCCCCAGCGATGCGCCCCGAACTGATTCAAGCCGCCGATCTCTTACACCGCAACACTCCTGAAGCCGTCGATGAAGCTATCGGCTTGCTGCAGAACACGGTCTATTCCTTCAGCATGAAAGTCTGCGGGCATCCTGAAGATGCCGAAGATACCATGCAGGAGGTTCTATATCGCTCGCTCGGCCACCTGGCAAAAATTCAGACCCCGCAGGCTCTTGCTGTCTGGCTCTATACCGTAACCAGAAACCGCTGCTGGCGCATGCGCCGCAAGCCGGCTCATGCGCCCACCCAGACCTTCTCGTTGGATGAATTGATGCCGGACGCAGCGGAACTGGGGCGATTGCTGGAGGATGCCGCCGAAAGTCCTGAAGGCAATCTGCTCTACGCCGAGCAGCATCATCGGTTGCATCAGGCGGTCTTGCGCATTCCCGCGCAATTGCGCATCGTTCTTGTGCTCCACGACATGGAGGAGCTGACAACCGAACAAGTCGCGCAGATTCTCGATCTACTGCCAGGAACAGTCCGCGTTCGCCTGCATCGAGCGCGCCTTTCCGTGCGAAAAGAGATGAGTAGAACTCTCGAGAGATCTCCCGCGCCATCGGATTGCGCCAAGCCGTCCAAGACGAAGGCCAAGCGAATCGCACCTAACAGTGGACAACGCCCCACCGAGTGCCGCGAGTTATTCCTGAACCTCTCAGAATATCTCGATGGCAAAGTGGAACCGCGCACCTGCGATCAGATGCGCCAGCATATCGACGCCTGCCCAGCCTGCGTTGCATTCCTGCGCGACCTGCGCGCCGCCATCGACCGCTGCCGCTTGCTGGAGGTTCCCTGCGATTCTGCGGTGGCGCCTCGCTTGCGTTCCATCCTCACGCAGGAGTATCTCCGCCTGCTGGGCCTTCCGGGAACACAAATAGCTCCCGCAGTTCTGTAGCATATCGGGTCGGTTTCAGCCGAGAGACGGTCCAGTCGTTGCTTGCAGAAGAATGCGCGAAGCCGATGTCATGATTGAGGTTACCAAGCGATTGCCGTTTGGTTTGCTCCGCATCTCGGAGGGTGGACTGCATGAGTTCTCTGATCGTTTGTGACGTTCCGGATATTCTCGACAGAGACGGCCCTCTGCCGCTGCGTCGCTGCACACTATCACCGATAGGAAAGTCTTTCTTATGATTGATAAGAAGAATAATGGTACCCTTTATACGGATGTGGCATCGAAGGATAGTATGCAGCAGTCTGGAGCGGTGCTGCCTTGAGTCGCATTAGTCGGCTCGTTTAGAGCCTCTTGTTTGGGTGCCAATTGAAAGTGCATTGTTGGAGCAAAACCCGACTAATCAGGTCCTTAGGAGCTCAAGCGTTCCTGGGGTTGGCCATTTGTGTCTTTGCTTGGGGCTTGCAATACAAGCTTTCGCTCTATGATCCGCCTCAAGCTGCTTCCCATCAGATTCCAAAAGCCAAGCTTCTATCCAGAGACGAGCAATCCAGCACAGCGATAAGCCCACTCGTCATTCGGACCAAAACATCCACCAGAATCACCTACACTGCGCCTACAACCGTCTTCTCGATTCTGTTGCTTGCAGTCAGCCAATTGAATCCACCCGCATCACAAAGAGTGGAACAGTTGGCTCATAAGCTGTTGAGTTTACACCGCGCTGTCTTGAACACCCTCTTCGTTCGTCCCCCTCCCGTTCTCGCCTAGATATCCGCTCATCGGAACTTCTGAAGCATTCGATCAAGTTCTGTGGTCGGGTGCAACAAGACCTATTCTCCCTCGGAGAACGTGTCCTGTCGTCGTAACCAACAAATCACAACTTAATATAGAGGTGCATTCGAACTATGCGAAAGCGAACCTCCTTGATCGTCGCCGCGGGAATTGCACTTCCTGTTCTGGCTGGCATCATTGCATACAGTTTCAAGGATCGGCACTCAGCAACGATTGCCGCAGAGATTCCCTCCGCAACAGTAGTCGCGGTAACACGCGGCACGATTGCGCATACCTTGAAACTTGCCGGGCAGTTCCAGCCTTACCAGGTTGTAGACGTTCATGCCAAGGTATCTGGATACATCAAGCACATCTATGTAGATATCGGCGATAAGGTGCAAGCCGGACAGACTCTTGCGGTGCTGGAAGTTCCAGAGCTGAACGCCCAGTTGAAAGGTACCGTGTCGCAGTTTGGCCGCAGCAAGGACGAGATCACCCGTGCGCAGCATGAGGTCGCACGCGCCGAGTCTGAGCACAGCGCGGTCCACGCCGATTACCTCCGCTTGTTGCAAGCCTCCACTGCGCAACCTGGGCTGATTGCACAGCAGGAACTGGACAACGCCCAGTCGAAAGATCTATCGACATCTGCTCAGATTGACGCTGCCAAAGCATCCCTATCGGGGGCAAGGCAGGGAGCGGATGTAGCAGACGCCGATCGAGAGCGCGTGCAGGACCTCAACGACTACACGCACGTGACTGCGCCGTTGAGCGGGATCATTGTCTGGCGCTACGCGGATACTGGCGCATTGATCCAGGCAGGCACTGCGTCCGACACCCAATCTCTTCCTCTTGTAAAGCTCTCGCAAAGCAGTCTGCTTCGCCTCCGTTTACCCGTACCAGAAGACGCCGTGTCGTATATCCATGAAGGCGCGGAAGTGAACGTAACGGTCGATGCCATCCACCGCACCCTCGTGGGCAAGGTGGTTCGCTTCACGCGGGATGTCAGCTTGGCGACAGGGACCATGGAGACGGAAGTCGATGTCGAGAACAGCGATCTTTCACTCACGCCGGGCATGTATGCAAACACAACCCTGGAGCTGGAACGTAGGAACAAGGTGCTGCTCATTCCAGTGCAAGCGGTTATTAGAAATGGCAATCAAGCATCTGTGCTGATGGTTGACAGCGGGGGTCGCGTCCAGGCGCGAAATGTTGCTCTTGGTATGCAGGGCACCATGTTGGTTGAGGTGAAAAGTGGCCTGAACGAGGGGGACAAAGTCATCACTGGCGGCCAGTCCAACTACCAGCCAGGTGAAGTTGTAACACCGAAACTGGAAGATCTTCCCACGGCAGACGTAAGTCAAGAGCAGTCGGGAGGCGATAAGTAATGCCTAACTTCTCACTCAAATACCCCTTCTTCATCATTATGGCCTGCCTGGTCATTGTAGTCGTGGGCGTGGTCAGCAT
>Ga0302155_10000462_pt1 | contig 32425 bp, 22 predicted proteins | sample I_Bog_N3_1_FD_193508 | JGI IMG/M metagenome (GOLD analysis project Ga0302155, IMG submission 193508) | Peat permafrost microbial communities from Stordalen Mire near Abisko, Sweden - I_Bog_N3_1 | ecosystem: Environmental > Terrestrial > Soil > Wetlands > Peat | place: Sweden: Abisko, Stordalen...
TCGCCGTGAATGAACAGGGCAAGGCTACGGCTGTTCCGCCATTGGTTCCGTCTACTCCCGATGAAACACGTCGTATCGTGAATGCCTTAGCCAGAAAAGAAGCTCGTCGTTCAACACGATAAATAGACCTTATATTTGCGCGATATTCGGTCTTTTTGGTCGATTATCGCGCATTTTTGTTTTGTGGCCTTGTGGGATAAATGCGGACTGTTTATTATGCACTGATGCAATTTTGCGTAAGTCTTGTGGTATCTCATCGCAGTTTGGTCGAACGGAGTTTTTGTGAGTGTTTCCATTTTTGATGGTTTTTTGACGACGCCTGCGTGTATCGCTGTATTTGATGATGCGGCTGTGGTTCAGGCTATGCTGAATTTTGAAGCAGCGCTGGCACGGGCACAAGCTGCCCAAGGATTGTTTTCGGAAGCGGTTGCGCGCGATATTGGTGCTGCATGTGATGTGGCATTGGTGGATATTCCCGCGCTGATCGTAGCGGGTCGGCGTGCCGGTAGTCTGGCGATTCCGTTGGTAAAGACATTGACGCAAACGGTCGCTGTAACTGCGCCAGCATCCGCGATGCATGTGCATTGGGGAAGTACCAGTCAGGATGTGATTGATACGGCGATGGTGCTGGTTACACGTGATGCATTGCAATTGCTGGACCAGGGTTTGGCATCTCTGTCCGCGCGTTTACTGGCGTTGGCGCAGGAGCATCTAGCTACGCCGATATTGGCGCGGACCTTGATGCAACCGGCACAAGTCACTAGTTTTGGTTTTAAATTACTGGGTTGGGCTGCGCCATTATTACGTGCCCGTACACAGTTACGCCAAACGGCAGAACGCGCTTTGCAATTACAACTGGGCGGTGCGGTTGGTACCTTGGCGGTTATGGGAGATCAAGGTAGTGCTGTCGCACGACGTGTAGCCGCCGATTTAGGTTTGGCTGTCGCGGATGCTGCGTGGCATACCCAACGCGATGAATGGGTCAGGTTGGGCTTGGAGGTCGCTGTATTAGTTGGTAGTTTGGGTAAAATTGCGACGGATTTATCCTTGCTGGCTCAGGGTGAAATCGCTGAACTGGCGGAACCATCGGGGAATGGTCGAGGGGGATCATCTGCGATGCCGCACAAGCGTAATCCCGTTTCTGCCATGATTGCATTAGCCGCTGCAGCCAGAACACCGCAGCACGCTGCTGCGTTATTGGCCACTATGGGACAACAGCACGAACGTGGTCTGGGGAATTGGCAAGCAGAATTGGCGGAGTGGCCCGGGTTATTCCAGAGTGCACATGGTGCGCTTTCTGCGTTAAATGATGCCATGGCGGGCCTGCAGATTGATCGTGCCAGAATGCGACGAAATATTGATGCATTACAGGGCTTAGTCTTTGCAGAAGCCGTTTCGATTGCGCTGGCGGCGGCGATTGGTCGCCCACAAGCGCATAGTCTGATGGAGCAGTTGACGCAGCAGGCTGTGGCGACACAGCAGCCTTTGGCGGATATTGTCATCGATGCCGCAAAAAATGACCCGCGTCTACGTGATAAGGTCGACATCGCATTATTACAGACCTTATTTGATCCAGTTGCCGCCACCGCGCCGGCACACGCATTGGCACTGCAGCAGTTGCCAGCGATGCTGGCAACATTGGCTAAGCAAAATCATCGCTAAGACACTAACACTATTAACCCGGCGACTGCAATTGAGGTAAGCGCCGTTTTGATATTTATTGATTACTCACTGAGGTTATTGTAATGAGCTACGATCCGATTGATCACAATGTTGAACGCGGTTTGATAAACCGTCGCCAAATTTTAGGCGATGAATGGGTAGACCGGTCGCTGAAAAATGCCAACAGTTTTAATGCTGAATTCCAGCAATTAATTACCCGGTTTGCTTGGAATGAAATTTGGGGGCGCCCAGGTTTGGAGAAAAAAACGCGTCGCGTTATTGTCCTTGCTATTACGATGGCGCTAGGTCGTTGGGAGGAATTTGAGCTGCATGTACGCGCTGCATTATTGGGCGATGCTGCTACCCGGTTAACCCCAGAAGAGTTGAATGAAGTATTAATGCAAGCGGCCATTTATGCGGGTGTGCCGGCCGCGAATACCGGCTATACCCATGCCCAGCAAATTTTGCGTGAAATCGGTGAGAAAATTGGTTATGAGCTAACGCCAATGGCACCCTCTGATACCTGTCATCCCGGCATAGGAAAACAAGGTGTCACCCAAAGTCAACCGGCGTTGCATTATAGTGTGCGTGAACCGCGTAATAAAAAAGCGCCACGCCATACCATCGTCCTTAGTCATGCATTAGGATGTGATCTGACGATGTGGGATGCGCTGGCCAATCAGCTTGCCGTAGATTGTAGAGTCATTTGTTATGATCATCGTGGTCATGGTAGTTCAGCCTCACCAGCGGGATTGTATTCGATGGCGGATCTGGCTGATGATGCGGCTCGCTTGCTGCGCGAACGTGATACCGGGCCGGTTGTGTGGGTGGGATTGTCGATGGGTGGTATGGTTGGGCAAGAACTGGCGCTACGTCATCCAACGCTGGTGTCCACCCTGATTTTGGCCAATACCACCTCCGCTTATCCGGAAGCGACTCAGGCTGTTTGGCAACAACGTATTGCGACGGTGCAGGAATTAGGGATAGAAGCAATTGCCGATGCGGTCATGGGGCGGTATTTTCATGATCAGTTCCGGGTGCAGAATCGTGCCATGATCGCGCGTTATCGTCAGCGTTTGGTCAGCACCAATACCGTTGGTTACATAGGATGTTGTCATGCTGTCGGCACGGTCGATACCACCGCACGGTTAGCGCAAATTACCGCGCCAACTTGGGTGATCGCGGGTGAATTGGATCAAGGCACGCCCATCGCGATGTCGCAGATGTTGGTTGATACCATTCCACAGGCTCACTCCCCTGTTCACGTGCTAAAAAATGCATCACATTTATCTGCAATCGAACAACCAGTGGCATTTGCTGACGCGGTGATACAGGTGCTGCAGGCTATTTCATAGGAATTCTTTGTCACGCATACTATTTTCTCCGATTAAATAATTATAATTATCATCTTTACCATTTTTTTAATTTGCGTTATTCTGACCTGCTGTAGGGCATGAGTCTTCATTGCTCGTTTGATATTGGCTGCGTATGCAGTTGTCTTAAAAAATTATCTTGGACAAACTTAACTATGGCGTCAACGAAATTACATGGTAATAACTTTGATTTTTTGCGTGTTGCCGCTGCAGTAATGGTTTTATTTAGTCATCAGTTTGCTTTGTTGGCTTTGCCGCAGCCAATGATTTTTTCGATCCGTAGCGTGGGTAGTCTCGGGGTAAGTATTTTTTTTACGATTAGCGGTTACTTAGTCTTGCAAAGCTGGCTCCGAGATCCGCATGTTACGCGTTTTGTGTTACGGCGATTCTTGCGTATTTGGCCTGGGTTGATCGTAGTGACATGTCTGGCGGCATTATTTATGGGGCCGCTCGTTTCAAATTTGACGTATTACGATTATTTCCATTCTAAGCACACATGGCATTTTTTTAGAACATTGCTGCTGGATATTACCTACGTGTTGCCGGGGGTATTCTCAACAAACTTTTATCCTCATGCGGTGAATGGTTCGCTTTGGACTATTCCGTTTGAGATTAGGTGGTATGGTATTTTAGTTCTCGTAGGTTTTTTTAAATTATTTAATTATAAATGGCTCATTTTGGCCGCATTTTGTATCCTCATCATCGATCAGTTTGTCAAGTATCATGCTGGAATTCCCCCTTCTTATATGAGCGAGTTTGGGTTTTATTTTGTGTATGGTGCGTGCCTTCACTTATTTCGCGCTGTTTGGATGCGTTATATGAGGCTTTGTTTAGTGCTGGCTAGTTTGCTGGTTTTTGCTAGTGTTACGGCTGGTTACCCGATAGTGGCGTTGTGGTTAGCACTGCCATACTTGATAATTTTTGTTGCTACATGTTCTACACCGATAGTGCGACAATTTGGTCGATTTGGCGACTTGTCTTACGGCATTTATATTTACGCATTTCCTGTGCAACAGTTAGTTGTCAAATTAGGCGAAGGACAATTTTCCTTCCCAGTTTGTTTGCTTTTTTCAGTGTTGGGGACAGGATTACTAGCTTTTGCTTCATGGCATTTAGTTGAAAAACCAGCTCTGCAATTAAAGCGCATTTTGAGAGTGCCACCCCCAAATCAGCACAAAGGCGACAGCCAAATTACTGAGAAAATTTTGGTTTCGGCATAAACTAATTTGGATCGGAAATGCGTAGATTTTGATAGGAATCAAAGTTAACATGATGAAAATCAATTTAAGCAATTTCTTTTGGGGTGATACTGTATTGGATTGACTAGTATTAAAATACACAGAAAACTGTAATTTTACGTAAGTCTTCGTTCATTTTTGGATTGGCGGATTAAATTTCTGCCGAATAGCGAGAAAATACGATTAAGTATTATAAATAAATATGCGTCGCGCAAGCCGAAACCTTACTGCCTGGATTGCAATTTTTTCGATCATCCTTGCATCGCTTATTCCAGCGATTTCCTACGCGATCGTTTCTGCTCAAGGAGCAGGTGCCTTATGGACAGAAGTTTGCTCTTCTCAGGGGCTCAAGGCGGTCAATCGGCTAGACGATCAGAACTCTCTCAATTCGTCTGCTCCGGATTACACAGCCGCGCATACAGGACATTGTCCCTTCTGCTTCATTCATGCTGATTTTTTTGTTGTGCCGTCGCCATTATTTTTCCCTCCTGCTGTAAAAAATTCTACTTTGTCACCAACCCTGTTTTATCAATCTCACAGTCCACTGTTTATATGGACTTCCGCACAGTCGCGCGCCCCGCCTTTCATCTCCTGACTTTTACTGATTTTAATTGAGTGTTGCAATGCATTGGTCGCATTGGATGCGCTCGTGCTTGTTCGCGCGCTTACTGAGCGTGCTCGAAACATATTCACGTATTAGGATAAATGATGATGAAATACCCTCTAAACCCTCTCGCGGCTTTTCTTGCCGCTATACCACTTGTCGCATTTTCGCAGGAGGCGGCGTTACCAACAGTGGTGATCACTGCACCTAAACCTGCAGTGCAATTGTTCATATCCGAGGCAGATCCAATGAGCCTAGCATCCCGACGCGTTGGGACTAGTGACTCCGCACAGCTGCTTCAGGATATTCCCGGCATAAGTTTATCTAGTGCCGGAGGGGTCTCCAGTCTGCCTGCTATTCATGGTATGGCGGATGATCGCGTTCACATCCAGATCGATGGTATGACACTGATGCCAGCCTGCCCTAATCACATGAATTCGCCTCTGTCGTATATTGACCCGACTAATGTGGAGAAGATCAAGGTATTTGCCGGCATCACACCGGTTAGCGTTGGCGGCGATAGTATAGGCGGCACGATTCAGCTAACTTCAGCAGCGCCGCAATTTGCCTTGCCGGGACAATCTGCCTTGCTCAGTGGACAAGCCGGTACTTTTTATCGCAGCAACGGCGATGGTTATGGCGCTAATTTTTCTGCACTGTATGCCACTGAAAATTTGAATGTGACTTATAACGGATCTACTGCCCAATCAAATAACTATACGGCGGCGCAAAGCTTTAAACCAGCAGGACTGGCAGCTGTGGGTCAGGGTTGGCTGAGTGGGGATACGGTCGGGTCTTCGAGCTATAAATCGGAAAATCAGGATATCGGTTTTGCACTCCGCCACGATAACCATTTACTGGAATTGAAAGTCGGTGTGCAAGAGATTCCGTACGAAGAATTTCCGAATCAACGAATGGATTTGACTGGGAATAATAATACGGATGTCAATCTTCGCTACACAGGGCAATATCAGTGGGGTACTCTTGAGGCGCGTGTTTATAAGCAAACAACGAGTCATGTCATGAATTTTGGTGACGATAAACAATACTGGTTTGGAACTGTCCCCGGCATGCCGATGAATGCGAGCGGAAAAACCACTGGCTTGCTGGTTAATGGTGACATTGTTCTTTCTCATAAAGATACGCTCACCGTTGGTACCGAAATCCAGAATTATCGCCTGAACGATTGGTGGCCACCATCAGGAGGAGGAATGGCGCCGAATACGTTTCAAAATATCAATGACGGCACACGTGACCGGTTAGATGTATTCGCTGAGTGGGAGGCACGCTGGAATTCGCAATGGTTAAGTCAACTGGGCATTCGTAGCGATGTGGTGAAAATGAATACCGGTGATGTTCAAGGATATGCGAATACGATGATGATGAATCAAGCACAGGATTCAGCTGCCTTTAATAATCTGAACCATGAGCAGAAAGATCATAATTGGGATTTGACTGCACTGCTTGCTTACACCCCGGATGCCACCCATGCATTTGAAATAGGCTACGCGCAAAAAAGCCGGTCTCCTAATCTCTATCAGCGGGATACATGGTCTACCGCTTCCATGATGATGGTGATGAACAATTTTGCGGGCGACGGCAACGGCTATGTTGGTAACCTCAATCTTAAACCGGAGGTGGCGCATACGCTTAGCACGACTGCGGACTGGCATGATGCGATTAAGGAAGAGTGGCAGCTGAAAGTAACACCTTACTACACCTACATATCGGACTACATCGATGCTCAGCGCTGTCCGGTCGGGACGGGTTGCTATACTGTTGCTAACGCACAAGCAACAACAGGCTTTGTCAACCTTCAATACGTGAATCAATCTGCTCAGATTTACGGTATTGATATTTCCGGTCATATGCTGCTCGTGAAAAGCACTGGTTACGGCAGTTTCACCGCAACCGGTGTTCTGAGCTATACCCGTGGCGAAAATTTGACTACTGGCGATAATTTATATGACATTATGCCCCTTAATACTAAGCTCGCAGTCGTGCAAAGTAGTGGAAACTGGACTAACACTGCTGAAGCACAACTGGTCGCGGCTAAAACGCGTGTTTCACAAGTCAGGGACGAAAACCAGACCGGTGCTTACAACTTAGTTAATTTACGCAGCAGCTATTCGTGGAAACAGGTACGTCTAGATATCGGCATCGAGAATCTGTTCAATAAATTCTACGCACTACCATTAGGAGGGGCTTATGTCGGTCAGGGTATGACGATGGGAATCCATAGTATTCCGGCGGGAATTCAGGTTCCTGGCATAGGGCGTTCAATCAATACGGCTCTGACCTTCAAGTTTTAAGAAAGGCATTTAAAATCCCCTGCCGTTCACCCGTTTGTGCTAATGAGTGGCGGCAAGGTAAGTGTCAAAAACCAATAATCAAATGTAGTGGGTGTCGCTATAGTTTATTTGCGCCAATAACCGACTACGTCATTTCCCAGCATCTCAGAGGCATGATTATGATAGGTGGGGCTACTCTCTTTTCGCCATTGCATTTACTCCTTAAATATAACTACAAATGCCGCATCTTTGTTATGGGAATCATTATAAGCAGGTCAATGACACACATGGAGTAGTGCAATCCAGCGTGTGGATATGGCGCTTTATGACGGAAAGCATAGTGGGCGTAATCAATACGTCATTTCTAATTTTTAAATAGTTAGACAATAGTTAGACAATAGTTAGACGATTACGATGCTATCTGGTTCTCGCACTCTGCTAACTTTTAGTATCTGCATTGGTAAGTCAATGCTCGATTAGTTACATTTAAAAGAAAAATTAGAAATTGATTGACCGCAAGTTTGTTTTTAACGATAATAATTCTCATTCGCATTTTAACTGTAATGCGTAAAGGCGTAGCATTGAGGATGTTTGCAGTTATCTATAAAAATTTTCACTTGGCTGGACTTGGCGTCATCGCCGAACGCTGTACACCATGGTGGCAATTGACCACCTTCGATATGCTGAATCAAGTCAGGCGAATTTGTTGGTCAAAAACTTTTTATATGAACTAGTTTGAATTCCATGCTGAGTTGACAGATGTTGGGTAAGGAAGTAAGGTTGCTTCTTTACCCGATATTACAAATAAGAAATAATTCTGTTAGATTTATTCGATAAAAATCACCTGTCATTTTTATATGTGAAATCGAACTATCACAACAGTTACACAATGAACTCATTGTCCATTGTATCCCCAACAGGGGAAGAGGTCTCTTTTATGCCCAATACAGTATCTAACTTCGCACAGCACCAAACCACCGAGAAACTTTCTACACTAGAAAGTGAAATCGATCTCTTGTTTGAGCATATGCCTTTCGGAAGCCACACATCTGATATTGATCATGTTTACCAGCAGATTAATTCACTGGAGCTTGCATGGTTGGGGTATACCCGAGAAGAAATCATCGGCAAAAAGAAATTGACTGATTTTCTGACTCCAGATAGCAGATTGAAATTTCAAACGTATTTTTCCGCAAAAGTTGACACTAGATTTGTTGATAACCTTGAGCTTGAGCTGCTGGGCCGAGATGGGACGATCAGACCCATCTCCCTAAACTCAAGCGATTTTACGGATGAGAACGGAAAATGCTTCAAGCATCGTTCCGTGCTATTTGACATGACTGAACTTAAACAAAATGAGAACATGCGGCGTATCGCTGCCATCACATTTGAATCTCAGTCTGGAATGGTCATCACCGACTCCCAAGGGATAATCGAACAGGTGAACCGTGCTTTCACTGAGTTGACTGGTTACAGCATACAAGATGCCCGAGGTAAGACGATGCATCTACTCAACTCAGGCCTCCATGACAAGATGTTTTACCAGAAAATGTGGAAATCAATAAGAGAAAGCGGTAGTTGGCAAGGTGAAATTTGGAATCGCCGTAAGAATGGGGAAACGTATGCAGAGTGGTTGAGTATTGCAGCTGTTTATGACGATGATCGTACAGTCACCCATTATATTGGCAGCTTTTTTGATCTTACAGAAACTAAAAATGCGCAAGCAGAAATTGGTCGTCTGGTTTATTTTGATCCGCTGACTCAACTCCCTAACCGCCGCACGCTGCAAGATAGAATTACCCATGCCTTGGCTTCATCAATTCGAAGCAGGCACCATGGTGCAATTCTATTTATTGATTTGGATAACTTCAAGTTGATCAACGACACGCGAGGCCGTGATTTTGGCGATTTACTATTGGTTGAGGTGGCTAAACGTTTGCGTAACGGCGTGCGCGAGGGGGATAGCGTCGCACGTATGGGTGGTGATGAGTTCGTCGTGGTACTGGAAGGATTGGGAATGCACGCAGTAGAAGCCGCAATCCAAGCTAAGGTAGTAGGCGAAAAAATATTAGCCGTTCTGAGTCAATCGTATAATCTGTGTGGTTATAAATTAAATTGTACAGCAAGTATCGGACTCAGCATGTTTGGTGAAGGAGATACCGCTGCAGACCTACTTCAACATGCCGATATTGCCATGTATCAATCAAAAAAATTAGGGCGCAATGCACTATGTTTTTTTGATCCAGATATGCAGGCAGTGCTTATTGCTCGCGTCGCCCTAGAAGAATATTTGTACCATGCATTGGAGCAACATCAACTGGAATTATATTATCAGGCGCAGGTCAACCAGCAGCGCCAAGTCATTGGTGCGGAAGCATTGCTGCGTTGGCGGCATCCTTTGCGAGGGCTAGTCTCACCAATGGAATTCATTCCACTGGCTGAGGAAACGGGATTGATATTACCTATTGGGCAATGGGTGCTAAAAACTGCCTGTGCGCAACTCAAAGCATGGGAAGGCAATACAACTACCCGAGATTTACAACTGTCGGTTAACGTTAGTGCGCGCCAATTCCACCAAGTGGATTTTGTTTCACTGGTGCTGCAGGAGGTGAATCACTACGGAATTGATCCAAAACTACTCAAACTCGAACTGACAGAAAGCATCGTGTTAGACGATGTGGAGGATACGATCACCAAGATAAATGCGCTAATAGATTATGGGATACGCTTTTCCATGGATGATTTTGGTACAGGCTTTTCATCACTTTCTTACCTGACAAAACTTCCATTCATGCAACTCAAAATAGATAAATCATTTGTAAGTAATATCTGTGTTAACCCCGCTAATGCCATCATCGTGAAAATCATCATCAACATGGCTTCCAGTCTTGGTATGGAGGTGATTGCTGAGGGGGTAGAAACAGAGGAACAGCGTGATTTTCTTGAGGAATATGATTGCCATCTTTTTCAAGGGTATTTATTTAGTAAGCCAGTGCCGATTGCCGAATTTGAGGCGTTGTTGGAGGCGTCATAGTGGTAGCGGCACCACTAACTGGGGGCAATCAAGATTCAGCGTTTAAGGCAAAGAAATAGCCTCCTCTCTCAACATGGCATCATGCTATGCCAAGCATGCCAGATAGGCTGGCACGCCAAGTGTTGAGGCACATCTGTATTTTTATGCTCTGAAAGGCTCTGTTTCGCCCGGTTTTCGTAACATTTTATTTACTTCGTCAAGATGCAGTTCTTCTTGAACAATCATTTCGCGGGCATATTCCTCCAGCAAGACCGAATTGCCTTCCGCGATTTTCAACAGATCATAATAAGCAGTCAGTGCAGCTTTCTCATGTTCAAGACTTTCACGCAGGATGTCGCCAATATCGTGTTTCTCAGTTTCCAGCAGAGCGCCAATTTTTAACGAAGGGTGACCACCAAGTAACGTGACGAGTTCGCCAGCCTTGTGAGCGTGGCCTAGACTCTCTTGCGCATTTGCTTTTAACCACGAAACAATAGGTATCCGGTTATATCCGTATACCATCAGTGAGTAATGGGTATATTTGACGACTCCCGCCAATTCAAATTCCATGATACGATTTAGAGCGTCAATTGCAATTTGATTTTTTACATCTTCCATGTTGTACTCCTCAAAAATGTTTAAGTCGGAAAATAATGATCCTACTGAACGTTAAATTCGAGTGTGTTCTTCCCTCCTCATTTGATATCAGAACTTTCTAGCAAATCAATTTCATCGTATCCGCGCCACTTGTAAATTGCAACCGATATCAGCCAGCTGAAGATGAAGAGGCCGACGATGAAATAACCGATTACACCGAAATTATTATTGAGATTACTCACCGCATTCCAGACTGTACCAGTTAATTCCAATTTGCCTGCAAGCAGCCCCAACAATTCAATACCGCCGACGGCCACAGCGACAATGACTGAAACAAAGGTAATTGTCATATTGTAATAAAGCTTGCGGATTGGCTTGATAAAGGCCCATCCATAAGCGCCGAGCATTAGAATACTGTCCGTTGTATCAATCAGCGACATCGCAGCTGTAAATAGGAGTGGAAATATCAAAATGGACCAAACCGGCAAGCCGTTCGATGCTTGTGTGGCAGAAATTCCCAAGAGCGCAATTTCTGTGGCAGTGTCGAATCCGAGTCCAAATAATATTCCCAGCGGATACATGTGCCAACTGCGGGTGATCAATCGGAACATCGTTCGAAAAATTCGCGCAAAGAATCCGCGATTAGCCAACAGCAAATCAAGCTCTGCTTCAACATAGGGTTCACCTTGGCGAACCCTCCTGAATTTTTTATAAACTGAAATTAGGACAGTCAGGTTAATGCAGGCAATAGTTAACAGGAAGAATGCAGAAATGAGGGTGCCTATCATACTGCCCACTTCGTGGAAAGAAGCCATCTGCGTCTTCATTGCCATTGCAGTCACCGCGAGTGCCAAGCAGGCCAGAATGACCACGGTCGAATGTCCCAGAGAAAACATGAGACCTACTGCGATAGGTTTTTTCCCTGCCTGCATCAGCTTTCGCGTGACGTTATCAATGGCGGCAATATGGTCGGCGTCAACGGCATGCCGGAGTCCAAAGCTATAAGCAAGAAATGCTGTCCCCATCAGTAAAGGATTGCCATGAAAAGCGACGAACGCGGCAATCCAAGACCCCACATTAAACAGGAACAACAGGACATATATAGCAATGATCCGGCCCTTAACATCGTGGGAGGCATCATTAAACAAGGCTTGCATAAAACGTGGCATGGCATACCTGAATACATGTAATTTTTGAGAATAACACAATACGGGTTGACACCGTATGCCGGCATTTAGTTCAATACAAACTTTTATTATGAGGCAGCGTTACGCCCCTTCGCGCAAGGTCTTGGCCGCAGCGACCATGTTCATCAGTGCCGGAAGCACCTCAGACCACTGGCGAGTTTTCAGGCCACAGTCGGGATTGACCCACAGGCGCTGTGCCGGAATACGCTCAGCCGCTTTTTTCATCAGCTGCACGATATGTTCCTGTGTCGGGATGTTCGGCGAGTGAATATCGTAGACGCCAGGGCCGATCTGGTTGGGATAATTAAAGTCGTCAAACACATCAAGCAACTCCATGTCCGAGCGTGAGGTTTCGATGGTGATCACATCAGCGTCCATGTCGGCAATCGCGGCAATAATATCGTTGAATTCTGAGTAACACATGTGGGTATGAATTTGCGTTTCATCCCCGACACCGTTAGCAGTGATGCGGAATGATTCGATTGCCCATTGCAGATATTCACTCCATTGCGAACGGCGCAATGGCAAACCTTCGCGCAAGGCTGCTTCGTCAATCTGGATAATCTGCACACCGGCTTTTTCTAAATCCAATACTTCTTCACGGATTGCAAGTGCTAGCTGGTAACAGGAAACTGAGCGTGCTTGGTCGTCGCGCACAAAAGACCAGTTTAAAATCGTTACTGGACCGGTAAGCATTCCTTTCATTGGCTTGTCGGTCAACGATTGCGCATAGCGGGTCCATTCGACTGTCATCGCCTTAGGACGACTGATATCGCCGAATAGGATAGGCGGTTTCACACAACGTGAACCATACGACTGAACCCACCCGAATTGGCTGAATGCGTAGCCCTCAAGCTGCTCACCAAAGTATTCAACCATATCGTTACGTTCCGCTTCGCCGTGTACAAATACATCCAGACCCAGCGCTTCCTGCTCACGTACACAACGGGCGATCTCATTTTGCATTGCGGCTTTATACGCAGTTACATCCAGTTCACCAAGACGATGCTGACTTCTAGCGTGGCGAATTTCTGCTGTCTGCGGAAATGATCCTATCGTTGTGGTCGGGTATGTTGGGAGCTTCAGCAATGCAGCCTGTTTAGACGCGCGCACTTCAAATCCTGAATCACGTTGCCCCAGCGCGGAATCGATAGTCGCAACGGTTTTTTTGACGCTAGGATTGTGTACGCGTGGTGAGTTACGTCGTCGTTCAATCGCCGCACTATTGACTATCAGTGCTTCCTGCACTGGAACACGTCCGTTATTCAACGCCTGCGCCAGAATGTGCAGTTCATCCAATTTTTGCAATGCAAAGGCAAGCCAAGATAAGATATCTTTGTCCAATTTTTGTTCACTGTTCAAATCAACCGGTACATGCAGCAAGGAGCAGGATGGCGCAATCCACAGACGCTCTTGCAATAAGCGATGAAGTGGTTCCAGCCATTCAAGTGTCGCGTGCAAATCGGTTTTCCAGATATTGCGTCCATTAATTACGCCAAGAGATAAAATGCGCTCTTTTGGTAGGAGATGGATGACTTGTTCTAATTCTGAATGCGCATTAATGGCATCAACATGGAGTCCGTCTACCGGTAAGCTACAAGCTAAGGTAAGGTTACCTTGTAATGGACCGAAATACGTAGCCAGCAGTAATTTGATCCGACTACCCTTCAATGCATCGTACGCTGTCACAAACGCTTTTTGCCATTCACTATCTAGTTCAGTCACCAGAATGGGTTCGTCAATTTGTACCCATGTAACACCTTGCTCTGCCAATTGCTCCAATAAAGTGACATAGACCGGTAGCAAACGCGACAACAACGCGCGCTTTTCGGATGCATCCTTTGCCTTACCCAACCAAAGATAGGTCACAGGCCCAATGATGACGGGCTTGATTTGCACCTCAAGTTTTTTTGCTTGGGCAAGTTGCTCCAGCAGTCGAGATGCATCGAGCGCAAATTCGGTCTCCGCAGTAAATTCGGGGACAATATAATGGTAATTGGTATCAAACCATTTGGTCATTTCACCCGCATGTACACAACTGCAATCAGAGTCCTTAGCAGACCGGCCACGTGCAACTCTGAAATAATTATCCAGCGTGTTGCCCTGGAGGCTGCGCACGCGATCCGGAATATTTCCCACCAAGAAGCTAGTATCTAGTACTTGATCATAAAAAGAAAAGTCGCCGATTGGGACCAAATCTAGTTTCGACTGGTCGGCCCAGTGACGTTGACGCAACTGGGCGCCTAAAGCGTGCAATTCATCGAGAGAAGAAGCGCCTTTCCAGTAGCTCTCCAAGGCAAATTTTAATTCGCGTTTTGCGCCGATGCGGGGGAATCCAAGATTGTGTGTGGTGACCATGTTTGATAACTCCTTTGTGAATTGCCGTCACTTTAGCTGATCTAAATAATGAATAATAATGGTATTATTTCATTTATCTATTACTTTTATTCATGATTTGGCCTATGCTGGAACGCACACATTTATCTCTCATCCGGGAAGTGGATCGACAGGGTTCACTCACTGCCGCAGCAGAAGTACTCTGCCTGACTCAATCGGCGCTCAGTCATACGATAAAAAAAATCGAGATGCGACTAGGTACACCGATCTGGAAGCGAGAAGGACGGAATATCAGATTGACTCAGGCGGGTCACTATTTGCTGGTACTGGCCAACCGCCTTCTGCCACAATTTGAATATGCTGAAAAAATTATGCTGCAATATGCACACGGTCAGCGAGGTACCCTGCGTATCGGCATGGAATGTCATCCTTGTTATCAGTGGTTGCTGAAGGTGGTGTCACCGTACCTGACTAAGTGGCCTGATGTCGATGTCGACGTCAAGCAAAAATTCCAGTTTGGCGGAATAGGTGCCTTGTTCGGTTATGAAATTGATGTTTTGGTGACACCCGATCCATTGTATAAGGCCGGATTGCTCTTTGAGCCGGTGTTTGATTATGAACAGGTACTGGTTGTGGGTAAGAAGCATCGACTTGCGAGCCTATCCCATGTTACTCCTAAGCAGCTATCCGAGGAAACCCTGATAACTTACCCGGTCGAAATTGAACGTCTGGATATTTACAAGCAGTTTTTCCTACCAGCTGGCTGCTCCCCAAAAAATCACAAAACCATTGAAACTACCGACATCATGTTGCAGATGGTTGAGGCGGGTCGTGGCGTGGCAGCGTTGCCCGGATGGTTAGTCGCTGAATATGCCAATAAGCTAGCGATCTGCCCAGTGCGCCTAGGTAAACATGGTATTGCTAAACACATATTTTTAGGGGTGCGCGAGGCGGACGCCGACATCAACTATCTGAAGGACTTTGCTGATGTGGCGCGCAAGATTGAATTTTAAAAAAATTCTGGTTTTATCGCTAAAACTCTGCATGCAGTCGTACACCATACAATGATACCGGTCCACGCGCCTGATTGTAGGCTGGATTGGTGATGTATTGGTAATCAGCAGTTATGGTGGCGTGGGGATGTATCCGTGCGGAGTAATACATCTCGACGATTTTTTCAGGTGCATAATTCAATTGTCCGTCACCAATCAGTAATCCTAATCCTCCCGCAGCAAAATAGGCGCGTGCATCGCTGGAGAGTCCATTGATAGCACCAGCTAATCCTAGGGTATCGTCGTTGCGTCCCCAGCGTTGACCTTTCATCGTCACGCCGGCCGAAAGCGATTGATTGATGTCGCTGAATTCATAGGCCTCTTTGCTACCGCCGCGTTGACTGATTCTGGCAAATGCACCGATATCCGTGGCTAACTCTTGTTCGACATTGATGCCAAATCCTGAATCGGTGCCCGCTTGACGTACCAGCGCCGTGTCAGGTGTTCCACCGGTGGTTTGTGCTAGTGCCAGTGCATCCTGATAACTTCCCATTTTGGCATGGTTGGTAAAGGCTAGCAGCTTGATTTTTCCGGGATGGTTGAACCATTGTTGCCGTAGCTCGGCTTCCATGACTAGCGAGTGCTGAGAAAAATTGACATTGATAATTTTGGCATTAGGTTCAGGTGAAAGCTGGAAATAACCGGCGCGCAAAGTCCAGTTGTCCTGCGACCATTCGGCTGCTGCACCATAAGTGAATCCCCAGACATCGGCGGCATAATCGAAGGCACCTGAGTCAATAATTGACCAATTCATAAAATCAGCGCGCGGGTCATGGGCGTAGATGTTGGTGTCAAAAATATCCGTGACTGAAAATTTACCGGCTGTCAGTGTTATGTTGTTGGACGCGCCGGCGCCTGCGAGTTGGTTTGGAGCGGATTCGATGGCGCTGTCGTTTTCGCCTAAGGCAATCGTTTGTCGTATAAAGGCGCGGGTTAGACGTAGATAGGGAGAATTCGCGCCAACTTTATAGGCTTCCCCGCTGGAATAACCGGCTAATCCTAAGGTATTGCTAACGCCAAAGCCTTGGTCAATTTCAGGGTCAATCCATACTTCGGCACCACGCCACAGGCGACGGCCCAGAAATAAGGAAATATCGGTGGTCTCTTCCGTGCGGCCTTGTGCTAACAGGCTATTAGTACCAGCATAAGGTGCAGTAAATCTGTTATTCGCTTGGGTGAAATTGGTGAGTTGGCCGTGTATTGCCCAAGATTCAGCATCGGGGAGGCTTGGTGTGGCTGATGTAGGTACGTCCTCTGCCATCACCAACTGGCTGGTGATGATCCCTGCAAATCCCAGATAAAGCGCAAGTTTTTTTGGGGTTGAACGTTTGAGTATGGTAGCGTTATTCATCGTATCGTATCTATTTTGGGAAATAAGTGATTAATCGATCAAGCGCATGCGGAATTGACGCCCTTTGATATTGCTGCGGCTGAGCTTGTCTAGCGCCGTCGGTGCAATGTCGCGGCTGATTGCGACGTAGGTCATAAATTCGAACACATTGATTTTTCCGACCTGTTCTTTCGACAGACCCACGTCGCCGGTGAGAGCGCCCAATAAATCGCCAGGTCGAAGCTTATCTTTTTTGCCGCCCATTATGCAGATGCTTTGCATCGGTGCTGCTAGGTGTGACCTTGGCTGGTGATCTAGCTCATTGAGTTCATTAATGTCGTGCCAGCTGACTTTTTCACCCTGATAGTCTTCAATCAGTTTGACCCATTTCTTTTCGCCTGGCGTAGCCAGACTCAGTGCCAAACCTTTTTCACCCGCGCGCCCTGTGCGGCCAACACGGTGAATATGTACTTCAGTGTCTTTTGATACATCTACGTTGATGACTGCGCCCAATGTTTGAATATCCAACCCCCGCGCCGCAACATCGGTGGCGACGAGCACGGAACAACTTTGATTGGCAAAACGAACCAATACGTCGTCGCGATCACGTTGTTCCAGATCACCGTGCAATGCCACAGCACTGATGCCCTGTGCTTGTAATTCTTCAGTCAGTTCACGGCAATGAATTTTGGTATTACAAAACGCGATAGTGGACACTGGCTGGTAGTGATGCAGTAATTGTGCAACGGCGGCATTGCGCTGTTCTGGCGTCACCAGATAAAATAATTGCTCGATGTGGTTGTCGGCATGTTGTGATTCCACTTTAATCTCAACCGGATCGCGCAATAACTGCTGTGTGGCTTTGCGGATATCATCCGGATAGGTCGCGGAAAACAGCAAAGTTTGACGGCGTGGTGAACAGACATCAACGATTTTAGCGATTTCGTCATAAAACCCCATGTCGACCATACGATCAGCTTCATCCAGTACGAGTGTTTGCACTGTTGCCAAATTAATGGTGCCGCGTCCGATATGATCGATCAAGCGTCCAGGCGTACCGACGACAATATGTGCGCCGTGTTCTAATGAAGCAATTTGTGGGCGCATTGCAGTGCCGCCGCATAAGGTGAGCACCTTGATATTGTCAGTGGCACGCGCCAGTCGACGTAATTCATTCGATACCTGATCCGCTAATTCTCGAGTCGGGCAGATGACTAAACCCTGAATGGCAAAATACAGTGGATTTAATTTGGCTAGAATACCTAAACTGAATGCTGCGGTTTTGCCACTTCCGGTTTTCGCCTGTGCAATGACATCGCGCTGCTCTAAAATTGGTGGCAAACTTGCTGCTTGAATTGGTGTCATTTCGGTATAACCCAAACTGTCAAGATTGGCTAACAGAGGGGCGGATAGAGCAAGGGAAGAAAACAGCGGAGTTGGCATGAGCACAGACAGTAAAAAACGCGGAGCAATAGAAGAAAAAACAGAAAAAGATATGGCAGTCGGCGAGAGCTAGATTGTTGCAAGCGCACCACGAGTGTATTGTAATGCATCGGTTGGCCTAAGGCAAAATTCTTGCGATGCAGAGTTGATTTATTTTTTGTCGGATGAGCCGGCAGAGGTGGTTCTGATGGTCGCATTGGCGTCAAATGTGGTATTGGACGCTGCCATGGTCGATGTGGCGTTAGGGATAGTGCCGTCGCTATTTTCGATAGAAGACGGTTTGCTGCGGCGATTCACAAATAGACTGTTTCCATGAATTTTTTTGGACATTTTTTTTGCCTCACTGGCCGCTGCTGCGATTTGGTGGTGGGACGTGTAATAGCCTGGCTCGGCTTTGACCGCCCCTAGTGAAATGGAAATCAATGGGTGAAATACCATTTCGCCACGACGATCTTCACTATAGTAACCACCGCGATCGACATCTTCTTGTTTAAATTGCATCAATATATTTTGAGAAAATGCGCTTAAAATCGTATTCAGCCGTGCTTCCCAGTCCTCACTTTGAAGCAAAATTAAGAAGTCATCACCACCGATATGACCAATAAAATCGCGAGAAGGGTCGCAACTGTTGACTAAAATGGTCGCGGTTAGCTGAATAATATCGTCACCTTTACGGTAACCATAGACATCATTAAATGGTTTGAAAAAATCTAGGTCGACATAACACGCAACGAATTGTGCGCCATTGGTGATCAAGCGCTCAATATGTTCGTTAATAGGTACATTCCCTGGTAACAGCGTCAGCGGATTGGCGTAACGTGCCGCATTGATTTGCATATTGGTGATTTCACGCATCAAGTCATGTCCGGTACCCATGCCAAGATAGTGTCCCTGATCCGTAATAATAAAGCCGTTAAACAGATGATGTTGTTCGGCTTCAACGACCGATCGGCTCAGATCCTGAATTTTTGTATTTTTATCGGTGATCAGCGGGGATGGGTCCATAAACATAGTGCATAATTTCTTACCATGTAATTCTCGGATGTATTGCACCGCAAAGCGATCAAATAAACTGCGGCGGGTAATGAGTCCGAGAGGTTTGCCATGATCGACCACTGGAATGACTTCAAGCGTTGGGGAACGCATGAATAATTTAAACACATCATTATTGGTCATGTGTGGCGTCACTGACGGTATTACTCGCAGCAGTCGTAGTGCTGTTTCTTTATGCTGCGTGATGTTTTTAGTTTGAGGGGGGATGGTCACACCGCGATAGTTCAACGCTTTCTTGACTTCAGCAGAAAGAGTTGTCGGTGGGTCGCTTAATGGGCGGCCAAGATGGTATCCCTGCCCGCAGCCAATACCCAGATCTCGTATTAATAACAGTTCCGTCTGCGTTTCAATGCCCTCCGCGATGACGGTGGTGCCGGAACTTTCTGCAATTTGTTGAATGGAGCGAACAAATTGTAGTTTGACATTATCTAGGTTAATACCTTGAATAAAATGCATGTCGATTTTAACGAAAGCAGGCCGCAGCTCAGACCAGAGCCGCAGACTCGAAAATCCTTCTCCCAAATCATCAATGGCAAATTGAAACCCCTTGCTGCTATAGTGCGCTACCGCTTTGCTAAGCAGGTCATAGTTGTATTCAGGTCGGCTTTCGGTTAGCTCGATAATGATTTGGTCAGGATGTAGACCACATTGTTCTATGTAACTTAAGACTTCATTTTCATGGTCTTTGGGGAGCAACAGAGATTCAGGACTGACGTTTAAAAAGAGTTTGCCTGGTAATTTCTTGTTGGCAAATTCACGCAATATTACCTTGCTGCATACATGCTCTATTTCCATCGACAAATTGACGGACCTGGCTACGTTAAATAAGTCGATTGGTGAGTGCAGCGGGTTGTCGGAATGTGCGCGAATAAGTCCTTCATAGCCGAAAATTTCACCGGACTGCAAGTGAGCAATGGGCTGGAATAATGCGTTTAGATCTTGGTTGTTGATGATGTTAAGCAGATACTTATGCAGCATGCACTGCCCTTTCCATCTTAGTCAAATCGGGCATAGATCCAGTAGAAGAGTTGTGGCATCGGTGGCAGATACTATGATAGCGTCATTGTAAACGTTAGTTGGGCAACGTGTATGTATTATTTATGACGGCAGAATGAAATGTGTTATCAGGCGCGTGTACCTAGTTTGTATGTACACGCGCAATTCGTCCTCTTTGTAGTAGATTAGTTTAGTCCTGCAACATAATCAGCAACGGCTTTGATCTCATCGTCGGACAGACGTTTTGTAATGGTCGTCATTGCTACATTATTAGCACGTGTACCAGTGCGGAAATTGGTGAGTTGCGCTATGACGTAATCTTGATGTTGGCCGGCAATGCGGGGGAACTGTGCTGGGATACCAGCGCCGTTCGGGCCATGGCAGCCAGCACACGCAGGCACATTTTTATCGGCGATGCCGCCACGAAAGATTTTTTTACCAATCTCAACGATATCTTTGTTTTTTGCGCTGCCCGATTTAGGGGTTTGTGCACTCAAATAAGCCGTAACATTTTTGACATCTTCCGCACTCAGCGCTTTTGCCGTCATGCTCATAATCGGATTAACGCGGGTTGGCTCGGTAAAGTTGGTGAGTTGTTTTTCCAAATACGCAGCATGCTGTCCTGCTAATTTAGGATTTTGTGTGATGATCGAATTCCCTTGTTCGCCATGACAAGCGACACACGCCGGGACATTTTTTGTCGCATCTCCGTTTTTAAAGAGGGCTTCACCTTTGGCCAGATCTGCTATCGGTGCTGTTTTTGGTTGTTCTGCATGCGCCAGCGATGACAGTAATGCACAAGATGATAACAATACTGCTAGCATGGGTTTAAAAAAAGAGTTTTGGTTCATTCACGCACCTTGGAAGACGAAATTGAGAAATACATCACTACACTGATGTGGATATGGGAACAAAATTACCGTCCCCTTCACCTGCTAATTCGTTATAAAACCTACGAATTTACGATTGATCGTGGTAATAATGTTAATTTTTACGCCTGACGCAGGCCTTACCCAGCCTTGTCAGCACGCGCTTAACTAGTAGTCATAGTGAAACGATTTTGCTAAGATTGGCTCAAATTTATTATTTTAAAACAATATTACGCATATCGATTTATTTTAAAACAATATAGCTCACGCCGATGACACCGCGATGATACTAACATTCAACAGCTCAATATTGTACAATAGCTTGCTTAGGTCTTTACTCCTTTTTGTAGTATTTATTGGTTGAATTTATGTCCATCTTATGGCAAGCACGTTTTTACACCACCGTAAACCATCTTCGTAACCTCCCTGATTTAACGGTTCCCGAGTTAGCGTTTGCTGGACGTTCCAATGCGGGTAAGTCGACCGCTATTAACATTCTTTGTAATCAAAAAAAGCTCGCTTTTGCATCCAAGACGCCGGGTCGTACTCAGCATATTAATTATTTTTCGATTGGTGGCGCCCACGTCGGACAGCATCGCAAAGACCCGACTATTGTGGAAGAAATTCGCGCATTATTGGTGGATTTGCCAGGTTATGGTTATGCCGAGGTTGCCGGAAGCGCTAAAAATCACTGGAATGAGTTATTGGGTTCCTATGTGCGGAATCGAGATCAGCTCAGTGCTTTGGTTTTGATTATGGATGCGCGTCGTCCATTTACCGATCTCGATAAGCAAATGTTGGAATGGTTTGCGCCCACAGGTCGTCCGGTTCATTGCATCTTGGCAAAAGCAGACAAATTGAATCGCAATGACGCAACTAATGCCTTACGTTTGACGCGATCGGTATTGGCGAGTTATGTCGATCAGGATGGCAAACCTTTTCCGTATACTGCACAATTATTTTCCGCTTTGAAGCGCACTGGCTTGGAAGAGGCTGATGCCAAAATCCAACAATTATTAGGTTTGGATGTGTTGCCTGCCGATGTGTTGTCGGAATTGCAGGTCGATTATCAGCCAGATGCTGACGATGCGTTTGATCCTGCTTATGATGCTGATACGGACATCGCGGCTGATCGTAGCGCGCCGTGAAAAACACCTGTTGTTCGCGTTGAAAAAAGCGGGAGTGTTGGGTAGAACGTTTAAAAATATTTAATATGCATTATGTATTAATTTGATTAATCTGATTGTTTTCCTAAGAGTGTATGTCAATGCCTTCTCTTGTAGCCCAATTTCCTGCTAATCGCATGCGTCGTATGCGTAAAGCGCCTTTTTCTCGTGCTCTGATGCGCGAAAACAATGTCACTGCGTCGGATCTCATTTACCCGGTTTTTATCGTTGAGGGCGTTAATCAACGCGTGCCTGTCGCCTCTATGCCCGGTGTTGAGCGTATTTCTGTGGATATTTTATTATCTGTCGCGGAAGAATGTGTTTCTTTGGGTATTCCAGTACTGGCCTTGTTTCCAGTTATTGAGGCACATTTAAAGACGCCAGATGGAAGTGAAGCGACTAATCCAGCTGGGTTGGTACCGCGCGCCGTGCGTGAATTGAAGCAACATTTTCCGGAATTAGGTGTGTTGACGGATATCGCATTGGATCCGTATACCAGTCATGGCCAAGATGGTTTGTTGGATGAGCATGGCTATGTATTGAATGATGAAACCTGCGCCATGTTGGTAAAGCAAGCACTCACTCACGCGCATGCTGGCGTAGATATTGTGGCGCCATCTGATATGATGGATGGTCGAATAGGTGCGATCCGTGCTGCACTCGAAGCAGATAGTCATATTTATACCCGTATTATGGCGTACTCAGCTAAGTATGCCTCGGCGTTTTATGGTCCATTCCGGGATGCGGTCGGCTCTGCTACAAATTTGGGCAAAAGTGATAAAGCTAATTATCAGATGGATCCGGCCAACAGCAATGAGGCCTTACGTGAAGTCGCGTTGGATCTGGCTGAGGGTGCTGATATGGTCATGGTAAAACCAGGCATGCCGTATTTGGATATTGTGCGTCGTGTGAAGGATGAATTTCACGTTCCTACATTTGCCTATCAGGTAAGTGGTGAATATGCCATGATTAAAGCTGCAGCCCAAAATGGTTGGTTAGACCATGATAAGACTATGATGGAAGCCATGCTGGCGTTCAAGCGTGCTGGCGCAGACGGCGTATTAACTTATTTTGCACGGGATATTGCACGATTGTTGAAAGCGCAGGGGTAATTCATTGTTTACTATGGCGCCCCTTTCGTATGTTGACGTCACGCATTGAAAAACGCACTGACCCATAGGATTATCCAGCATGGCTAAAAAATTCTTATTTTGCGATGTGGATGCAACTCTGATCCGAGTTGAAAGCATGGGCAGTTTTCATGATTATTGGTTCAACTTTTGGTTGCCATCCAAACGTGCTGGTCAAAAAATCGATTATGAAGATATTACGACTATCATGCATACCTTGACTCGTTTGGGCGCAAGCCCCAAGGAGTTGAGTCAGCGTTATTACGATTATTTTTCCCAAAAACAAGCAACGGACATCCGAGTTTGTGCCGAAGATTGGTTTGCTCATGTTAGCAAAAATAAGGCGAAATTCTGGATTAAGGAAAGTTATAACGAGTTACGGCGTTTGCGATCCATGGGAGTAGAGCCCGTGCTAGTGTCGAGTTCACTTAGTGAAATTATGGCGCCGATTGCTCGCTCACTTGATATTCAGCATGTCTTGCCTGCTCGTTTATTGCGCCCCGGCGAACGTCTGCAACATCGACCTCTTTCCTCAGAAATACACAATGATGCAAAAGCAATCGCGATTATGTTTTTTTTAGAAGAGCAATGTGTGTCGGAGACCGATTGTTATGCCATGGGAAATAATATTTCTGACATTCCTATGCTTGAGTTGGTCGGACACCCGATTGCGATGATCGGTGCGCCCGCGTTGGCTATCCAAGCCAGACGTCGTGGATGGCGAACGATACGTTTGTCACGGCCGACGACGAATTAAGACTAGCATTTCAGTTTATTGGTTGTGCGCTGAATTTTCCCATTGCTGCGATGAGTTGTGCTTTCATAGCTTTAATGAGCACGACTTCATCAGGAAAAATACCCTCCGGTGCAGCAAAAATACGATCTGCATAGAGTAAGCCGATCGCTTTTCCCTGAACAACAAGGGGCAAAATCAGCATGCTTTGTACTTCAGGAAAGTACTGGCGGTACCAATCAGGCAACAATTGGGCGATGGCGGCATCAGTTACATCGGTTACGATGACATCGGCATTGTTTTTGATCGCAAGATGAAATAAGTCATTGGCATCGTTGACTTCAAAATTGAAATTTCGTTGGCGCGTTTGCCAATTTTCACCTATAGAAATACGCGCCATATAGCGGTCACCTTTTACTTCTTTAAGACAAGCGGTAGTAAACCGGAATCCCATACTTTTATGCAGGATGTCGAGTAATTGTACGAACAGTTGATTGAGTACGAAATTGCCGCTGACAATGGTCTGGGTCAGTGACATCACACCGGCAAGTAGCAAGGGGCAGGCATTCGCAGGTTTGCCACTCAGATAATCGGGGGGGATGTCGAGCATGTTTTCAACCCCACACGTCATTAATACGTGATCTGGTAACGGTATCGAGGGTAAGATCCCTTGTGGTATGCTGGCATCTACCGTCTCTGGGGTGGTGCCAGTGTCGATCTTCATCCCTAGATTGAAGGCAAGTTGTCGGGTTTCTGCGGCTGCTTTGTTAATCCACTCGACGACTAATTCAGTCGTAAAATCCAATGCTGTCCCATACCGTAGAACCAGACCGGCGATGACGGGGTTATCGGAAAAATCCACGTGGTTAAGCGATGCGAACTCCTTGATAATTTGGGGATCCTGCAAGATAATTTCGGCAACTTCATAACTAAAGGAGGCGACTTGTTTTTGCCAGTCACCTCGATGCATGGCCTTTTTGAGTACGCCAGGAGGCAGAATCGCAATTGATTGGACAATCGTGTCAGGCATGCCCCAACTTTGTAAAATAGATGTGCCAAAATGTTCTAGGCCACAGCCTAATTGCAAAAACGCTGCCTGATTGATGGTGCTGTGATTAATTTGTGCCGATTGTAAAATTAATTTGTATATATCCGGTGCATGGACTGCCAGTAATACGCGTCCGATATTTTTGAATAAAGCCGCGACGGTCGCTTCTTCTGCATCTTGGTAGATACTGCGGTTGACACATTCGCGTGCCACAATGCTGGCACATAATGCATGCGTTAATTCAGTGTGTAATACCTGACCCTGTTCAGTAAACCGTTCCAACATGAGCATAGCCAATGCGCTGGTTTTGACGGTATCAAAACCAAGAATAAAAATAGCTTTAGAAATGGTGGTAATGGGTGTAGTTTGCGCACTGCGGTACGACACTGAATTGGCTAAGCGTAAAATATTCTGCGTCAAACCGACATCGGATAAGACAAATTGTGCCAATTGGTTGACCGATTTTTCACCGGTGGATGCCATATTGATGACTTTGTTGACGGCAATACCCAAGGTCGGCAATCCGGGATCGGTGCTGATGCGATGCAGTAATTCCTCGCGCCGATTGCGCACATGTTGTTCATTCAGTGAACGGTCAGACATTTTCATCACGGTAGTATCAGACTCCGGTTAATACCATATTTTAATTGTAACTCATCGTACAATGCACGCATGGCGTTGATGCGCGCATTGCTCGGTTCTAGTAGTCGTGCTGAGTCGATCAGGCGTCGGGCCTTGTCTGCCAACGGTTGATCCCATCCGTGATGCTCCAAGCACTTCAGATACGCTAATGCTGTATTTAATACGACTTGCGGATTGTCTGGCAATTGTTTAACTGCTGAGGACATTAATTCGACGGCACCAAGATAATCGCCATCTTTTGCCTTTTGTACACCTGCTGCGACCAGATCCATAACCTCTTGACGGCTTTGTTGCACCAGTGCTTTGGCTTGTTCTCCCCGCCCGGCATGTTCAAAGATAGCTGCAGCACGCTCAATTTCTGTGTTGTTAACTGCATTGCGCATGACATTTAACACTAACTCAGATGCTTCTGCATCCATATTGTTTTCAAGGCAGCTTTTTGCCAGTCCTAACTTCATTCTGCTCGACAGGCCGATGTTTTGACGATTGCCATTAACGGCGGTAGTCAATTCATCGGAGAGTCGGGGGTCTTTGCTTTTCTTGTAAATATAGGCCGTCGAAATCGCTTTGCACACCGGCATTTTGATTTGATGTGGCATGATTTTTTCTAAATCGCGTACCACGGATTTTGCTTGCTTGGAATCGCCGCTCTGTACCAAGGTATCGACCAGCATGACATAATCTTCCGGATCTCGGAAATCTGAAAATTTTATTTTACTGACCACTTTTTTGAAATTTAATTCCGCATTTTCCAAGTCCCCGACTTCCAGTGAAATTTCTCCTAGTCGGCGCAAGCGTCGCACGGAGTGCGGTGAGATGACAACGGCTTTATTCAACACATCTTTCGCCGATGGTAGCTCACCACAGGCCTCATGATTTTTTGCCAGCCAGTCGTAGGCATCCATGAATAATTTATTCTTTAACACTAGTTCCTGCAAAATGATATCAGCCTCCTGATGTCTTCCTTGCAGGTACATGGATTTGGCAACGCCCAGACGCGCCCAATCAATACTGTGTTCATCTACCACCGTTTGGTAGAGCGATTCAGCTAGATCCGGATTGCCATGCATGACATATAGTTCGGCACGTAAGCGAATAAAATCAATAGCGTAGCGTGACAATGTGGTTTCACTTTTTTCACACGCGGCAATGGCAGCAGCCAGGTCGCCATTTTCAATCAGCGCATAGATACCGACCAAGGCAGCGCGTTTTTCTAGCGCGCGGTTCAGCCGCATTAATAAATTGCTGGCAGTAAACGGCTTGAGCAAGTAATCGTTGGGCGCTAATTCTGCGGCGCTAACGACTTTGGAATAGCTGCGTTCGGCGGTGACGATAAAAAATATCGTTGATAGCGGGATTAACTTGTGATGCCGTACATCTTCCAGTAATTGTTGACCATCCTGACCTATACCTAAATCGTATTCGCACACAATCAGGTCAAAGGATTTTGATTTGATTGCGCCTAATGCGGTGCCGGCAGAAACCGCATGATCAATTTTATTAATGCCACATAAATTGAGCATATTCTGGATGGTCACACGCATGCCGGCTTGAGGCTCTATGAGCAAGACTCGAATGTCAGCCAATGCACTCATTGCATCCCTTGGTTATGTCTACGGTTTATTTGAGCAGTTTCGCGATGAACAATGCTGCTAGTGACAGGCAGATTGTGGATGCAAACGGTAAACTGAATACGCGCCCAAACAAGGTGAAGCGAACATCACCGGGCAGGCGGCCGATGCCGAGTTTTTCTAGCCACGGCAATAGTCGGGAGAAAACGATTAATCCAACAAAAATAACAATAACCCAACGAATCAATTTATTCTCCTGAACAATACTGCTTACTATTATGACTTATGCAAAATTGTTCCAGCAAGGCATGCCGACGACGACAGTACTGTTGTACGGCTAGGCGGCAATAACGCAGTTGGGGCGGTTTTGCGTAAGTCCTCACTATAAGCGATGTGATCGGTCTTGTAGTACTAAATTTTTCGGTAGGGAAATATTTAGTCCCATGACCAATACTTTAAATAACTCTCCCATTTCTGCTGGAGAGATTAATTTTTGCAACGCATTGGATTGCGGTAGATAGCGCGCAGGATCCTCTGGCGACGTGCGTAGCAGTATCTCGCCTATTCCCGAGTGCAATAAAAAGCCCGCTTGACTGGTGTACCACAAACATTCCAGTCCGGCATTTACGCCCGCTTGGCATATTGTACTAAAATCAACGTGCGCGGTAATATCTTGCAATCCTGGCCAATAAAATGGTTCGGTATGAGCATAATGACGGTAATGGCACATCAGGGTGCCTTGATCGCGTTGCGGCAAATAATATTCGGCCGCAGGGAAGCCATAATCGATCCAGACGACCGCACCTGTGCCGCCGGCACGTAGCATCTCACTTACAGATGTCATAAAGCCCTGCCCGATGGGGTGCACTTCGGTCAGATAGCCGATTGGCAATGCTTCAGCGTCAGGAATCTGTGCAAGTATCGCCGGCGTAGAGAGTGCCCGATCTGCCCACTGCAGTCGATCTTCGCTCCAACTAACGCCGACTTCGCACCAGCCGGAATCGGTTTTTTTGACTAATTGCACAGGCATGGCATCCAGCACTTCATTGCCAATGACAAGACCAGAGAATGCAGTTGGCATCGTGTTCAGCCATATAACTTCAGGAAAGTTTTTTAATAGCTCCTGTTGTCGCCGTTGCAGTTCACCGGATAATTCAACGATATAATAGCGCTGTGGTGGGATGTGGCGCAGATGTAGTTCTGTGAGCAAATCAAAAGCCAGTTTTCCGGTGCCCGCACCAAATTCCATGATCTCGTTGGTGCATTGTGGTAAAACTTGTGCTGCAAAATTGGCAAGTGTAGTGCCGAATAGAGCCGATATTTCTGGTGCCGTGGTAAAGTCTCCCGCCGCCCCTAGTTTGGTGGCGCCACCGGTGTAATAGCCCAGTTGTGGCGCGTATAGCGCCAGTTCCATGTAGCGTGCGAAGGAGAGCCAGTCAGCGTTTCCGGTGATTTCATCCCGGATTAAGGCGAGCAAGTTGTGCGAAGCCGTCTGAGCAGCAGGAATAGGGTAAAGTGATTGAGGTATTTGCATTGTGCAATTGTAGTAAATAAGTGGAACACCTAGTTGGGCAAATAGCCGTCTTGCCTGAAGAATGCCACATTTTTTGAAATTACGAGTGAAAATGACCTCATTGATAGCAACAAACGATGCCTTATCTTCATCTGATGTAAGCTTGTCCATGTCAGCCAATCAACAGCACCGAGCCCCAGTCGTACTCGTCACCGGTGCAGCCAAGCGTATTGGACGCACGATTGCCCTGACGCTGGCACAGCGCGGTTGGGATGTGGCGGTGCATTTTAATGGTTCGGCCGATGAGGCACATACACTCGTTGATGAGATTGTGGCGCTTGGATTGGGACGTCGGGCTATTGCTTTGCAGTGTGATTTGGCTGATCAGACAGCAGTACGGACGCTGGTTGGACAGGTACAATTGGCGTTGGGGGCGATTACGTGTATCGTGAATAACGCATCGGTATTTGAAATGGACAGTGCGGCCGATTTCACCCAAGCCGGACTGGATCGCCACATGCATATTAATCTGGCGGCACCGGTGTTGTTAGCACAAGCCTTGTATGCGGCCACGCCAGAGGGAGAGCAGGGTTGTGTAGTGAATATTTTAGATCAGAAGCTGACTAACCTTAATCCTGATTTTTTTTCGTATACCTTGTCCAAAGCAGCATTACAGTGCGCGACGACGACATTGGCGCAAGCATTGGCACCCAAAGTACGCGTGGTTGGCGTATCGCCCGGTATAACGCTCGCTTCTGGTCATCAGACGCAGGAAAATTTTGACCAAGCGCATCAGGTTGCTGCATTAGGCTATTCCAGCACGCCGCAAGATATTGCAGATGCCGTGTATTTTTTAGCCTGTGCCCGTGCGATTACCGGGACTATTTTGGTGGTGGATGGTGGTCAGCACCTCATCCCCCTCGCTCGGGACGTGATGTTTACTGTGCCGAGCAAGAAGTAATTTGTGCCTATTGAATTTTAACTCTGGATTTTTATGACTACTGCCCTTATTCACCCTGAATTAAAAGACTGCCGTCGTCTATTTTTACGCAATTATGAAGTCATGGTTAACATTGGCGTGCATGATTTTGAAAAAAAAGGCGAACAGCGAGTCTTGATCAATATTGATCTTTACATTCCCTTAATTAATTCTACCCCACAGCGTGATCAGTTAGATGAAGTTGTCGATTATGACTTGATGCGTGCGACAGTTTCCCAACGCATGGCGCGAGGGCACATTCACCTGCAAGAAACGCTTGTTGATGATTTGGTCGATCAATTTTTGTCATATCCCAACGTTCGTGCCGTACGTGTTTCTACCATGAAACCGGATGTGTACCCCGATTGTGAAGGCGTCGGTGTTGAGGTTTTCCAAATTAAAGGCTAAAAGCGAATTACATGCAAACGAACACAATGCACAGCACAGAATTACCTGAGATAGTATCTGAACATGGCACAGCAACCGTGCCATCCGCTAAAAGCGTGGAAAAAATCGCTTATGAAAATAATAAATTACACAAGCGTTTGTGTCGTCAGGTAGGACAGGCAATCGGCGATTTTGGCATGATCGAAGAAGGCGATAAAGTCATGGTGTGTCTGTCTGGCGGTAAAGATAGTTACGCTTTATTGGATATTTTAATGACTCTCAGAGAACGTGCGCCGATCAATTTTGAGATCGTCGCAGTAAATCTGGATCAAAAGCAGCCCAATTTTCCGGCAGATATTCTGCCCGCCTATCTCACCAAAATCGGCATTCCGTTTCATATCGAAAATCAGGATACCTATAGTATTGTTAAGCGCGTGGTAGAAGAGGGAAAAACAACCTGTGCGTTGTGCTCTCGGTTGCGGCGCGGGATTTTGTACCGTGTGGCAGATGAATTGGGAGCGACTAAAATCGCATTAGGGCATCATCGCGATGATATTTTAGAAACTTTTTTCCTGAATATGTTTTTTGGCGCTAAAATCAAAGGCATGCCAGCAAAACTGCAATCGGATGATGGTAAGCATATCGTGATACGGCCGATGGCGTATGTGAAAGAAGCCGATACGATACGGTATGCCGAAGTGAAGAAATTTCCGATTATTCCGTGTGACCTGTGCGGTTCGCAAGAAAACTTGCAGCGTAAACAAATCAAGGGATTAATGCGCGAGTGGGAAAGAAAATATCCAGGCCGGGTCGAAAGCATTTTTTCGGCATTATCCACCGTAGTTCCTTCGCATTTAATGGATCGGGATTTGTTTAATTTCACCGAGTTGGCAGTGGATGGTATGCCACGTCCAGATGGTGATATTGCGTTTGATGAGGAACCCTGCGCAACACCGGCATCACCGGCATCATCTACGACGGGTTCATCCGCGATTATGGAATTTCACGAATTAGCATCGTTCTCCAATTTAACTAATTTAATTGACCAGAAGTCCGTCTGATTATTGATTTATCCCTAGCTGTTTCACCACTATTTTTACCTACTTGTGACTTACTTATGATGAATATCGTTATCCTGGCTGCCGGCATGGGCAAGCGTATGCACTCTGATTTGCCTAAAGTCCTTCATCCTTTGGCGGGGAAACCCTTGGTCGCACATGTGCTGGCGACGGCGCGGCAACTGGCGCCATCGGCGCTATGTGTTATTTATGGCCACGGTGGTGATCAGGTGCCAACAGCCTTAGCTGCACCGGATATTTGTTTTGCTAAACAGGAACCGCAATTAGGTACTGGGCACGCTGTTCAGCAAGCTTTGCCATGCTTAAATGAGCAAGTGCCTACCTTGATTCTGGCGGGTGATGTGCCATTGACCAAAGTGAATTCATTACGTGCGTTGGTCGCGGCAGCGGGTCAGGATAAGCTCGGTATTTTGACGGTTAACCTGACTGATCCAACCGGCTATGGCCGTATCGTGCGGGTGGATGGCAAAATCAGCCATATTGTGGAGCATAAAGATGCAACGCCGGAACAGCACGCCATTCGGGAGGTGAATACCGGGATTATGATTATGCCGACTACCAAGTTGACAGAATGGTTGTCGACCTTATCGAATAATAATGCTCAAGGTGAATACTATCTTACCGATGTGATCGCCAAAGCGGTTGCTGAAGGAGTAGAAATCGTGTCAGCACAGCCGGATGCAGAGTGGGAAACCATGGGCGTCAACAGCAAAGTGCAATTGGCTGGATTGGAACGTTTGTTCCAGCGCAATAATGCGACCTTGTTGCTAGAACAGGGCGTAACATTGCTAGATCCGGAACGAATCGATGTTCGCGGTACGCTGCAATGCGGACGGGATGTCAGTATTGATGTGAATTGTATTTTTGAAGGTGTTGTGACCTTGGAAGATGGCGTTGTTATCGGTAGCCATTGTGTGATCAAAGACAGTCATATTGCTAAAGGCAGCGCCATTAAAGCATTTTCGCATATTGATGGAAGTCGGGTGGGTAACGGCGCCCAGATTGGTCCTTATGCCCGTTTGCGCCCCGGAACCGTCTTGGCGGAGCAGGTGCATATTGGTAATTTTGTGGAAGTGAAAAATAGTCTGATTAGCGCTTACAGTAAAGCGAATCATTTGACCTATATCGGTGT
>Ga0302155_10000467_pt1 | contig 32281 bp, 26 predicted proteins | sample I_Bog_N3_1_FD_193508 | JGI IMG/M metagenome (GOLD analysis project Ga0302155, IMG submission 193508) | Peat permafrost microbial communities from Stordalen Mire near Abisko, Sweden - I_Bog_N3_1 | ecosystem: Environmental > Terrestrial > Soil > Wetlands > Peat | place: Sweden: Abisko, Stordalen...
TTCTGCGGAATGTCGACGGCTGCGGTCCATTCCACAATTTGATCGATCAATTTTTGCGCGGCAGTATCGGCACTGTCGTCCGGCTTGCTCACATTGAGCGCCCGGGCCACGTTGGCCAGGCGTTGCACGATGGCGTCCAGATTGAACGCCATCACATGCGGCAGCAGCATGGCGTTGGCTACCCCATGCGTGATGTTGAACATGCCGCCCAGCGGATAAGCCAGTGCATGAACCGCTGCCGTGCCCGCCGCCGTCAGCGCCAGACCGCCGTACATCGCGCCAAGCATCATCGCTTCGCGCGCCTTGATCGAAGCACCATCCTCGTAGGCGGCAACGATGTTGGCGCCGATCAGCCGCATCGACTCCATCGCGAACATATCGCTCACGGGATTGGCTTTGGTCGAAATATACGATTCCAGCGCATGGACGAACGCATCCATACCGGTCGCCGCCGTGATCGGCTTAGGCAGACCCAGTGTCAACAAGGCATCCAGAATCACTATCTGTGGCAGCAAATGCCGGCTCACGATACCCACTTTCAATTCCTCGTCAGGCAAGGTGACGATGGCATTGGGTGTGACTTCAGAGCCGGTGCCGGCAGTGCTCGGCACCAGGATCAGCGGCACCCCGGGGTGTTTGATCAGGTCAATGCCGAGCCATTCGCGCAGCGGCTCATCGTTGGTCAGGCGCACGGCAAAGAGCTTGGCGGCGTCGAGCACGCTGCCGCCGCCAATGGCAAGAATCGCCTGCGGTGCAAATGGTGCGATCTGCTCCCGAAATACCGCTTCCACATTGCCGATAGTCGGCTCCGGCTCGACACCGCGTACGATCAGCACCTCTATGTCCTTGGCTGCCAGCGCCGCCACCACCTGATCGATCACACCAAGCGCTTCCATTGCCGGCTGCGTAATCAGCGCTATGCGTTTGACGGGGACATCAAGCAGCACGAGCTTTTCAGGCAATAGTGCAAGGCTGCCGGCGCCATGCACGATGTGCTTGACGGTCTGGAAATGGTAAGTCGTGGTCATTGCAAATACCTTGCGTCGGTTAATGGGAACGCGCCGCAGCGCTAGTAGTGCGATAGATGGCCAGGGCCTCGAACAACCGCTCGCGCGCCTTGGCGTCGAGCGGTTGAGCCGGCACGCGCGCGGGTCCTGCCGGCATGCCCAGCATGGCCGCTGCCGTCTTCAGGACGACCGGCATCGTGCCCAGTGCAAACGCATCGCGCAGCGCTCGCAAGGATTCCTGCGCCACCCGTGCGGCGGCGATATCTCCTGCCTGGAAATTGTTCCAGATGGACATGACAACATCAGGCACAGCATTGGTGGTGGCAGCAACGGCACCGTCGCCGCCCGCCATCAGCGTCCAAAGAATCATCGAATCGGTGCCGGTGAAGACGGCAAAATCATCGCGGCGCAAACCGATGAGCTGTACCAGCCGGTCGAAATCACCGCCACTATCCTTGATGCCGCGAATGTTTGGAATGTCGGCCAGACGGCGTACCGTGTCGACGTTGAGCGTCACACCGGCCTTGGCTGGAATCGTATACAGCATGATTGGCAGCGTCGTCGCTGCAGCGATGCTGGCATAGTGCGTGAAGAGCTCTTGTTGCGTTGCGCCGTTGAAGTACGGTGTGATGACCGATGCCGCATCTACGCCGCGCTCCTGCATCTTTTGGTTCAGTGCGATCACATCGCGCGTTGCATAAGCGCCAGTACCGGCAATCACGGGGACACGGGAACGTGCCTGATCGACGGCGATTTCGGCGATTCTCAGTTTCTCCGCTTCGCTCAGCGCGATGAACTCGCCGTTTGTGCCGAGCACGAAAAGTGCATGCACGCCGGCATCGATCAAGCGATCGACCAATATGCGCAAACCCTCTTCATCAACGGCCTCGGATGGTGTCATCGGAGTGATGAGCGCCGGGACGATCCCTTTAAACGACACTGACATGTTCTGCTCCATTTTCTGGTGAACGGACGACGCACGAGCAGCGCCCTGATAATGTAAAACCGACGTGGCTGACAACGATAGATATGACAAGCGCTCCGCGTAGGTCAAGCTTCGCATGACACGCAGGCAACGCTAACTTAAGCGAATGCTGTATTGAATTTGTCTCCATTCTTTTAGCTAGCCATGGCACTTCAGCCATTTTGGCAACGCCATGCTCGGGACAAGCAAAAGTCACCCAGCACTGATCGTTTCAATCATTATAGTTAATAAAATGATTTATTCAAGCATTTTATTGATTGAAGAGATTGAATCGATCATTATAGAAACCAAAATGATCGTCATGACTTGGCGTATTTCCAAAAACAAGGATTGCCCTCCGCAATCCAAGCTATGGACCGTTTTTTAGCTGCAGTTTTGCGGAAAACCGCCTTTCACCGATAAAAAATTCTGGAATTCCGCACTTGATTGGCAGTAACCGCATCAATGACGCAATGAAATCAATATGTTGCCGTTTCCAATGTGGACTCCTTCGACTGGCGCGATACTTGCTGAATGTTTTGTCGGCTAGGCCTGAAAGACGACATTCATACTCCAAACCGTCAATGTCGTTTTATTGCCGGTTCCTGAATTGAATCTACAGTGCTCAAGCCAGCCTGAGTCGTATGCCTATTTGCTGCGCGCTTTTATAAATAAAAAATTAGGAGACATCATGAATTCCTCTGACATGTATCAGTCGGAAATCTTTACCATCAAACTGCGCCGCATCCTGATGACTAAGCGTCCTGTTATTGCCTTTGTCGCTTGTTGTCTGCTTTCGAGTGCTGCGCTGGCACAGGACAAGCCGGTGGTGCAATTCATCGCCACTGGTGGCACTATTGCCATGAAAATTGATCCCGTGACCAAGGGAGTCGTCCCGGCGATTTCTGGCGATGACCTGATGAAGACGGTGCCAGATGCCACCAAATTTGCCACGATTGAAGTGAATAATTTTTCCAACATGTCGGCCAACTATGTGGAGCCGAAATGGTGGTCGCGTTTGACCAAGGCGGTCGATGATGCACTTGCCAGGCCAGAAGTGGCAGGGGTAGTCGTTTCGCAAGGCACGGACACCATGGAAGAGACGGCTTATTGGCTTGATCTGACGGTCAAGTCCGACAAGCCCGTCGTACTCATTGGAGCGCAACGCAACGCCTCGGAATCCGACTTCGATGGGCCGCGTAATCTACTCAACGCCATTCGGATCGCCACAACTGCAGAAGCAAAGGGCAAGGGCGTGATGGTGGCGATGAACAATCAAATCAACGCGGCCCGCAGCGTGACAAAAACGCACACTGGAGATGTGGAAACCTTCAAGTCCGGCGACTTCGGTTTCCTTGGCGAAGTGTGGGATGACAAGGTGGTGTTTTCACGAGCACCATTGCGCCGCCAGCACATCGATATTGGTGCCGGCGATATGCCACGCGTGGAAATTTTGTCGATGTTCGGCGGTGCTGACGGGGCGTTGCTGCGCTACGCGGTAGATCAAGGTGCCAAGGGCATCGTAGTACAGGCGACAGGTATGGGAAACATGAATGTTTCCATGTTCGAGGCAGTCAAATATGCCTTGTCCAAGAACGTGCCTGTGGTGATCTCAACCCGCGTCTATAACGGCCGCACCAGGCCGGTTTATGGGTTTCCTGGCGGCGGCAAGACGACCTTTGATGCCGGTGCTGTGATGGCAGGTGATTTGAGCCCGCAAAAAGCGCGTTTGCTTCTCATGTTGCTGCTGCATCAGGGAAAGACCAGCAAGAAAGAGCTGCAGGCTGCCTTCGATTACTAGCGCCGTTAGTGTAAAGCGACGAAGAGGATGAGCCTACCCGATCGATAATGCAGAGTCCATATGGATCTCCAAAAATGCGATGAAAAAGCCCCGTCCAATTGGTGAACGGGGCTTTTTTATGGAAGGCCTATCGGCTCCCGTGCGTTAGAAACGATACTGCTGAATAGTCGAAATATTTCATTGCGCTCGTATCTTTACCAATATCCACCATTATGGTGGCCCAGCTGCCTTCGCACTAGATGGCCGTCAGACCGCCGTCGACTGGCAGGTCGATGCCGGCGACGTAGCTGCTCAGATCCGAGGCAAGGAACAAAGCCGCGCAGGCGATCTCATCAGGGTACGCCAAGCGTGCCAAAGGCGTCATCGCGGTGATTTGATTTCTCGCTTCGACCGCGCCTTCTTTGGATGGGAACTGGTCGTCGAACATTGGCGTGTCGACCGCGCCAGGACTCAACACGTTGGTCCTGATCCTCCGTTCCTTGAGTTCGCTGGTCCACGTCCGAGCAAATGACCGGAGCGCTGCCTTGGTAGCGCTGTAGGTGCTGCGGCCCGGAAGGCCTTTGTTCTTCCCGGCGGACGCCACGAGGATGATGGAAGCACCATCGTTCAAGTAAGGCAGCGCCTTTTGAACGGTGAAATAAGTGCCGCGGGCGTTGGTGTTGAAGGTCTTGTCGAAATGCTCAGGCGTAGCTGCGACTGTCATCGTCTTTTCGACGAAAGCCGCTCCCGCAAAAATCACATCGATCTTGCCTTTTTTCGCGACGGTCTCGTAAAGACGGTCGAGGTCATCGAGCTTGGCGATGTCGGTCTTTACGCCAGTGACGTTCGAGCCAATCTCCGCGACAGCCTTGTCGAGCTCGGCCTGCCGGCGGCCGACGATAAAAACGTAGGCACCCTCTTCAACGAATCTCAATGCGGTCGCGAGGCCGATGCCGCTGCTACCCCCGGTGACGACGGCAATTTTGTTTTTCAATAAAGACACTATTGTTCCTTTGTCTGGTGAAACGTGCGGCCTGCACCGCGTTCAGATTTGCGACCAGCCGCCATCGACTGGAAGCTCTGCGCCGGTCGTGAAGGTCGCATCGAATGCGAGGAAAAGGACTGCCTTGGCGATTTCCGCCGACGTCCCGAAGCGTTTCATGGGGACCATACCGCTCGCATGTCCCCGCATCTTGGCGGCTGCATCTTTGTCGGGGAACGCCTTGTCGAGGATGCCCGTGTCGATAGGGCCTGGCGTCACCGCGTTCACGCGAATTTCCCGAGGAAGCAGCTCAGCGGCAAGCACCCTGGCGAATGATCGCAACGCAGCCTTGGCGGCTCCGTATGTAGCCTGGCCGGGCATTCCCTTGACGTTGGCGATCGAGGTCGTGAGGACGACAGAGCCTCCTCGGTTGATCATCGGCACGAGCTTCTGGACCGCGAAAAACGGTCCCTTGGCGTTCAGGTTGAACATCTCGTCGTAGATCGCCTCGGTCACGCTTTCGAGAGGCGTTGGAATACTGAACCCGGCGTTGACGAAGAGCAGGTCGACGGTGTCGAATTCAGTCTTCACCCGGGAGGCAAGGGCATCGATATCTGTCAATGACCGCGCGTCGCTCGAAACCACGATGGCGCCCGTGCCAAGCTCTTTCTCTGCCGATTCCAGGCCGGCTTTCGAGCGCCCCGTCACTAGGACGCGTGCGCCCCCATCCATGAGCATCTTCGCCGTCGCCAGCCCCATGCCGCTGGTACCGCCAATGATCACCACCCGCTTCGCTTCGTATTGTTTCATGTGAATTTTCCTTGCGACGTCTGGTCGCTTTGCTGGTTAAGTTTTAAACTGTTTAGTATGATAATTGCTGCAACGATGACAGTTAGTTATTTTTGAACTAAATATTTCAAAAGACCCTAGCCCTCCCCCCGGGATGACGACGCGGCTCCCCAAACGCGTTCTGATTCAGGTCACCCCGACCATTTCGCCGAGACCGGCGTTCGCTCAGGACACCGCACTTAAGGATGCTGCATAAGACAAGTCGACGCCGGAGACCTTGACGACAGCCTGCCATGCGGCTTCCTGGTTGACGCGATCGTGTAAGTGCGGGTGACGCATCGCCTCAATGGGGCCGGTGAGCTTCTTCGGCGCCGAGGCGAAGAATTGCCCCGAGAGGTCGGATCCGAACTTCGATGCCTGGAGGTAGCGACGGGCCGCAACCTCCGTCGTCTGGGACATGCCGGGGATGAGTTTCACTAGTGGAATCATTAGCCACTTCATGGCCGGCCCAAGGTTTCGCACCGCCTTGGTGTCGGGCGCGCTGCCGGGCGAGACTGCGTACACGGCCATGCCGTAGGGTAGCCGGCGGGCCAGCGCAGCGACCCACCAAGCAACAATGAGCTTCGCGTCGGCATACGTCCGGTTGGGCTCGTACTTCACGTTCGGCCCGTTGCGCACCAAGGCTTCCACCGCGGCGCTTCGGTCACCATGGTGATGCGTGGCCGCGAAGGCTGCCACGTCGGTGTAGCGGAACATGGGTACGTCCCCTCGGGCGGGTTCCGCGCCGGCGATAACAATCCGCGCGCTGGGACTCAGCAGGTTAGCGCGGAGCAACCCAGCAGTCAGTTGATGATGGCCGATCAGCGGGGCCTGAGCCGCCTCGATGCCCGCTGTGGTGAGCACGCGCTTCTTACCTGGGACCATCCCGGCATTGAGTAGTAGGAAATCGATCGGCCGACCTCGCTTAACCAGTTCAGCTAGGGCGGACTGAACGCTGGCACGCACATTCAGATCCAGTTCCAGCGGCGTGAAGACTTGTGTCTTGGTCTCAGCTGCGAGATGATCTGCAGTTTCCTGGGCCCCGGCCAGGCTGCGACCAGTGACTATGACATGGCGGCAGCCCTCGGCGGCGAGCATGTGGGCTGCCGCATAACCGAGTCCGGAGGTCGTACCAGTGACGAGAGCGATTGAATGGTTCATGGATGGTTCCGTGATTAGGGGCGATTCGAACCAAGGTTGCCTGTGAAGCCAGGGCCGCCTTGTTGGTTTAGAACTGTTTAGTTATAATATGTCGATGCAACGAGTGCGGTCAAGGAGTTTTAAACTAAATGATTCAAAAATCTATTAATCCTGGGGGGCGACCACGTAGCTTCGACGAAAGGGACGCGCTGGAAAAGGCGACTCAAGTGTTCTGGTTGAAAGGCTACGACGGAGTAACGATCGACGATCTCGTCGCCGGGATGGGTGTGGGACGACCGAGCCTGTATTCCATCTTTGGGAATAAACAGACGTTATTCTTGCGCGTCCTTAAGACGTATATGGAGAAGAAGGGTGCGCTCGCTGCGAAGGCTCTTCTCTCACCCCAGGGTCTTCGCGATTCCCTAGCCGGTTTCCTGAGATTTGCCGTCGAAAGCGCGACCGAAGAAGGATCCGCCCCGGGATGTCTCGCATTATGCGTCGCGCCGGTCGTGAACGATCCTAAGGTTCGGGAGATCCTGCTTAATGCAGCCACTGGCGCCGCGGCGCAATTAGAACTTCGTTTCCGGGACGGTATCAGCGCGGGAGAAATCCCGTCTGACTTTCCCGTAGCCGTGCGGGCGAGCCAGATATTGGATTTTGCTCGTGGCCTGACCATGCGTGCCCAGATCGGCATGCCGCGCAAGATGCTCCTAAAAGATGCCGAGGAAGCGGTCGACTTAGTGCTCCTGCCGAGGCGTGGAAATGCGGTGCCAGAAGGCGGCGTTTGACGAAAGGGATATTAAAGTACGCTAAGCAAAGCCATCAAAACATCGGCAAATAGCTGCGAAAATCACGACCTCGTAAGCGGCGGCAAAAAATCTCTCGAAGTGATGCAAAGAAAGCTTCCATTACTTGACGTCTGTCAACGTCCATCGGCAATCTTCAGGCGTTATTACAAGCGGCCTTTTTCTGTGTCACTCCACGGGAGCCGTATTGAGCACAGCTCCCGCAACCATCAAGAAAAGCTGGAAAAATCCGGCTTGCGTTTTTCAAAGAAAGCCGTCATCGCTTCCTTCGCTTCGGCGCCGGTGAGCATCTTGGAAAAATGCTCGACCTCAGTCATCATCTGCGCTTCGATCCGGGCGGTCTGATGGCTCTTCATCAACTGTTTGCTGATGCGAATCGAGGCCGGTGGCAAGGCCGCCAGTTTGGCCGCTTGCGCCAACGCATACGGCAGCAGCTCCTCGACCGGCAGCACCCGGTTGACAATGCCCATCTCACGCGCCTCTTCGGCGCCAAAAGCTTCGCCCAGCAGCAACTTCTCGGCGGCGCGCTGATAGCCGGCAATCTGCGGCAGCAACAAGGATGCGGCAGCTTCCGGACACAAACCCAGTTGCGTAAACGGCATCGATAATTTGGCATTGTCGGCGGCATACACCAGGTCGCAATGCAGCAGCAAAGTTGTGCCTATGCCTACGGCTGCGCCAGCGACTGCGGCTACCAGCGGTTTGCTGGCATGGCTGATGGCCCACAAAAATTGAAATACCGGCGCATCTTTCTGCTTGGGCGGATTCTTCAGAAAATCTTCGAGGTCATTACCCGCAGTAAATATTTGCGGCTTGCCGGCAAACACAATGACGCGCACCGCCGGGTCCGTTTCGGCGTCCTTGAGGGCATCGGCCATGTGCTGATACATGGCGGCAGTGATGGCGTTCTTGCGTTCGACGCGGTTGAACGTGAGGGTAAGGATGCCCTGCTCTTTGGTGATGTCGATTTCCATATGTCTCCTGATAAAAAAAGCCGTACGGTGTCAATCCGTACGGCTTGTTTCTGATGATTGATCGTCGGCGTGCTTACATGCGTTCGAAAATACCTGCCGCACCCATGCCGGTGCCGACGCACATGGTCACCATGCCGTACTTGAGATTCTTGCGGCGCATCGCATGAATCGTGGTGGCGGCACGGATCGCACCGGTGGCGCCGAGCGGGTGACCGAGCGCAATCGCGCCGCCCATCGGGTTGACCTTGGCAGGATCCAGACCGAGATCGCCAATGACCGCCAGCGCTTGTGCGGCAAAGGCTTCATTCAGCTCGATCCAGTCCAGTTGATCCTGGCTGATGCCGGCTGCACGTAAGGCCGCAGGAATTGCTTCCTTCGGACCAATGCCCATGATTTCCGGCGGCACGCCGCGTACCGCGAACGAGGAGAAACGCGCCAACGGGGTCAGGTTGAATTGCTTGAGGATCTTTTCGCTGACCAGAATCAGCACACCGGCACCGTCCGAGGTTTGCGAGCTGTTACCGGCGGTGACGCTGCCCTTGGCCGAAAATACCGGCTTCAGTTTGGCCAGCGCTTCGATGGTGCTCTCGGCGCGTGCGCCTTCGTCCTTGCTGACGGTGCGAGTCTTGACGTCGATCTGACCAGTGGCCAGATTGGGGAAGTGCTCGACGATCTCGACGGCTGTGGTTTCGTCATCGAACTCACCGGCGAGCTGGGCAGCGATGGCGCGTTGATGCGAAGTCAGCGCAAAATTGTCCTGCGCTTCGCGCGAGACTTTCCATTGCTGCGCTACCTTTTCTGCAGTCAGGCCCATGCCGTAGGCCATGCCGACGTTTTCATCCTTGAATGCATTCATGTTGATCGATGGATGGAAACCCATCATCGGTACCATCGACATTGACTCGGCACCACCGGCGATCATTACATCGGCCTGACCGACGCGGATACGGTCGGCGGCCATGGCAATGGCGGTAATGCCGGAGGCGCAGTAACGGTTGATGGTGACACCACCGATGGTATTAGGCAAACCTGCCAGCAACACGGCATTACGCGCCATGTTGAGACCTTGTGCGCCTTCCGGGAAGGAGCAGCCGATGATGGCGTCTTCGATCAGTTTAGGATCAAGGCCGGGCACTTGCGCCAAGGCGGATTGCATGGCGCGCACCAGCAGATCGTCCGGACGCACATTCTTGAACATACCGCGCGGCGCTTTGCCGATAGGCGTACGCGTCGCAGCGACGATGTAGGCATCTTGAAGTTGTTTGGTCATTTGTAGCTCCTGAATTTTTACGTGGCTGCGTGCATTAGTTACGGACTGGTTTGCCGGTCTGCATCATGCCCATGATGCGTTCCTGGGTCTTGGGATGGTTCAGCAATTCCATGAATGCCTTGCGTTCCAGATCCAGCAGCCATTGTTCGCTGACCACACTGCCTTCTTCGACCAAGCCGCCGCTGACGATTTCAGCAATCATCTGACCCAGCTTGAAATCATGCGCGGAGATGAAACCGCCGTCGCGCATATTGACCAGTTGCGCCATGATGGTCGCCACGCCATAACGGCCGACCACCGGTACTTGCGGCGGCAATGCCGGACGGTAGCCGGAATCGAACATGGCGCGCGCTTCCACCTTGGCCACGTGCAGCAGTTCGTAAGCGTTGAAGACGATCACATCGTCGCTCTTGAGGTAACCCAACTTGCGCGCTTCCAGCGCAGACTTGGAGACATTGGCAGTGGCCGCTGCCAGCATGTAGTCCTTGAGGAATTGCAAAATGTCGTTGCCGCGTGCTTCCTTGGCAGCACGCACGGCCGCTTCCTTCAAGCCACCACCGGCTGGAATCAGACCGACGCCGACTTCGACCAGACCGATATAGGATTCGATCGATGCGACCCGCTTGGCAGCATGCAACAGCAACTCGCAACCGCCACCCAGGGCCAGACCGGCCACGGCCGCAACCACCGGCACGCTGGCATACTTCAGACGCTGATGGGCTTGTTGCAACTGATGTACGGCCGGTTCGATGGCCTTGACGCCGCCCGACATGAACAACGGCAGCATCGACTGCAGATCGGCGCCGGCTGAGAAGGCGCCGCCTTCGGCTGCGTCCGCATGCCAGATCACCAGACCCTTGAAATTCTTTTCAGCTTCGTCAATCGCTTTGTTCATGCCATCGACCACGCCTTGACCGATGACATGCATCTTGGTCTTGAAGGACAGGATCAGCACATCGTCGTTCTGATGCCAGATGCGTACCGAGTCATCTTCAAAGAAGGTGGTGCCGGCCGTCTTGCCATCAGCAGCGCCTTCGCCCACCAGCGGTGCACGGAAGGCTTGACGTTGATAGACCGCCAGTTCGGAGCGAACCACATTGGTCTTCTTCGATGGCGACCACGAACCTTGCGCGCTGTGCACACCTTCACGACCGTCGAACACCCAGGCCGGCAATGCGGCACTGGACAGGGCGCGACCGGCGTCGATATCTTCCTTGACCCAAGTGGCGATCTGCTGCCAGCCTGCGGCTTGCCAGGTCTCGAAGGGACCAACGCTCCAGCCGAAGCCCCAGCGCATGGCGAAGTCGAGGTCACGGGCATTGTCTGCCACCGATTCCAGATGCACGGCGATGTAATGGAAGGCATCGCGGAAGATGGCCCACAGGAATTGCGCTTGCGGATTGGTCGAGTCGTGCAAGGCCTTCATGCGCTTGACCGGGTCCTTTTCTTTCAGGATGCGGCCGATGATGTCATCGGCCTTGCCGCCGCCGGCAACATACTCACCTGTGGCCGCATCGATGCGCAGGATGTCCTTGCCAACCTTTTTGTAAAAACCGGCACCGCTCTTTTGACCCAGCGCGCCCTTTTCGATCAGCTTGGCCAGCAACGCTGGCGTGGCGTAGCTGCTGAAGAAAGGATCGTCCTTGAGATTGTCCTGCATGGTCTTGATCACATGACCCATGGTATCCAGACCGACCACATCAGCGGTGCGGAAAGTACCGGACTTGGCACGACCCAGCTTGGCGCCGGTCAGGTCGTCGACGACATCAACCGAGAGACCGTATTTTTCAGCTTCGATGGCAGTGGCCAGAATGCCGAACACACCAATCCGGTTAGCTACGAAGTTAGGCGTATCGAATGCGCGCACCACGCCTTTACCCAGGGCGGTGGTGAGGAAAGCTTCGAGCTGATCGAGAATGAGCGGTTGCGTGGTTGCGGTCGGAATCAGTTCGACCAGATGCATGTAACGCGGCGGATTGAAGAAATGCACGCCGCAAAAGCGTGCCTTCAGTTCGGCGTTGAAGCCTTCCGACAGCGCCGTGATCGACAGACCGGACGTGTTGGAGGCGAAGATGGCGTTGGGGGCAATGAACGGTGCGACTTTTTGATACAGGTCGTGCTTCCAGTCCATGCGCTCGGCAATGGCTTCGATGATCAGGTCACAGCCCTTGAGCAGTTCCAGATCGTCTTGATAGTTGGCAACCTGAATCAGGGCAGCATCTTCCTTATTGGCCAACGGTGCCGGGCTGAGTTTTTTGAGGTTCTCGATGGCGCGCTGGACAATGCCGTTTTTCGGACCTTCCTTGGCGGGCAGATCGAACAGGACCACGGGCACTTTGGCGTTGATGCAATGCGCAGCGATCTGGGCGCCCATCACACCCGCGCCGAGGACGGCTACTTTTTTGACGATGAAGTTGGACACGCATGTCTCCTTTAGAAAGGCAAATCAGGCAGAGGTTGCCGCACCAGAATGGTCGGCAACCGGCGAGAAGTCGGACAAGGCCTGGCATACCACATCGCCGTTGCCACTGTACGCCTTCCCATTTGGTTTTACAGCATGCAGTGTCTGCATGACGGCCGCATGACGACCGCCCGGCAGACGCCGTCTACCAATTAGAACAGGTCGGCGTCGAGCGCCATCAGGCTGGCCGAGCCGGCGCGAGCCTGACGGATCAGGGTCGCGGTTTCGGGCAACAGACGCGCAAAATAGAAGCGCGCCGTGGCCAGTTTGGCGGTGTAGAACGTGTCGCCGCCATCTTGTTTTTCCAACGCAATCTTGGCCATTTGGGCGAAGAAGTAGGCATACACCATATGACCTACCACGCGCAGGTAAGGTACGGCAGCAGCGCCCACTTCATCCGGATTCTGGAACGCCTTCATGCCGATTTCCATGGTCAGCTTGGAGACCTTGTCACCAATATCGGCCAGCGGCGAGATGAATTCCGACATGGCTTCATCAGTACCGTTGTCTTCAATGAAAGCCTGCACCTGAGCACCGAATTTTTTGAGCTTGGCACCGTTGTCCGACAAAATTTTGCGACCCAGCAAGTCCAGCGACTGGATGGTGTTGGTGCCTTCGTAAATCATGTTGATACGGGCATCGCGCACATACTGTTCCATGCCCCATTCTGCAATGAAACCGTGGCCGCCATAGACCTGCAGACATTCGGAGGTGGCCGTCCAGGCGTTGTCGGTAATGAATGCCTTGACGATCGGTGTGAGCAGCGCAACCTGATCGGCAGCGTCCTTGCGCACTTCTTCATCGGGGTGATTGAGTTCCTTGTCCAGTTGCAAAGCGACATAGGAACAGAACGCGCGCGCACCTTCGGCATAGGCCTTGGCAGTCAGCAGCATGCGGCGCACATCGGGGTGCACGATGATGGGGTCCGCTGCCTTGTCCGGTGCTTTCGGGCCGGTCAGGCTGCGCATCTGAATGCGGTCCTTGGCATACACCAGTGCATTCTGGTACGCCACTTCGGTCAGACCCAGACCTTGCATGCCTACGCCCAGACGCGCAGCGTTCATGAACACGAACATGGCATTCAGGCCCTTGTGCGGTCCGCCGATGAGCCAGCCGGTGGCAGCATCAAGATTCATCTGACAGGTGGCGTTACCGTGGATGCCCATTTTTTCTTCGATCGCGCCGCAGCTGATCGGATTGCGCGCGCCCACGGAACCGTCGGCGTTGGGCAGGTACTTCGGCACGATGAACAGCGAAATGCCCTTGGAGCCACTCGGTGCATCCGGCAGACGCGCCAGCACCAGATGGATGATGTTGGCCGACATATCATGCTCGCCGGCCGAGATGAAGATCTTGCTGCCGGTAATTTTGTAGGAACCATCGGCCTGTGGCTCGGCCTTCGAGCGCAGCAGACCGAGGTCGGTGCCGCAATGCGATTCAGTCAGGCACATGGTGCCGGTCCATTCGCCGGAGATCAGCTTGGGCAGATACAGCGCTTTTTGCTCATCGGTACCGTGCGCATGCAGACATTCGTAGGCGCCGTGCGACAGCCCTGGGTACATGGTCCAGGCCTGGTTGGCCGAGTTCAGCATTTCGTAGAAGGAATTGTTCAACACCAGCGGCAAGCCCTGACCGCCGAACTCTGGATCACAGGACAACGCTGCCCAGCCAGCGTCCACGTATTGTTGGTAAGCTTCTTTGAAACCCTTGGGCGGCGTCACGGTTTTGCTGACCTGGTCATAGTGGCAACCTTCGCGGTCACCCGAGTGATTCAGCGGGAACAACACCTGCGAGGTAAATTTCCCCCCCTCTTCCAGTACCTGATCGATCAGCTCGCGATTGGTGTCGGCGTGGGCTGGCAGGGTCTTGAGGACGTCTTCAACCTTGAGTAGTTCGTGCAACACGAATTGCATGTCGCGTAGCGGGGCGATGTATTGTGGCATGGTGTTTGTCTCCTGCAGGTCGGAATGATTGAATTAAGAATGATCAGGCTGCGTTTTGCGCAGACGATTTAATACTGTTGGAGCCTGCCGCCGAAGCAGCGCTCAGCTCCGCAATTGGCGTCTTGCGATAACTGTCGATCAAGCGGTCAAAGCCGGCCTGAGCCCGTTCCACGCTGCCCGGAATGCGCAAGAAGCGGGCATCGTGATGCAGCGCCAGAATCAGTCCATAGGTTTCATAGACCATCTGTTCGACATTGATGTCGCTGCGCAGATGTCCCATTTCGATGGCTTGTCCGGTACAACGTTGCAAAGCATCGCGCCAGGCGTGCACCATCGCCACCAGATGATCGCGAATGGGACCCGGACGGTCGTCGTATTCCACCGCGCCGCTGATGTAGATACAGCCGAGTGCGATTTCCACGCTGACCAGTTTGACCCAGCGCGCAAACATGCCTTGCAGACGCGGCAAGCCGCGGGCTTCCTTGATACTGGGATAGAACACGTCTTGTTCAAAACGATGGTGATACAAACGCACCACTTCGATCTGCAAATCTTCGCGCGAACCGAAATGGGCAAACACGCCCGATTTGCTCATCTTCATTTTTTCTGCGAGCAAGCCAATGGTCAGCCCTTCCAGCCCATCACGGCTGGCCAGTTCGAGTGCGACATCGAGAATGGCGACGCGCGTCAACTCGCCCTTACGCATAAATTTAGGCCGTATGGCGGCCGATGATGTTTCAATCATTGCTGTCTGTCTCAAAAAACTTCGTTGAAGCTTGCTGCTCCTCCCCAATTTAAGCTCTTATAGTTTCTAGGGGCAGCTCTAAATTTTTTATACGAACGGTCGTACTATTATTCATTGAATGATAAATGTCAAACAAAAAATGCAGACCTGCCGTAATTGACGGTAACGCAACACCGCGCAAGGTCTTGTACGCCGCAAAAAGCCTTCAGGAAGTGGAGTGATCGAGCAAACGACGGTCGCGTTTGGTCGGACGGCCTTTGAGGACTGCCGTCGGCTCCTGGAAATAATGTTGTTGCTCAGACAATAGTCGACGCCGTTCGACACTGGCCGCAGTTTCCCCATACAGGGTCTGCGCCTGTGCTGCCGAGCCGCGTTTATCGGCAATTCCGCACACCTGCACTTGCCATTCGGTAGCGCCGTTGTCGATCAACAGTTTGTCGCCGACACGCACTTGATGCGCAGGCTTGGTGCGCTCGTCGTTGAGCTTGACCTTGCCACGTTCGACGGCGTCGCTCGCCAGCGAGCGTGTCTTGAAAAAGCGCGCTGCCCACAACCATTTATCGATACGCGTAGTGTCCATGATCAGTTCAGTGCCCGCCCAATAAAAAATGCCGGTCTCGACGGAGACCGGCATGTTCTGTCGTCATGACCGGCCAGGGTGCACCGGTCAGACTACGTCAGCGCTCGACTGCCAGCGCCACACCCATGCCGCCGCCGATACACAGGCTAGCCAGACCGCGCTTGGCATCGCGGCGTACCATTTCATGCAGCAGCGTGACCAGCACGCGGCAGCCTGAGGCACCGATCGGGTGACCGATGGCAATGGCGCCGCCGTTGACGTTGATCTTGCTGGTATCCCAACCCATTTGCTTGTTCACGGCAATCGCTTGCGCGGCAAAGGCTTCATTGATTTCCATCAGATCCAGATCTTGCGGTGTCCAGCCGGCTTTCTTCAATGCCAGTTGCGAAGCCGGTACCGGGCCCATGCCCATGATGGTTGGATCCAGACCGGCCGAGGAGTAGGACTTGATCCGGGCCAACACTGTCAGACCCAGTTCAGCGGCCAGCCTGGCCGACGTCACGATCACGGCAGCCGCGCCGTCGTTGATACCGGAAGCATTGCCGGCAGTCACTGTACCTTCCTTGTTAAAGGCTGGGCGCAGTGTCGACAACGCTTCAGCAGTCACGCCCGGCTTGATGAATTCATCGGCATCGAAGAATACGGATTCTTTCTTGCCCTTGATTTCAATAGGCACGATTTCATCTTTGAACTTGCCAGCCTTTTGCGCAGCTTCGGCCTTGTTTTGCGAAGCAGCGGCGAATTCGTCTTGTTCCTGGCGCGAAATGTCGAATTTCTTGGCGACGTTTTCGGCAGTAATACCCATGTGATATTGGTTATAGACGTCCCACAGACCGTCCACAATCATGGTATCGGTCAGCTTGGCATCGCCCATGCGGAAACCATCGCGCGAATTGTTCAGTACATGCGGCGAAGCACTCATGTTTTCCTGACCGCCAGCGATGACGATCTGGGCGTCACCACACTTGATGGCCTGGGCTGCCAGCGCAACAGCCTTGAGACCGCTGCCGCAAACCTTGCCGACCACGAACGCCGGTACCATGTCAGGCAAACCGGAACGAATCACCGCCTGGCGCGCCGGGTTTTGACCGACACCGGCAGTCAACACCTGCCCAAGAATCACTTCGCTGATGCTTTCGGGCTTGATGCCTGTCTTCGCCAGCAAGGCTTTGATGACTTGCGCACCGAGATCGGAGGCGGCAATTTTCGATAAAGAACCACCGAACTTACCGACTGCTGTTCGCTGCGCTGCAACAATGACGACATCATCCATGTTTCACTCCTTTGGTAGAAAAATCCTGAAGTCTTTCCGGGGTGGACTGACTTACTTATTAAAATCCGGATGACCATCTTAGTTCATTTTCTGGACGATGGCGATACGGTGGATTTGCGGTTGATTTACCCAGACGCAACAAGGACACAGCGCGATGCTGATTGGACTCTCGCAACATTCTACCGAGGATGTTTTTAACGGTTTGGCACCGCAACGGCACGAGACTTAGCGCGTCTTTCGCAGGATCATGCGCGCAATGGTTTTTCCTGACGACAGGCTGGTTTCTTCACGGTTGAAAAGTATCTCTTGTCCGTCCAGCACCTTGAGCACCACATCGGCATCAAACGCTGCATAGAGCCGGTCATGCTTGTCGCGTTGGGATTCACCGGTAGTGACTCGCCAGCTCAGATAAAGCACGCCGCCCACACGCAGCACGTCGAGCAGACGTCTTACCGCAGCAGGCAGCTCCGACGGTTGCAGATGCATGATGACGGTCTCGCACAGCACGTTCTGGAAATAGTCATTGGGCACCATCTCCAGCGCCGGTAGCGCAGCTTGTGTGAAACTGATGGCGGGATAACGTCGGCGCGCTTGCTCGAGTAGCCCGGCCGAGGCATCGTAGCCGTTCGCAGTAAAGCCGTTGGCACAGAGCCAGGCAGTATCACGGCCCGCGCCGCAACCAATGTCTGCAGTCGCTCCAGGAGAAAAATAGCGCTGCAGCAGCGCATACAGATCCTCTGGCACCGGTTGCGCCAACCAGTCCTGTGCAAAAACGGCAGCGTCCTTATCGTAAGCCGTGCATGTTCTGCTATCCATGTGGCGCTCCAGTGAAGGTCCTCAGCGGCGCTCAATCCTGCCTGCGCAAATTTACTTTCCCTGCGCCAATATCGCTGCCAGTAAACCCGGAAAACGGCTTTCGATGTCAACGCGACGCAAGCTGTTCATGTGCATGGTACCGGTACTCTCGGTAAACACCAGCCCCGCTTCACGCAATACCTTGAAATGATGCGACACCGTCGATTTCGGTCGTCCGCCGTCGAGTTCGCCGCAGCTGGCCGCCTCCACCCTCGCCAGATGCCGCACGATGTCCAGACGGATCGAATCGCTCAAGGCATAGAGCACGCGTTCAAGGGCCAGTTCGCTGGCGACAGGGTGTTTATAGGGGCGCATGTGCAACATCATACACCTTGGGTTATACTCCTTCCATTGTTCGAACATATTCGAACTAACGAATAATGTAACCCACTGCAAAGGAAACACATGTCCGCTTTATTCCAACCCTACACACTCAAAAACGTCACGCTGCGCAACCGTATTGCGGTGCCCCCGATGTGCCAATACATGGCCGTTGATGGCATGCCCAATGACTGGCATCTGGCACATTACACTGGCATGGCTCGCGGCGGCGCTGGTCTGGTGATCGTCGAAGCGACCGCGGTCGCGCCTGAAGGTCGCATCACGCCGGGCTGCACTGGAATCTGGAACGACCAGCAAGCACAAGCCTTCGTACCCGTGGTACAGGCAATCAAGGCCTCCGGTGCGGTACCCGGCATCCAGATCGCCCATGCCGGCCGCAAGGCCAGCGCCAATCGTCCCTGGGAAGGCGACGATCATATGGCGGCAGACGATGCGCGCAGCTGGCAGACCCTTGCACCGTCGGCAATCGCTTTCGGTGGCGCACTGCCCCAAACGCCGCAAGCGATGACGCTGGACGATATCGCCCGGGTCCGTCAGAACTTCGTCGATGCAGCAATACGTGCTCGCGACGTCGGTTTCGAGTGGCTGGAGCTGCATTTTGCGCATGGCTATCTGGCTCAGAGTTTCTTTTCCGCCCACTCGAACCAGCGCGACGACATCTACGGCGGCAGCGTCGAGAACCGTAGCCGTTTCCTGCTAGAAACCTTGCAGGCAGTGCGCGCAGTCTGGCCGGAACATCTGCCGCTGACAGTGCGCTTTGGTGTGATCGAATACGACGGCCGCGATGAGCAAACCTTGCTGGAATCGATTGGTCTGGTCCGTCAGTTCAAAAAAGCCGGCATGGACATGATCAGCGTCAGCGTCGGCTTCACCATTCCCGAAACCACCATTCCCTGGGGCACCACCTTCATGGCGCCATTGAGTCAACGGGTTCGTCAGGAGGCTGACATACCGGTGTCATCGGCCTGGGGCTTCGGCACCCCGGCGATTGCTGAACAGGTCGTCAAAGACCAGCAGCTCGATCTGGTGATGGTGGGCAGAGCTCATCTGGCCAATCCGCACTGGGCGCATTTCGCGGCCAAGGAGCTGCAGGTCGAACGCGCCTCATGGACCTTGCCGGCGCCGTACGCGCACTGGCTCGAACGTTACTGAGCCTGATCCTGCACGCCGCCGCCCTCTTCAATGCGTCGGCGTGACTGCTCAAGGTTTCTGCCAGTCCGGGGGCTCACCAAATACACATCGACATTTAGATCATAAAAAACAGACAACGTCGTTAATGTCCAAAATCCGTCTGCAATCCTTGTTCCATTGCAACGCATCTTAGACTAGAGAAAAACTCGACAAGCTTTGTTATTGACGATGATCACTGTCCTTATTTTTTCGATATTTCTGATGTGTCTGGTGCTCTTGGGCGCTGCGCTGATCGCTCTGCAAATCATTAGCGAAGAAATGTATTCCCGCATATTGAAGACACGTAGTTTTACGCTTGGCCAATCGTGGTATGCCTCAACACAGTTAACTGTGTTGAGGCTGAGATACATATGGGGAGAAACTTCCAGGCAGATGTTGCGTCATCAAGAATTAAGAGGCATCGTCTTTTTCGCTCGCATTGCCTCAGTCGTCATGTATCTGAGCAGTGGAGGTATTTTATTGACCATCATTTTACTGACACTAGGATATTGAATATCCCCTGCACATCGGCATTGCCCCCAGCCGCTACTCCAACGTAAACACACTCACCAACTGCTTCAGATTTTTCGCCTGCTCTTCCAAGGCATGGGCGGCAGCCGCCGCTTCTTCAACCAAGGCGGCATTCTGCTGCGTCACGCCATCCATTTGCACAATGGCTTGATTGACTTGCCGGATGCCTTCGGCCTGTTCCTGGCTAGCGGTATTGATCTCGCTCACCAGCCGGTTGGCGCGCTGCACACTGTCGACCACCTTATTCATGGTTGCCCCCGCCAGCTCGACCAGCTTGCTGCCGGAACCGACCTTGTCTACCGATTCATGAATGAGCAACTTGATTTCCTTGGCGGCAGTTGCCGAACGCTGCGCCAGCGCGCGCACTTCCGATGCGACGACGGCAAAACCGCGTCCTTGTTCTCCAGCACGCGCCGCTTCCACGGCGGCATTGAGCGCTAAGATATTGGTCTGAAAGGCAATGCCGTCAATCACGCTGATGATGTCGACGATCTTGTGCGAGGAGGCATTGATGGTCTCCATGGTTTGCGTCAGTTCAGACATCACGTCGCCGCCCTCACCCACCACTTGCGCCGCCGATGTTACCAACTGATGCGCCTGACTGGAATTGTCGGCATTTTGCCGCACGCTCGAGGTCAGTTGCTCAATTGAAGCAGCCGTTTCTTCCAGCGCACCGGCCTGCTGCTCGGTTCGGGACGAGAGATCCAGATTGCCCGAGGCAATCTGACTGGAGGCCGTGGCAATGTTGTCCGAGCCGCTGCGCACATTGCTCACAATCACATGCAGCTGTTCACTCATGGTTTGCAGCGACATGACGAGGTCGCCCAATTCGTCCTTGCTCACAAGCTTGATCTTGGAGGTCAGATTACCGGACGAAACCTGCCTGGAAATATCCAGCGCCACATTGATGGGCCCGGTGATGCTCTTGGTCAGCACGACGGCGAAGAAGAGGCCAGACAACAAGATCACGCCTTCGAGCACCAGAATAAGGCGTTGGCTATTGTCCGAGGTTTCTTCGACGTTATGGGCGATCGTATCGATCTTGCCTTGTTCAAAGTCCAAGAGCTTGCGCATCTTGTTCTGGGTTTCCTTGGCAACCGGAAGGTATTCTTCTTCGAAGACATGCGCAATCTGATCTGCATCGCCTTCTTTCTTCAATTTGTAAATGCGGTCACGCACGGCCAGGAATTTTTTACGGTATTCGTTGATGTTATTGAAGAGTTGACGTTCTTCATCCGAGGCGATCAATCGTTCCACCTGTGCCAGCGTATCGGCAGAGACTTTGCTGGACTGCGCTGCCTCCTTGGACAAAAACGCTTCCAGCTCAGGGTCTTTGCTTTTCACCACCGAGGTCGTGCGCTGAATCGCATTGAGCAGCAGGGTATTCCATTCAGAAACCAGACGCTCCGAGCGCAAGGGCACGTCCATCATGGCGCGCGTCTCTTGCGCAACCGTATTCAGGCGCCACACGCCAATACCTGCCACCAGGATAGAAAATACCAGCACAACCGCAAACCCGCCCCCTAGACGCGGACCTATTTTTATATTTTTAAACATGAGGTATTCCGTTATTCAATGACAAGTAGTGCTACGAGAAATTTCAAGGAATGCGACTGCGGCTCAAGGCTTCCGCCCGGACGCCAAATTGCGCGATCTCCTCTGGCACCGGCAAACCGCGCGCCAACGCAGCATACACCTTGCCGGCCGCAGGCGCGCTCTGAATACCGTAGCCGCCTTGTCCTGCTGCCCAGAAAAAACCTTCCAATTGATCGTCAAAGCCGCCGACAAAACTACCATCCTCGACAAAGGAACGCAAGCCGGCCCAGACATGGGCCGGCCGCCGGATCGACAGCGTGGTGGCATTCTGAATGTGATCAATGGCGATAGCGATGTCCAGCTCTTCGGCCTGCACATCATGCGCTTGGACCGGATCGGCATTGGCCGGCGACCCCAACAACAAGCCAGCATCCGGCTTGACGTAAAAAGACTCGTCCACGCTGATGAACATCGGCCAGGAAGCACTGCCCGGCACCGCAGGATCGACGGCAAAGGTAAAGGCAGAACGACGCTTAGGCACCAGACCGATCGACTGTGCACCGGCCAACTGGCCAATCACGTCGGCCCAGGCGCCGGCAGCATTGATCACTACCGGTGTACTGAACTCACCCTGGCTTGTGGCAAGCTGCCACTGCTTGCCGCTGCGCGTGAGCGCCATGACCTCTGCATCGCAAATCACCCGCGCTCCGGCGGCCCGTGCGCCGCGCAAGAAGCCTTGATGCAAGGCATGCACATCAATGTCGGCGGCACTTTCTTCGTAGACGGCAGCCCCAACGGTTTCACGCCGCAACACCGGCACCCGCGCGCAGGCTTCATCGGCACTTAATCGCTGCACTTTGTCCGACACCGAACGCACCACGGCCTCATGGGCATCGAGCTCGGCCAACTGATCGGGCCTGGCAATGAACATGGCGCCGCGTGGCGTAAGTAGTGCATGTTCTGTAAATCCTGCCGGAGGATGATCGAAGAAAGCGCGGCTGGCGCAGGTGAGCGCACGTACCTGCGGCGGCCCATAACTTTCCATATATAGCGCCGCCGAACGGCCGGTGCTGTGATAACCAGGTTGCGCTTCGCGCTCCAGTACGATGACGCTGGCATGCGGTGCCAGCCAATACGCAATCGAAGCACCGGCAATACCGCCGCCGATGATCACGAAGTCCACTGTATTGGATGACTGAACTTGATTTGGCATGACTCATCCTATAAAAAAAAGATCACCATCATACTGCCGCAACGCCGCTGTTTTCAGCCTGTTGGCCAGCCTGCAGCGGTGGATGTGTGACGATGGATTGAAGATCGACAGCGCTCTGCCTGAGCTTGTTCAGATCAGGCCTCGGACGGCGTAATTCGTCACTGCCATTGAACAGCTGTTCCAGTGCCGCAGCACATCCCAGCAGATAACTGTCGGCACGGAAAGCGCCCGTTACCTGCAGGCCGAACGGCATCTGCTTGTGGTCCACGCCGCATGGCAGAGAAATCGAGGGATTGGTTGCCAGTGTCACCACATAAGTCAGCGCCAGCCAGCGGTAGTAATTTTCCAGTTCGATGCCGTTGATCTGCTTCAGGAACAGCTCACTCCAGGGAAATGGCGAGACCGGCGTGGTCGGCGAGAGGATCAGATCGTAGGAGGAAAACTGCGCCTGGAAGCGGCGAAAAATACGCGTCTGCTCCGCTTGCGCCCAGGCACTGTCGGCCAGCGTCATGGCTGCGCCCAGCTCATAATTGGCGCGCGTATTCGGTCCCAAGGATGCTGGATCATTGCGGTAAGCCGCCTCAAAACCGGCCACAAAACTCTCGGCACGGATCACATCGAAACAACGATGCGCCTGCCCCATGTCGATAGTGATTGGCTCGCAGAGCTTCACATAGGGGCTGATGGCAGCAATCTTGTTACGGAAAACCTGACGAATGTCATTATCGACATCGCATACGCCGAAATCTTCGGTATAGCCGATACGCAATTGCGACAGATCGATCTCCGGCAACACCGCAAAAGGATCGTTGCCCAAGGGATAGCTCAAAGGATCCGTGATGTCCAGGCCGGCCGTGGCGCGCAACTGCAAAACCGCATCGGCCACATTGCGCCCCATCGGGCCGACCACCGAGATCGGTGTCCAGCCCAGCAATTTGCGTTCGCTCGGCACCAGACCGGGCGACGGACGAAAACCCACCACGCCGCACTTGGCAGCAGGAATGCGCAAGGAACCACCGGTATCAGAGCCGCTGCACAAAGGCAGCAAATCCGTTGCCAGCGCCGCCGCCGAACCGCCCGACGAACCGCCCGCATTCAAGAGCGGGTTAAACGGATTGCCGGTGGCGCCCCATACCGTGTTGCGGCTATTGGCGCCGGCCCCCATTTCAGGCACATTGGTTTTACCAACCACAATGGCACCAGCAGCACGTAATCTGGCCACCAAAGCGTTATCACGCAACGGGATGTTGCCGCGATACAGCGCCGAGCCGTAGGTCGTCAGCAATCCTGCGGTTTCTTCCAGATCCTTGATGCCAATTGGCAAACCGTGCAGCAAACCCAACGGCTTACCGGCCATGACGGCTTGTTCAGCCACCCGGGCTTCATCACGCGCACGCTCGAAACAGGTCGCCGTGACAGCGTTGATGCGTGGATTGAGGTCGGCAATGCGGTCGATGCAAGCCTCCAGCAACTCCACCGGGGACAACTGTTTAGCGCCGATCAAGGCGCGTAGCGCCACGGCGCTTTTTTCTACGAGGCTGTGCTCAGACATAGTAATTTCCGTTAAGACTTGTGGTGATCAGGCGTACTGCGCATAGGCAGATGATTTCATGGTGCGGATGAACAGGCTGACCAGCACCGAGAAACAGGCTGCGGCAATCAGGAAGCCGAATGCGTAGTCGTAATTATGGAAGGCACTCACCAAGAAACCGATCACCAACGGTGAAATGAAGCCGGCCGATTGCCCGCCCAGATTGACCATGCCAATGCTGGTGCCGACCAGGTTGGCAGGCAGCATCTTGGTCGGCAGCGCAATACAGGTAGCCAGCACGAAAGATTTGAAAAAATAGGCGATGCACTGATAGGTAATCACCCCCGCCACGCTAGTGGCGGTGTACATGCAGTAGACGAAAATCGCGGTCAACACGGAGCTACCGATCAACAGATAGCGTTCGCGGCCATCGAAAAAGCGCATCATCACCCAGCCACCAATGGCCGTTGAAATACCGGCCAGCACAAAGGGCAAGGGCAACAGCATGCCGACCGCTTTCAGGTTCAGGCCGCGTTGCGTCATCAGGTAAGTCGGCATCCAGGAGTCTAGTCCCTTGTTGACAATACTCAGCCCGAACCAGACGGCGACGATCTTCCACATCAACGGCATCTTCAACAAGCTACGAAAGGCTTCCTTGTTGATTGCCTTCTGTTCTGCATTCGCCACCGCATCGCCTTTGTCCACCTTGAGCGGCTTGACAAAAAACCAGTACAGCAGCGCAAACACCAGACCGGCAATACCGATGTAGTGAAACACATTGCGCCAGCCAAACGCGATGATCAAGGGTGCGATGATGATAGGTGCGAGCATGCTGCCGACATAATTGGACGACATCAGCAGCGAAGACATCTTGGGACGTTCATCCTTGCCGAACGTCTCCGCCACACCCTTGACACTGGCCGCAGGAAACGCTCCCTCACCCAGGCCGAAGATAAAACGGATGATCACCAGGCTCGTGATAGACCAGGCCAGACCGGTCACACCGGTAAACAAGGACCACAGCAAAATCGAAATCACGATCACCGGACGCGAGCCGTAACGGTCAGCCAGCCAGCCGCCCGGCAATTGCAGCAGCGCATAGCCGAGAAAGAAGCTGCTCAGTAAAATCCCCAGATCGGCAGGGCTGAGATGAAACTCGGCAGCAATATAGGTCGCCGCAAAGCTGATCGCCGCACGGTCGATGTAAGACACGCACCAGCCCAGATACAGCAAGGCCAGCACCAGGTACTTGTATTTACTCGTCGCAGTTGCAGCCTTCATGCTCGGGTTCCTTCTCAAATGAAATGGGCGCATGCTCAGCTCGCATCGTCAATCCAGACTGGTTTACACTGACAAAGCGGTATATGGCATAAGAACACCTAACAAAATGCCGCCGGCAGTGTTGCACCTCCTTGCCGTACGCCGTACTGTCTTCGTCGGTGCGCCTTGCCATCGACATTTTGTTAGGTGTTCTAAGAACCATCCTACGACCGACAATGGTTTGCAACAAGAACAAAGTTTCGAATAATCCGTTGCCGATTCGGCAAACCGCTCCTAAAATACGGCGATGACCAATACCCGGATCCTGCAAGAAACCGCCGTGCGCTACTTCCTGGAAGTGGTGCGGCGCGGCTCGATTACCGAAGCCGCGCTCACGCTCAATGTGGCCTCTTCAGCCATCAGCCGACAGATTGCACGGCTCGAAGATGAGCTCGATACGCCGCTGTTCGAACGTGTTTCACGCGGCATGAGGCCCAATGCGGCAGGGGAATTGCTAGCCGCCCATGCGCTACGCGCGCAACTGGAAACAGAACGCATCGGTAACGATTTGCTGGCCCTCAAGGGATTGCGCCAAGGCGAAGTCAAGCTGGCCAGCACGGAAGGTTTTGCGCTGGACTTCCTGCCGACGGCGATTGAGCATTTCCGTCGCCAACATAGCGGCATCCGTTTTCATCTGACGGTGGGCAACGCAGGAGAAGTAGCGCAACTGATCCGCGCCGGCGCCGTCGACATTGGCCTGACCTTCACCATGGCGCCAGACCGCGACATCAAGGTGGAATATGCACAAAGCGCCCCCATTCTGGCCGTCATGAGCCCCCATCATCCCCTGGCTGCACGCAAGCAGGTGGTCCTCTCTGAACTGATCGCTTATCCGCTGGCCCTGCCACAAAAGAACATCACCATGCGCCGCCTCATCGACGCCTGTTGCAGCCGCAAGAATTTACTGCTGGAACCGGCCCTGAGCAGCGACTCCATCAACGCCTTGCTGGGCTTTGTGCTGGCTGGTGACGGCATCGGATTTTCGGCAGGTTTGCCGGTCCGCAAGATGGTACGCAACGGCGTGCTCGCCGCGCTGCCGATTCGCGACCGCGACATGAACTCCCTGCAAATGGAGATTCAATCCCTGGCCGGGCGCACCTTGCCGCAAGCCGCCTGTGCCTTCCTCAGCACTTTGATCGCGCGCGCCAGCGAAAGTGAGTGAATCTACATGCCCGCTCATCGGAGGCGCAAATCAGCGAATGCCACGCTAAATAAGTTATAGACAGGTTTTAAAATAATTTAAAAACCTGTCTATCGTGCCTTATTTAAGGATGCATTTCTCTCGCCCTTGGCGTCTCGATATAAAACAGGTATGCATATGTCAAAACAAACAAGTCGATTCTGCGCGCTCATGTTGCTGTTATTTTCCTCTGCTGCCCACGCCGGTTGGTACGAAATCCAAAACTATGTCGGCACGATTGGTACTGCACCAATCCATCTCTCCTTGCAGACTTATCGCTACATCAATCATGGAGAAAAGAGCGAATGGCGCGTCGACGGAAGCTACTACTATGATGCGCATCGTGTGCCGATTCCACTTCAAGGCCACCTGCAAGACGATGAGCATATGGTGTTGTGCGAGGCGATACCGCCCAGTTCAAATTCAGAAAGCCCGGTGGTGCCCGCTATTTCTGCAGGACATCCGACGCCATGTCCCCTCACACTGAACATTGGGACTGACAGTGCCAACGGTGAATGGAATGATGGAAAAAATGCCCTTCCGATTTTCCTGCATCAAGTCGGCCGTCTCAACGATACCGATGATGCAAAGCCTTCTATCACAGGCCTTATTGCCATTCCAATGTGGTATCACACGCCCACGCATATGCTTCTCGGCGTATACCAAATGACCGAAGATTGTCCGGTATCAATGCGTCATTTGCAATTGATCAACATTGCCACTGGCCGTATCGATGGCGACATGGCGTTTGACTGCCAGGCAGGGATGGTGATGACAGCCATCTATCAGAACGTCAGTCGCGGTTCCAAAACTGAACAAATTACCGTCGGCTACGATGGCGGAAAGATGGGACACGATGAGGTGTTCGATATTCGTCCACACCTCACCCAGAAAAAATAACGGTATTGAACCTTGCCTGTGTCACCCCCATGCTTGCTTGATTGCCAATGCCAGCCGGGTCGCTTCCTTGGCATCGGCAATATTGGCAAAACCCAGCAACAGACCTTGCTGCGGTTCGGCATCAAGGTACCAGCGCGAGAGCGGATGCAGTGCCAGACCGCTCGCCCGCAGTTGCGCTGCCAACATGACGTCGTTTTCGTGATCGCCCAGCTTGGCCAATAAGTGCAAACCACCCGCTTGCAAATCGATCCGTATGCGCTCGCCTAATATTTCTTGAAAAATGCGTGATGTAAGGGCGCGACGTTCGGCGTACAACAAGCGCATTTTTTTGAGATGCCTGGAGAAATGACCGTCAGCGATAAAATCAGCAATGGCAGCCTGGAACAGGTAGGGACAACCAGCGTTGAGATTATCAGCAGCGGCCTGGAAACGCGCAACCGCACTGACCGGCGCCACCAGATACGCCAGCCTCAATCCCGGAAACATGGCCTTGCTGAAGGTGCCGCTATAAATAACGCGATCATGGCGATCCAGACTTTTGAGTGCCGGCAACGGCCGGCCCTGATAGCGAAACTCGCTGTCGTAGTCATCTTCAATAATCCAGCTGTCGTTTTCACCGGCCCATTCCAGCAAGGCCATGCGCCGCTCCAGCGACAAAGTCACACCCAGTGGACTTTGATGCGATGGCGTGACCATTGCAAATTTGGCATGCGCATTGCGCTGCTTGCCCACCTCGACCATCAAGCCATGTTCATCGACTGGCACCGGCACAATTTTGACTGCGCTATTCTGCAAAAACAGGCGTGCAAAAATATAGCCGGGATCTTCAAGCCAGAACGCATCACCGCCTGTAGAGAGACTGCTTAAGGTCATTTCCAGTGTGTTGCGCAAGCCCGTTGTCATGAATATCTGTTGCGGCAAACAACTGACGCCGCGCGACACGCCCAGATAAGTCGCAATTTTTTCACGCAAACGCGCATCACCGGCCGGGGCTGGATAGGCCAGCCGCGCCGCTTCGCTACCACGCAGACGATGCCCGACCAAGCGGTTCCATACCTTGCGCGGAAATGCATCGAGCGCGGGCAGCCCCATCTGCAGTGGCTTTGGCGGCTGGCTATCGTGATCGATGTTCAGCGCCTGCAGCGGTTCGCTCAGCACTGCCGGCACCTGATGCAATACTGGCAGCGCCAACGATGGCGATACCACCGTGCCGGCCGCGCCCCTGATCTGCAGATAACCTTCATCGACGAGGATGCGATAGGCCATTTCCACCGTGCCGCGCGCCACATTGAGCTCGCTCGCCAGTGCCCTGAGCGCTGGTACACGATCACCTGCATGTAGGTTGCCCTGCTCAATTGCCGTTTTGAAACGTTGGCATATCTGCAAATACAGGGGGAATGCCGAGGTGCGATCGATAGGCAAATCGAGGCCAGGCGAGGTGGATTTCATGGACTAGTCCTTTTGGCATTTCTTGGCTCTTTTGGCCAGACCATGATTTTCGCATACTACATACACCCTTTTTCTACTCTTACCTACCCTTAACCTGCGGAGCTTCACATGCAATCTCGTCTCGACTTCTACAGCGCCAACCCAGATGCCATCAAGGTATTGAGGGAGGTTGAAAATCAGATCAGCAAATCTGCGCTGGATATTCTGCTCAAGGAACTGGTACGCCTGCGTGCATCCCAAATCAACGGTTGTGCATTCTGCCTCGACTTGCATGTGAGCGATGCCCGCAAAGCCGGCGAATCGGAGCGCCGTCTCGCTACCGTTTCCGCATGGCGCGAAACGCCGTTCTTCAGCGAGCGCGAACGGGCTGCGCTGGAATGGACGGAAGCGTTGACGCTAGTGTCGCAACATCACGTTCCGGATGCCGTATGGAACGCCGTTCGTCCCCATTTCAGCCAAGCCGAGCTGGTGGACCTGACCCTACTGATCACCTCGATCAATAGCTGGAACCGTTTCGCCATCGCCTTCCGCAAGATGCCTGTGTAAGCAGCGACAACGTTCCGGAGCATGCCATGCACTCGCAGAGTGAAATCAAACATATCGAAAGCGATACCGATCTGGATGCCTCGTTCCTGGTGATGCAGGAGTTGCGGCCACATCTGAATGATCGCGCCGCCTACGTGACACAGATCACGCAGCAACGCCAGCAAGGATATCGCTTGCTGGCAGCATGGCACGATGGCGCCATCGTCGGCCTGGCCGGCTATCGCTTGCAGGACAATCTGCTGTACGGCCGATTCGTCTACGTCGATGATCTGGTGGTGAGTGCATCCTGGCGTCGCGCCGGACTCGGCGCACAGCTATTGCAAGCCGCACGACAACAAGCCGTTGCACTGCGTTGCGCACATTTTTTGCTGGACACCGGACTGCATATGGCACTGGCACAACGCTTTTACTTCCGGCAAGGACTGCTTGCAAAGGGCATGCATTTCGTCGAAGCGCTGACACTGAAATCAAATGAGGCATCGCTTGGCGAAATAGCATAACGACTTCCCGCAACGAAACAATTTGATGCCGACTCCATTGCACGTATAAAGCAAGCGAGCCGGCAATCCCGCGCTCGTCAGCAGACATCTTCATAAGACGGCACAATACTCGGCCTATTTCGATGTCCCGTGCTTGCCTACTTGTCATGATGTCATGAGCCAAACTGCCAACCATCCCCGCTTCCTGTTATTTCTCATCTGCGCCTTTGCCTCCGCTGGGCAGTTGGCGATCGATATCTATGTGCCTGCTTTGCCGACGATGGCGCATTTTTTCCAGACCTCGCCGCAAGCCATTCAATCCAGCGTGACCGGTTATCTGGTGGCGTATGCATTCGGACAGTTGCTCTTCGGCCCGCTAGCCGACGCTTACGGACGCAAACGCATTCTGGCATTGGGCCTGGCTCTCTTTACACTCGGTTGCCTGCTCTCACTGATGGCCACCGATCTCGAGACCTTCGTCTTCGCACGCTGCCTGCAAGGCTTTGGCATCGCCGCCACCAACCTGCTCGCCAAGGCCATCATCACCGACTCGTTTTCTGGTCAGGCCTTGATCCATGCCTTTACCTATATGGCCACGGCATGGGGCTTGGCGCCGATTCTGGCGCCGGTCATCGGCGCGCACCTGCAAACACTGTTCGGCTGGCGTTCCTGCCTGACGTTCCTGCTGATCTATTCCGTTGGAATGTGGGCCCTGCTCTGGCATTACCGTGAAACACTACGGCACCCGGTACAGTTGCATCCGATCACACTGCTCAAAAATACGCGTATGGTGCTTGCCAGTCCAGTCTTTCAAAGCTGTTTTCTGGCGCAGGGACTGTGTTACAGCATTCTTTTGGTGTTCAACATTGTCGGGCCATTCATGGTGCAAAACACCTTACACAAGCCGCCGACCTATTTTGGCTACCTGGCGCTGACGATTGGCCTGATGTATTTTCTCGGTGGCATTTCCAACCGCTTCCATCATCCGCGCCTGCCCACACCGGAACAACGTCTGCGCATCGGTTCACGCGTCATGACCGGTGCCGCCATCGTCATGCTTATTCTGGCCGTGACGGTCGGTCTGCAGGTGTGGTCGTTGACAATCCCGGTGCTGCTCATGGGCTTTTGCGCCGGCGCCATGTATCCGACCTTGATGGCCAAGGGCAATTCGATTTTCCCGCACATCGCCGGGCTGACCAGCGCCATCCTCGGTTTTGCCCTGTTGCTGGTCTCCTCTGCCATGATGGGCCTGGCCGGTTTCGTGTCCATCCATAGCCTCACTCCCATGGCCGTGTTCTTCGTCATCGTCGGACTGATCATGGTCGTCATGGTGAGCAAGTTGTTGCAGTACCTGGAGCAACCATCGGGCACTGCTATCAATTTTCGCGAGCAGGCTGTGATCAATGAAAATTGATGTCGCGTACCAATCAACAACACCGCCATTTGAATCCTTGTTATTTTTTAATACTTTGTTCTAGAATGGCAGCTCAGCCTAACTTGCCTACACCATGCAAACTGTCCACCCAAACATTTCTTGCGCTATCGCCATGCTGGCGATGGTAGTAGGTATGTCCGGGCTGAAAACCAAAAAACGACTTCTCCGCTGATCGGGATGTCGCGTCCCGTCTGGCGGATTGCCCGGCGGGACTGAATCGAATTTCTTCACCCATGTTCAGACCTCGTTGCGGCGCCCTGCCGATGGAACGGTTCCTTTAATCCGTTCTTAACGAGGTAATAATGCAAACGAGTTTTGAAGGCGTCTGGGTCCCCATCATCACCCCCTTCCAGGGAGATGATATCGACCATGCGGCGCTGGCACGGCTGGCACAACATTTTGCGCAACAAGGCATCACAGGCCTGGTGGCCGGTGCTACGACAGGCGAAGGCGCGCTATTAAAAGCTGGCGAGCAAGAGGCCATTTTTTGGACCTTGCGCCAAGCCGTTGCGCACATGCCGATTGTGCTTGGCATCTCCACTGCGTCCACGGAAATGGCTGTCTTGCAGGCCCGCAGCCTTGCCTCTGTGCGCCCTGACGGCCTACTGGTGACTGCGCCCACCTATGTGCGTCCCTCGCAAGAAGGTATCCGGAAACATTTTGAAGCCGTGGTCGAAGCTGCCGATCTGCCCGTGCTGATCTACAACATTCCTTACCGTACCGGTGTCAATGTTGAAGTTGAAACATTGCAAATGCTCGCACGTGATACGCGTGTGGCAGGAATCAAGGAATGCGGAGGAAGTAACGAACGCATGCTGCGCCTGGTCTGCGAAACGCCGCTGCGTATTCTTTCCGGCGACGACAGCCAGAATTTCGCAGCACTTTGCCTGGGCGCCCATGGCAGCATTACCGCGTCGGCGCACATCCTCCCGCAGTGGCATGTACGTATGCGAGACCTCATCATGAGCGGTCAGCTTGCCGCAGCGCGACGCATTGCGGCGGCGCTCGCACCGCTGATCGCCAGCCTCTTTGCCGAACCCA